>JAESGW010000237.1_pt1 | contig 91110 bp, 99 predicted proteins | sample 9269791 | NCBI WGS metagenome assembly JAESGW01 (sample SAMN16773120, study PRJNA677053) | algae metagenome | isolation source: Aphanocapsa lilacina HA4352-LM1 and co-occurring heterotrophs from near cave... | place: USA: Maniniholo cave, near Haena, Kauai, HI | collected 2009-07-28 | reverse complement strand
GGCCGCTACTCGCTGACGCTCCTCCTCCGCCTTTCGCGCGGCCGCGGCAGCAGCTTCAGCCGCTTGGCGTTGACGTTCGGCCTCGGCTTTCTGCGCCGCCTCAGCCGCCAGCCGCTGACGTTCCTCCTCCGCCTTTCGCGCAGCCGCAGCAGCTTCGGCAGCCTGGCGCTGACGCTCGGCCTCGGCTTTCTGTGCCGCCTCAGCCGCCAGCCGCTGACGTTCCTCCTCCGCCTTTCGCGCAGCCGCGGCAGCAGCTTCAGCCGCTTGGCGCTGACGCTCGGCCTCGGCTTTCTGCGAAGCCTCGGCCGCCAGTCGCTGCCGCTCCTCCTCCGCCTTTCGCGCAGCCGCGGCAGCAGCTTCAGCCGCTTGGCGTTGATGCTCGGCCTCGGCCTTCTGCGCTGCTTCGGCCGCCAGTCGCTGGCGCTCCTCCTCGGCCTTTCGCGCAGCCGCAGCTTCAGCCGCTTGGTGCTGACGCTCGGCCTCGGCCTTCTGCGCTGCTTCGGCCGCCACTCGCTGGCGCTCCTCCTCGGCCTTTCGCGCAGCAGCAGCTTCAGCCGCTTGGCGTTGACGCTCGGCCTCGGCTTTCTCTGCCGCCTCAGCCACTAGCCGTTGACGTTCCTCCTCCGCCTTTCGCGCAGCCGCAGCCTCAGCCGCTTGGCGTTGACGTTCGGCCTCGGCTTTCTGCGCTGCTTCGGCCGCTACTCGCTGACGCTCCTCCTCGACCCTCCGCGCAGCCGCAGTAGCTTCAGCCGCCTCACGTTGGCGCTCGGCCTTGGCCTTCTTGATCGCGTCGACTGAGATCCACTTCTTTCTCTGCGCGAGCTGGTGTTGCGGCAGGGGCCTGAAGTAGGTGGCGCGTGGTGTGGCACGGGGCGTCACCTCGTCTACTTTGGTGTCGGGCGGCGCTGTGCGGGCAACTTCGCTCGCGGGCTCGGGCGGCGTCCTCGCGACGTCCCTCGCCGCCTCATTTGCCGTCACTCTCGCAGGAGCGTCAGCTGTTCCAGGCTCACTGGTGCGGAGCTTGTTGCGAGGCTCGGATTCTTTGGCCTGAGAAGCGGCGAGCGCTGTGCGAGCCGATTCGGCCTCCAGCACTGCTCGTGCCCTGGCGGCTTCCTTGTCCATTTCCAGAACTGCCATTCTGGCTCGCAATTGCAATTCCCTCGATTCACGCTCACTGGCGCGTAGCCGCTCGCGCAACAATTGTTCCGTGTTTTGCGCGGTCGCGAGCTGGCCACGCTCGGTTTCCCCGGCGTGCGTCGCGCCGGGCGATGCATCGCCAGTTTGTCCGCTCGCGTCACTAGGCCTCCGCGCTTCCGCCTCGACCGTGCTGCCATCTGCACGCAAGCGCGCCAATTGTTGAGACACCTCATCCAGTTGTCGCTGGATCACTTGCGCCCGGCGCCGCTCCACCTCCAACTCTTGCGAAGCCAGTTCCTTGGCACGCACCGCGGCGTCGAGCGCGCCTCGACTATCCTTGAGCTGACTTAGGTATTCGGTCTCGGAGGGGCTGAGCAACTTCGAGGCGTTCCGCCTCGACTGCTGCGCCTCTGCGGACTCCGATTGGGAGATCTGCAGTTTTTCCGCCAAGCCCAGAAGTGCAGCTTCCGAAACCAGGAGTCGCTTGGCGGCAGATGCACTCGCGTCTTTTTCGAGCTGACTGGATAAAGCACTTTGCCCTCTGATTCCGCCAATCCAGGCGGTCAGCGATTTGGGGGCCAAATCAGTTCCGAGATAGAACATTGCGCCACAACCGACCGCGACCCCGACGAGTACGGCGAGGCCGGTTGATGCGCGCGCACTGAGGGCAGGGCGGCGGCGAAGTTGTTCTGAAGGAGGGCCGTCCGGACCTGCCGGCGTCGATCCGACCAGTGGGGCGCCGAAGCTCCACAGATGGCCCTCCGGATCGCGGCACATGTAGAAGCGGCCGCCAATGCCATCGTCGCTAGGCTCGACCTCGATCCGCGCTCCCGCCATCAGCGCTTGGGCATAGTGCTGGTCCACGTCCTGGACCGTCAGGTAGCATGTCTGGGTCGATCGATTGCCGACATCAGCCGGTTGGACCATCAAATCGTCGAAGGCGGAGCTCCCATGCGAAGCGACGATCACGGAATTCTCGCCGAACCGCAAAACGATATAAGCCGTCCCGCCGTCCGGCCGCTTTGCTACGTGATGGATCGAGAGCCCGTATGCGCTACAGAGCCAGCCCGCTGCTTCCGCCGGATCGGCGTATCGGACCACCGGGAGTATCGAGCCATCGGACATACCGCCCCGCTCCACACGCGATACAATAAGCGCAATACAATCCAACCCAGTGTAGCCGCCGTGCGGACCAAGCACTGCGGTCGCAGTGCACACCGGTCGCAGGCCGCACCAATCAATCGCCGCCGTCCGACCGGAGCCAGCGGAGATTCCACGTTATAACCTCCGCGAAACAACTGAAAATGTTTTGTTAATATTAATATTACCAACGGGTCTCGGCGGTGCGCAGTGAGAGGTGCTGCCCTCGGGGCCGTGCTCCGACGTATAAGGCGGCCACGTCACAGGGCGTTATCGGTGGCGGCGCCGACGGCTTCTGCCGCAGTAGGATGGGACGACTGAGATCTGAACGGTGGCTCTAGGTGGCCTGTCGAGGGAGCCGTTCTGGCTCGAGCTCTGTTCCTCGACCCTTGGACTGCCCTTGGCCTTTGAACCCGCTGGCTAGCGGCTGAGTTGGGTTTTGGTGGCGGCAAGCCTGAGGCTAAGTGTCGTGATCTCAGCTGGTCCAGCAATCTGCTCATTCCCGGTAACAGGTTCGAGACGTGTGGTGCCGTCCGTTCCACCTACTAAGACCGCCGGCTTTTGAGGTCCTGTCTCGGAGCGATAGGTTCCTTCGAGTAGCGGCGCCTTGCCGCCCTCGATTGCCACTACGCTCCAGACGAAGACATGCTTGCCGATCGGAAAAGTACCCGACTTAGTGCTCGCCAGGCCAGAATAGTCGCTGGACATTCCAGCGAGCGCTTTGAAATCACACGATAGCTCTGCAGTGCTTCCGGGCTTATTGAGCGCATTGGAAACAGTGCAGGTGAGAGTTCCGGAAGTGCTAACAGTCGGCTGTGTGGATCCGGCACTACTCGCGATAGACGCGAACACGATAGTGCCTCCAACTGAAAGAACGTGCTTCATGACATAGCCTTTCGAAACCGCTCCATTTGATTTCCATGGAGGCGTTTGCCTGTGGCCGTCTCCTGAGTTACCAGGCATCATCACTCTACCCTGATCGCCTGCCCCTCAATGACGGGGCCGATGTGGCGGCGATAGCCCTGCTTCTCGAGATGCTTGCGTAGAAGGGCCATGTTTTTCAAGTTTGCCTGGAACATCACGTCGAAGACATCACCGACGAAGGGGATCGCGCCCACGGCGGTGTCGATCATCGTGTTCGCGACCATGCGCGACAGCACCCATTTGGAGACGCCAAGCCGTCGCGCCTCCCAGATCAGATAACTCGAGATGAGGCCCGATATCAGGTCGCCGATTCCTGGGATAATGCCGACGATGCCGTCCAGGCCGATACGCGTGTTGGTGCCCGGGATCAGAAAGGCATTGTCCATCAACCTCGCTAAGGATACGAGCCGAGCAACCGCGTCGTGATGCGACCGATCAATCATGGCAACGACCGCTGTCGGCGCGCGCCACCAAAGATCGCGAGGAGAATGATGGCTCCCAACGTGGCCACGGAGATCGAAGCAAGATTGAAGCCTTCATCGTAGCGAAGACCGAGGAGGTTCATAGCTAGAAAGCCGCCGATTGCCGCGCCGATAACCCCCACGAGAAGGTTCATGAGCAGTCCGTGATTCCGCCCCATAATGCGTTCGGCAATCCAGCCGGCGATGATGCCGACGGCAATGCAGGCAATGAGGTTCACGGCGGTACTCCGCTGAGCGGTGGGCGATGTGTCACAAGAGTTCATTAACCTAAACGGACGGGTCACCCGTCCGTTCCACCTGCCTCTTCTTCATTCGGTGACCGAACGGGCCAACGACTGCTTCCGCCACAGGAACGCCATCCAGATCTGTCGCGTTAGATGGCATGGACCTTTCAGCGCGAGCACGCGACTACGCCGTCCAGAAGCATGGCGCTCAGACGCGCAAGTATTCGGACGAGCCCTACGTCACCCACCTCGACGCCGTCGTTAGGCTTCTCAAGGAGCATGCGATTGAGGAAGAGAACGTTCTGGCCGCCGCCTATCTGCATGACGTGGTTGAAGACACGCCCGTTACCATGCAGGAAGTCATCGACGAGTTCGGCGATGATGTTGCGCGCCTTGTCTATTGGCTGACCGACGACGAAACAGGAAACCGCAAGTCGCGAATGAAAATGGCAACGTGGCGGCTCGCTCAGGCCCCCTGGAACGCGAAGCTTATCAAGCTCGCCGACATCGTCGACAATACGCGCAGCATTTCCGAAGTCGATCCCAACTTTGGACCCGTTTTTCTCCGCGAGAAGCGCGCGGTGCTGTCCGAGATGGCCGAGGTGGAGGGCGATCGCATTACCAATCACCCGCTGTACCGGCAGGCTGCTGCGCAGGTGATGGCCGATGCGGCCTCACCTGCTGCGCGCGCGGGATAGGATCTTTACGCGACCGGCCTTCGCCAATTCATCGTGCGCATGCTTTTTCTCGGCTTCCGCTGCCTGCAGCAATTCCCTGAGCTTCGTGCAATCGCTGCAGTCTGCCTTCCGGGCCGCAATCATGCGCTTCAGCATATCGGCGCGAGCCGATGCTACGTTGAACTGCCGATGAAGCATTTGCACTGGGGTCAGGCGCTCGTCTTCGGCAACACCCATCATGACTGTCCACCTTCCTGCGCCAGCATTTCGTCACGCTGACGTTCGAGGCTTCGCATCGAAAGTTCGAGCTGGCGCACGACTCGGTCGAGGAGCGGGTCTCTCGTTGCGTCCTTCTCAGCAAGCTGAGCCAGACGGCGGCGATTGTATTCGATGAGGCTGTTGGCAGTGTCGATCGTAAAGCGGGCCATTGCGAGAACCTCTTTGTGGGGGCTGGAACCTTTCATTCAACGCACCCTCGACCGCTGAGTTCCCAACACAATGCTCCGCCGAGCCCCGTGTCATTGCTCTCTGTGTTACCTCGGCTTTCCGGATACGCATCAATAACGTTCAAGTCTAATATTCAGATGTGCCCATATTATTATAGATGAATGGTAATTCATCTTGAAATATAAGACTTATTCCGCGACGGAATCTCTGCGCGCGCATCGTTCTTCTTCGACTAAGCGTTACTGCATCGAGGCACATCTAGTGCCAAGTCAGGAGGAAACTTATGAAACGCACGCTTATCGCAGCGTTGGCTGGCGGCTTCGTCGCCCTTGCGGCGGGCGCACTTCCAGCCGCCGCGGCCCCCGCCCTTCCTGCCCCTCCGGTGGCCAAGAGCGAGGTCGGCCAGGCGGAGCAGGTCAGGCATCGCCGCTGGCACCGCCATAGGCACTACGGTCGTCGGCACTACGGTCATCGCCACAATCGTTGGCGTCATCGTCACGCCTATCGCGGCTACTATTGGGGTCCGCGCGTTTACTTCGGTATAGGCCCGCGTTGGCATCGCCGTCACTGGCACCACCGACGGCATTGGTAGTAACTAACTGATGCCTCAGCGGCGCGCGGAGAAGCCATCAACCGCGCGCCGCTTATCATTTGATGGGTTGTCGAATAGCATTTGCTAAGTCAGGCGCACACCTCGGCGCTTGTTTTTCTGCCCGGATCGCGGCCGAGAGATTTTCGCCGCGTCATTCACGCAATCGACGTTCAAAGCCTTTAGTGGGCCTCAATAGCGCTGCGCATGCACACTCGGCGATGTGCACGTCGCCAAGGAACGGGTGGGCATTCGGGGGATTGCCTGCCCGTTCCGCCCTGCTATTTGCCGTTCGTGCGCAATAGATTGGGCGTGATGTCTTCCGGCGCTTCCTGGCCCTTGGCCGCCAGCTCATCGAGCGCCTTCCGTATTAAATACGGGAGATCATCAGGAGTGAGGTAAGTCTTCCTGAGCGGCATGCCGAATATTTTGATGCGTGTCTTGTCCATGCTGGACTAACATATGAGTTCGCGCACCGTTCCACTTGACTGTCTAAAACAATTTTATGTGGCTTTTTCATCTCGTTAATTTGTCGACGCGTTGAGCTCTAAATGTCCAGTCTCGACTATCTTCATTCGTCCACGGTAACCTCTCCGAGGCGGATTGGCGTTTCCGCATCAGCATCACGTTGACGCTCGGCGACGATTTCGATGCCGTGCCATTTCGCCCGGCAAACGATTCCTTGCCTTGCATGTTTGCATTGCATTAGCGCGCGCCACGACGCTCCCGAAAGCGGTGTCATTGCGCCTTCGAGAGCAACGCTTCGGTCGCTATTAACTTTTTCTACCCCCTAGAACTTGCGCATGAGCACGATGCCATCGTCGTAGATGCGCACGTCCACGTCGCCGTTCGCCATATCCGCCAGTAGCGCTGAAAGCTCCGCTGCCGTGAAGTGCCGCTCGGCTAGCCTCAGCACCGCTTCGCGCTTGCGAGCTTCGACCTCCGACGCTGTAGAGCGCGGATGAAAGCCCATCTTGCTTTTGTGTGGATCGTAGGCGCTCATCGCGACCTCGCTTCGCTCACCGGAAGCCGGGGGCGACGGTCCGTTATAAACCAACCGCCGCCTCCGCTTACCGTGCCGCAATAACGGCCAAACGACTCGTTGGTTCCGTGGGCCTTGCCTTGATCGAGGCGGCACACCGTACTTCCGAAGCCTGCCGACATTTGGAACCACGCGAGCTCTTCGCGGTTCAGTTAGTTGTCGTGTTTGCTCGAGCGCTTCGCGCGTTGTCTCATTGTCACCGGATTGTTTTGGAATGTCGCGCCCATCGACATCGTGTGTTGTTTGTCGGGAACAACTCGCGCATTGGCGCGTTCGCGCTGCAAGTCAGGGACTTTCTACAATCGCGCTCGATCCCGGCGCTGCCGAGTGATGGACACTTCCTGGGGTGTCCGTCATTCGGTGCCTGAAAAGGCCCGCTGCAGAGTTAGTCGGCCGGACGCCTTACCCGATTTTGTTGCCCTGCCCAGTTTGGGGAAGGCCCCCGAAGCGTGACGGGTACTTCAGCTGAATCGCCCGAACGCCTGTGTCGCGTACCCGGGCAACATCGTCGCTATCGTCACGGGCAGCGTTCATAATCGCATCGGCCAAGTCATCGCGCGCCTGCGCGTGCTCGGCCGGTGTGAATTTGTCGGCGATCGATGCCCAAGCCTCGTCGAAGGCTTGTGCCACGATATTCAGTACTTCCGGCCCGAAGGCTGCACCCTCATTTATACGCGGCGGACGCATGATATCCCCCGTCACAAAAACCGAACGCGCCCTTATGTAGTGATCGGACAGCCGAATACAATGGGGATCTATCCGACCCGCAACAGTGGCGCCCAAAGTCGGAACTATTGACCGAAAGAATTTGAATGTGACGGGAAAAAACCCGGGCCGCGAAGAACGCTGAGTGCGCTCTGCAAGCGCAGTTTCTCCGGAGAACGCAAACCGCAGTCAGAAGCGCAGGCGACAATGCCGGGCCATATAAGAAGCCCGGCGAGCCGAGGGGACGCGCTCACCGGGCTTGGCGAACGTCCCGCAAGACGGGGGGGCTTGCGGTACGTTCGATGAGTTAACAGACAAGCGCGCACAAGGTTCCCTTGCTCGAGCTAGCAATTGTCCGCGGCGCTCTCCATCATCCGGCTGCCAGCGCCCACGCCGCGAACTTTCTGCAGTGCAGCGCGTTTATGCTGCAGCAGCGACACTCAGCACAGGGGGTTCCCATCGTGAATGAAGAAGTTACGCGACTGCGGCGAGCACTCGACAGCGCCATGTATTCCCTTGAGCAAATCAAGCGCAGGGCGGTGAGCGGTGCCACATCCGAAATGTCCGATTGGGATTGCCTCGTCATTGCCGAAGCGGCGGAGGCCGCTATCGAACGTATTGCTGAGCACGTCAGCAAGCCTACGCATCCGGCCATTCATCCTGCGATTCAAAACGAAGCGAGATATCGCAGAACCGTCAGCGCCTGATTGGCCATGACAGCTCCGCGTGACGCGATCTCCCACAGTCAGTTTGATGACGAAACGCGCGAGACGCTGCTCGCGGTCTATGACCGTCTCCAGCGCGATTATGGAATGGATGAGGAGCGCGCGATTGCCGTCGTAGACCGCATACCGAAACTCGCCGACGCGGGCGAACGGTCATACGTCGTCATTCTGCAAAAGGCAGCGCCGACCGCATCGCAGCACAAATAGCGCGGCGCTCGCGGACGAGACGCCCGGTCACGCCCATAGTAGCTCTCGGTAGTGGCCGCCGCGCGGCGATGAGATGGCTGCCCGGTTTGATGAAGTAGGCGTAGTCATCGAGCAAATAATATAAGTAATGCAAGGCGAAGGGCATACTGCCTCACTAATGCAGCAGCGTCACGTCCCCTCGGTGCGCGGCGCGAATAGCATTTCAGAACCTTGGCAGAACAGAAGTGATTGTGCAGTGCCGCGGAACCGCCGAGGTCGCCGAGCGTTGATGATCAGGATCTCCGGCTGTGGACGGCGTTTTTTAGCATCACGGTCGACTGTCGCATGGTCTTTGCGAAACCAAGACCTCGTCGGAACGGAGCAACGCACACAATGAAGATTGCCCAGGTAGCTCCTTTGATGGAGAGCGTACCCCCGCGGCTCTACGGCGGCAGCGAAAGAATTGTCTCCTATCTCACGGAGGCGCTGGTGGCGGAAGGGCACGACGTCACGCTTTTTGCCAGTGGCGACTCCATCACGGCTGCAAATCTCGATGCGTGCTGCCCGCAGGCGCTTCGTCTCTGCCCGGGCGTGCTCGATCCCATCCCGCATTACATGATGATGCTGGACAAGGTGCGACGTCGCGCGCACGAGTTCGAAATCATCCATTTCCATATCGACCAGTTCCAGTATCCACTCTTCCGTGATCTCAGCCATCGCGCGGTCACAACACTGCACGGGCGGCAGGATCTGCCGGACCTCTACCCGCTCTATATGCACTTCAAGGAAATGCCCCTCATCTCCATATCGGACGCGCAGCGTGCGCCCGTGCCGGACGCCTCATTCGTTGCGACGGTGCAGCACGGCCTGCCAGCCGATCTCCTGCCGCGTTCGCTGCACAGCCACGGCGGTTACCTTGCTTTCCTTGGCCGGATCTCACCTGAAAAGAGGGTCGACCGCGCGATCCGCATCGCGCGCGCCGTTGGTCTGCCGCTGAAGATCGCTGCCAAGGTGGACAAGGTAGACACCGAATATTTCCGCAAGGAGATCGAGCCTATGCTTGCGTCGGCGGATGTCGAATTCGTCGGCGAGATCAACGAGCGTCAGAAGGCGCGTTTCCTCGGCGATGCCCGCGCACTTCTCTTTCCGATCGACTGGCCGGAGCCGTTCGGTCTTGTCATGATCGAAGCCATGGCGTGTGGCACGCCTGTGTTGGCCTTCAATCGCGGCTCCGTGCCCGAGGTCATCGAAGATGGCGTAAACGGCTACATCGTGGAGGATGAGGACGAGGCGGTCCGCAAGATGGGGGCGCTGCTCGCCCTCGACCGGGCTGCCGTGCGTCGGAGCTTCGAGGTGCGCTTTACTGCCGAGCGCATGGCCAAGGACTATGTCAAGGTCTACAAGAAACTGCTGGCCGAGGCCGATCCCCTCCAGAGGGCGCGGCCGATGCTTGTGAATGGTAATCTGGCCGTTCAAGAGCTCACCTAGTGTGAGACGGTTCGGGCGCGGGGCTTGGGCCGCGACCAGGCAACGGGAAAACAGGCATGGCGGATCGTCTTTCGCAGCGCGCGAGCGAGGTCGCGCCCATATCCATCGAAACACCGTTCTACATTCCTGCGACCGACGCGCCGGCACGCCCGCGGCGAACGCTGAAGAAGAACGATACCTTTGCGGTGTTTGATAGCCACGGCGATATCGGCGCCAGCATCGGTGGGCAGGATGGCCTCTTCCATTGCGACACGCGCTACCTGTCCCATCTCGAGCTGTTGATCAGCGGCTCGAGACCGCTTCTGCTCCATTCGGCGATGCGGGACGACAACCTCAACTACTACGTTGACCTGACCAACCCGGACATCTACGTCGACCGCAAGATCGTCATGCTCAAGGACACGATCCATGTGTCCCGCACGATCTATCTCAAGGACGGCTCGCTGCGTGAGCGGATTGCGTTGACCAATCACGGCTGTGAGCACGTCAAATTCTCCCTGTCGATCCTGTTCGCGAGCGACTTCGCGGACATCTTCGAAGTGCGCGGAATCAAGCGCGAGCGGCGCGGCACGTCCTCCATCGATGCCGGACAATCACCGCTGGTACACCTGCACTATCAGGGGCTCGATATGGCTCCGCGCACGACGACACTCCAGTTCGAACCCATACCCACCCTGCTGCAGGACAGCGTTGCCAAGTACGAAATCGAGCTTGCCCCGCACGCGAAGACGGCAATTTTCGTGTCCGTCGGGAGTGGCGAGCGTCTGCCGGGCCCAACGGAATCCTTCTTTCATGGCCTCACGCGCCTGCACCGGGCGCAACAGGTGTCGTCGCGCGGTACCGCCTCGGTCGAGACGTCGAACTCGGTCATCAACGAGATCCTCTGCCGCTCGATGGCGGACGTCTACATGCTGATGACCGAGACCGAGGATGGCCCGTATCCCTACGCCGGCATTCCCTGGTATTCGACCACGTTCGGCCGAGACGGCATCATAACGGCAATGAACATGTTGTGGGTGGACCCCACGATTGCCGCCGGGGTTCTGCGACGTCTCGCGCGTCTGCAAGCCGATCAGCTGGATCCGCTCATCGACGCAGCACCCGGCAAGATCGTTCACGAGATGCGCGGCGGCGAGATGGCGGCGCTCGGCGAGGTGCCATTCCGCCAGTACTATGGAACGGTCGATGCGACGCCGCTGTTCGTGATGCTTGCCGGCCAGTACGCGGAGCGCACCTCGGACTGGTCGCTGATCCGGCAGCTGTGGCCATCGATCGAAGCCGCGCTCGCGTGGATCGATCGCTTCGGCGACATGGACGGCGACGGCTTCATCGAATATGCGCGCGGTACGGAAACAGGTCTGACCAATCAGGGCTGGAAGGATTCCCACGATTCGATCTCTCACGCGGACGGAGCGCTCGCCACCGGACCGATCGCGCTCGTCGAAGAGCAGGCTTATGTGTTTGCGGCGCGGCGAGCCGCCGCAATGTGTGCGCGTCGGCTAGGTCTCATGGAACGCGCGGAGATCCTGGAGTCGCAGGCCGCAGCCCTGCGCCGACAATTCGAAGAGACGTTCTGGTGTCCTGAACTCGAGTTCTACGGTCTTGCACTCGACGGGGAAAAGCGCCTTTGCCGCGTGCGCTCCAGCAACGTCGGTCACGCGCTATTCTGCGGCATCGTCGCGCCGGATCGAGCAATAGCATCTGCGACAGCGCTGATGCGCAGCGACTTCTTCTCTGGTTGGGGCATCCGAACGCTCGCTTACGGCGAGGAGCGCTACAACCCGATGTCGTATCACAATGGCTCCGTATGGCCGCACGACAACGCCATACTCGCCGCGGGACTCGCACGTTACGGCGTCAAAAGTGGTGCGGCCGCTATTTTCGATGCCGGAATGCGCGCAGCAGCCTACATGGACGACCGCCGTATCCCGGAGCTCTACTGCGGCTTTCGCCGTCGCCGCGGACGCGGTCCGGTGCTCTATCCCGCAGCGTGCTCGCCGCAGGCATGGTCAGCGAGTGCACCGTTTTCGATGATCCAGTCGCTGCTGGGACTAGAGTTCCACACGGAGGCCCGCGAGCTACGCCTCAACAATCCGGTCCTTCCTCCCTCCATCGGCAGCATCCGGCTGCGTAACGTGCGCCTCGGCGACAGCTCGGCAGACTTCATCGTAAGTGCGTCGTTGACTTCGCCAACATTGGAAGTGGTTCGAACGGAGGGCGATATCCGCATCAGTATGGTATTCGGAACGCCCAATCTTTGAGCGGGCGACTGAAAATTTGGACGGAACTGTAGCGAAATCCCGGATGTTTCGGAATTGTCGTCAGTGGACCGGACTGGCGGCCGTTTCCCGGCGAGCGACGCCACGAAAGCGCTCGCCGGGCTTATATTCCGGCTCGTCGCTAGTTTCAGCTTTTCTCTTCAGTCTGACGCACAGGTCGCAGGAAATTTCCGGAGCGCATGGACGGGTGCGCGCGCTGATATTGGACGGGGAAGGTCGCGTCGGCTCACCGACGCTGGAGGCACGGGAACAGACTGCCCCGCGCCATCAGCTCCCGGACTTGTTGGCATCGTCGACCTCCTTGAAGGCTTCCTTGGCAATGCGAAAGCTGTCGATGCCCGCGGGGACGCCGGCATAAACGGCGACCTGCAGGAAGATCTCCTTGATCTCGTCCTTGGTCAGGCCGTTCTTGAGGGCTGCTTTGACATGTAACTTCAGCTCGTGCGGACGGTTCAGCGCGGCGATCATGGCGAGATTGACGATGCTGCGGCTGCGGCGGTCGAAGCCGGGACGCGTCCAGAGTGCGCCCCAGCAATAGGCGGTCGACCACTCGGCCATCGTCCGCGTGAACTCGTCGGCTCCCGCGATCGAACGCTCGACGTACTCCGCGCCGAGGACGTCCTTGCGAACGGCGAGGCCCTTCTCAAACAAGCTGTCCTCAGTCTCTTTAGTCATGATGTGTTCCTTCGTTGGTGTAGTTCTCTAATTCGAGGCCGAACAGAGCTACACAGCGTAGATCTCCAGATCAATCTTGACCACTAGAAGACCGTGCAGGTCGACCAAATATATGAGGCCATCGCAGTTTACGCGCGTGATCTCACTTATCGGGTTTTTACCGATAGCAGGCTGACGCCGCCCTGATCACAATCCTGCCGCTTCTGTGGTGCGCGCGCTGCCAATGGAGATCACCATTCGCGGCTCATACGGGCCACAGCTTCGGTGCTTGCATCAGGAGATTAGGATGAATGCCCAAGTCACTCTCACTCGGTACGCGGCGGTGTCATTCATGGCCGCATTGGCACTGACATCAGTGGGAACCATCAACGCCATACACGCACAGCAACCCTCTCCCGCGATCGCCAGTGGTCAATCGAGTTCACCAGACGAGGCGCGGACTATCGCGCGGGAGGCGTACATCTATCTCTATCCGTTGATCACGATGGACGTGACTCGCAAGCAATTGACCAATCGCGACCCGAAGACGGGCGGCATGGGTGGCGCACCCAATACCTTCAACCACATCCGCACGTTTCCCACTGCCGAGATGAAGGCTGTGGTCCGTCCGAATTTCGATACGCTTTATTCGTCTGCATGGCTGGATCTGACTGGTGGCCCAGTCGTTGTCTCGACCGCTGATACCGGTGGACGCTACTTCATGTTGCCCATGCTCGATATGTGGTCGGATGTCTTCGCGGTCCCGGGAAAGCGGACGAATGGCACAGGCGCCGCCAATTTTGCGGTTGTCCCGCCCGGCTGGACCGGAACGCTTCCGTCGGACGTCGAACGCATTCAGTCGCCAACCCCGTATGTCTGGATCATTGGGCGCACCCAGACCAACGGGGTGAAGGACCACGGTGCGGTCCACAAAATCCAGGATGGCTACAAGCTCACGCTTCTGGCCGATTGGGGACGAACGCCTCGCACGATCGAGCAGAAGATCGATCCTTCGGTCGATACCAAGACCGAACCCCTCAAACAGGTAAATTCGATGCCTGCGCAAGCTTACTTCAAGTATGGCGCCGAGCTGATGAAGCAGCATCCGCCTCATGTGACCGACTGGTCGATCCTCGCGCGGATGAAGCGGATCGGTATCGAACCGGGCAAGTTCGATAGCAGCAAGGTCAACGCCGATGCGCTGGCCACTGGTGCTGCAGAAGGTTTGAAATTCATGGCCGAGAAGCTGCCGACGCTGGCCCGGGTCGTCAATGGCTGGCAGATGAACACCGATACAATGGGCGTTTATGGCGACTACTACCTCAAGCGCGCCATCGTCGCGATGGTGGGGCTCGGTGCCAACCAACCCGACGACGCGATTTATCCGCTCAACGTCGCCGATGCCGACGGCAACCCGGTCGTGGGCGAGAACAAGTACGTGCTGCATTTCGACAAGGGCGACCTGCCGCCTGCCAATGCATTCTGGTCTCTGACCATGTATGACGCGGAAGGCTTTCAGGTCGCCAATTCGATCAATCGCTTTGCCATCGGTGATCGAGACGCGCTCAAGTTCAACGCGGACGGTTCGCTCGATCTATTTGTTCAGAGCGATAATCCCGGCCCCGAGCTGGAGTCGAACTGGTTGCCTGCACCGAAGAGCGGCAAACTCGGATTGACCATGCGGCTCTACGCTCCGAGGCAAGAGGCACTCGACGGACGATGGAACCCGCCGGCCATCAAGCGATCGACGTCGATCGGGCGCGCGCTGCAATGACGCCGCTGCTGGCATAGCGTCCGCGATGATAGCGTCGCCATCGGGGCTCAGCCTTTGACGCGACGCATCGTCATTGAGTGACGGAAGCGCGAGGCCGGATGGGTATTGATGGCGATCAGGGCTGTCGTCCCCGATGCGAGCTTGTAGATGCGCCGCACTTCGAGCGCCATGGTCTCGTCTTCGACGCGGAGTCCGTTCGCCATCGCCGCGGACATCAGCGTTGCGGCGATCTCCTGGCGCACTTCGACGACACGCTGGCCGTACATATCCTCGATGAGGTGGAAGATCGGGCCGGTGTGTCGTTTCAAAAGTCGGCCGATGGCCGCGAATTCGCGATTGACATAGACTTCGGTGGCGCAGACCGGAACGTCGCTTTCTTCCGTGTGACGATGACCGCGGATGGCGAGCCAGTGGTCGCCTCTCTTCACTTCGATGCGTGCGGCGAGCTGCCGGTCGACTTCGATGAGTTCAATGGACCCGATCGCGAAGCGCAGTCCCGTTGCGAACGTGACGAGGTCGTTGATCGACATGACCTCGTGAACATAAGAGGTGGAGAGCTGCGGTGAAACGGTCGTCCCGGAGCCTTGCCGTGAAGAGACGAGGTCGTCTTCCCGCAACCGCCTCAGCGCTTCGCGCACCGTATAGCGGCTCACCGAGAAGCGCTTTCGCAGCTCCTCCTCCGTCGGGAGCTGCGAGCCGACGGGATAGACTCCCTTGACGATCTCGTCCTTCAGTGTCCGAACAACCTGGAGATAGAGCGGATCGTCGGATCGGTATTCGATCGGAGATCGTGCGCGGGGCCTGCTCTTGGGCTGCCCGCGCTGGCGACCTTTCGTTTGCGTCCTAGCCCGGGTTTCCATGAATGTTCCCTTTTGTCCTGATGACTTATCGCCAGCATTCCTGGGCGTCAGTTCACACATATTGACATGTACAGCGAGTGGTTGTCATGTTGTCCGAACAAATTTTCCGAGAAGGGCAGGAAACGTCGGATGAGCGGACCCGTAAATGATGCAAGTGAGGAGGCCCAACTCCTCGACATGATCGAGCGGTGGACCGAGCGGGAGCTCAAGCCGATCGTACGCGAATACGATCACGCTGACCGCTATCCCAATCACATCGTCGAGCAGATGAAGGAGCTCGGTCTGTTCGGGGCGACGGTCAGCACCGAATACGGCGGTCTCGGCCTGCCGGCGTCGACCTATGCCAAGATCGTCATGCAGATCTCGTCGGTCTGGATGTCGATCACCGGTATATTCAACTCACATCTCATGCTGGCGCTCGCCATCGAGAAATTCGGCACGCCTGAGCAGAAGAAGCAGTGGTTGCCGAAGATCGCCTCGGGAGAGATTCGCGGCGGTCTCGCGCTTACCGAGCCAGATGCCGGCACCGATCTCCAGGGTATCCGCATGACGGCGCGCCGCGATGGCGACGACTACGTCATCAACGGCACCAAGATGTGGATCACGAACGGCGCCGAGGGTTCGTGCTTTGCGATGCTGGTCAAAACCAACCCGGAAGCGAGCCCGCGGCACTCGGGGTTGAGCCTCTTCATCACACCGAAGAAGGAGGGCTTCACGGTCGGCCGCAAGCTCAAGAAGCTCGGCTACAAGGCAATCGACACCGCAGAACTCATCTTCGAGAACTACCGCGTTCCGAAGGATCACCTCATCGGCGGCGTCGAGGGGCAGGGTTTCTACCAGACGACCGGCGGTCTCGAACTCGGGCGGATCAACGTCGCTTCGCGCGGCGTCGGCATCGCCGAGGGCGCGCTCAAGCTCGCGACGGAATATGCGCAGATGCGCAAGACCTTCGGCAAGCCGATCTGTGAGCATCAGGCCATCCAGCTCAAGATCGCCGAAATGGCAACGCGCGCTCGCGCTGCTCGCCTGCTGACGCTCGATGCGGCAGCGGCCTTCGATCGCGGCGAGCGCTGCGACATGGAGGCGGGAATGGCCAAGTATTTCGCCAGCGAGGCCGCGCTCGAGAACTCGATCGAGGGAATGCGCATACATGGTGCGTACGGGTACTCGCAGGAGTACGACATCGAGCGCCTCTACCGCGACGCGCCGCTGACGTGTATCGGCGAGGGTACGAACGAGATGCAGCGCATCATCATCTCCAAGAACTGGATCAAGAGGAACCCCATCGCATGAAGCCGCTTCAGGATTTGAAGATCGTGTCGGTCGAGCAGTTCGGCGCGGCACCGTACTGCACGATGCTGCTGGCCGAGCTTGGTGCGACAGTGATCAAGATCGAGAACGCGGCGATCGGCGGTGATCCCGCGCGCAAGACCGGGCCATATTTTCTCGGCGAGAACGACAGCGAATATTTCCAGTCCTTCAACAGCAGCAAGAAGAGCGTGGCGCTCGATCTGCGCAGCGAGGAAGGCCGCAAGGCGCTCGACGGCCTCATCGCCCGGTCCGATGTCGTGATGAACAATCTGCGCGGCGATCTGCCGGCGAAGATGGGCCTCGACTATCCCGCGCTTTCCAAGCTCAAGCCGTCGATCGTGTGCGTTCACATTTCCGCCTATGGCCGCGATAACGAGCGCAAAGCCCGGCCTGGCTACGATTATCTCATGCAAGCGGAATCCGGGTTGATGGATCTGACGGGAGAGCCGAATGGGCCGCCGTCGCGCATCGGCGCGCCGTCGATGATCGATCAGACGACGGGCCTCACCGCGGCCGTCGGTCTGCTCGCGGCCGTGCTGCAGGCACGCTCGACCGGCAAGGGATGCGACGTCGATGTAAGCCTGTTCGAGGCGGCGCTTCATCAGCTTGGTTACGTCGCGCGCTGGTATCTGAATGAAGGGCACGTCTCCGAGCGCCAGCAGCGCAGCGCCCACTTCTCCGTCGCGCCTGTGCAGACCTTCCCGACGGCAGACGGGTGGGTTTTCATCATGTGCATGACCGACAAGTTCTGGGGCGAGCTCGTGACGGCCCTCGGACAGCCCGAGCTGGCGCGGGACGAGCGCTTTGCGACGGCCGCGAGCCGGCAAAAGAACCGCGACACCATCACCGAGATCGTCGATGTCGAGATGAAGAAGCGACCGAGCGCCTACTGGCTCGATAAGCTCGGGAGTCTACTGCCCATCGCACCCGTTCTCGATCTTGCAAGTGCATTGGACAATCCATTCCTCAAGTCGACGGAGATGGTGCGCAATGTGCCGCATCCCGCGATGGCGGGAATGCGTGTGCTCGCCAATCCGATCAAGATCAACGGAAAGCGCCTGGAACAGAAGGCTTGCTCGCCGCTCGGCGCGGACAATGCGGAGTTCCTCGGCGGATCGGCTTCCGAACGGGAGCGTGCTCGGAAATGAAGCTCGATGGCATCCGCGTCGTTGATCTCTCCGTCTTCCTGCCGGGGCCCTATCTCACGCTTGCCATGGCCGATCACGGGGCGGAGGTGATCAAGGTCGAAGTGCCGGGTGAGGGTGACCCGGGCCGCCATATCGGGCTCTCCGACGGGCAGAGCACGGTCTTCTTCCGCAACCTCAACCGCGGCAAGAAGAGCATCGTCGTCGATCTCAAGAATGCCGATCAGCGCGAGTGGCTGCTCGAGCTGTGCGAGACTGCCGATGTCGTCGTCGAGTCTTTCCGGCCCGGTGTGGTCGATCGGCTCGGCGTCGGCTACGAGGCCATGCGGGCGCGTAATCCCCGCATCGTCTACTGCTCGATCAGCGCCTTCGGGCAGGAGGGCCCCTTTAGTGGCCGTCCCGCGCATGACCTGGCTCTGGAAGCCGAAAGCGGATTGCTCACCGCGTCACTCGGCGGCGATGGCAGGCCGGCCATGCCCGCGATCCCCGTGGCGGACGTGCTCGCGGGGCTGCAGGGCCTCTCCGCTGTTCTGATGGCGCTGCTGCGACGGAACCAGACGGGACACGGTGACTACATCGACATCAGCATGCACGACGTCACGGTCGGCGCGATGTTGAACATCCTCGGCCCCACGTTTGCGGAAGGCCGACAGCCGATTCCGACGCACGAGCGTACGACCGGTGGCGCGGCTTTCTACCGTCCCTATGAGACACGCGACGGTCGCTTTCTCGTCCTCGCCGGACAGGAACCGAAGTTCATCCATAACCTGCTCGGCGCGCTGGGCCGCCCGGATCTCGCCGAGCTGTGCCTGCGCGGTCCGGGGCCGCACCAGCAGCCGGTCATGCACTTTCTTGCGGAGGTCTTCCGCAGCAAGACGCTCGCCGAGTGGGACGCCTATCTTGCCACGCTCGATGTCTGCTACGGCCGCGTCAACACTCTGCCCGAGGCCTTTGCGCATGAGAACCTTCAGGCGCGCGGAATGTTGCTGCGGGACGCGCAGGGCCGCACGCACGTGGGTCCCCCCATTCATTTCCGTCACGAGCCGGCATCGCCGGTGCTGCGTGAACCACGCCTCGGCGAGCACACGCAGGCTTTCATGAAGCCAGGCTCATCAACTCCCGGAGAATAAAAGGATGCAGCAGCCGAAGGAGATCGAAGGACAGCGCTATCGCGAGACCTTCGGCAGGTGCTTCGAGGACTTCCATGTCGGCGATGTCTACGAGCATCGCCCGGGACGAACGATCACGGAGACCGACAATATCTGGTTCACGCTGCTGACGATGAACACCCATCCTCTGCACTTCGATAAATCCTACGCGGCCAAGTCCGAGTTCAAGCAGCCGCTGGTCAACAGCTGCCTTACGCTGTCGATGGTGGTGGGCATGAGCGTCAGTGACGTCAGCCAGCAGGCGATCGGCAATCTCGGCTGGAACGACATCAAGCTGACGGCGCCGGTCTTTGTCGGCGATACGATTTATGCGGAATCAGAAGTTCTCGGAAAGCGCGAGTCCTCGTCACGTCCCACGCAGGGAATCGTCACCGTCCGCACCATCGGCAAGAAGGCCGATGGCGTACAGTTCATGAGCTTCGAGCGCACCGTCCTGGTGCCGAAGCGGGGCCATGCAATCGAGCAATGAAGATGCCACGTCGGCGCCAACATGAGGCGCCGACCTGCCTGCGCGAACAGAGCTACGGCCGCAGCAGGATCTGCTTGGCCTGCTCGATCGTCGCCCGTGCGTAGGCTTCCAGCAGCTCGTTCGATGCACTGCTGATCGGGTGATCGATCACCGCGAACTTGAATCCCGGCACCCCGAGCACGCGGCACATGAGCTCCGCCGCGCTCACGAAGCGCGTGGTCATCACGCCGACTGCCGGAACGCCGCTGCGTTCAGATGTTATCGTGTCATGCAGACTGCACGACGAGCAGCTCCCTCAATCTCCGACACCGGTGAACACCGCGTGCCAGTTCGTGAGCTCCTGCACGATGTGGGCATCCATGGGCGCGCTGTAGTTGGATTTCTCGCGCCACACGACATCCGTCGCGCCTTCTTCGCGCAGCAGGCGTTCAAGGTGGGTGAAGTACCCCTTCGTGCCTTCCTTGGCATTGGTGATGATTCCGACGGTCATCCCCTCGAAGGAGCCGAGCCGCGGCGAGAGGACCACGCCCGTCGCCTTCATTTCGTTGGTTGGATCCAGGACCTTCATGTCTCGTGTCCTTGCACGCGTTTCCTCCGATTGCCGAAGTTCACCGCTTCGGCGGTTCACAATCCACGCAGACGCCGATGGCTGCGGTAACCGCCCGCGTCTTGCTGCCCATCCACGGCGGGATGACAGCGCCGAAACCGCCAGCCGGCCCGCCAGCCGCAACGACGAGAAGATCATCAGGCGACTGCAATGCCGGATGCACTTTCGTTGCCCGATCGCGCACGACGGAGCCCTTGCCGACGTTCGCCCACTCGCCACGCTGGACGCGCGCGCGCTCGAAGATGAACTCGGCAATGTCCTTCTTTGTCCAGCCCGCGCCCTGAATGTGATCGCGGAGCTGCTTAGGGATGACGATAACGTAGTTGCCGCCATAGATCGAATAGTGGAGCTGATTGGCGCGCATCTCGGCGGCGAACGTCTCCAGGATTTCCTTCGGATCGGTCGTCCACTCATTCATGATCTGGCGTGGGCCCATGCCGGCGAAGACCGTCACGCCCGACGTGCCCGGTGGCATGCCGCGCTGGATATGCAGCGGCTCCCACGTCATGTCCTCCTCATCCTCGGCGAGGCAGTAGGAAAACTTGCCGGGATGGCCGAGCGTCGCTCGATCGACCTCGCCGGGCCGCAAGTCCATCAGATTGATCAGCGCGAGCCGGATGGCGCGACCGATCACCGACGTCGCGCGATCGCTGTTGCCGAGCGCATTGAACGTACCGCTTGCACCGATCTCGAGGCGCACCGGCCCATTGATGATGATCATCACCGCGCAGCCGCCGGTGCTCGACGTCACGCCGTGCAGAAGGAATTCATCCTTCATCATGGCCTGCCAAGCTGTCGCGACCACGGGGAAATGCATCGGCAGGCATCCCGCCATGACGGCGTTGACCGCGAGCTTTTCGGCGGTGATCGGCTGGGTCCGCACGGGTTCGACGCCGAGCAGCTGATCGGGGGGCATTCCCGCCCACTCCAGACATGCCTCGACGGCAGCTTCCGTCGGCGGCACGACAGGCAGGCCGTCCGTCCAGCCGCGGCTGTGAAAGAACTCCTGCGCGGCCGCGAAATCCTCGACGTCGTAGGCCTTCGATGTCAGCGGTGGCTTGATGGAAAGCTGCATGAGCGTACGTCCTCCGGAGCTCTTTCCGCAGGCTCCCCTAGCAAGACGTTGATGTCAAACGCGCGGAAATCATACCTGCCGCCCGATCGCCTTCTCGGCCTTCAACGCGGCCAGTTCGTCGCTCGAAAAGCCCCAGGCATTGAGTGTCGTCTCCGTATGCGCGCCGAAGGCCGGAGGTCCGCCCTTGACGCTGGACGGCGTGCGGCTGAAGCGCGGCGCCGGTCCGGGCTGCACGATGCCGTCGACGGACACGAAGCTGCCGCGTGCCTTGTTGTGCGGATGCTCGGCAGCTTCGGAAAAACTCAGCACGGGCGCGAAGCAGATGTCGGTACCTTCCATGAGCGTGCACCACTCATCCCGCGTCTTCTGCCTGAAGAGGGCAGAGAAGCGCTCGCGCATCTGTGGCCAGCGTGCACGATCGAACTGTGGAGGGCATTCGGCGGGATCGAGGCCGAGCGTCCGCAGAAGAATATCGTAGAACTTCGCCTCGACGGCGCCGACGGAAATGAACTTGTCGTCCTTGGTTTTGTAGCAGCGCCAGAACGGTGCGCCGCCATCGATAAAATTATCCTCGCGCTGTTCGGACCATTCGCCGACGGCCGCGAGCCCGAAGCAGGCGAGTGCGAGATAGGCCGATCCCTCGGTCATGGCCACATCGACGACCTGCCCGAGGCCGGAGGTCTTTGCTTCCAGAATGCCTGCCAGCAAGCCCGTGAGCAGAAACATCGCGCCGCCGCCCATATCGCCGACGACATTGAGCGGTGGAACGGGCTGCTCGCGCGGACCGATCGCGTGCAGGACGCCGGAGAGCGAAATGTAGTTGATGTCGTGCCCGGCGGCGGTCGAGAGGGGGCCATGTTGCCCCCAGCCAGTCATGCGGCCATAGACGAGGCGCGGATTGCGCTTATGGCAGATCTTGGGGCCGAGCCCGAGCCGCTCCATGACGCCCGGCCGCATGGGATCGATCAGGGCATCCGCCTGCTCGATCATGCGCAGCAAGGTCTCGACGCCCTTGGAATGCTTGAGGTCGATGGCAACCGAGGGGCGCCCACGGCGGCGTACGTCCGCGCGCGGACCGGCGAATTCAAAGCCGAGGCCGGTCGGCTCGGGCCGGTCAATACGGACGATGTCGGCGCCCATGTCCGCAAGGAGTGAAGAGCACAGAGGCGCCGGACCGATCCCGGCGATCTCGATGATCTTGATGCCTGCGAGCGGCCCGCCCTTTTTTTCCGTCATCGTTCACCTTCTGAATTGCGCGTGCCGGAGATCACAACGCTATGCCGGCCTCAGTGAGCTCTTGCTCGTCGAAGCCGAGTTCCTTGACGAGCACATCCATGTTGCTCGCGCCCAGCCTCTGAGCGGCGTGCTTCACGACGCCGGGCGTAGCGGAAAACTTGCCGATCACGTTCGGCATCTGGATGTGATCTTCGAGCTCATCATCCTGGACGCTGGTGATGTTCTCGCGCGCCAGGATGTGCGGATCGTCGAACATATCGGCGACGCTGTACACCGGCGCGCCCGGCGCATCGTGTTCGCGCAGCCGTGTCGCGACCTCGTCCAGGGTGAACTTGCCGATGGCCTCCTGCAGGGCCAGCTCGATGGCATCGGTGTTTTGCCTGCGCTTCTGGTTGTCGCTGAAGCGCGGATCGTTCGCCAGCTCCGGCACATCGAGCGCAGTACAGAGCCTTTGAAACACAGCGTGTGCGCCACCCGAGAGTGCGATCCATCCACCGTCACGGCTGCGGAAGGTGTTGCGCGGAGAGACGAGCGGCAGGCGGCTACCCTGTCGCTGCTGGACGATGCCGAGCTGATCGAAGTCCACGATCTGCCCGCCCATGAGCGAGAGCATCGGCTCGTAGATCGGGAGGTCGATGACCTGGCCGCGCCCACCATTGCCGCGGCGGGCTTCGAGCGCGGCAAGCGTGAGGAACGCGCCGGCGAGACCAGTCGTCGTGTCGGCCATGGCGAAGCTTGGGAGTAACGGTGGACGATCGGCAAAGCCGTTCGTATAGGCAAAACCGGTCATGGCCTCGGCGAGCGAGCCGAAGCCAGAGCGCTCGCGATAGGGGCCCGTCTGGCCAAATCCCGATACGCGCACGAGCACGAGCCCCGGATTGATCGCTGACAGCACGTCATAGCCGAGCCCCCATTCCTCGAGCGTGCCCGGCCTGAAGTTCTCGATGAGGACGTCGGCGCTCGCGACGAGCCGGCGCACGACTTCCACGCCGAGCGTCGTGCCAAGATCGGCCGAGACGCTCCTTTTGTTGCGATTGAGGACCTTGTGATAGAGCCCGATGCCGTTCTTCCGATTGCCCCAGGTGCGGATGCCGTCACCGCGGGTGGGATGCTCGATCTTGATGACGTCAGCGCCGTAATCGGCGAGCTGCATGCCGATAAACGGGCCTGAAACAAAATTCGCGAGCTCGACGACACGAATTCCCGCGAGGGCGCCGCCGTCGTGTCGGGCATTGGGCGTCGCGTTGAGCATTTATTCTCGCTCGGGAGGCATGCAGATCGCGGAATGGTAGCCCCCTTGCCGCTCCGCGCAAGGAAGGAAATCTCCAACCATGTTGGAGAAAAATTACAGGGTAGCCTGAGGCTTGACGTCCGCCTTCTCTGGAAAAGCGCGGCGTGCCTCCTCGAGAAGCCACTGCCTGAAAGATGCGACCTGAGGCTCGCTCCATAGCGCCGGCTTGGCGAGGAAATAGCAGCCTTCGCCTCGCAGGTAGTCGCGGCGGAAAGGAGCGACGAGGCGACCACTTTCGATGACGGCGGAAACCTGAGCTTCGCGCGTCATGGCAACGCCGAGCCCGTTCTCAGCGGCGTCGATGGCCATGGTCGTCAGGTCGAAGGTGAGGCCTTGCGTCGGATCGACGATTGCTTTTTCGACACCGGCAGCTTCGAGCCATCTCGCCCAGTCATCGCGACGATAGAGCGAATGCAACAGCGTGTGATGGCGCAGGTCCTCCGGCTTGCTCAGTCTCTTGCGGCCAGTGAGCAGCTTGGGATGGCAAACGGGAAAGACATCCTCCATGAAGATCAGCTCGGAGGTGAGGCCAGTCCAGGGCGGCTTACCGAAGCGTAGCGCGGCGTGCATGTTCTCGCGCGTGAGATCTATGGGCTTGGCGCTCGTCTCGATGTGAACGGCGATGTCGGGGTGGCGGGCGTGGAAACGTCCAAGACGCGGGACCAGCCAGCGGATCGCAAAGGTTGGTGTGACATTGACGTGCAACTCTTGCCCGGCGGGCGGTGTCACCGCTCGACAGGCGAACTCGAGTTGGTCGAAAGCCTTGCCGATGTCGCCGGCTAATCGCGCACCGTCCGCAGTCAGTACTCGCTGGCGGCCCTTTGCTTCAAACAATGACGTGCCAAGCCAGGCTTCCAGCGCCCGCACCTGATGCCCCACGGCCGAGGGTGTGACGCACAGCTCGTCCGCAGCTTTGGTGAGTGTGCCCGCGCGGGCGAGCACTTCGAATGCACGCAAGGCGCCGAGAGCGGGAAGTCTTCTGTTCGCCACGCCTGTCCTCCGGATGGACCTGGAGCTTACAGCAGGCCCCCGCGCCGGCGAAACCGCACCAATCCTGCGAGGCTCTCCGGGGAGGCTTGCGCGATGCTCTTGACAGCCATCCTCGGCTGCTGGATCGATAGCCATACTCGGCTTGCTGGTCCCGCGGCCATGTTTGTTTGTCGACACGTTATTGATTGTCGTGATTACCGGCACAGATACGATCGAGAGAGCATGCGCCGGACAAAGATCGAAGCCGAGCAGACGAGGCAAGCCTTGCTGGATGCTGCGGAGGCCGTTTTCTGGATCAAAGGCGTCACCCGCACCACGCTCAATGACATCGCCCGCGCCGCCGGAACGACGCGCGGAGCTATCTATCACCACTTCCGCGGCAAGGCGGATCTGCTCAATGCACTGCTTGACCGCCGGCGCTTCCCTCAGGAGGAAGAGCTCGCCCGCAATGCCGCGGACAAGACGGTCGATCCGCTCGATGCGCTCCATGCCATCTGCCGCAGCGCGCTGGAGTTGCTCGCAGCCGACAAGGCGCGCCAGCGTCTCCTTGCGATCATGATGCATCGGTGCGAGTCCTTGGGTGAGCTGCAGAAGCTCGCCGACCGCAGACGCGAGGAAATCTTGCGCTCGCGTGAGCTGTTCGTCCGCCTTCTGACACGAGCCGCCGAGGCAGGCGGCCTGTCCCCGAATTGGCCGCCACGGATTGCCGCTCTGACGTTGCACAGCGTGATGATCGGCCTCTGCGACCAGTGGCTACGACATCCGCGCAGCTTCGATTTACGTCGCGAGGGCGTGGGGTCGCTCCGATCGCTCTTCGCATCGTTCGAGGCTCACGCACCGGCGAAGGCCCGCCGCATCTGAATCTTCTGATCACCAAACCGTGAAGCGGAAACGCCGGGATAATGTGCGCTTGTGCCTGGAGATCTAGGCCCGTTGGGAATTTACATGCATCGATGTTTGTATGAGAAACTCGCGACGGATCGCCCCGTCCGGGCCCGTTGAGGCTGGGCCGAAGGCTGCGGGAAGCGGGTGGAGTGCTGCAAGGGCATCCACTGGGCGAGACGGGGTCAGGTGCCGGGGAAGCCGAGACAGGAGTTCGACCACATGCGCTGGCTGATCGGAGCCGTGCTCGCCGGAGTGCTGGTTGTTGCGGGGATGGGCTGGCAATTCCTGAAGCCGCCTGCGCCGAGCGCGAGTACGGCCGTCGCACCCAAGGCAAGCGATGTCACCGTCGATGCCGCGCCGGTCAGAATCGGCTCGATCCGCCGTCAGATCGAAGCGGTCGGCAGCCTACGCTCGAATGAGTCCGTCATCATCCGGCCGGAGATCGCCGGGCGCGTCAGTGAAATCCTGTTCCAGGAAGGACAGGGCGCAACCCGTGGGACACCACTCGTGCGCCTCGACTCGAGCATCGCGCGAGCGCAGCTCGAGCAGATGAATGCGGCACTCGGGCTAAGCAAGGTCAACTTCGAGCGCGCCCAGGAGCTCATGAAGAAGGGCGCCGGCTCGCAGCGCACCTACGACGAGGCCCACGCCAAGCTGCGGGCCGACGAAGCCTCGCTGGCTCTGGCGCAGGCCACGCTCGACAAAATGACGCTCGTGGCGCCGTTCGACGGCACCTTGGGGCTACGGAAAATCAGCCTCGGAGACTACGTCAATCCTGGCCAGGACATGGTCAATATCGAGAACATCGAGACACTCAAGGTGGATTTCCGCGTGTCGGAGATCTATGCCGTTCAGCTCAAGGTTGGCCAATCCATCAACATCACGCTCGATGCCATTCCCGGCGCGACGTTCGATGGCGAGGTCTATGCCATCGATCCCGCGCACGATCCCAATGGTCGCGCAGTCATCCTGCGTGCCCGCACCGTTAACAAGGACGGGCTGCTGCGCTCGGGCATGTTCGCTCGCGTGACCTTGATCCTCGACGCCGGAAAGGAAGGCATTCTGGTTCCCGAGACGGCCATCGTACCTATGGGGCAGGAGCAGTTCGTGTTCGTGCTCGACGGCGACAAGGCCAGGCTGACAAAGCTCAAGACGGGCCAGCGACGCGGCGGCCTCGTCGAGGTTGTGCAGGGGCTGGAGACGAAGTCCATCATCGTGACTGAAGGCGCGCTGAAGCTGCGTGACGGCATGACCGTGAAGGCCAACCTGGAAAGGGTTGACTGAGCCATGAGCCTTCCCGAGCTCTGTATTCGCCGCCCGGTGTTCGCCACCGTGCTCAGCCTCGTCATCGTTCTGATCGGGTTCGTCTGCTATAAGCGCCTCGCGGTGCGCGAGTACCCGAACATCGATCCGCCTGTCGTCCTCGTCGAAACGCTGTATCGCGGCGCCAGCGCGGAGGTCATCGAGAGCACCGTGACGCGTGTCCTCGAGGAGTCCATCGCCGGTATCGAGGGTATCGACTATCTGCGCTCGATGACACGTCAGGAACGCAGTTTCATCGTCGTTCGCTTCAAGCTCGGACGTGATGTAGAGGCTGCGGCCAACGATGTTCGCGATCGCGTCGGGCGCATGCGCGGCAGGTTGCCCGACGAGATCGACGAACCGATCATCTCGAAGGTTGAGGCCGACGCACAGCCCGTTCTGTTCCTGGCTTTCTCCTCCGACCGCCATTCCCAGCTCGAGATCACCGACTTTGCCGATCGTGTCGTCAAGGACCGGCTGCAATCGATCAGCGGTGTTGCCGAGGCGCGCATCTTCGGCGAGCGCCGATACGCCATGCGCATCTGGCTCGATGCTGCGCGGCTCGCTGCCTACCGCCTGACGCCGCAGGACGTCGAGGATGCGCTGAGGAAGCAGAACATCGAGGTCCCGGCGGGCCGCATCGAAAGCAAGGACACCGAGTTCACGGTGCTGGCGGAGACCGATCTGCGGGTCCCCGCCCAGTTCGATGCCATCGTAGTTCGCGTAGTCGACGGCTATCCGGTGCGCCTGCAGGATGTCGGGCGCGCCGAGCTCGGTCCGCTGGATGAGCGAATATCGGTGCGCTTCAAGGGCCAACGCGCCGTGGCCATCGGCGTCGTCAAGCAGGCCGTTGCCAATCCGCTCGACATCTCGAAGGGCGTGCGGGAGGTGCTCCCGAGCATTACCGCCAACCTGCCGGAGGGCATGAAGGTCGAGGTGGCACACGACACCTCGGTGTTCATCCAGGCATCGATCGATTCCGTCTATCACACGATCGGCGAGGCCGTCGTTCTGGTCGTCATCGTTGTCTTCCTGTTCCTGCGCAATGTGCGCGCGACGATCATTCCGGTCGTGACCATACCGGCATCACTACTCGGCGCCTTCGCCATCATGGTCGTGCTCGGCTTCACGGTGAATACGCTGACGCTGCTCGCGATGGTGCTCGCCATCGGGCTCGTCGTCGACGACGCCATCGTCGTTCTCGAGAACATCTATCGCCATATCGAGGAGGGGATGTCGCCGATCGAGGCCGCCATTCAGGGCAGCCGCGAGATCGGCTTCGCGGTTGTCGCGATGACCCTGACGCTCGCGGCCGTCTACGCGCCGATCGGCTTCATGTCGGGAACCACGGGACGGCTGTTCACGGAATTCGCGTGGACGCTTGCCGGCGCCGTGATCGTGTCGGGCTTCATCGCGCTCACGCTCAGCCCGATGATGTGCTCGCGCATGCTGCGGCACCAGACGAGCCACGGCCGCATCTATAATTTTGTCGAGTGGGTGCTCGTCGGGCTGACGGAAGGCTATCGCTCGGCGCTGCGCGGCGCGCTCAAAGTGCGCTTTCTGATCCTCTTCATCGGTGCGGTCTTCGCATCTGCCAGTTACTTCCTTTTTACGGCTTTGAAGCCCGAGCTGTCCCCCGTCGAGGATCGCGGGACGATCATCAGCTTCTTCATCGGTCCCGAGGGCGCGACGATCAACTTCATGGAGAAGTATGCCCGGCGCTTCGAGGACATCTTCACCAAGAATGTGCCGGAGGCCGAGGCATTCTTCGTCGTGTCCGGCAACCCGATCGTCTCGCAAGGTATTTCATTCGCCCGCTTGAAGCCGTGGGATGAGCGGGAGCGCAAGCAGCAGCAGATCGTCAATCTTCTGGCCCCGCAGATCAAGCAGATGCCGGGCGTGCTCGCCTATGCGACGAACCCTCCCTCGCTCGGGCAGAATGCAAGCTCGCGTCCTGTCTGGATCTCGGTCGCCATGCAAGGCGAGTACAGCGAGATCAGCCGGACGGTCGACGCCATCATCGCGGAAGCTGAAAAGCACCCATCGCTCGCCAATCTGGAATCCCGGCTCAAGCTCAACAAGCCTGAGATCAAGGTGAGCGTGAACCGCGACAAGGCGGCAAGCGTCGGCGCGCAGGTGGAGACGATCGGGCGCACACTCGAGACAATGCTCGGTGGTCGCCAAGTGACGCGCTTCAAGCAGAATGGCAAGCAGTACGACGTGATCGTGCAGGTGGCCAATATCGAGCGGACCAACCCCGACGATCTCTCGAAGATATACGTCCGTGGCGCCAACGGCGAGATGATCCAGCTGTCGAACCTAGTCGATCTCCGCGAGGCCGTCGCGCCGCGCGAGCTCGCGCGCATGGACCAGCTCCGCTCGGCCGACATCACGGCGAACATCGCGCCGGGCTTCTCGCAGGGCGAGGCGCTCGATGCCCTCGAGGCCGTTGCGCGCCGCATCCTGCCGGCCTCCGCGCGCATCGACTACATAGGCCCGTCCCGCGAATACAGGCAGGCGTCGGGCGATATCTATTTCACGTTCATTCTCGCGCTCGCCTTCATCTATCTCGTGCTCGCGGCGCAGTTCGAGAGTTTCGTCGATCCCTTCATCATCATGTTGACCGTGCCGTTGTCGATGACGGGCGCGCTGCTGGCACTGTATTTGGGTGGCGGTTCCATGAACATCTACAGTCAGGTGGGGCTCGTGACGCTCGTCGGCCTCATCACGAAGAATGGCATCCTGATCGTGGAGTTCGCCAATCAGCTCCAGGAGCAGGGCCGAGCCAAGGTCGAGGCGGTCATCGAAGCCGCGACACTGCGCTTGCGCCCCATTCTGATGACCACAGGGGCCATGGTGCTCGGGGCCGTCCCGCTCGCCCTTGCGACTGGCGCCGGTGCAGAAAGTCGCATCCAGATCGGCTTAGTCATCGTCGGTGGGCTGCTGCTCGGCACATTGTTGACCCTGTTCATCGTGCCGACGGTCTACTCGCTGCTCGCCCGCGATCATGCGGCGCTGGCGCACCCGCAAGGTCCGACGCACGGTCATACTGAGCATCCTGCCCCGGCAGAGTGACGGAATGCTGAGCCGTGCTAGAAGGACATCGTGCATTCAGCTTTCATCGAGATAAGGCGCACAGCCATGCTGTTCTTCCGCAAGAAGGCCGAGATGATCTCGCGCGATCAGGCTCTCAAGGGCCGCGCGGAGCCGATCCCGACGGCACGCGTGCACGCGCTCAATGGGCATGAGCTGAAAGGCCCCTATCCCGAGGGGATGGAGATGGCCATGTTCGGCCTCGGCTGCTTCTGGGGTGCGGAGCGCAAGTTCTGGGAGCTCGAGGATGGCATCTGGGTCACGGCTGTAGGCTATGCCGCGGGCTACACGCCGAACCCGACCTACGAGGAAGTCTGCTCGGGTCTGACGGGGCACAACGAGGTCGTGCTTATCGTGTTCGACCCGAAGAAGGTGAGCTACGAGACGCTACTCAAGACCTTCTGGGAGAGCCACGATCCGACGCAGGGCAATAGCCAGGGCAATGATGTCGGCACGCAATACCGCTCCGGCATCTATGTCTTCAACGCCGCGCAGCGCACGGCGGCGGAGGCCTCGAAGGTGATCTTCGGCAAGGCGCTCAAGGCCAAACGCTACGGGGTGATCACGACCGAGATCCTGGATGCGCCGCCCTTCTACTTCGCCGAGGACTATCACCAGCAGTACCTGCACAAGGTACCGCACGGCTACTGCGGTCTCGGTGGCACGGGCGTCACCTGCCAGATCGGAACGGGCGTGAAGGCGGCAGAGTAGGTCGCCGTTCTGGCTCTGTGGTTTCGAGGAACGGCTTTCTGCCGCGTCCCAGAATGCGGCTGCGTGGAGGCCATCGGGTAGGGATATATTGCGGAAATTAGAAAATTATACTACTGATCGTCGAGTGCTGGAGGTCTCAGCGCGCCCAGATTGCGTGTTCGATCGCCTGGAGCAAAAATATTCTCTTTGGGGTGAGGATTGTGGAACTCGATGCGATGGATTTGAAGATTCTTGGGTTGCTGCAGGCTGATGCAACCATGCCGATTGCCGAGATTGGCAAAATCGTCGGCCTCTCGACGACCCCCTGCTGGCGGCGCATCCAGAAGCTCGACGAGGCCGGTGTCATTCGCGCGCGGGTGGCGGTGCTGGATCCGGTGAAGGTCAATACGGGGGTCACGGTCTTCGTGTCGATCAAGACCGACCAGCACAATCTCGATTGGCTCGAGCGCTTTCATGCGGCCGTCAGCGATCTTCCGGAAGTCGTGGAATTCTATCGCATGTCCGGTGAGGTGGATTACCTCATGCGCGTGGTGGTTCCCGACATTGCCGCCTACGACGTCTTCTACAAGAAGCTCATATCGCGCATCGACATCACGAAGGTTTCCTCGTCCTTCGCCATGGAGCAGATCAAGTACACGACGGCACTGCCGCTCTCGTTTGCTTTGAAGTGATTTGTGGGTCGCAAGATACTCACCGAGTGGCTTTGCGATCACGGACTCTGCTTCCCCCCGAGGCTATCCTTTATGCGATTTTGTATTGCGTAGGGGGTGGTCATGCGTTTTGGCATTTTTGCGAGCGCTTCTGCGTGCATTGCGCTCCTCGGCTGCTCCATCCACCCCATCCCAGATGATCTCGTTGGCGATACGACAGTGCAGATCGTCAAGAAGATCCGCTGCGAGACGCGCCTCGCCATCGAGAAGCACGCATCACAGGCGCGCTACAAGTCCGCTGCCGTTGCGTACGACTTCCGTTTTACGGTCACTGAGAATAACCGCGGCTCGGGAGCGGCCGGCTTTGCCTTTCCATTCACCAACGGCAGGTTCTCCTTGAACGTCGGCGCCGGAGAGGACAAGCAGCGCATTGGCGTGCGCAATTTTCAGGTCGTCGACACTTTCGCGGAGCTGAAGAAGGAAGATTGCTCCGTTCAGGCGACAAATGCCAACTATCGATATCCGATCACTGGTCTCGTCGGGCTCGATGAGGTCGTCAGCACATTCGTGAAGCTCAATGATCAGAAGCTTCTCGAGCAGGCCAAGGGGCCGGGTGGGTCCTACGTGGACGCGCTCGAATTCGCGACGGTCATCCGAGCTAGCGTGGAGCCCGCCGTCGAACTCGCGCCGGTTGCCGATCGGTTCAGGCTTGCATCGGGCCGCATCAACCTCTCGGCCGATCGCTTGGACGTGCACCGGCTCACGATTTCTCTCTCTATTCCGATCAGGGATATACCGGACAAGGGGACGCGCGAGCGTGCGGGCGAGGTCGGCACGGGCGAGACAGCGAGGGAGCGGGCGCTCAATGGGCTCGAGCGCTTCAAATACTTTGAAACCCAGCAGAAGATTCTGGATAGCCTCCAGAATGCGCCGCTACGTTAGTGCGCGCCCGTGCTCTGGTTCGATGCTGGAGATCTGCACATGGGATGGATCCTGCTCGCCGTATTGAGTGTGATCGTGCTTGCCCCGGCGGCCGTGGCGCAGCCGAGCCTGGATATGCAGATCCGCGCGTCCGTCGCGGAGCGACATAAGAATGATCCCGCGGCGATCCTGCCCGCCTATCGCGATGTCCTGGAGATGATGAGCAGCCTGCCGACCGGGGGCGGCACGCGGAGCGCATCACCTTCGAGCACGCCGACGACCATCGAGCTCGATCCGCGGACACAGCTGAACTTCAGCGCCGAGTTCCTGAACAACAAACGCATATGGATGGGCGTACCAACAGGGACGCAGTTTCCCGAGTCCGTCGCCGTCGAGACGACCAACCGCGGCATCTGCAGCGGCACCTTGATCAACGAGGACACGGTGCTGACGGCCGCCCACTGCTTCTGCAATCGCACGCCGACGAATGTCGTTGTCGGCACGGCGGTCGGCGCGTCGGCGTCGCGGCGCTATGCCGTCGATATCGGACGCTCGAAGAAACTCATGGACTGCGGGAAACACGCCCAAGGCGATGTCGGATACGTGCGCCTGAGAGACAAGGTCACTGTGGCGCCGGCCAAGTTCGGCAAGAGCGATGTGATCAGCGCCGCGAATTCCGCCCGGATCGTCGGCTATGGCAAGACCGAGCAGGGCACCATCGGCCGAAAGTTCATGGTCGACGTGCCCATCACCTCGGTTGCCTGCCAGGGGACATCACCCAAGGGCGAGGACAGCAAGGTCTATGGTTGTCATCCGGGCCTGGAGATTGTCGCCTCCTCGCCCCTCACGAGCCAGGATTCCTGCAGCGGCGACAGCGGCGGCAGCGTCTTCGTCCAAGCGGCGGACGGCGGTTGGGTGCTCGCAGGCGTCGTGTCCCGCGGGATCAGCGGGCCGAGCGCCCGGGCCTGCGGCGATGGCAGCATCAACCCGCGCGTGGACGGCCGCACCGGCACCTGGCTCAGCGAAAACGGGGTCGCTTTCGTGGTCGCTCCTTGAGGAATGCGGCCCCAAACCCAAGTACCCGCTTCAAGCCCCTTCAAAGAAAGCGTTGATCCCAGGCAACAGGGCCGGATATATGTCGGCGCCATCGCGCCCGGCAGCGCCAAGCGCGGGCTGCGGGCGTGGCGGAATTGGTAGACGCACTGGATTTAGGTTCCAGTTTTCCTACCTTGCCACATGGCAACCTTCCCTTTATAGACTGAAAAACCAGCGGAAATCCGTTGGTCGCAACGCGGATCATCAGTCCGTGCCGTTTGGCAACGGTTTCCCGGCTGATGGCCCGCTGTGACAGAGCACTGTGACAGATGGGGGTTCTATGACGAACATCGACGCGCAGATCGAACGCGAGCGCCAGATGAAGGAGCGCGGCAAGGCCCGCCTCAAGGCGCAGATCGACAAGGCATTGGCGCGGGGCGACGCTGCCGAGACGCCTGCTGGAGTGGCCCTCGCACGGCGGGCAATCGCGCCCCTCGCGGAGGCCATCAAGGCGTTCAAGGTGACGGCCTTCACGGGCAAGGCGGGTCGCCGCAGCACGGCGGCCAAGATGCTCGACGGGGTAGACGAGGAGCTGGCGGCGTTCGTCGCTATCCGCATGGCCCTCGCTGGTTCCATCCGAGGCTATGGCCTCAGCTCGACGGCGCGGTCGCTGGCCTCGCGGCTGGAGATGGAGATCATCGCCGACGCATTCGAGGAGGAGAACTCTGCCCTCTACCGCGCGGTGATCCGCAACGCCACCTCGCGGGGCCTGTCCACCTCGCGACAGGCGAAGGCTGTGGAACTGGCCAACACCCACTTTGGGGTTGTGAAGGCTCCGCGCTGGACGACGGCGGAGAAGATCAACCTGGGGGCGAAGCTCCTGGAGCTGGTCATCGAGACCACGGGCCTCCTGGAGGTGACCAACGTCAAGCTCGGCCGGAACCACACGAACCTCCAGCTCCGCCTCAAGGGGGGGATCGAGGAGTGGTTCAAGTCGTTCAACCGGGCGGCCACGCTCACGAAGCCCCTCTACCTCCCGACGCTCCTCCCGCCGCAGCCCTGGTCCACGACCGACGCAGGGCCGTACTACAGCCCCCTCATCCGGGCCATGAGCGTCGTCACCAAGCCCTTTCCAGGGCAGGTGGAGGCCCTCGACGCTGCGGACCTGAGCACGGTCTACGCCGGCCTCAATGCCCTCCAGGAGACGCCCTGGAGGATCAACCACAGGGTCTACGAGGTGATGAAGGAAGCCTGGGAGCGCGACCTGCCCCTCGGCTGCCTCCCGCCGCGGGACCCTGAGGTGCTCCCCGAGGCACCTGAGGAGGTCGTCAACGACGTGAAGGGCGGCGAGCACCGCAAGGCGTGGCGGTCCCAGATGCGGGCCATCCACGAGCGCAACGCCGCGGGCCTGTCGAACCGCTTCGAGTTCAATAGGGCGCTCTCCATCGCAGAGGAGAACCTTGAGCAGCCGGCGATCTACTTCCCGCACAGGCTTGACTTCCGGGGCAGGGCCTACGCTGCGGCCACGACGCTCAACCCGCAGGGCTCGGATGAGGTCCGGGGCCTGCTGGAGTTCGCCGAGGGCAAGCCTCTCGGGAGCCGTGGCGTGTTCTGGCTCGGCGTCCACGGCGCGAACCTGTTCGGCAATGACAAGGTGAGCCTGGAGGAGCGCGAGGACTGGGCGTTCAAGCACACCGTCCAGGCCCGGCAGGTGGCGGAGGACCCGCTCTGGAACCTCTGGTGGACCGAGGCCGACAAGCCGTGGTCCTTCCTCGCGTGGTGCTTCGAGTGGGCGGAGATGTACTACGGGGAGGGCCACGCCAACCCCGCCGGCTACGTCTCCCACCTCCCGATCGCCCTCGACGGCTCATGCAACGGTATCCAGCACTTCTCCGCCATGCTGCGCGATGAGGTCGGCGGTGCTGCGGTGAACCTCGTGCCGAGCGACAAGCCGCAGGACATCTACGGACGCGTCGCCGAACGTACCATCGAACGCCTCAGGCACCACGCCGAGCTGGCTGACGAGAACGCGTGGGTGGCCGCCGGCTGGCTGTCCTACGGCATCGACAGGAAGACCACGAAGCGGGCTGTGATGGTGCTGCCTTACGGGGGCACCTTCAAGTCGTGTGTCGAGTACGTCCGCGCCTCCGTGCGGGAGCGGCTCAATGCCGGCGCTGAGAACCCCTTCGGGGACCACTTACCGAAGGCCGAGGCGTTCCTTGCGTCGCTCGTGTGGGCGTCTATAGGGGACGTTGTGATTGCTGCTAGGGAGGCCATGAGCTGGCTCCAGGCGGTCGCTCGCGTGGCTACTGCTGCGGGGCAAGGGCTGCGCTGGACGACGCCCTCAGGCTTCGTGGTGACGCAGCACTACAGAGAGCTGGCGAACAACCGCATCAAGACGAAGTTCTGCGGCTCCATCGTTGTGTTCCAGACGTTGGACGAAGGGGACAAGATCGACGCCCCTAAGCAGGCATCAGCGATCGCCCCCAACTTCGTGCACTCCCTCGACGCGAGCGCCATGATGCTCACGCTGTCCGAGGGGAGGGCGCAGGGCATCAAGTCCTGGGCCATGATCCACGACAGCTACGGCACCCACGCCGCCGACACGGACGCCCTCGCGAACATCCTACGTATGGCCTTCGTGAAGATGTATGAGGAGCATGACGTACTCACAGAGTTCCGGGATGCAGTGGCCGCTACGCTCACTCCTGAGCAGGCGGCGAAGCTGCCCCCGGTCCCCAAGTCAGGCAAGCTCGACCTCTCGGCGGTGCTGGAGGCCGAGTATTTTTTTGCCTGAATGCTTGCGTTGAGTGGAGGTTCCACCCGGCGCAAGCAATTAGGTTACACCTTAAGCCCAAACCTTTTTCGACGGAGTTCCGAAGATGCAGAAGCAGACGATCATCCGCATGGGAGCCGCCCACTGGGACGCTCAAATCCCTACCGCCGACGGCGTTCTGCACTTCGACTTCCGGTCGATGAGCAAGGACGACAAGCGCAAGTTTCACTCGGCCTTCATGGCTGCGTACCGCAAGGCCAATCCCTTCAAACCCAAGAAAGGCAAGCAAGCAGCATGAGCGAACTAGTTCTAGTTCTCCACGCGATCGAGGTGACAGCGCTCTTGGTCATTGTGGCTTCCTGATTGCGGTGAGCCATCAGTGATCAATCGCGACGGCCTAGTCAACGCGCCTCCTAAGGCGGTTGCAACGGCTGCCTTCAAGCTCCTCACGGTACTCCAGGACGAACCGCCACACATCCAGGCTGCTGGCATGGCGGTCGTCTTCCTCCTCTTCACCGAACACCATCGAGCGAACGCGCAGGACGTGATGGCTGCGGCCTCCAACCTGCTCGCGTTCGATCGTGGAGCGGCGAACAAGCAGGACGCTTTCGGTGCCCTGAGGGACTACCTCCGCTACGAGATCAAACGAGGCTGACATGGAACGCCAAGATATCTTCGACACGGTTGCGACGCACCTGTTCAAGCAGGGCAAGCGAGCCGTCGACCGTGAAGGGCCGGACGGCTTCTGCATGTACCGTGGACACGGCAATACTCGCTGCGCTGTCGGTGCCCTCATCCCCGATGAAGTCTACGACGTGAAGATGGAAGGCAACACCCTCAGCGGCCTACTCATGGCCTATGGTGATGTTCTCCCTCCGTGGATGCGCGACGAGCGGGAACTTCTCCGCGAACTCCAGTTGGTGCATGACGAACCCGCGTATTGGGCGGAAGGTGGAGTTACAATCAAAAAGCGACTGTTCCAAACCGCTAAGTGGTTCAAGCTGTCTCCCGCCGTCCTCGACAACCTCGCGATGACGCCAGTCGATGCGTGACCGCCTCTACCGGCGAGCCGTGCTTCTCTTGAAGTGCGGCCAGCCGCTCCCCGTTGACCTGACCACCTACCTCCTCTCCATCGGCATTGACGTGGCGGCGCTTGAGCGTCGTCACGCTGCCTAACCTTTTAAGGATCGCAACTGAGCGAAGCACGGAAGAAACCACCACAGCTTACCTCCCCAAAGGGGACATTCCGCTACCCGAGGCTGACCGAGCCCGACTTCGGCAACGACAAGTTCCCCAAGCCTGACGGCGAGTACAGCGTGCAGCTCGTACTCAAGACCGAGAGCAAGGAAGCCAAGCAGCTCATCAAGGAGCTGACGCCGCTCTATGAGGAAGCTCGGGCAATCGCCGAAGACGAGTTCAAGGCCCTCGCAGTCGACACTCGCAAGGCGTTCGAGAAGAAGGGCATCAAGGGTCCGCAGATGAACCCGCTGTTCACTGAGGTCTACGACAAAGAGACCGAGGAGCCCACAGGCGAGATCGTCTTCAAGTTCGCCATGAAGGCGAGAGGCGTGTCGAAGAAGACCAACAAGAAGTGGTCGCGCAAGCCGAACATCTTCGACGCCAAGGGCAAGCGGATGAGGAAGCTCCCCGACATCTGGGGCGGCACAGTCGGAAAGGTTGCCTTCGAGGCCGTGCCGTACTTCATCCCTGGCACCGCTGCTGCTGGCCTTCGCCTGCCGCTCGTCGGCGCCCAGATCATCGACCTTGTGGCTGGTGGTGCGCGCACCGCTAGCAGCATGGGCTTCGAGGAAGAGGAAGGCTACGAGCACACTGAGGCTGCGGACACGCCGGCCGAGGATGGTGCTGAGGAGACCACCGAAGACGACGGCAGTGGGGACTTCTAGCCCGTGAAGCAGTGCGAGGAGTGCGGGGAGAACATCCCCGCCTCCCGTATCCGTCGAGGTGGGAGGCCAGTTAAGTATTGCTCTCGGCGGTGTAATGGACGTGTCAAAGACCGCGTGCGGCGCGAACGCTTTCCAGAGATTGTTCGCGAGAGCTGTCGCCGTTCGAGGGCACGCTACCGGGACAAGTACAACCGGCGGCAAAATGAGAAGTACCATCTGGCCGTTTACGGTCACGTCTTAGAAACCCCTGAGGACATCATTACCTACGGTAAAGACCGCTACAAGGCGGCCCGAGCGATCGGCTTTAGGTCGGGACTTGAGGTCTCCGTGGCCCGTCAGTTAGACGCTGCCGGAGTACCCTACGACTACGAAAAGTACGTCATCCGTTACAGCATTCCCGCTCGCGTCGCCCGCTTCACCCCAGATTGGGTGTTGAAAAACGGGATTGTCATCGAGAGCAAGGGGCACTGGGTGACGAGCGACAGGCAGAAGATACGCCTCGTCAAAGAACAACATCCCGATCTGGACTTGAGGATGCTTTTCGGCAGCTCAAAATCCACGATAGGGCGGAAGTCGAGCACGACCTACGGCATCTATTGCGACCGTCTTGGTATCCCCTACGCCGACAAGACGGTCCCCAAGGTATGGCTCAAAGAACGCCCGTGTCCGAAGCGCATCGCGGCTGCTGCTGCGGCCTTCGACATCCCCCTCACCGCTTTTGAGCACTCAACAAAGGAGAAGTAGAACTCCCATGGCATTCCCTACAGTCGGCCCGAAGCGGCAGATCGACATGCTCCGCGACCACTTCCGTGTTCGCCCTGACATCTCTGCGCTTGAGGCGTCGGCGATGTACCGCATCCGCTCGCTCTCCCGCCGCATCAACGACCTCGAAGCGAAGGGCCTCAAGTTCTCGCGCGTGAAGCGCAAGGACCCCACCGGCCAGACGTATGTCCGCTACTTCAAACTCCCGGAGGCTGCATGACCCGTTCCTACCAGAAGGGCTTCTACACGGCGATGCTACTGGGCTCGCTGTTCTTCCTCGCCGCTGTAGCCCTGAGTGGCTGCGGTGTTCGCGGTGGCGTCTATGGGCCAATCGGCAGTATGGATGCGTCGGTTGACACGCACCCCGCAAGGCCGCTTCCGTGAGCGACACCATGAATTACCTGTGGCGTGTGGGCCAGTTCGCCTACGCCACGGGTAGTCGGGTTATCTGTGATCCGCCGGTACTCGACACCGACGAGGACTACGTGGTGCTCACGAAGTTCGGGACGTTGAAGACGCTCCTGGAGGACGGTTATGTCCGCACTTCTGCCGAGCACGACTACGACATCACCGGCTTTGTGGCGTTTCGTAAGGGCAACGTAAATCTCATCGCGACTGACAAAGCAGACTTCTACCACAGCTTCGTCAACGCCACTCGACTGGCGAAGGCTCTCAACCTGCGCGACAAGAAGCACCGCATCGCGCTGTTTCAGGCCGTGCTCTACGGACGCTTTCCACAGTGAGTGACAGTGAGTTCGTCGGTAAGGAGCCGTGCCCCAAGTGTGGCTCCGCCGACAACCTCGCCCGCTACTCTGACGGCCACGCTCACTGCTTCTCGCAGGGCTGCGGCTACTACGAGAAAGCGGACGGCGAGGCGAAACCCCAGACAGCAAAGAGGAAGATGGCCGGCGACCTCATCCAGCCGCACAATATCGAGTATATCGCCCTACCAGCGCGTGGCCTGACCGAAGCAACGTGCAGGAAATGGTGGTACGGCGTATCAGGCGGCAGGCAAGTTGCCCAGTACATCGACCCCGAGACGCACAACATCGTTGGCCAGAAGGTCCGCACGAGGGACAAGAAGTTCTCCGTCCTAGGCAACGTCACAGGGCAGCTCTATGGCCGCTCGCTGTGGCGGGACACCGGCAAGCGTGTCTGCATCACCGAAGGCGAGATCGACGCCATGTCACTCTCCCAGGTGCTCGACCACAAGTGGCAGGTGGTGTCCCTTCCGAACGGCGCAAGCTCAGCCAAGAAGGCCCTTGCCGAGAACTTGGAATGGCTCGCTCGCTTTGATGAAGTGATCCTATGCTTCGACAATGACGAGGCTGGCAAGGCAGCTACGCAGGAATGCGTCGGCCTGTTCAAGCCGGGCACCGTCAAAGTCATGCGCCTTCCTCTCAAGGACGCCAACGAGATGTTGGTCGCAAAGCGCTCAGGCGAGTTGGTGAAGGCGTTCTGGGATGCCCAGTCGTATCGCCCGGACGGTCTCGTCAAGGTCTCCGACGTGTACGAGAAGGCCGTCCAGCCGCCCACGATGGACCTAACGTGGTGCTGGCCCTCGCTCAACATCAAGACGTATGGCCGCCGCTACGGTGAGGCCGTCGCCCTTGGTGCGGGGACGGGCATCGGCAAGACCACAGCAATGACGCAGCAGATCGCCGCCGACCTCGGCAACGGTCACAGCGTCGCTGTATTCGCGCTGGAGCAAGTGCCGGCGGAGACTGTGAAGCGCGTAGCTGGCCAGACGGTCGGCAAGGTGTTCCACGTTCCCGACGACAGTTGGACGCAGGAGGAGCTTGAAGCCGCTGTCGGTGCCCTTGCGAACAACGACAAGCTGCACCTCTACGACAACTTCGGGGCCACCGACTGGGAGGTTATCAGGGAGCGTATCCGCTACCTCAACCTCGCTCACGGCATCCGCATCTTCTACCTCGACCACCTCACTGCGCTTGCCGCTGGCTCCGCATCTGAGGTCGCCGCCGAGCTGGAGATCATCACGCGTGAGATCGGCTCGCTCGTGAAGGAGCTGGACATCTGGCTCCTGTTTGTCAGCCACCTCACGACACCTGACGGGGCATCGCACGAGGAAGGTGGTCGCGTCACCATCAGGCACTTCAAAGGCAGCCGAGCGATCGGCTTCTGGTCTCACTTCATGATCGGCCTTGAGCGCGATCAGCAGAGTGACGAGCCGGACGGCCAAGCGCTGACTGTGCTGAGGGTGTTGAAGGACCGTTACACGGGGCGCTCAACCGGCTTGAAGGTGCCGTTGAAGTACGACCAAACGACTGGCCTCCTGATGGAGGCGGAGCAGAAGGCAGTGTTCACCGACGAAACAGAGGAGGCACCGTTCTGAACCCGGACAACTACCCCGAGCTACTGGATCAAGCCCGCGCCGAGGTGGCTGAGGAAGACCGGCGAGAGCAGGTGGACGCAATCAAGTCTGTCTTGCGAACTCGACGCCCACTCTGGCACCGACTGTTCCCCTGGAAGATCACCATAGAGAGGAGATGACATGACCGTCACTGCACTACCGCTGTCACCGTGGCAGGAAGCCGAGGCCGAACTCAAGGCTGAGCGCAACAAGGAAGCCAAGGAGAAGATCAAGAAGCTCCTCCGCGAGCGCGTCACCGCCGAGCAGGTGGTCAAGAACATCGACGTTCGCATCGAGGCACTCAAGCTGGAGATGGCCTCGTAGTGCACTCACGCTACGACCCGATGCTCTCTCGGCCGGTGAAGGTTCTCTTCGCTGGCTGGGAGAGTGACACCTACACCCTCCAGCGTAACGGCTGGCAGATCGCCGCCGATGAGGACATGCGCGACTGCACCATGCAGCTCGCACTCTCCCACAAGGGTGCGGGCATCCAGGCCATCACGCATAAGGTGGACTGGCAGTACATGCGGGACTTTGCTGCGGGCCAGTCGGCTGCTCACGTGATCCACGTCTCGACCATGCACCGTGAGATACGCATGGAGATGATGGGCAGAGTGGAGATGAACTTCAACCTCATCGACGCCAAGCCACAGCTCCGCAAGTCGGAGATCGTTACCCTCGACGACCTCTGCCACTTCGCTAAGCCTCAGCAGATCATCCTCCCCGAGAAGACCACGGCGGAGCTGCTGGAGGAAATCCTCGCGAAGCAGCAGCCCGGCATCGAAGAGCACTACATGAGCCTCGCTCGCAAGGGCATGAACACCCGGCCTGCGGCTCAGATCATCAGCCTCGCTTCCTAAAGGAGATCGCTCATTAGCGACTACTGGATGCAATACGGCGACGGCCACTATGTCCCCGGCTCTCGCACCCCGCCCACCAACACCACACCCCGCCACATCGCCCGAGCACTGTCGCGGATTTATCGCTTCACGGGACACTCGCAATACCAGATCAGCGTCGCCCGGCACTCGACGTTCGTCGCCACCATCCTCGACGACCTCGGCTACTCACCGCAGGTGCAGCTCTATGGCCTCGTGCATGACATCCACGAAACGGTCGTCAACGACCTCAACTGGGCAGTGAAGAACCTGCTCTCGCCAGTAGCTAGGCAGTCCTACGACGGGCTCGCAGATGCCGCTGACGAGGCACTCTATGCCGTCCTCGGCGTGTCCTGGCCGATGCCTCCAGGCATTCAGGCCGCTGTGAAGGTGGCCGACTGGATGGCAGTGGCGTCGGAGAAGCGAGACCTCATGCCTAAGGGCGACAGGCCCTGGCCCATGCTGATCCACAAGCCGTCCGTTCGGCAGGCCCTCGCTACATGGGACCCTGACGAGGACATGATCGACTGGCTCGGCGCGTTCTCGATGATCAAGACAGCCATTGCATTGGAGGGACCTAAGGTATCGCAGGAAATCTACGCCGTCTAATCTTCGACTGTGAAACTGACGGCCTACTTGCCGACCTCACGAAGGTTCACTGCCTAGGCATCTACGACCTCGACAGTGGGGAGTACCACTCTTATGCCGTAGGGCACGAAGAGTACCCCGACGTTGAATACGGGCTTCACCTCCTCGCCGATGCCGACCTCATCGTCGGCCACAACGTCATCAACTTCGACATCCCAGCGCTCACGAAGATTTACCCCTGGTTCAAGCCCAAGGGTCTCGTGCGCGACACGCTCGTGCTGACACGGCTCGTGTGGCCGCACATCAAGGAGCGGGACTTCGAGCTGGTGAAGCGTGGCTTCCCGAAGAAGCTCATCGGCAGGCACTCCTTGGAGAGCTGGGGCTACCGGCTAGGCAATTACAAGGGGGACTTCAAAGGTCCCTGGGACACCTGGACCCAAGAGATGCACGACTACATGGAGCAGGACGTTCGCGTCACGACCTCCCTGTGGAAGCGTATCGAGAAGGAAGCGCAGTCGTGGGGCGTCCCGCTCGAAGACCCAAACCCTCCGCCTCGGAAGGATTGTGTCGAGCTAGAGCACCGCGTCGCTGAGATCGTGGAGGACATCCAACGCCACGGCTTTCGGTTCGATGAAGGGAAGGCCATCAAGCTCGTAGCGAAGCTCACATCTCGTAAGCTGGAACTCGACGACGAGTTACAGAAGGCTTTCCCGCCTAAGGTTGTTGAAACCGTCTTCATACCGCGCGTGAACAATAAGTCGCGCGGCTATGTGAAGGGCGTCCCTTTCACGAAGCGCAAGACGGTGCCGTTCATGCCGTCCTCGCGACAGCACGTCGGCGAGCGTCTCATCGAACTTGGCTGGGAACCCCAGTCCTTCGGAAAGGACGGCTCACCAACAGTCGATGACGACACCCTGCAATCGCTTCCCTACCCGGAGGCTAAGTTGCTCGGGGAATACTTTGTCGTCGAGAAGCGCTTGGGCCAAATCGCCAACGGCCGAGAAGCGTGGCTCAGGCACCTCAAGCCTACAGGCCGCATCCACGGACGCATCATGTCCGGCGGAACACACACTGGCAGAGCAAGTCACGGTAACCCCAACGTCGGGCAAGTGCCAGGCCTCTACTCACCTTACGGCAAGGAGTGCCGCGAGTGTTGGAGGGCAGACGACGGCTGGGCGATGGTTGGTGTGGACATGGATGCCGTCGAGCTTCGTGACCTGGGTGGCTACATGGCCGCATGGGATGGTGGGGCTTATATTGATATCATCCTCAACGGCAAGAAGGAAGATGGCACCGACATCCACTCGCGCAATGCCAAGCTCATTGGCTGCACGAGGGACGTGGGTAAGGTCTATCTGTATGCCCTGCTCTATGGCTCCGGCGATGCGAACCTCGCCGCGATCCTCGGGAAGTCTATCGGGGTAGCTAAAGGTGCCCGTAAGCGTCTCATGGCAGGGCTCCCAGCGCTCGCCGCAATGATCAAGGCGGTGCAAGGGAAGTTCGAGAAGTACGGTCACTTCACCGGCCTCGACGGTCGGCGTCTACGGCCTCGCGCCGCTAACGCCGCCCTCAACACTCTTCTCCAAAGCGCTGGAGCGATCCAGTCGAAGCGGTGGATGGTGAACTTCAAGGAAGCCATGGACGCCCTCGGGCTCCACTTCGGCAAGGACTACGCGATCGTCGCGTGGGTGCACGACGAACTCGTCATCACATGCAGAAAGGAGATCGCGGAGACGGTCGGGCAAACCGCCGTGCAAGCGATAGAAGACGCTGGAAGATACTACAGCTTTGCCTGCCCCCTCACAGGGCAAGCGCAATACGGCCAGTCCTGGGCCGACGTACACTAAAGAGTGCCGGGGATGTGGTGCGACACTCCCCACCAACAAACGGTCGGATGCACGGTGGTGTAGTCGGCGATGCTCAAACCAACATCACGGGCGGAGGTGGCGGGCGACGAACGCTGAACGCGCCCGTGAGCTGGCACGTGAACACAAGAGGAGGGCTAATAACTTCGTGGATCAACCGGGCTTCCTGTATGCCGTCCAGCATTTGAAGAACTACCCCGGACTGCTCAAGATCGGGAAGGCCAAGAACCCCAGCAACCGCCTGACTTCGTATCAAGTGGGATGCCCTTACAGGGGGTACTCAATCGCGTTTGTGCTCGCGGTGCCGGAGTATAGCCGGGCCGAGCTACAGGCCCATCGCCTACTGGATGGGTTTCGCATCCCCAACACTGAATGGTTCGCCGTGTCCGTCAAGGATGCAATGCACCTTCTATCATCCATCGACTACTCGGAGGACGAATGACGGCAGAAGACCTCGCGTGGTGGGGAGATTTTCTTCGGCGCAAGTACGGCATTCTGTGGCCCATAGCTGACCTGGAAGAGGAAGACATAGACGACGAATGCGCTACATCGGATACGCACTAATCCTTGCCTACCTCATCGCGGCGTGGACCCGCGTGGGGACTGTCTTCATCCCGTGACCACTCTCCTGATCGACGCTGACGGCGTAGCCTTCCAGGCAGCCGCAGCGGTGCAACGGGGAATTAGGTGGTCGGACGATATCTACACCACTCACGCTGACCTGAATGAGGCCAAGGATGTGTATGGCAGGGCCATTGCCACCATTGCCGATGCCGCTGGAGTACCCGACGCCAACGTCATCCTCGCCTACTCCTGCCCTACCCGTCACTATTTTAGGCACGACCTACTCCCCACCTACAAGGGAAACCGCAAGGACGCCCCACCACTCGTACTCCGAGACCTCAAGGAGTGGAGCAAGGGCGAGTGGGACAGTCGAACCAAACCAGGACTTGAAGCCGACGACGTACTCGGAATACTGGCCACGCACGGACGACTGATACCCGGCGAGAAGATCATCGTCTCCGCCGACAAGGACCTCCAGCAGATACCTGGACTGCACATGAACGCGAGAGCGCCCCACGAGGGCGTCTTCCGCGTCCAGCATGAGTACGCCGAGAGGTTCCTCTGGCAGCAAGTCCTCGAAGGCGACAGTACCGACAACTACTCGGGCTGCCCTGGCATCGGCGCTGTGAAGGCGGCGAAGCTCCTTGAGTGTCCCCGCAGCCTTTGGACTACGCGCGTCCAGGAAGCCTACGAGAAAGCCGGCCGCACCGCCGAGGACATGGACGTGCAGATCAACGTCGCACGCATCCTCACCGCAGACACCTATAACTTCAAACAAGGAACCCCGATACTTTGGTCAACACCATCGCCGACACTCTCGCAGAACGCGGCTCCCGCTACGGAGACTTCGCCCTCCACGCCGAAATCTCGCAAGCGTTCGAGGACGTAGCCCGCAACACGCCGGGCTGGCAGCGCCTCTCCGCCGCGCAGAAGGAGAGCCTCAAGCTCCAGTGGCACAAGCAGGCTCGCATCCTCAACGGCGACCCGAACTACGACGATAGCTGGGTTGATATCGCAGGCTACTCGCAGCTCGTGGTGGACATCCTCCGCAAGCCGATGGCGGCCTACCGTGTAGAGCCGCTCCTGGAGAAGGTCCCCGCCGATGGCCAGACCATATCAGGCACGGTTAAGCTCCCGAACCTCCCGGAGGCCCCCGTCCCTGCGACGGATAGGTTTCGCCCGCAGTTCGCTGCTCCGCCGGCTCCAGTCTCTCCGCCAAGCCCCGTCGCGCCGCCCGTCCCGGTGGCGGTGACGAAGGCTGAGGGCTCAGAGTGAACGGCGTTCGCCTCAACCGTGGTCTCCCCGCCTTAAGTGGTGGGGAGGCTCCGGTACAACCGGAGATTAAGTTACACCTTAAGCCCAGCACTCCCCCTCATAGGGTTCCACACATAGATGCTGAGCTTATTGAACACCTCTCCCGCATCTTCCAGGTTCACCTAGCCCCCGCCTACGACATCCGCGTCTACGACACGATGTTGGGCCACAAGCAGGTTCTCGACTACCTCAAGACCGCCTGGGAGCAACAGCAAAAAGGCTGACCTCCCCCTATGTGTATGGGAAGTAAGACCCCCAAGTCTGAGCCGCCGGCCGCAGCACCAGCCCCCCCCGCTGAGCCCCCGGTAGCCCCCGTCCTTAACGAGACCGCGGCGAGCGACCGCAACCTGCTCACCGCAGCCCGCGCTGGCCGCAGCTCCCTCCGCATCGACAAGGCCACCTCAGGCCCCGCAGGTGGCTCCGGGCTCACCATCCCGACCGCGAGCTGAGCCCATGTGCTTTAGCAGCGGTGGCGGCGCCAAGAAGGACCGCCCGGTGACCCCTCTCAAGCCTGAGACAGAAATCCCTGTCCCCGAGCTGGAGGCCCCCGTCGAGCAAGCTACCCCCACCCCGACCGCGCAGCCTAAGACAACCAGCGCCGGCACCGGGCTCAGCATTCCCCAGGGCTGATGGCAGAGACCGTCGCCCTCGCTGAGGAGCTTAAAGCCTCTTCGCGTTACACGAAGCTGGAACAGGATCGCAACGGCGCCCTCAATCGCGCTCGCGAATGCGCGTTGCTCACGATCCCGTCCATCATGCCAGCGCAGGGCTTCTCCGCTACCTCCAAACTGCCTACGCCGTACCAATCACTCGGCGCTCAGGGTGTTCGCACCCTCGCCTCGAAAATGTATATGTCGGCTTTCCCGTCGATCCCGTTCTTCAACTACAAGGTCGATGACCTCGTGCTGGAGAAGATGACGGACCAAGCCCGCGGCGAAATCGAATTGCTACTCGCGCGTCGTGAACGCGCCACCACTACCGAGCTGGACACCTCCAAGTTCCGTCCCCTCGCCAACGTCGCTTTCCAGCACCTCATCGTTACGGGCAACATCGGCGCCTATATCCCTCCCCAGCCTGACGCCAAGGCCCAACTATTCCGCCTCGACCAGTACGTCGTTCGACGTGACGGCGCAGGCAATCTTCTGGAGTTTGTGATCCAGGAGAAGATGGACTTCGCCGCACTCCCCCAAGCGGTGAAGGAGGAAGTCGCGAAGACCGACCAGTTCGCCCAGCGCAAGGCGCTCTCCTTAGAGCCCGAGCCGGTGGAGCTGTACACCCACGGATACCTCGACGCCGAACAGGGCGAGGGAATGTGGATCGTCTACCAGGAAGCCGCCGGCCTCCGCATCGAGAGCACCGTCGCCAAGTTCAAGAAGGACGACCTCGCCTACGTGTTCCCGCGCATTGCGTGGCAGCCCGGCGAGCACTACGGTCGCTCCTACGTCGAGGAGTTCCTCGGCGACCTCGACAGCCTCGAAGCCCTTTGTGAGGCCCTTGTCGAAGGCAGTGCTGCCGCAGCGAAGATCATCTTCCTCGTCAACCCCGCCGGGACCACAACGCTCAAGGTTGTCACCGACAGCAAGACTGGTGACGTTCGTGCCGGCCGCGCTGATGACGTAACTGTCGTCCAGGCACAGAAGCAGGCGGACCTCCGCGTCGCCAAAGACCAAGCCGAAGTCATCGCCTCGCGCCTCGCTAAAGCGTTCCTCCTCCAGTCATCCATCCAGCGCTCCGGCGAACGTGTGACTGCCGAGGAAATCCGCTACATGGCTACCGAGCTGGATGACGGCCTAGGCGGCATGTACACGCTCATCTCTGCTGAGTTCCAGCACCCTGTCGTGCGCCTCCTAGAGCGCCGCATGGAGAAGCGTGTAAAGGTCGAGAAGCTCCCTCCGAAGATCACCAACATCGTGATCGTCACTGGCCTCGCTGCCATCGGACGTGGCCACGATCAACGCAATCTCCAGATGTTCACGAAGGAGATCATCGGCACACTCGGGGCCGAGCTAGCGATGCGCTACCTCAATGGCCTGGAGTACCTCAAGCGATCGGCCGCTGCTTACAACATCGACACCACCGGCCTCGTCAAGACGGCCGAAGAGGTCGAGCAGGCTGAGCAGCAAGCACAAATGATGGCGATGATGGAGAAGCTCGGCCCGAACGCAATCAATCAAGCAGGCGGTATGGCACAGACAGCCATGGCCCAGCCTCCTCCCCCACCCGAACAAGGATAACCCATGGCCAAGTCCAAAGATGAGCCGGTAGCTGATGCTCCGGTTGTTGACGCTGCTCCCGCCCCTGAGCCGATGGCTGAGCCTGTCCCCGCTGCCCCCGCAGTGGAGCCTGCCCCTGTCGCCACCGGTAGTGAGAACTCCGTCGTAGCGGCCGGCCCGATCGTGCCGGAAGCGCCGGCCGCTCCGGTTGCCGTTGAAGGCCCCGCAGGTGCGGTCTCGACGGACCCGTCCGTGCCGCTCGGCGACACTGGCGAGCACAAGACCGTCAGCGGTCTCACCGTCAAGACTTTCTAAGCCGCTCTCCAGGTCCTCTCCGAGGACTTCAAGCGCATCCCCACGCTGCTCGTCACAGTAGCGTGGGGAACTACCGCGTCACTAGCTCAACTGGAAGAGCCCCCGACCCCTGGGTGGTTGCTGGTTCAAAGCCAGCGTGACGCGTCACCCCCAATTCACCTCATAAGGTCATCACCACTGAATGGTTGATCGAGTTACGTTCGTTGCGCCTGAGACTGGCCCGAACGCCCCCGCACCTGAGCCTGACGCCAACCGCCCTGAGTGGCTCGACCCGAAGTTCGAGAGCCCTGAGAAGCAGGCACAAGCGTACAAGGAAGCTCAAGCTGAATTGACGCGGGCCAAGCAAGAGCTGGCCGCGCTCAAAGGAACACCCCCGGCAGACCCGTCAGCGATTGCGCCCGAGGCGCCTGACGAGAATGCTGAGGGGGATGAGAAGCCCGAGGTTAAACCCGAAGGCGATGAGAAGACCACCGACGAGAAGCAGGACGACGCGGCCAAGGCAGCAGCCGAAGCCGCAGGCATCGACCTCAATCCCTACCAAGAAGAGTTCGTCTCGACAGGCGACGTGAGCGAGGACGGTCGCAAGGCCATCACCGAAGCGCTCTCCAAGTCGCCGGCCTTCAAAGACCTCGACGTTGCCGAGATGGTCAACGACTACATCGAAGGCAAGAAGGCGATGGTCGCGAATGACCGCGCCATGTTCCTCAAGACCGCAGGCGGCGAAGACCAGTACAACGCCATGGTCACATGGGCCGCGAACAACTTCTCCGAGGCTGAGCAGGCTGCCTACAACAAGGCGGTAGAAGGCAAAGATCGCGCCGCTACGATGCTCGCGATCGAGGGCCTCAAGTCCCGTTACGAGGCCGCTAATGGTCGCGATGCTCCCCGCCTCGAAGGCGCCCAGGCTGCCGGCGGCACGACTGGCTACGCCACGAACGCCGAGATGATGCGGGACATGAAAGACCCGCGCTACAAAACCGATGCTGCATTCCGCGCCCTAGTCACACGGCGCCTCGCAGCTACCAACTAAGGACACCCATCCATGATGGAAATTTTCGACATCCTCAACAGCGTCCCGTTCCTCTCTGAGGGCGTCACGCTGGTAATGGCTGCCCACTCCCTTGCCCTCGCGATCGTCAACATGACGGAGACGCCGAAGGACAACGAGGCCGTCGCCAAAGCCTACAAGTACATTGAGTTCCTCGCCGGCATCGTCACCAAGAAGGCGAAGTCGTGATGACTGGCGTTGTACGGCTGCTGCTCGCGGCACTCCCCATTCTGCGGATGCTGATGCGGTGGGCCGAACAGCGCCGCATCAAGAAGGAAGCAACCAAGATCGCGACAGATGCTCTCAAACAGGAGGAAGCTCGTGCGTCGAAGCAGATCGCTGAGACTATGGCTGAGCGTCGCCCTGACGATGACGCTGCTCGCAGGTTGCGGGATGGGACAGTCTGAGCCCATTCTCCACTACGCTTGTCCGCCCCTTGTCCAGTATGACAAGGACACCCAACGCAAAGCCTCGGAGGAGCTTAAGCAGCTCCCTCCGGGGTCCGCGCTCAATTCGTTGACGAACGACTACGTGCGTCTTCGGGACGCTTGTCGGAAACTTCAACGTGCCCCTGGCACCTGAAGTTCTGGCCTGCCCGCTTTGACACGTGCTCACGTCCCGCCTCCACGCACTGTCTGGAGGTCGGGAACGTGTTGAGCATCTCCTCAGGCTTCCCCTGCAAGGCGATGTAGAGCACCCATAGCTCGACCATTCATTTCCCCTTCCTGGTTCACGAGCCGCGCTTGCCTCTTAAGGCGGCGGCCACACTGAGCCTTCAACGGTTCCCTTTGGCTCGCACTGTCCGCCCTTGCGAGGGCCGACCGGCGAATAACCTCACGTGAGACCCGGTGACAGGCGGTTGGCATATCCAACCCCCACCAGGAATGCAATACCATGACTAACTCCACTGTCAGCCGCATCGCCCAGATCAACGGCGCCGGCGCAGTAGACGCCCTCCTCCTTAAGCAGTTCGGCGGTGAAATCCTCACCGAGTTCGCCCAGGCGACTGTCTTCAAGGAGCGCCACTTCGTCCGCCAGATCAGCGGCGGCAAGTCGGCCCAGTTCCCGATGATCGGCTCGGTCACGTCGAGCTACCACACGCCCGGTAACTTCATCGACGGCCAGACGGTCAACCACGCAGAGAAGACCATCACGGTCGACGGCCTGCTCGTTGCGCCGATCTTCCTCGATAACGTCGATGAGAAGATGAACCACTATGACGTGCGTGGCCCCTACGCGACCGAAATGGGTCGTGAGCTTGCGCGTCAGTACGACCGCAACGTCGCCCGCATGTATATCCAGGCGGCCCGTGGTTCCTCGGAGCTGACCGGCCGCGCAGGTGGTTCGCAGATCACCCACGCCGACATGCCCACCGACAGCTCCCGCATCGAAGCGGCCATCTGGACGGCGGCGCAGACGCTTGACGAGAAGAACGTCGCTCCGGCCGATCGGAACGCCTTCTTCAAGCCGGCCTACTACTACATGCTCTGCCAGCGCGAGAAGCTCCTGAACAAGGACTACGCGGGTACGGCACGCATCGACAGCGGCACCATCGGCACGGTCGCCGGCATCACGCTCATCAAGACCAACGAGGTTCCCTCGACGAACCTCTCGGCGGACAGCTCCATCCACAGCAAGTACCGCGCGGACTACTCGAAGACTGTCGGCATCGTCGGCAATCGTTGGGCGGTCGGCACCGTGCAGCTCATGGACATCTCGCTTGAGAGCGAGTGGGAAATCCGCCGTCAGGGCACGTTCTTCGTAGCGAAGCTCGCGGTCGGCACCGACACGCTCGACCGTCGCTGCTCCATCGAGATCGCTGACGCGTGAGCTGACTAATCCTGCTAAGACGATAGAGGAACCACCTCTTCCGTTTCGCACCTCTGGGGGTCGCCTTAACCGGCGGCCCCTTTTTTCATTCACCCCTGAGCTTCCCCCATCTATGCCCACAGAAATCCTTACTCCAACCACGGAGCTGGAGGCGGTCAACGCTTGTCTGGCGTCAATCGGCGAGGCCCCGGTAACGCAAGTCGAAGCCTCCTTCGTGGACGCCGAGCTTGCCCAGAACCTCCTCCGCAGCGTCTCTCGCGCGGAGCAGACCAAAGGCTTCACCTTCAACACAGAGAAGGCCATGATTTTGTCGCCCGATGTGAACGGCATCATCTGGCTCCCTGAGAACACCCTCAGCTTCCTCCAGATCGAAGACCGCACAGTCGTCCAGCGCGGCAAGCGCCTCTACAGCACGACGACGCACAGCTACGTCTTCACCGCCGCAGTCACCGCGGACCTCGTAGTAGCGCTCCAGTTTGACGAGCTGCCCGAGGCTCTCCGCCACTACGTCTATGTCGCCGCGGCCCGCAGGTTCCAGAACCGCATGGGCGCCGACCGCGTGGTCCATCAGATCAGCGTCGATGATGAGCTGCGAGCGAAGGCCGACTGGATGAATGTCGAGGCCGAGGTCGGCAACTACAACGCCCTCACCAACAACGCTCTCCTCACCACGCTCAAGAATGGGCGGCCCTGATGCCTGAGGCGTCGGGCTCGGTCCCGAACCTCATCAACGGCGTATCTCAGCAAGCTCCTGCAATGCGGCTACCTTCGCAGGCGGAGCTGTCCGACAACTACTACCCGACCGTCGTAGACGGCAACACCAAGCGCCCCCGAACGAACCACGAAGCCATCATCGCGAACCTCCCCGAGGACGCGTTCACCCACTTCATCCTGCGCGATCAGGATGAGAAGTACCTTGTTGCCGTCTACACCGATGGCACGCTCAAGGTGTGGGACTTCGCAGGCGATGAGAAGACTGTGGTCAACAGCGGCGCGGCCTATCTCGCCGGCCTCACGAACGCCAAGGATGAGCTTCGCGCTCTCACTGTGGCGGACCACACCTTCATCACGAACAAGAAGCGCGTAGTCGCTGCCGGCGCTACCACGTCCCCAGCGCGGCCCTACGAAGCCCTCATGCACGTCCTACAGGGCAACTACGGCAAGTCGCTCATCGTCATCATCGATGGCGTAGAGCGGGCGGCCATAACAATCCCTGACGGTACATCACCGTGGAACACGACGTGGACCGATACCAACGTCCTCGCCAACTACCTTTGGCACATGCTCGCCAGCGGCTCTGCGCCGGGGTTGTCGGGAAGCGTGGCTAGCGGCTACTGGACGCACAGCGGTGGTGACGGCCTGTTTCTGAAAGCCAAGGCCGACAACAACTACGACACGACGCCGTGGGGCCTGGGGCTCTACCACTCGACGCTCTATCTCCGTAACGCCGACGACGACTTCACACTGAATGTCCAAGACGGGTACGCAGGGCGCGGCTTCAAGGACGTGAAGAACGTCGTGCAGAAGTTCGCCGACCTGCCCCTATACGGTCCCGATGGCTATGTCGTGCAGGTTGTCGGAGACGCCTCCAACAGCTTCGACAACTACTGGGTTGAGTTCCAGAAGGACGCCGATGTGAACACTATGGGCGTGTGGCGTGAGTGCATTGCGCCGGCCACCACACTCGGCCTCAACGCCGCCACGATGCCCCATCAGCTCCGCCGAGAGGCAGACGGCACGTTCACCTTCGGGCCGGCCACTTGGGATGCACGCAAGTGCGGCAACCTGGAAAAGAACCCGGACCCGTCGTTCGTCGGGCAGACGATCGAAGACCTCCTCTTCCACAAGAACCGCTTCGGCTTCCTGACGCGCGAGAACCTCGTGCTATCGGAGAGCGGGAAGTTCTTCAACTTCTACCGCACGACGATGACGGCGCTCCTCGACACGGACCCCATCGACATCTCAGCGAGCCACATCAAGGTCTCGCTGCTGCGCCATGCGGTGCCGTACCAGAAGGAGCTTGTGCTGTGGTCCGACGAGACGCAGTTCGTCCTCACGGGCAAGGAGCTGCTCACACCGAAGTCCGTCACAGCGGACCCCATCACTGAGCTTGAGAGCCATCCGATCATCCGGCCCATCGGCGTCGGCGGCACGATCTACTATGTGGTCGAGAAGGGCGACTGGGCGAGCCTAGTTGAGTATTACCTCGACAAAGCCCTTGAGACTGCGGACTACGACGACGTGACCTCTCACGCCCCGTCCTACATCCCCTCCGGCCTCCGTCACATCATCGCGAACCCGACCATCAACTTCGTGGGCATCACGACTGACGGCGACCCTGGCGCCATGTACTGCTATTCGTTCCACTGGAATGGACAGGAGAAGCTCCAGTCGGCTTGGTGCCGCTGGACGTTCCCAGGCGTCGATCAGATCGTCAACGCTACCTTCGACCGCGGCCTCATTCGTATGTTGGTCCGGCGCGGCTCCATGGTCTACCTGGAGACGATCAACGCCGAGCGCAAGGCGAAGGACGCAGGCGTCCACTTCGTCACGTACCTTGACCGTATGCTCACGCTCGACGACGGCGTGTACGACCTCGAAACTGGCACGACTACCTTCACGCTCCCCTTCGACGCCCCTGAGGGCCTCGTAGCTGTTACCGCTCCTGGCGACCTTCCCGCTGGCGTGGAGCTTGTGCCTATGTCGATCGTCGGCCCGACAGTGGTGTTCGATCGCGACCTCACGGACCAGCCGGTGCACTTCGGTGTCCCCTACGAGAGCAGACATCGCCTCTCGACGCTGTTCGTGCGCGACCGTCAATCACAACAGGCCGCCACCGATGGCAGGACGCAGGTGCTCCACCTGTCCATAGCCTTCGCAGGCACTGGCTACTTCCGAGTGGAGGTGACTGCTGCCGGCCGCCCAACGCGGACGTACCACTACACCGGCCGCACAGTCGGCGACCCTGCGAACATGACTGGCACTGTCGTGTTGAAGGACGGGCACATCTCCGTCCCCATCATGTCCCGCAACGATCGAGTGATGATCGACCTCGTGAACGATACCTGGCTCCCCTGCGCCTTCACTGGCGCGAAGTGGACAGGCACCTGGAACCCACACAGCAAGGAGCTTTGATCCCGCACGGGACCATTCTTCACGGAACGGCACCGTTCTTCACAAAATGATCCCGCTCGGGACCAAACAGCAAGGACCTCTAAATGACCCCCACGTTTGTACGCCGAGCGTCTATGGAGGACGCGCAGTACGTTGCAGCGAACCTCCGTGATGCCGACCGAGACGAAGTTCTCGCGGCGTGCAACTTGGACCCCCGCCTCGTGCTCCCCCTGTTCATTCAGGAGGGACGCGAGGTGTGGGCGGCGGGGGTTGAGAGTAACGACCGTGCGGAAATTCTGTACGGGGTCGATCCGGTGGAGTGCTGCCCCGGAGCGGGCACTATATGGCTCCTCTCGACACCCGTCCTCTACCAGTATCCCGTCGAGTTCGTAGTGCGGTCGAAGGAGCTGCTCGACCAATTCCACGAGCGTTATGAGCTGCTGGGGAACTACATCGACGAGCGCAATACGCGTCACATCCGCTGGCTCAAATACATGGGCTTCAAAATCCTCCAGCGTGTCGAGTGTTTCGGCGCTCAGTCACGCCCCTTCTTAGAGTTCGCCTCTTTCAGACTGAATGCCTCATAAGGACCCGTCCGTAAGAAAAGCCTACCATGCAGCGTACCTTAAAGAGTACCGCCGGAAGAACCGAGAGCAGCTCGCAGAGAGCCAAAGACAGTGGCGAAAAGCAAACCCCGCGCGGATAGCCGACACGCGCCGCCGCTGGCGGGAGGCCAACCCGGAAAAGGTCGTCGTCAAGAAACACGTTGACCGTCTTCGGAAGTATGAACTCAACCCAGAACAGTACGCAGCCCTACTAGCCTCTCAAGGCGGAGGTTGCGCCATCTGCTTGGAGCCCTTCACGGGAACTCCCCACATAGATCACTGCCACTCCTCCGGAGAGGTTCGCGGCCTTCTTTGCCGCCGTTGCAATACCGCCCTTGGTAGCTTTCAAGACGCGCCCGACCGACTGCGCAGAGCTGCCTCCTACTTAGAAAGAGCCCCCTAATTATGTGTGTTGCCGCACTACCGGCCATCATGGCCATTGCCTCCATTGGGCAAGCGGCGGTCGGTTTCGCGGCTGCGTCTCAACAAGCGAAGGCCCAGAATGCGTACCACGAACAGAACCGACTAAACGCCGTCGCTGCCGCTAACGACAAGTACGCGGCCCTCGGTAATCGCGCCGTACAGGAGCGTGAGGCTGCCTCAGCCGAACTCTTCGAGAAGCAGATCACTGCCATGAAGACCCGCGCCACTGCCGCCACATCCGCAGGCGAGAGTGGCGTCACTGGTCTCTCAGTCGACGCCCTCGAAGGCGACCTCCTCGCCCAGCAGGGCCGACAGGCGCAGGCCATCCAGACCAACTGGGGCTTCAAGCAGGCTCACATTGAGGATGAGATGGACGCAACCTACCATCAGACCGTTGGCCGCATCGACAGCGTTCGTAAGGCCGCTGCACCGAACCCGCTCGGCTACGTCTTCCAGGCCATTGGCGGTGCCGCTGGCGCCTTCGCTAAGACGGCGTAAGCATGGCCAAGCAACGAGTACAAGTCCGCGACCTTGAGGCCCCCGATCGTATCCAGCCGGGGCCTCTCAAGTCGGACATCTATCACCGCCCAGCGCCGCCCGTAGAAGACGAGAGCCTCAAGGCCCTTGAGCGCGGCTTAGGCGCATTCGCATCCGGCCTTGGCCGTCTCCACGCCTCTCAGGCGGCTGAGCAGAAGAAGGCCCTCACCGACCAACAGCTCGCAGAGTTTGAGAAGTGGAAGGCAGGCACATCGTCCACCGAGCAGCTCGACGCTATCCGCGCCGGCAAGCTGCCGATGAAGACGGACCTAATCTACGATCAGGTGGTCGTCCAGCACTACGGCGGCCTAGAGGCCAATCGTCTCGCCTCCGAGATCGACGCTGAGCGCCAAGCCGGCCGCATCCCGTTCGGCTCCGAAGTCTGGGACGTGGACAAGTACGTCCGCGAGAAAGCCGCGCCCTACGTCGAGCGCATCAATGGCCGCGACGCGCGGTCTATGGTGGCGTTCGGTCGCAACCTCTCTGCGCTCCGCGGGGCACTCCTCGGCGAGCACCAGAAGATTGCCGGCGAGGTCAACACCCGGCTCCTTGAGGACAAGGGCTTCCAGGAGATCAACGGCCTCATCAAGCGGGGCGTCGAGAACCAAGCCTCGCCCGAGCAGATCACCGCCGGCCTCCGACAGCTCTACGGCGCTATCGGCCCCCGCGCCAAGAAGGGCTCGCTCGACCTCTCCTACGGGAAGATGGATGAGCTGACGCTCCAGTCACTCGAAGGCTTCGCGAAGGACCCGCGCTACGCGGCTCACGCCTTCGCCCTCCTCGACGAGCGGCGCAAGGGCCTCGACGGCGAGACGGACATCGGTGCCCTCAGCGGCATCTATCGCCACGCCGACAAGGTGGCTTCGATCAAGTCCACGGCGCTCAAGACGATGGTGACGGCAGAGAAGGATACGCGCAAGACGCAAGTCCTCGCAGCCGACATGGCCGCGCTTGAGCGACAGGACGGGACCTTCTCCACGATCACCGATCACAAGGAGAAGAACCCTGTAGACGCCGCCCAGGAGATCAGCTTCCCCGCTTCCGAGCGGCGCGAAGATGCTGTCCGTGCCTGGATCGAGAAGACCCGCCTCGCCAACGGTGGCAAGCCCAACTTCGAGGCCGAGTTCGTCCCGCTGATGAACAACGGCATCAAGCACCCGGAGTACGAGCGGCTCCTCAACGACACCTTCGCCGGCATCCTCAACACCAACGTCACGACGCCCGGCGCACCCGAGCAGCTCGCTAAGGTGCAGGAGATGGCGACCTTCTACAGCAAGATCGCAGACCGCAACTGGGCCTACGCACAGACGCTCGTCAAAGGCGACGCTGGCAAGTTCTTCGAGACCTACAGGAACCTCACGCGCTTCCTCGGCTACGACCCTAGGGCTGCCGCTGAGGCGACCGTGAGGGCTTACTCGTCGGCACATGCCGCGAAGGACCCCCAGATTGTCCAAGGGCGCCTCACCACGATCCGAGACAAGGTGGCCAAGGTGGATATGTCGCGCTGGCCGTTTGCCGGCGGCATCGCCAATCAGGGCACCGTGAAGGAAATCCTTGAGAGCACTGCCGAGACCCTCGCGAGGGTCGAAGGTGTGGACGCTGACACCGCCATTGAGCGGACCATCGAACGCATCAAGACGCGCAGCGCCTACGTCAACAACCGCATCGTGTTCGACCCCGGCATTCAGCCCGGAGACGAGAAGCACGTCCAGCCGCTCCTCGACGCAGTGTTCGCGAAGAACGCCGCACGGTTCAAGGAGCTGGGCATCAAGGACGGGACACACCTGTCCATCGTCCCTGCGGCCGGCGCTGGCAAGTATGCGGTCGTGAAGTGGGATGGCGGACCTGTCACAACGCCGAACGGTCAAGGTGGCCTCGAAGTGAACTACATCAGCTCCGCGGACATCCAAGCAGCCCGCAAGGCTGGCGTCGATCGTGAGAAGGCTGAGGGTGTGAAGGCTATGGAGCGTCGGATGCAGGACCGCAAGTCGATGGCCCCGTACAAGCCCGACAACCTCCTCCGTAAACTCTTCGGCTACGGACCACTTCCCGAATGAACCCGTTCAACGACTTTCTCAGTTCCCTCTTCGGTGGCACCTCCGCACCTCAACAGCAGTCTCAGTCCGCGCTAGTCCCCGTGTGGACGGCTCGTGACGAGACGGCGATGGTGGAGTGGGTGCCTCCGCCGAAGGGCTCTTTCCAGGAAAAGATGCAGGCAGCAACAGGCCCACAGATCAGCCGCGAGAGCTTCCCCTCGGATGCCACTGACGTGCCGGCTGCTGTCCGCAACGGCACCGCTCCTGCGGCTCCCGCGAATGTGGAGACCGACACAGCCGGCCGCATCAACCCCGTCTCCTTCCAGAAGACGATGGAGGCCAAGGTCGCGGCCTCGCACCTCAACGGCTACGTCCCCAAGGACGGCGAGCAGTTTGGCATCAAGACAGGCGCCCCGCGCGAGTGGGCTCGACTGTTCTCCATGGTGATCCAGCAGGAGAGCGGCCACAGGCTTGCCCAGCGCAACCCTGACGGCTCACTCCGGCGCTTCGCCACCACCATCCCTACCGAGAAGTCCTTCGGCCCAGGCCAGTTCAATATCGGTGAGTATGGGCTGAAAACCTGGGATGACGTGAACAACCCGTCACGCGTAGGCGACGCACTAATCGCAGTCGCGCAGAAGCACGTCTTTGAACGCGCTGGCGTGATCCGCGGCCCGAACAACACCGGCCTCGCCGCCTACTTCGGTTCCATCCGTCGCCCCAACGAAACTCTCCAGCACAGCAAGTGGTGGGAGAGCACGGTAATGCCTAGCCTCAAGTAAGGAGCCCTTGACCATCGACATGCTTCACGTCCCCGGTCTCTTCATTGAGTACCGGGGCGATCCCTCCCTGCCTTACGGCATTGACGCCACGAAGAACGCCGAGGACTTCCAGTTCCTCATCACGCACTACACGGGCACCTCGGCACCCTTCGAGAACCTCGTGAACTACACCCTTCGCGTGGACAAAGAGCGCGGCGGGCAGTTTGGCTATCACTTCGTCATCTCTCCAGATGGGCTGATCGTGCAGACGGCGCCGCTGTCGAAGCGGACCAATCACATCAAGCCGAACACGAAGATCGGAGTGAACAACTCCAACGCCATTGGCGTCTCACTCCACGCGCCGACTGAGGGACACGTGTCGAAGGCCCAGCTCTTCGCGGGCATCGTCCTCGCTAACAGCATCTACGACACCTTCGGCTTCTCTCGTTACAGCACCTACGGGCACGGCGAGATCAACGCGCACAAGGACCCTGTTGAGGGCATCACCCTCGCGAAGGCTCTCCGCAATCCCACATGACGCCGGTCATTCAACGCTAATCCCTAACAGGAACCCCCGCCGCTAATGGTAGACTTCCCGAAACCTGACGACGTGCTACCCCCGACCGTCGAGCAAGTGGCGGCGGGGCGGAACTTCACTGACCCCGTAATGGCAGAGGAGGTGCCCTCACCGGCCCTCCTCGACGCCACAGCCCGCGCTCAAGAGCTGGCGAACATCCGCTCCGCAAACGAGCGCGATGGCCGCTCCTGGACGGACACCGCACGGGACATCGTAGGCGAGACCCTCACGGCCTCCCTGCTTACCCCTAAGCCCCGTTTCGAGCCCGACCCTACGTTCACCCTCGACCGCTACAAAGAGCGCTACAAGGCGGCTCAGGACCTCCTACCGGAGGATATGTGGTCGGACCTCGAAGGAGCCCGCTCCGAGAAAGAGTTCGATTGGCTTCTCGGCCGCGCCCAAGGCCACATCACTGCCCAGCGCCGCATTGCGGAAGCTGGATGGGATGCTGCCGGCGCGAACCTCCTCGCACAGTTCCTCGACCCCGCGTCCCTCGCCATCGGCATAGGCACGGGCTCCCTCGCCATCAAGGCCGCTCGCCTCGCGCAGCTCACCCGTCGTGGGCAGATTGCAGCGAATGCACTGGGCGGCGGTGTCGGCGGCCTCGCCACGGTCGGCGTCATGGATCAGCAGGGGATGCCCGTCACACAGACGGAATACGTCATGGCCACCGGCCTGGGCCTCGCGCTGGGGGCAGCGTTCGGCCCCCTCAGTCGCAACCCCGCGCTGGCTCGTGAAGCTGGCGTGATCCTCAAGGCGGGCGAAGACCTCCAGCAGGCCGCTGAGGTCGCCGCACAGGCCCCTGTAGCGCCGCCGGCACCTGTCCCCCAGGCTGCTGTGAAGCGGGCTGAGGTGGCCGCGAGAGAGGCCCCAGATAAGGCTGTAGCCGAACCCGCACCACTGGAAGTTAGGCCACAGCCGAAGCCGGCCGCCACTCACGAGCCCACCATCGGCGACGCCGCCGAGGCAGCGATCAAGGAAACGCCACTCGCCGAAGCGCTCCCCGAAGGGACCGTGAAGCAAGCCGTCGATGCCCTGGTGCCGACCCCTAAGGCGCCCAAGCCTGCCGACCCGACGACGCAGCCCGGCCTTGCATCGCGCAAGCCTGAGGAAGCAGCGGCGAAGGTACAGCAGATCGACGACGAGACGGCGACCGCGGAGATTGAACTCTCCCCAGCGCTCAAGAAGAACCCGAAGAACATCGCGGAGTTCGTCACCTTCGACGGCGACGAGTACCGTATTGTCTCCATCGGCGATGACGCCACCGGCCCCTACAAGGTCGTACAGAACGGCTCGAAGACAGTCGCCAGCAACCTGGAGACGCTCGCTGAGGCCCGCTCCCGCATCCCTGGACTGCCGGGCTCGAAGAGCGCTCAGGCGGCCCCTGCGGAGGAGCTACAGCCCATTGCAGCCGCACCAGATGCTCCCCGCGCCCAGGTGACCGGCACAGGCCCCGCCGACGAGCTGTTCGCGATCCCTGAGGACCACACGGCCCAGGCTCAGTTCGACGCTGCCCTCGCGAAGATCGGCAAGCTGCCGAAGAAGGACATCGACGCCCTCCTCAACGACTACCGTAACAGGCCCACGAACGGGACCTTCAAGTGGAAGTCGAAGAACAAGGGCGAGGCCCTCAAGCAAATCCGGGATACCTGGATTGAGCGCGTCGCGGCGCACGACAAGCACGAGGTCATTGAGCGTCTCACGAGCTGGACCAACAAAGACGGCGCCGCAGCCCTCGCCGAAGCCAAGCCGCTCCCCGGCAAGCTCGGAGAGGAACCCGCCGGCTACACCTTCCGTGGCATCCGCTACATGAAGGAGAGCGACGACGGCAACGAGACCTTCTACTCCGTGTGGAAGGGCGACAAGCAGATCGGCGAGCTGGAGATTGGCACCCAAGACGGGCGCCGTCTAGTCACGTGGTCGAAGATCGAACCCGAGTATCAGCACTCCCCGGCCGCTCATGGCGGGATGCTCGTTGCCGCCAAGCACGGCGCCCCGTGGCTACCTGACGGCAAGCTCTCCAAGGACAGCTTCCCGATGTGGTCGAAGCGCCTTCCGTGGGTCCGCGAGTTCTACCGCGAAGACCCGAAGAAGCCCGGCTCCGGCGACATGCTGAGCCCGAAGCGCATCCTCCAGGACTACGAGACCATCAAGGACAACCCGGAGCTGGCGCGGCGCTACCAGAAGACCATCGACAGTCTCCCGCCCGAGGCCCTTGAGCACGACAACCTTGCCCGCATGTTCGCAGCGAAGAGCACCCTCAACGTCGTCTCAAAGCCCGCAGTCCGTGCGGAGATTGAGGACGTGCTAAACCGCATCCTCCCGCGCGAGGTCAAGAAGGTCCTCGACGACGACCGCACAGGCTACCTCGACGGCTACTATCGGGACCGTACAGTCTTCGTAGCGATGAACGCGGACAACCCGCTCAACATCGCATACCACGAGACGACGCACGCTCTCCGGCAGACTGGCCTCCTCACCGACAAGGAGTGGAACAAGCTCTCTGCCTGGGCGAAGAAGTCCGGCGCTCGCGAGAAGTACGGTATTGACAAGCGCTACGCTGGCGAGAGTGCCGAGGCCCTCGACGAGGAAGCTGTGGCTCACGCCCTGGCTGATCGTCTCGCAGGCAATGCGACCGGCGACGCCGTGGCTGATACGATCCTCGACAAGGTGATCAACGTCCTCCGCGCTATCCGTGACGCCCTAGGCATCCGCGGCTTCCGCACCGTCCGTGACATCTTCGACGACATCGACAACGGCGTGATTGCCCAACGTCCGATGGCCGGCGACCTCAACGACGCTGCCTTCATGGCCGCGCGTCGCGAAGAGAGCGTCGGCGCCCAGCGCAACACAGCGACCTCCGAAGACTTCCTCCAGGACATGGATTGGAAGTCGATCCAGGACGACGCCACGCCCCGTGCTGGCGGCTTCTGGCGCTTCGATCGCGCCGGCATGATCGGACACTCCGAGAATGCTCCAGGCCGCCTCGTGGGCGCCGCGCTGCTCAACGATAGTGTTGGCAAGGCTGGCCACTCTCTCAACCCGTTCTCCGCCGATCAGGACTACCGCCGCATCCTCGCAGTGTGGATGAGCGAGTACGACCGCACGGCGCGTCCAGCGTTCCAAGAGTGGGCAGATGACCTCCGTCTCTCCCCCACCGCTCGCTGGACCCGTGAGCACGAGTTCTTCGAGGAAGTCGGCCGCTACGTCCGCAACCGCGATCGTGAACCCGGCGAGTATCACCCCGCCGTCGAGCGCCTCGGTAACAAGGTCGCCGCCGTCCAGGCTGAAATCCTAGAGGACCTCAAGAACCCTCTGCGCCGCGAAGGGCTCACCGGCCGTCCCATTTCAGGGGCCGAGCTGACGCCTGAGGACGCCAACTACTTATGGCGCAAGTTCGACCACGCGAAGGTGCGCGGAGCTATCGACGACTTCGGCCAAACAGGCGTGACCAAGATGGTCGCCAACGCGATCCGTTCGGCGCAGCCTGAGATCGACGAAGCGGTCCTCGCGAAGCTCGCTCAGGGCTACGTCCGCAACATTCACAACCGGGCCGTTGGTCTGGGCGATGAGTGGTCGCTGGCGCTCGGTGAGCGTGACGCGGAGAGGTTCCGCCGGCTCATCATGCAAGAGGCTCGCCTCACCGACGATGAAGCCGACGCCATCGTGAACCGCCTCTTCGAGGGCGAGCGCACGGAAGCCGGACAGATGCCGAACCTCAAGCGTCGCGTGCTCCTCGACGAGACCTATGTCGAGCGCGGCATCGTGAACAAGTTCGGCGAGACCGCGGACCTCGCATTCGCCGACCTCATCGACAGCAACGTCAACAACCTCGTGACGCACTACGCACGGCGAGCAGCCGGTCGCGTGGCACTTGGTCGAGTTCGCATCGCACACCATGACGGCACGATGCTCGTCAACGGCATCAACACCGATGCTGAGTGGACGAACATCCTCGACATGGTGCAGCGTTGGGGCATCGACAGGGGCCAGCACGACAGCGCAAAGACCGTCGTAGAGCGCCTCCAGTTCGCCTACGATCGCATCAAGGGTGTCCCTGATCCCGCGCAGATGACGCAGCCCGCACAGTGGATGCGCCTCATCCGAGCCTATATGTCCACGCGCCTCATGGGCCAAGTGGGCGTAGCTCAGCTCGGCGAGACAGGCACCGCAGTGGGCGCCCTCGGCGTCCGTGCAGCCTTCGCGCACATCCCAGGCTTCCGTCGAGTGATCGACGCTGCCGGCGACACGCGCCTTCGCAGTCAGCTCTTCGACGAGCTGGAGGTGATGGGCATTGGTGCTGAGCGTTTGCACGGCCTCCACTTCCATAACCTCGACGAGGTGGGCGAGCTGCCATTCGCAGTCGCGCAGAAGCCGCGCCTTGAGCGGGCTCTCCACGTCGGTAGGCTCGCCGAGCGGGCCACCTACGAAGCCTCAGGCATGTCCGTCATCGCGCAGCAACAGCAGCGCATGGTGGCCGCCGGCATGGCCCAGCGCATCGCCAACATGGCGGAGCGCATCCAGTCCGGTAAGGGCCTCTCTCGTGGTGACCTCCGAAGGCTCGCACAGCTCGACATCGACGAAGCACGCCTCACGCGCATCCTCGACCAGATGAAGACCCACGCCGACACCACCGAAGGTGCATTCTTCGGCCGCCGCTTGAACCGCCTCAACGTCCAGAATTGGGACGACCTAGAGGCCCGAGCGTGGCTTGAGAACTCCCTATGGCGCTCGGCGCACAAGTTCATCCAGTCGGGCGATGAAGGCTCGGCTGCATTCTGGATGAGCAACCCTATCGCTCAGACCATCTTCCAGTTCCGCGGCTTCCCATTCACGGCCTGGGCCAACCAGCTCCAGTACAACGTGCACATGGGCGATGCTCGCGCGGCGATGACGTTCCTGTGGTCCACAGCCTGGGCCGCTGCCGTCCGCGGCGCACAGCTCCAGCTCATCGCAGCGTCGCGCTCCGACAAGGAACGCTTCCTCGAAGAGAAGATGACGCCGTGGGAACTCGGCAAGGCGGGCTTCGAGCGCTCGGGGTGGTCCAGCATCATCCCCATGGGCGTCGATACAGGGCTCGCCTTCGTGGGCCAGCCGGGCATGTTCAATGCTCGCTCCACTGGCCAAGCGTCGTCCATCTTTGGATCACCAGCAGTGTCCTTCCTCGACAGCTCCGCAAAGGGCATGGGCGGGATGGTCAACTCGGTGACCGGTGGGCGCTCGCCTTCGCAGGCAGAAGTCCGCGCTGCATTCGGGATGCTGCCGTTCCAGAACTTGATGCCGATCAGCTCCGCGCTGTCCTACCTCATCCACGACCTCCCCGAACGCGCTCCCCCGGAGACGCGTAAGGGACGCTAAAGGAACCTCCTCTCCACCATGACCGAAATCCCGAGCTTCGTCGTCCACGACGGCGACGGCTCCACGACCGACTTTGCCTTTCCCTTCTCCCGGCTCAAGGCCGAGCACGTGTTCGCGTCAGTGGACGGAGAGGAGGTTACATTCACAGTTCCCTCCGCAGGCATCGCCCGTATCTCCCCAGCTCCGGCTGCGGGGACGGGCAATGTCCGCGTCTTTCGGCACACTCCAGCCGACCCTCTGGTCACCTACCCTGCCGCCTCAGGCATCCTAGGCACTGACCTCAACAAAGCTGTCCTCCAGCCCATCTACATCGCTAAGGAAGCGCGTGACATCGCCGAAGAGGCGAAGGAGATCGCGGCAGCCGGCGGTGAAGGTGGCGGAGGTGGCCCCCACACGCATCCTCAGTCCGACATCACTGGCCTCGTCAGCGCCCTTGCGGCGAAGGCGAACGCCTCTGACGTGACAACTGCGCTCGCCGGTAAGGCCAGCACGTCGCACAACCATGACGGCGCGTACTCGGCTCTAGGGCACAATCACGACAGCGCTTACGCGCCCATCTCGCACAACCACGACAGCAGGTACTACACCGAGAGTGAAGTGGACACGCTCCTCTCGGGCAAGGCCGCTACGAGCCACGGCATCCACGTCCCCACGGGCGGCACGACTGGTCAAGTCCTCAAGAAGGCCAGCAACGCCGATGGTGACGCAACGTGGCAGGCGGACAGCGAAGGCGCAGGCGGCAGCGGTGACGTAACAGAGACAGCGATCCACGGCGCGTCGGCGAAGACCACGCCGGTTGACGCCGACACCACAGCGCTCATCGACAGCGCAGCCTCGAACACTCTCAAGAAGGTCACGTGGGCCAACATCAAGGCCACGCTGAAGACCTACTTCGACACGCTCTATCAGCCGCTCGCGTCCGCGCTGACATCCTGGGCGGGCGTAACTCGCGCCTCAGGCTTCGACACGTTCGCAGCTACGCCGTCGTCGGCGAACCTCCGCGCCCTTCTGACTGATGAAGTTGGGACAGGCGTCGCGTACTTCGTCGGCGGTGCACTCGGCACCCCTGCTTCGGGCACGGGCACGAACCTAACGGGCATTCCCCAGTCGGGCGTGACGAACCTCACGACAGACCTCGCTGCGAAGGCGCCGCTGGCGTCTCCAGCACTAACTGGTACTCCCACCGCGCCAACTGCTGCCGGCGGTACGAACACCACCCAGATTGCTACGACTGCCTTCGTCCAGGCAGCTACATCGGCCCTCATCAACTCCGCCCCTGGCGCTCTCGATACTCTTGATGAGCTAGCCGCGGCACTCGGCGATGATGCGAACTTCGCGGCGACGATGACGACTGCGCTTGCAGGTAAGGCAGCGTCCTCGCACACCCACGCTCAGTCCGACGTGACCAACCTCACGACCGACCTCGCAGCAAAGGCGCCGACCTCGCGCACTATCTCCGCGGGCGGCCTCGCGACAGGTGGCGGTGACCTCTCAACGAACCGCACCATCACTGTCCCCGCAGAGGACGCTACAGGCTTCCGCACGGGCACCGCTACGAACGAAGCGCTCACCGCTGGTGGCGTCTACGGCGCAGCCGATATCGTGACCCTCACGGACGCCTCGACGATCGCCGTGGACATGGCGACGTTCATCAACGCCCAAGTCACACTCGGCGGCAACCGCACCCTCGGCGCACCTTCAAACACCAAGGTCGGCCAGTCAGGGACCATCTACGTCGTCCAGGACGGCACGGGTTCGCGCACTCTCGCGTTCCACGCCAACTACAAGTTCGCTGGCGGTACGGCTCCGACCATCACGGCCACCGCAGGCGCAGTCACAGCGCTCCACTACAAGGTCCGCACCTCGACGTTTATCGAGATCAGCGCGGCGCTGGACGTGAAGTAATGGCGCTCCCTGGTCTCGTTGCATTCATGAATAAGGCCGCCGCTCCCCCTGGTGGGGGTAGTGGACTGGCGGTCGCCGGAACCACCTCAGGTTTTGAGGAAGAGGGCTCGCTGACACCCAGCATTCCCTTATCGGGCACCGCGTCCTCTGGAGACCTCCTGCTCGTTACCATCCTCTACGACAACAACACCGCGGACTTCTCCGGCACCCCGCCATCGGGCTGGGTCCTTGAGGCTCACCAAGCGAACTCTATCGTGGGCTTAATTGTCCTGTCTAAGGTTGCTGCAGGCGGAGAGACGGCTGTCACGGTCACGTTCACCGGAACCATGTTCTCGATGGGCTACACGACCTATCGGATCACTGGGGCGCACGGGGATGTGGACGTGGCCGTCAACGGCTCAAGTACGGACCCGCCCAACCTGTCACCAGCCTGGGGCTCAGCAGCTACGCTGTGGCTCGCTGTGGTTGCTCTCCTTGGCGAGGGCAGCATCACCGCTAACCCTACATCCTACACGGACGCGCTGACCGGAGCCGGCCACAGCGACGTTGTTGTCATCCGCTCGCTTCGGCGACTGCTGACCGCTTCCAGCGAGAACCCCGCCACATTCTCTTACTCAGGTGGTGAGCTGTTCGATCGCGTCTCCGCCACCATCGCCATCCGACCAAGCTAAGAGGCCCTCATGCCCATGTACTCCCTGCCTGATGGCCGCCTCCTCGCGGACGGTACGGCCTTTCGGCTCGACGACATCTCCTATCCAGGTAACTGGTTGGGCTGCGCTACCCCAGGCGAGCTTTCCGAGCGGGGCATCTCTACCCAGCCAGACGAGCCCCCCCAGGCCCCCTCAGTGACCCCTAACGACCTCTTGAACGCCCTCGCACACCACCGCTGGGTGGCAGAGAGGGCGGGCACTGCCTGGGGGCAGCTCACCCTGCCGACCGATCGAGAACGCCGCAGTGCCCTCAAGGACGCCGCAGACAAGATGCGTGACGGGACCCTCCAGTCCCCCATCGCTGTCGCGTTCTCCAGCTCCGTCTACGCCTCAGTGACCCTTGAGCAGCTCGACGCTGCCGTGGGTATCATCACCAACTACGTCCAGAAGGTATTCGCCGACGCCATGACCGTGGCCGCGAAGATAGCCGCAGGGACCGTCACAACCCGCGAGCAGCTTGACGCTGAGTGGGCGGTGGCGCGAGCGGCATGACCGCCACCTTCGTCGAGTACGACGGCGACGGCACAACCACAGACTTCATCTACTCCTTCCCGATCCTTCGAGGCGCCCACGTCAAGGTCAAAGTCGATGGCGTAGTCACGCCCCGCACGCTCCCCGCGACTGGCACCGTCAGGATCGTCCCCGCACCGCCTGCGGGAACCAACAACGTCCGCGTCTATCGCGAGACACAAAAGGACCCTCTCGTCACGTGGTCCGATGCAGGTGGCGCCATCCTAGGCGGCGACCTCAACGACGCCGCGAGGCAGGCCCTCTACATCGCCGAGGAGGCCGTTGACGCTGCCGTGGCGGCTCTCGCCCTGATTGCCTCTATCCCCGCCGGTCCTTCAGGGCCTCCGGGAAACGACGGCGACGGCACTGGTGACATGACCAAGGCCACCTACGACCCGACCAACATCAACGCCAGTCCCTTCGCCAGGGCGAACCACACAGGCACTCAGCCGATCAGCTCCGTCACGTCCCTCGAAGCGTCCCTCAACGCCCTCACGGCGGGTATTGCCACGAAAGCCGATACTGAGCACGAGCACGGTATCGCCGACGTGGACGGGCTCCAGGAGGCCCTCGACGGCAAGGCGGCGTCGAGCCACAGCCATAGCACGGCCGACATCTCCGGCCTCTCCACTGCCCTCGCAGGGAAGGCGAACGTGTCCCATACGCACTCGACGGGGGACATCACCGGCTACGCGCCGGGCATCACGACCGTCGTCCGCAACTACACAGGCTCGACTGGACCGTGGGGGAACTACATCAACTCCATTGACGTGAATGTCGCCGGCAGCACCCTCACAATCACCGTGAACCGCGTGGCTTGGCCCGATCCCGGCAGTGGCGGCGGCGGAGGCTCGTGATGACTGACGACATCCAACGCGCGATCGGCCGCCTCGAAGGCAAGGTTGACCTCCTCCTGGAGCGCTCAAACCGTTCCGATGCCGATCGCGAGGCCCTCACTGAGCGCATAGCTAAGCTGGAGAATGGGGCCGACCAGCAGAAGGCGGTGGTCGGCGTCCTCGGCACTGTTGCTGGGGCCGTCTCGGCGTTTGCTTCAAAGTACCTGGGAATATCTTGACCAAATCTTCACCCGCCTCCGAGGGCAGCCTCAACGAACTCCATGAGGCTCTCGCGGCGGCCCTCAAGAAACGCATAGATGACGGCACTGCCACGGCGGCTGACCTATCGGTCGCCCGACAGTTCCTCAAAGACCAAGGCATCGAAGCTATCCGTACCCCGGACAGCCCCCTCGACGGCCTCGCCAACAGCCTCCCGTTCGCTACGGCGGAAGGCGTCCTTAACGAACAGGAGACACAACATTGAGCACAGCATTCGCTGCGGTTGCCCCGACGCGCGTCCAGCCCGTCGAGCAGTGGGCTAACCTCCCCGCTTCCACCTATGCCATCCCTTCCGTGATCCCCACGGCGACCGCTACGCAGGCGCTCACGGCCAACACGGCCATCATCACGCCGTTCTACCTCGACCGTACACTGGCTCTCACGAGCGTCGGTGCCATCGTCACGACCGCTGCGGCTTCGCAGGTGGTCAAGCTCGCGGTCTACAAGTGGAACCCCGTCACCCGCGCCCTCGGCGAGCTGGTGAAGGACTGCGGCCAGATCGCTACCGACGCCACGGGCGTTGTGATGGCGAACGTCCAACATCGCCTGGAGCCCGGCTGGTACGCCTGGGCTGTCGTCTCCGGCGGCACCCCGACGCTCCGCAGCTTCTCGGCGGCGATGGCCGCTGTTGCTGGCGCCTTCACCGTCGCCACGACCAACGCCACCTTCACCACGCACTACACGGCTGCCGTTACGGCTGCCTCTGCTTGGCCGACGACCGGCCCGGCGGTGACTGCGGTGACGAGCACGTCCGTCCTGGCGCAGCTCTTCCTCGCCATCGCGACGTTCAACGCCTCGAACCCGGCTCCCTGACCTTTGTACGTCCTCCAAGTGCTGGCCTGCCTCGTAGGCGCCAGCGGACCCGTGGACTGCAACTGGTATCAAGCAAACATCCCCTTCGAGCAGGCGCAGTGCGCCCAGGTTGCCGAGACGATGAAGGCAATCGAGGCTCACGGCATCCAGCTCCACGTCTTCGAGACGCGGTGCGTGAAGTCGGAGGAGGCGTGATGGAGATCATGAGCGATAGCCAAGCGCTCGGCCTCCTCGCCTACACTGTGGGCGTCGTCGCCTTCGTGTTTCTAGGGATGCTCGCCGGCCTACGTGGTTGAGCTAACCCAACGCCTGAAAGGGTCCACGGCCTTACCCGCTGTGGACCCTCTCAAGGCCCGCTTCGCCAACTTCCTGTTCCTCGTTTGGAAGCACTTGGGTCTCCCCGACCCTACGCCTCTCCAGTACGACATTGCCGACTTCCTACAGTTCGGCCCGAAGCGTCTCGTCATCGAAGCCTTTCGCGGTGTCGGCAAGAGCTGGATCACCGTGGCCTTCGTCTGCTGGCTGCTCTACTGCGACCCGCAGCTCAAGATCACCGTTGTGTCCGCCTCAGCGCCACGCGCAAACCAGTTCACTACCTTCTGTCTCCAGCTCATCAACGAGATGCCGCTGCTGTCGCACCTCAAGCCGCGACACAATCAGCGCCAGTCGATGACGGAGTTCGACGTTGGCCCTGCCCGCGCCGACAAGCAGCCTTCGGTGTCCTCTCTGGGCATCACCGGCCAGCTCACCGGCGGCCGTTCCGACGTGATCGTCCCCGACGACATCGAAGTCCCGCACAACTCCGACACACAGGGCAAGCGCGACCGCCTCCTTGAGCTGATCAAGGAGTTCGACGCCATGCTCAAGCCGCTGCCGACCTCCCGCATCTGCTACCTGGGTACGCCCCAGACCGAGCAGTCGATCTACGGCGAGCTGTCGACCCGTGGCTACGTCATCCGCATCTGGCCAAGCCGCTATCCCAAGCAGTTGGAGCGCTACGGCCACCGTCTCGCGCCCTTCATCGCCAACAGGCTGGCGAAGGAGCCCCAGATCGTTGGTCACCCCACCGACCCGCTGCGCTTCACGCACGAGGACCTCACAGAGCGTGAGCTGTCCTACGGCAGGAGCGGCTTCGCCCTCCAGTTCCAGCTCGACACGAGCCTGTCCGATGCTGAGAAGTTCCCATTGAAGCTGTCCGACCTGATCATTCAGCCCCTCGACCCCTTTCGAGCACCTATCGACTTCGCCTGGGCCAGCTCTCCCGACCTCGTATGGGACAGTTCCATCCCCATCGTGGGCCTTCATGGTGACAAGTACTACCGCCCGATGTGGTGGTCCCCCGAACTCAAGGAGTACGAGGGCACCATCATGGCCGTTGACCCCTCCGGTCGTGGCAAAGACGAGACCTCCTACGCTGTCGTGAAGGTCCTCCACGGCCGGCTGTTCCTGGTGGCCGCTGGCGGCTTCATGGGCGGCTACGACGAGACCACCATGAAGGGCCTCTTAGAGGTCGCGAAGAAGCACCACGTCCCCCTCATCATCGCCGAGCCCAACTACGGCGGCGGCATGTTCACTGAGCTGCTCAAGTCGGCAGCCCAGCGCTACTACCCAGTGGGCGTCGAAGACGCTGATTGGTCGACGGTGGCGAAGGAGCAGAGGATCGTGGACACCCTGGAGCCAGTGCTCAACCAGCATAGGCTCGTTGTGTGCCCCTCAGTGATCCAGCACGACTACGAGAGCGTCCTCAAGAGGGACGGCGACCGTGCACCCTACTACCGCCTGTTCTACCAGATGAGCCGCATGGTCCGACAGAAAGGTGCCTTGGCACAGGACGACAGGCTCGACGCCTTGGCTATGGCCGTAGGCTACTGGGTCGCCCAGGCAGCCCGAGACATCAACAGGGCCGCTGTGGAGCACCAGGAGGCGAAGCTCGACGCTGAGCTGGCGAAGTTCATGCAGCACGCTATGGGCGGACAGACCAGCACAGGAAGGGACTTCGCTAGCAGCACCTTAAAGGGTGGGAGAAGGGTACATTAGATGGAGTGAGGTTTAGCTATAGTGTCAGCTAACATACTCATCATCACCATCTCTCTAAGACAACCTAGCTAACATCCTACGTAACATCCTACCTATTATAATAGTAAGATCTTACGTAGGCACCTGATGATGAATTTCAAGAGGGGCTGATGGTGATTTGAACCTCAGGGACGCCTCCGTCCATGTAGGTCGTCATCCTCAGCCCCACGGCTGCGCCGTCAGCCTGAGCCCCAACCCTAATACACTTGGAGGTCTACCCTTCATGGGTGGTCGTACCCGGTACGGGCCTGCCCCGCGCCGTCCTAAGCCTCAGCGCCTCTGGACCACAGAGACCGAAGAGGATGATCCAAACACCGACTACAGCGGCATCGTGGTCTACGATGACCAGCCTCAGTTCGTTGACACCGGCCTCGTCTTCCCCGATGGCGAGCCGATCTACGCAGAGAAGGGGGCGCCTTTAGGGTTCCCCATCACCAGCGACAGAGAAGAGGAGATCGATTGACGGCCATCAGGACTGAACTACCCCTGGACTTAGAGGGCGCCCCGTGGCCCTCCAAGGTTGACCGCCCGATGTACTCGGTCGGGGAGAGGGTCATCCTCGCCACCGACGACGAACTGCAATGGGTCTTCTACCGCCGGCAGGGCAAGAAGTGGCGAGCCTACGCCTTCCCCACCACCATGGCGACCGTAGAACGCCGTCTCCGCTGGGCTGAGCGGGACTGGGGTACGGTCATCCTCCCAGGCGTCCGTGAGGCCGTGGCCGCCTTCCCTGGCCATTTCTCGCGATGGAAGGGTAAGTGCGACCGTAAGGCCGCGTAGAGGCCGTCCACAGCCGCTCTAAGGTTCCCCCTAACACACCTTGCGGGGCTACCTCAGAGCGGCCTCTCACCGGCCTTCCTGCTTGATCTAGAGCGGTCCTTGCGTTGACGCAGGTTCCGGATAGTTGGTGTAGTCGTGCAAAGTCCCCTTCGATAGGTAAGGATCGCGCGATACCCCCCGTGCCCCCTCGCGCGACTAAGAAAACGCGCGTCATGTCACACGCCTGTGTCACACGGCCTAAGAAAACCCTTAGAAATCAAGGGAAGACACTAGATAGTTCATCTCCTAGACCCCTTAAGTCGCGCCTGAACGCTGTGATCGCTGCCGATGTCGGCCGAGCCAGTGCTCCCCAGTGTTTTTCGACTAGCCCTAAAGGGCTATCTGGGCCGATTTGACATTCGAGGCAACATTTGCGATAAATGGGGCATCGACGACGGGCCACCTGCCCCACGGCTCCTGGTGCTCACACATCGGGAAGCACAGGCAGGAAACGCACAGTCGCTAGGTGACCGCTTTGATCCCGAGTGATCGGGGGATGCGCGAGCCGGATGGTACAGCGGACGTGAGCACACCTCACGAGCACTTTGCGCCCCATCCACACACACACCGAGTGTGCACCTCAAGCACACATGTACCGGCCTCAGGGGCATCTGACGGTCATTGGGCATGGCGCATGGGCTGCACACTCACAAGCGAAACCGTAAGCACACGTTCAGGCACCGTGAGTGGCCACCGAGCCCACACCTAAGGTGCACGTCCTGATCCCGTGAGTGGCCCATGAGCCCATACAAGCGGTCGTCGTGGGGTGATGCCCACGGCCTGACGAGTAGTCAGCACTCAAATGCTTGGAGAGCATTGCACATGGCAGGACCACTCATCTGTCTCCTGGTCGCAGCGTTCATAATAGCCGCTTGGGCCATCCTGAGCAGGTTCGTGAGCGACACTGAGGATGAGCCTGGGATGAGCGGGGGCGGCGCTAACTACGCCGACACGTTCGACATCGACTGACCTGCACAAGGGTGGGGGCCGAGAGGCTGCCCACCCTAAGTGCGTGTAAGCAACGCTTGGAGAACACACCAATGAGCACAATCATCGACCGCATCGAGTTCCACTCGCCCATCCACATGGAGGGTTCGTGGGGCCATCGCACTGTGGCCGAGCAAGCCAAGTCCTCCATGATCCTTTACTTAGATAGCTCCAACGGCGGGGACATCGAGTGGGAGATACCCGACCTGGAAATGGTCGAGTACATCGGGCTCACGTTCGAGTTCGATGCCAAGGGTAGGCGCACACTCGTCGACTACGACGGTGTGATGAGCATCCCTGAGCAAGCACTCGACCTGCTGGAGAAGCACGGCGTGGATGTGAGTGAGATGCGCGAGACGATGGCGGCATAGGGCATTGGGCGGGGCGCGATGAGCGTACTCGCCCTTTGTCATTAGGAGGGCCGTGACGGGCTCTCTGAAGTTCGCTTGGAGAGCACACAGTGACACCTTCCACGTTGAAGGCGGCCGTTGAGGTCGCCGGACGGGTATCCTTGCGCAATAGCAAGATGCCTGGGTCTTCGTTCGCCACATCTGCCCTGCGCTGCAACGTCGGCTCGAAGCTGGCGCAAGTGACGGGTTCAACCTGCGCCGCTTGCTATGCCCGACGCATCCAGAAGATGCGGCCGAGCGTGAATGAGGGGTGGGAGGCGAACTACCTCAAGGCCACTGCACTCATCGCTAAGAGCCCCGAGCAATGGGCGAGAGCGATGGCGTTCCAGATCACCAAGGCGGCCAATAAGAGCGGGCAACCGTTCCACCGTTGGTTCGATAGCGGCGACCTGGACAGCGTGGCCATGCTGCGAGCAATCGCAATGACCTGCGAGCTGACGCCGAGTGTGCGGCACTGGTTGCCGACACGTGAGGCGAAGGTGGTGCGGGACTACACCAAGGCACACGGCGCTCTGCCGAGCAACTTGGTGGTGCGAGTGTCCGCGACGATGGTGGGTGACAAGCCCATCGCCGGCTACGTCAACACCTCGACCGTCCACCGCAAGGGCGAATGCCCTAGTGGCCACATCTGCCCCGCATCCAAGCAGGGCAACGAGTGCGGCGCTTGCCGTGCTTGCTGGTCACTGGACGTGCCGAACGTGTCCTACCCGCTGCACTGAGCGTCATGGGGCAGGGTCCGCAAGGATGCCTGCCCTAAGGCGTTACCGACAACACACTGGAGAGCACGATGCAGTTCTACACGAACGTGTCCGACAACGACTGCGCAGCAGCAATCAGCGCAGTCAATCTGCGGGCGGCGTTGCCCCTGGATGACTTGCCACTGGTCGAGAGTGAGGACGAGGCGGTCGCCGATGCGCTTGGCGTGTCGGATAGGGCGCTGGCGAAGATGATGCAGGAGGGCGAGTGATGCGGACCTACACGACCGTGAAGGAAGTCCACGACGCACTGCTGCGAGGCGTGGTTGTGGATCAGGCGGACAACCAAGTACCAGCCCGAGTGATCGAGAGCCTGCGGTATGGCCGGGGGCGTGAGGTCAGAGATGAGAAGGGTGTGGCGTGGGGCTTCAGCAGCCACGTCCGGTACGAGGGCCGCAGGGAAATCTGGTGGTTCGATATGTGAGCGTCGAGAGGCGGGGTCCGAGAGGATGCCCGCCTTAAGGCGTTAGGAGCCCAGGGCGTAAGCCCCAGGCCCCTTCCGGCGGGTTGACAGCCCGCAGTGTCTACAAGCTTGGAGAGCACATAGACATGATCACGTATAGCAATGCTTGGCGGGCCACGTCCATAGCAATGGGTGTGGGTCTCGCCGCCCTCGGTGCAGTCGGCGCTTGGGAATACGCCAAGGCGCTCGAAGGCACCATCTCCTACGTGGTGGTGGCGGCCCCTGTGGTCGGCATCGCTGCGGGCATCCTTCCGTCAGTTGCCGAGTGGCAGTGGCGGGACGGTGCGAGGGTGAAGTCGCTGCTGCTGTGGGTAGCGTTCCTCATGTGTGCCGTCACAGTCGGCGGCGCAGTGGTGGAGCGGATGCACACAGCAAAGGCAGTGGGTGAGGCCGAACGTGGGGCGCTACGCTCCGCGGCAAGCCGCGCTGAGGGTGACCTCGCGAAGGCCAAGGTGGAAGCGGACGCGGCGAAAGCCAAGGCCGACAAGACCAAGGGCTGGAAGACGTGTGGAGCATCGTGCGAAGGCATCAGGGCCACTGCGGTGCGCCTTGAGGGCGAGCGGCAGACAGCCGAACGCAACCTCCGCACAGCTCAGGCAGCAGCAGTCGCCGAAGCGCCCCTCAAGCTGCCCTCGTGGTGGCTTGCAGCGGCCATGTCGGTAACTGAGGTGCTGCTCATCTGGGCTGGCCTCACAGGGCCACGTCCAGGCGAGGTGAAGCCCAAGGCAAAGCGCCGCCGCAAGGCCAAGCGCAAGCCCAAGGCATCGCCGCCACGTCCAGAAAACGTGGTTGATCTTCGGACAGCAGCGTAAGCACAAGGGGCGGGGGCTGGTGACAGCTACTCGCCCTAAGTGCGTAGGGGGCTCCCTCTGCCTCCTCCATATACAAGACCCGTAAGCATGGAGAGCACAATGGCGAAGGACATCGACAGCGTGAGGGTGGCCCTGGAGAGTGCATTCAAGGGGCTGCCACTGAGCGATCAGGCTCGGCTTGTAGCGGACTGGTTGCACGGTGCCTTCCACTGGAAGGACCACGAGCGGGGCCAGAAGTTCTGGGCCGCAGTCCACGTCGAGCTGCATGACTTCACCCTAAAAAGGTGAGGCGACCCCGCCGGGCGACCGGTGGGGCTTGCCCAAAGATGCTTAAACAGTTCCGCAGCGCCCTATGCGTTTGCCCCTTGGCTGCTCTCCACAATCGAGGGCTTGCATAGGGCGCTGCGCCGTGAGGTGTGTAGAAAAGCGACAAGAAAGTGGCTGTTTCCGGCATTTTTGGGCAGGCCCCTGCGAATATCAGGGGGCGTTGCACAGGAGCCACAGAAGCTCCGTATTGTGAAACATGAGCAGAAGAGAAGGTTGCTACAACTGTGGTACTTCTGGTTCGTTAGGCATGGGTTCCTAGTGTGGGTTGAGGAAAGCCTAATGGGTAGTAGTTCGCATTCGGGGGCACTTATGAGTATGTCGAGACAGACTGAGATCGTCATCAGGAAGGCTGGCCGAGAACGATTGTTCACTGCCGGTGAGTTCCTGATGACCTTCGAGCCATCAACAGTGGACCTCTTGCCGAACCCTGAACAGGCGTTTAAGCAAGACACTGTGGTGGCCCGGCGCATGGCACGAGGGCTGGGCCTCCACGCGGAGGGTGATCTTTTCCCGGCTGTAGTGTGGGCGCTCGTCTATCCCTAGAATGGGGGTAGGCTTTACATCGGGCATCACGCCTGATAGAGGTGATCCATGACATAACTGGAAGGTTGCCTAAAATGATTGGTCTATCGGAAGCAAAAGTTCAACACATGGCGAAAGCGGAGCGTGACTTCGTTGCCACGACGGCTAAGGGCCTGTTCAAGGTCCTCGGTCGGCTAAGGGACCGCCATGCTGACATGACCGTGTTGCAAGCGATGGTGTTCCTTGCCATCGCCGAGCACCCCGGCATCACTCAGGCCGAGCTTAGCGGGCTGCTCGCGGTGCGAGACAGTACAGTAAGCCGAGCGGTTGCCATGCTCTCCGACATCGGTGTGCGTAACGTCGGCGGCCTCGACCTAATCGAGGTATGTGTCGGAGATGACCGGCGGAACAGGGAGCTGTTCCTTACGCCAAAGGGGACCCGACTACTCGGGGACTTCGCAAACGACATTGGACGGGGCCGCTAAGGCCCCTTCTCTTTTCCCTGAAGCAGCATTGGAGAGCACAGATGCCATCAGCACGTGGAAGCACGTGGCAAGGAGGCGTGTCCGTCAAGGGGAAGCGCGAGAAGCGCGACGGCTTCCCGACTTACGAGGCCGCGCTGGCGTGGGAGTTGGAGGCCAAGGCCGCCATGCTCCTCGGCAAGCCGATACCCGAACCTACGGACACCAAGAAGACCGCGAAGGTCTATACCATCAGCGACTTTGTCGATCACGTCTACCAGCTTCACTGGGTAGGCTTGAAGGCCGGCGACGGCGCCCTCATGCTTGCGAACCTGTTTCGCGACTGGGTAGGGCCGAAGGCTGCCGTAGCCGACGCCATCACGGCGGAGAAGATCGCTGAGTACGTCAAGTGGCGTCGCACGGAGAAGCGCAACTCGGGCGCCACCCTCAACCGCCACCTCAGTGCAATCTCGACCATGGCCAAGATCGCCCGGGCGGAGAAGAAGATACCCGAGCGGCTGGAGATGCCCTGGCAGAAGGAGCACAAGGGGCGGCTGCGCTTCTACACGGAGGAAGAGGTTGCCCTCATCGACAAGTTCCTCCGGGCGGAGTGCTACGAGCACATCGCGGACCTATTCCTGTTCCTCGGGGAGACTGGCTTCCGCGTCGAAGAGGCGCTGACGCTGGAGTGGCGCGATGTGAGAGGTCAGAAGATCGACCTCGACCCCTCGCACGTGAAGACGAACATGCCCCGCACCATCGGCCAGACGCCGCTCGTGCAGGAGATACTTGAGCGCTTGGCGGGGGTGCCTGGGGGACCGTTCCGAGGCATCTCTAAGCGGACGCTCAGGACAGTCTGGGAGAAGCTGCGGGGGCACTACGACTGGATGGGTGAGGACACTGTGATCCACACCTACAGGCACACCTGCGCAAGCCGTATGGCAGAGCGGGACGTGCACCCTCGGGCGATGCAGGAATGGTTGGGCCACACTAACCCTGCGACGACGAACCGCTACACGCACTTGAGGCCCAACTACATGATGGACGTGGCCGCCAAGCTCGGCCGCAAGTTGGAAGGAGTATCATGATCACCCTACCAACCGGACTTGTGATCCTGTTCTGGGGCTGCCTCGCGGCGGCCCTGGATCGCTTCGGGCCGGCGCTATCCCGGGCAACCGGGTGGCGCTGGCTCGCCGGCCGCTACCGCATCCTGATAGGTTCGGGGCTTGTGTGGGCCGCCACGCTTGTAGTAGGAGGCGCGATTGTGGTGCTCCTGTATGCTCTGGACTTGTGACAGAGCGTGTGACAGGCGCCCCTTTTTGCGTCGCGGGCGTGGCGGAACTGGTAGACGCGGCAGCCTTAGGAGCTGTTGTCTTTCAAGGACTTGGAGGTTCGAGCCCTCTCGCCCGCACCACGGCCGGTCGGATTTAGGTTCCAGCGACGCAAGTCGTGGGGGTTCGAGTCCCTCCGTCCGCACCAGCCGGCCATACCAAGCCGGAATTAGAAATTTCCGTTTTGCTCCAGATGCTTGGAGTAGGACGAGCCTTAGCGGTGGCGCTTGCCGCCTTCACGAGTGGATGACAGTCGATATGCAGGTCACAGAAACGAGTACGGATGGACTGAAGCGGACGCTCAAGGTGATCGTCGGCGCCAATGAGCTGAGCGAGCGCTTCGAGACGCGCCTCGATGAGGTCAAGGGCAACATCCAGCTCCGCGGCTTCCGCAAGGGCAAGGTTCCTGTCGGCCACATTAAGAAGGTCTATGGCCGCTCGCTCATGGCCGAGGTGCTGCAGGACCTCGTCGACAAGTCGTCGAAGCAGGCGCTGACCGACCGCCAGGAGCGGCCGGCCATGCAACCCGAGATCGCCTTCAGCGAGGACAAGGACGAGCTCGAGAAGGTCATGGATGGGAAGGCGGACCTTGCCTACACTATGTCCTTCGAGGTGCTGCCGAAGATCGACATCGTCGATTTCTCGACCCTGAAGCTTGAGCGCGAGGTGGTCGAGGTCGATGAGGAGACCATCGACAAGGCCATTGCGGACCTCGCCGAGCGCAATGTGAGCTACGAAGTTGAGGAAAGCCGCGAGGCCGCCGAGGGCGACCAGGTCAAGATCGACTTCGTCGGCTCCATTGACGGCACGCCCTTCGAGGGTGGCGCGGGCGAGGATACAGATCTCGTCATCGGCAGCGGGAGTTTCATTCCAGGCTTCGAGGATCAGCTCAAGGGCGCCAAGGCCGGCGAGGATCGCACCGTCTCGGTCACCTTCCCCGAGGCCTATCAGGCCGAGCATCTCGCGGGGAAGGCGGCGTCCTTCGCCGTCAAAGTGAAGTCGGTCGCGAAGCCGACGAAGCCCGAGATTAACGAGGATTTCGCGAAGGGTTTCGGGCTCGACTCGCTCGAGGCGCTGCGCAAGGTCATGCGCGAGCGCATTGAAGGCGAGTTCACCGAGTTCTCGCGCACGAAGATCAAGCGCGCGCTGCTCGATGCGCTCGACAAGGCGCACAGTTTCGAGTTGCCCGAGGCGCTCGTCACGCAGGAGTTCGATCAGGTCTGGGGACAGGTGACGAACACGCTCAAGCAGTCCGGAAAGACCTTCGAGGACGAGGGCAAGACGGAGGAGAGTGCACGGGCCGAGTACCGCAGCCTCGCCGAGCGCCGCGTGCGCCTCGGCTTGGTGCTCGCCGAGATCGGTGACAAGGCCAAGGTTGAAGTCACGCAGGAGGAACTGCGCAATGCGCTCTTCCGCGAGGCGCGCCGATTCCCCGGCCAGGAGCGGATGGTCTACGAGTACTTCGAGAAGACGCCGGGCGCCGTCCAGCAGCTTCGTGCGCCGATCTACGAGGACAAAGTCGTCGACATCATCCTGGGCGAGGCCAAGCCGACCGACAAGAAGGTGACGCGCGAGGAGCTGCTGAAGATGCCGGACGACGGCGAGCCGGCCGTGCCGGGCGCGACCGCCGGCTGAACGGGTTCGGTGGCAGGGGCAGCAGCTAGGGTGCCGCCGTCGCGTCCTAGCCCCGGACGCGTGGCGCACAGGTCTGTACACATCAGGGATGCCCGCGTGAGGATGGATGAAGTCCGGCCGCGGCATCCTATATATGCAATGTCGGTGACGTGATTCTCGACCGGTGGGCCCAAGACGACAGCTTGGGCGCCCGCCTTACCTCAAGCCCGCAGGACGCTCCCTATGATCATCCCCCCTCTCGCTGCTGATCGGCTCTACAACTCTCCCGCCGCCACCTATTGGCCGACGGTGATCGAGCAGACGGCGCGCGGCGAGCGGCCCTACGACCTGCCGTCGCGGATGCTGCAGGAGCGGATCATCTTCCTGATCGGCCCTGTCGAGGACCAGATGGCCTCGTCGATCTGCATGCAGTTGCTCTTTCTTGAGGCGCAGAACCCCAAGAAAGAGATCGCCATGTACATCAACTCCCCGGGCGGCGTGGTGACCTCGGGCATGGCCATTTACGACACCATGCAGTTCATCAAGCCGCCGATTGCGACATTGTGCATCGGCCAGGCGGCCTCCATGGGCTCATTGCTGCTCTGCGCGGGCGAGAAGGGTATGCGCTATGCGCTCCCCAATGCCCGGATCATGGTGCACCAGCCATCGGGCGGTTTTTCCGGGCAGGCGAGCGATATCGAGCGTCACGCCGAAGATATCGTCAAGATGAAGCGGCGTCTCAACGAAGTGTATGTCAAGCATACGGGCCAGACGTACGATATGGTTGAAAAGACGCTGGATCGCGACTACTTCATGACATCAGATCAAGCGCAGGAATTTGGGCTGATCGATCGGGTTCTGGCCCGCCGCGACGAGATCGAGCCCAAGCCGGATGCAGAGAAGGCCTGAGTGCCGAATCGTTAACGTTTGGGCGCGGATCGGCGGTGGCGCTAAGACATGCAGTCCTAAAAACCGACGCATTCCGTGGGCTCCATCGCCCTTGGCGCATGGCTTGCAGGGATCGGCGCAACACTGGTGCGGCTTGTTAGTCACATTGGTGTTGCAATTCCCGCAGGGCGCTTAGCCTTAGCTGCGGGTCTTGGGGAATGCATGGTTGATCTGGCGGTCCGCCCGTGATCAGCTCGACAAGCTGGTGGACGCGTCGTTAGGGTGCCTTGAGGCTGGGTTTGTGCCGAGAGGCCGAGAAGAGCTCCGCGCGTTGTCCAAGTCGCGGCGCGCATGACCGGGAACGGGTGCAGGAAAGCCAATGCCAAGCGAAAAGAACACCCTCTACTGCTCCTTCTGCGGCAAAAGCCAGCATGAAGTCCGCAAGCTCATTGCGGGTCCGACCGTATTCATCTGCGATGAGTGCGTCGAACTCTGCATGGACATCATCCGCGAGGAGAACAAGAACACCCTCGTCAAGTCGCGCGACGGTGTGCCGAGCCCGCAGGAGATCTGCGCGGTGCTCGATAGCTATGTCATCGGCCAGCAGCACGCCAAGCGCGTGCTCTCCGTCGCGGTGCACAATCACTACAAGCGCCTCAATCACGCGACCAAGGGCAACGACGTCGAGCTCGCCAAGTCGAACATCCTGCTCGTCGGACCGACCGGTTGCGGCAAGACGCTGCTCGCTCAGACGCTCGCGCGCATCCTCGACGTGCCCTTCACCATGGCCGATGCGACGACGCTCACCGAAGCGGGCTATGTCGGCGAGGATGTCGAGAACATCATCCTGAAGCTTCTGCAGGCCGCGGACTATAACGTCGAGCGGGCGCAGCGCGGCATCGTCTACATCGACGAGGTCGACAAGATCAGCCGCAAGTCGGACAATCCTTCGATCACGCGCGACGTGTCTGGCGAGGGCGTGCAGCAGGCTCTGCTCAAGATCATGGAAGGCACAGTCGCGTCCGTGCCTCCGCAAGGCGGTCGCAAGCATCCGCAGCAGGAGTTCCTGCAGGTCGACACGACCAACATCCTCTTCATCTGCGGCGGCGCGTTCGCCGGTCTCGAGAAGATCATCGCGCGTCGCGGTCGCGGCACGTCGATCGGCTTCGGAGCGACGGTCATCGGGCCCGATGAGCGGCGCACGGGCGAAGTGCTGCGCGCGGTGGAGCCCGAGGACCTTCTGAAGTTCGGCCTGATCCCAGAGTTCATCGGCCGCCTGCCGGTGATCGCGACTCTCGAGGATCTCGATGAGAAGGCTTTGATTCAGATTCTATCGGAGCCCAAGAACGCGCTGGTGAAGCAGTATCAGCGCCTGTTCGAGATGGAGGACGTGCGCCTCACGATCACGACGGACGCGCTGAAGTCCATCTCGAAGAAGGCTATCGAGCGCAAGACCGGCGCACGCGGGCTGCGTTCGATCATGGAGGGGATCCTGCTCGACACGATGTTCGAGCTGCCGAATCTGAAGGGGGTGGAGGAAATCGTTATCGGTCCCGAGGTGATCGACGGCGGTGCCCGGCCGCTCCGCATTTATGCGGAGCGCGCTGAAGAGAAAGGCACGATCGCTTAAGATCAAAACGGGGGCCGCCCGCAGGGGGTGGGTTGCATCGGCGCAGTGCTGGGTGCGGCAGGGCCGCACGGCTCTTTAACCCTATCGCAGGGCTCACCATATGTGCTTTTGCGATCGTACTATGCTGTGGGCGTCGCCCGTCGGGGCCGTAGACCTGTAAGCGTGATCGGCGAGAATTCTCGAGGTCGCGCGTCGCGAGGTAGGCCAACGGATTAGGCCCAACAGCAGCGTTTACGCATTGCCGGGACGCCGGTATCGGGTCCCGTGGCGAAGAGAAAAGGCGGTGACACCATGAGCGAAGAAAAAGTGACCCGGGAGAAAGGGACTGGCAGGGAAGTGTTCCCTGTGCTGCCGCTACGCGACATAGTGGTGTTTCCCTACATGATCGTGCCGCTGTTCGTCGGCCGAGAGCGATCGATCAACGCGCTTGAAGAAGTCATGCGCACCGACAAGCAGATCCTGCTGGTCGCGCAGAAGAATGCCGCCGATGACGATCCGACGCCCGGCGCCATCTACAAGATCGGCACGCTCGCGTCCGTGCTTCAGCTTCTGAAGCTTCCCGACGGCACGGTGAAGGTGCTCGTCGAGGGCAGCGCGCGCGCGAAAATCGTCAAGTACACCGAGAACGCAAGCCACTTCGAGGCCGAGATCGAGCGTCTGCCGGAGACCTCCGGCAACAAGGACGAGCTCGAGGCACTTTCTCGTTCGGCGATGTCGCAGTTCGAGAGCTATGTGAAGCTCAACAAGAAGATCAGCCCCGAGGTGCTCGGCACCATCAGCCTGATCGAGGACTACTCGAAGCTCGCGGACACGATCGCCTCGCACCTCGCGGTGAAGATCTCCGACAAGCAGGACGTTCTCGAGATCACCAAGGTCTCGGAGCGGCTGGAGCGCGTCTACACGCTGATGGAGAGCGAGATCTCCGTGCTGCAGGTCGAGAAGAAGATCCGCAGCCGCGTCAAGCGCCAGATGGAGAAGACGCAGCGCGAGTACTATCTCAACGAGCAGATGAAGGCGATCCAGAAGGAGCTCGGCGACACCGACGAGCGCGACGATATCGCCGAGTTCGAGGAGAAGATCGAGAATACCAAGCTGTCGAAGGAAGCCAAGGACAAGGCGCTCGCCGAGCTGAAGAAGCTCAAGCAGATGAGCCCGATGTCGGCCGAGGCGACGGTTGTCCGCAACTATCTCGACTGGCTGCTGTCGATCCCCTGGGGTGTGCGCGGCAAGGTCAAGAAGGACCTCGTCGAGGCGCAGGCGGTGCTCGACAAGGAGCACTTCGGCCTCGAGAAGGTCAAGGAGCGCATCCTCGAGTACTTGGCTGTGCAGGCACGCACGAACAAGCTCAAGGGGCCGATCCTCTGTCTCGTCGGGCCTCCGGGCGTCGGCAAGACTTCGCTCGGCAAGTCGATCGCGAATGCGACCGGACGTGAGTTCGTGCGCATGAGCCTCGGCGGCGTGCGTGACGAAGCTGAGATCCGCGGCCACCGGCGCACGTACATCGGCTCCATGCCCGGCAAGATCATCCAGTCGATGAAGAAGGCGAAGCGGACGAACCCGCTCTTCCTGCTCGACGAGATCGACAAGATGGGCTCGGATTTCCGCGGCGATCCGGCGTCGGCGCTCCTCGAGGTCCTCGACCCCGAGCAGAACCACACGTTCAACGACCATTACCTCGAAGTCGACTACGACCTCTCGAGCGTGATGTTCGTGACGACGGCGAACACGCTGAACATCCCGCCGGCCCTTCTGGACCGCATGGAGATCATTCGTCTCGCCGGCTACACCGAGGACGAGAAGGTCGAGATCGCGAAGCGCCATCTTGTTCCGGAAGCCCAGGCCGCGCATGGCCTGGAGCCGGGCGAGTGGAGCGTGAGCGACGAGGCTCTGCAGACGCTCATCCGTCGCTACACGCGCGAGGCGGGCGTGCGCTCGCTCGAGCGTGAGGTTTCCAAGCTCGCCCGCAAGGCGGTAAAGGACATCCTCGCGAGCGATAAGAAGAGCGTCGAGATCACGGCCGAGAACGTCGAGGAATATCTCGGCGTGCCGAGGTACCGTTATGGCGAGGCGGAGCTCACCGACCAGGTCGGTGTCGTGACCGGCCTTGCCTGGACGGAAGTCGGCGGCGAGATCCTGACCGTCGAAGGCGTCATGATGCCCGGCAAGGGCAAGATGAGCGTCACGGGCAACCTGCGCGACGTGATGAAGGAATCGATCCAGGCGGCGAACGCTTACGTGCGCTCGCGGTCGGTCGACTTTGGCATCCCCGCGTCCATGTTTGACCGTAAGGACATCCACGTGCACGTGCCCGAGGGTGCGACGCCGAAGGATGGCCCATCGGCGGGTGTCGCGATGGTCACGGCGATCATCTCCGTGCTCACGTCGATCCCGGTGCGCAAGGACGTCGCCATGACGGGCGAGATCACGCTGCGCGGGCGCGTGCTGCCGATCGGTGGATTGAAGGAGAAGCTCCTCGCGGCGCTTCGGGCCGGCATCAAGAAGGTGCTGATCCCCGAGGAGAACGTGAAGGATCTCGCCGAAATCCCCGATAACGTGAAGAACGCGCTGGATATCGCGCCGGTCGCTCGGATGGACGACGTGCTCAAGCATGCGCTCGTCAGGCAGCCCGAGCCGATTGCCTGGGAAACCGAGGGTGGTGGCCCCGTGCAAGACGGTGGGGGCGATACGCGGCCGACTGCGCACTGAGCGCATCTGCAACTCGAGTTACTTGAGGACGCCCGCCACTATCGGCGGGCGTCCCTTTTTGTTGACAGCCACGATCGTAAGTAAAGAAGACGTTATCGAACAATCCGCCGCCGTACTTTGCAAGTAATGCGCGATTTATCGCAATTCCACGCAAGTATTTGAGCTGAGCTACAGCACATTTTAGGCTTGACGCAGCCCTTCGTGAGGGGTTGTTAGCGCGGGTGTCGCCGCGGTCCTCGCGGCTTTTCGGACATTTGAGGGCTTCTTCGCCCGGACGGCGCCAGGACGCGTCGCAAGGAGACATGCAATGAGCAAGAAGGATCTGATCGACGCAGTGGCAGCCGAGACCGAGCTGACCAAGGAGAAGGCCGGTGACGTCGTCGACGCCGTGCTGCGCCATATCGAGAGCACCCTGAAGAAGGGCGAGGAAGTGCGCCTGCCGGGCTTCGGCGCCTTCAAGGTCGGTAAGCGCGCAGCGCGTAAGGCGCGGAATCCGCAAACCGGCGCAGAGATCGATATCAAGGCCTCGATCGTTCCGAAGTTCCAGGCTTCCAAAACGCTCAAGGACGCGCTCAACTAGGGCGCTGGGGCCAGAATGCCGCTTCGTGAGCCGGGGAGAGCAAAGCGTGGTCAAGATCAGCGAAGAGCAGATTGAAGCTTTCGATCGAGATGGCGTTGCACTGCTTCCGGGTTTACTGGCCGATCGGGTGACCGAGCTTGCCGGCGCCGTCGCCGAGAATATGGCGGCGCCGAGCCGTTTTGAGCGTACCTACCGCCCCGCTGACGGCACCGCGCCATTCTTCCAGGACTACTGCAACTGGCAGCGCATTCCGGGCTACCGGGATGCGGTCCTGAATTCGGATATGGCCGAGGCCGCGGCGCAGCTCATGCGCTCGAAGACCGCCCGCATCTTCCACGAGCACGTACTCGTCAAGGAGCCGGGCAACTCCATGCCGACGCCCTGGCACCAGGATCAGCCCTACTATCTGGTGGAAGGGCAGAAGTCGGTCAGCTTCTGGGTCCCGCTCGACCCCGTGCCGTCGGAGATCGCCCTCGAGTATGTCGCAGGCTCGCACAAGTGGGGCAAGGATTTCCGCCCCGAGCGGTTCGACGGCACGAGCCTCTATGCCGGCGATGAAAGCGAGCGTGTTCCCGACATGGCGACGCGCAAGAGTGAGTTTCAGATCCGCTCCTGGCCCATGCAGCCGGGCGACGTCGTGGCCTTCGACTTCCGCACGCTGCACGGTGCGCCGGCGAACACCACGAAGAACCGCCGTCGGGCCATTTCTTTCCGTTGGGTCGGGGACGGCGCGACGTTCGCGAAGCGAAGCGGGCGCACCTCGCCGCCATTCCCGGACCTCGAGTTCGAGCACGGCGCGCCATTCGAGGGTCCCGAGTTCCCGCAGGTCTGGCCGCGCGCCTAACCTTTCCCGAATGCGCCGGTGCCGGTCTGGCGGAGCGCCTCGCCGAGAACCATGGCTGCCGCAACGGCGATGTTGAGCGAGCGCAAGCCCTCGCGCATGGGAATTCTGAGCCGCGCGTCCGCAAGCGCGTGCACGTTCTCCGGCACGCCGGCGCTCTCGCGGCCGAGCAGCAGCACGTCGTCGCGCGCGAAAGCGAAGTCCGTGTAGGCGATGTCGCCGGCGGTCGTGAGCAGGACGAGACGGCCGCGACGCGCCGCGAGAAATGCCGCGAACGATACGTGGCGGACGATCTCCACATAATTGAGATAGTCGAGCCCGGCGCGGCGCAAATTGCGATCGCTCATGTCGAAGCCCGCTGGCCCGATCACATCGACGGCGACGTCCAGGCACGCTGCGAGTCGCAGAATCGTCCCTGCATTCTGAGGAATGTCGGGCTGATAGAGAGCGAGGCGCATCGGGTGGCTATCCGGTCCATTTCCGGCGTGCGGCGCACGCATCTCAGCGGCCCACATTGATCCCGCGTAGCCATGCGCCAAATTGCCCCTCGGCCATGCCGGCGTACACGCTTGTGCCTGCTTAGAAAGGATGCAAAAAGTACGCGCGTCAAATCGCCCGTTCCGGGGAGGAGCGGTCTCACGCCAGAGTACGGGGACACCGCGTCAGGGGTATGGCTGTTTGATGGCGCCGCTGGCGTCATCGGGCGAGTGTAAGCCGGTTCTCGGCGGCGTCGATGCCGGAGGGCGCTCCGGACGTGGAAGACGGGGCAGGGATGTCCCGGGGGCAGGAAAGAGGAGGCTGACTTGGCGGCCCATACGGAAGATGCGACACGGCGCGACTTTCTGGTGGTTGCGGCGAGTGCGTTCGCAGCCGTCGGCGGCGCGGCGACTCTCTGGCCGCTGATCCAGCAGATGAATCCCGATGCATCGACCCAAGCGCTGGCATCGACCGAAGTCGACGTCGCACCGGTCAAGGAAGGGCAGGCCATCACGGTGATGTGGCGCGGCAAGCCCGTCTTCATCCGCCACCGCACGAAGGCCGAGATCGAGCAGGCGAACGCCGTAGATCCGAGCACGCTTCCCGATCGCAGCGCCCGCAACGATGCGCTGCCCGAGAGCGCGCCAGCGTCTGACAAGAACCGCACGAAGGCCGGCAAGGAGCAGTGGCTCGTCATGGTCGGCATCTGCACCCATCTTGGATGCATTCCGAAGGGGCAGGGCCTCTCGGACGTGAAGGGCGACTACAACGGCTGGTTCTGCGTGTGCCACGGCTCGCACTACGACACGGCGGGGCGCATACGTCGTGGCCCGGCCCCGCGCAACCTCGACGTGCCCGCGTACGAGTTCCTGTCCGACACCATGGTCAAGATCGGCTGAAGGCTTCGCATTCCCCATGTCTCAGCATGAATCCTCATACAAGCCCGGGTCCCGCGCAGAGCAGTGGCTGGACGACCGCCTGCCGATCGTGCGCCTGGCGCATGACACTGCCGTCTCCTATCCGACGCCGCGCAACCTGAACTACCTCTGGACGTTCGGCGGCATCCTCACCTTCTGCCTCGTCGTGCAGATCGTGACGGGTATCGTCCTTGCGATGCACTACATTCCCCATGACCTCATGGCGTTCAATTCGGTCGAGAAGATCCGCCGCGATGTCAACTACGGCTGGCTGATCCGCAATGTGCACGCGGTCGGCGCCTCGATGTTCTTCTTCGCCGTCTACGTCCATATGGCGCGCGGCCTTTACTACGGCTCCTACAAGGCGCCGCGCGAGGTGCTCTGGATCATTGGCGTGCTGCTCTTCCTGCTCATGATGGCGACGGGCTTCCTCGGTTACACGCTCCCCTGGGGGCAGATGAGCTTCTGGGGCGTCACCGTCATCACGAACCTTTTCTCGTCGCTCGATGCGATCATTCCTGGCCTTGGCACCAAAATCGTGCAGTGGCTGTGGGGTGGCTTCTCGGTCTCGACGGTTACGCTCAATCGCTTCTTCAGCTTGCATTACCTGCTGCCGTTCGTGATCGTCGGTGTCGTCATCCTGCATATCTGGGCGCTGCACGTGGTTGGCCAGAACAACCCGACAGGCCTCGACATCAAGACCAAGGCGGATACCGTCCCGTTCACGCCGTACGCAACGATGAAGGATCTCTTCGGCATCGGCGTCTTCACGCTGCTCTTCTCGTGGTTTGTCTTCTTCGCGCCTGACTTTCTTGGTCATGCCGACAACTACATCCCGGCCAACCCGCTGGTGACGCCGCCGCACATCGTGCCCGAGTGGTACTTCCTGCCCTTCTACGCGATCCTGCGGGCCATCCCCTCGAAGCTCGGCGGCGTCGTCGCGATGTTCGCGGCGATCGTGATCCTGGTTTTCATTCCCTGGCTCGACACGAGCCGCGTGCGCTCGGCGCGCTACCGGCCGATCTTCAAGTGGTTCCTCTGGTTCTTCTTCTTCTCGGTGCTGGCGCTCGGCTATCTCGGCGGCAAGCCGGCCGAGGGCGTGTACGTCGCCTGGGCGCAGTTCTTCACGCTCTACTACTTCGCCTTCTTCCTCCTGATCATGCCGATCGTGGGGGTCATGGAGACGCCATCGGCCATGCCGCGCTCGATCGCCGAGTCGGTGCTTGGCAGCGGTAAGCCGGCCGGAGCCGTCGCTGCTCCTGAGAAGCGATAAGTGCGGGGGATGCAATCGATGACAACACGTACCTCCCGTATCAAGCGGATCGTCCTGCTCGCCCTCGCGGGCGCGACCTTGCCGCTCCTCGCCCACGCTGCAGGCGAGGCCATTCACATCGATCGCCAGAAGTGGTCGTTCGCCGGCCCCTTCGGACGTTTTGATCCGAACCAGCTTCAGCGCGGCTTCCAGGTCTACAAAGATGCCTGCGCGCAGTGCCACGGCATCTCGCGCCTCGACTTCCGCAATCTCGCCCAGGCGGGCGGGCCTCAATTCAAGGAAGATTCCGTCAAGGGCCTCGCGGCGACCTATGAGGTCCAGGATGGTCCGAACGACGAAGGCAAGATGTTCAAGCGGCCGGCGCGCCTCTCCGACAAGATCCCGCCGCCCTATGCCAACGAGCAGGAAGCGCGGTCGATCCACAACGGCTCCTATCCGCCGGATCTGTCGCTCATCACGAAGGCGCGCAGCATCGAGTATCAGGGCTCGCTCTTCGCCCATCCCTTCCATCTTCTGAAGGACATGGCGATCGGTTACCAGGAAGCAGGTGCCGACTATGTCCATGCGCTGCTGACGGGCTACGTCGACGCGCCCAAGGACTTCAAGATGACCGACGGCATGCAGTACAACAAGGCATTCCCCGGCCATCAGATCTCGATGCCGCCACCGCTCACTGAGGGTGCGCTCAAGTTCCAGGACGGCACGCCGAATACCGTGGATCAGATGGCGCGCGACGTCGTCGCATTCCTCCACTGGGCCGGCGACCCCAAGCAGGACGAGCGCAAGCGCATGGGTCTGCTCGTGGTACTCTACCTTCTGATCACGGCTGTGCTGCTCTACTTCGCCAAGAAGCGGATTTGGGCCAACGCCCACTAATATGATGATCGAGCACTTCGCCCTTGTCTCGCGGCTTGGTGCCTAGGGAATTTCTCGATCTGAATCACATTGGCAAGTTCACGTTTCTGGTGCCCCGTTTGATTCCGAAGTTCGCTCCAAGTGCAAGCGGCGAGGGTAAGCGAACTTCGGAACTAGAGCCTTTCAGGTTTAGCTGGAAGCGTAGCCTGCGTTTCTGAGGTAGGCATTGCATTCGTTTTGCGAGATGC
>JAESGW010000236.1_pt1 | contig 91512 bp, 77 predicted proteins | sample 9269791 | NCBI WGS metagenome assembly JAESGW01 (sample SAMN16773120, study PRJNA677053) | algae metagenome | isolation source: Aphanocapsa lilacina HA4352-LM1 and co-occurring heterotrophs from near cave... | place: USA: Maniniholo cave, near Haena, Kauai, HI | collected 2009-07-28 | reverse complement strand
GAAAACCAGCATCAGCATCAGGTAGAAATACTTTGCAAACCATCTTTAATACTGCCACAACATTTTTTGAAAGCAAAGCATCAACTACCACAATTGATAATGTTCCTATTGCTTATACCAATAATACGGAGCCCACAAATGCATACAAGCTATTAACCATCAATTACTACGATGATTATACGTTTCCACATTCTGGTTTAATTGATACCAATGTACCAGGAGCTACGCTAGCTACCAATGTAAAAGGACTACCCACAGGAAGCTGGGTTAGAGTGTTAGAAAGCGCAAGCGACACCAATGCAGAACTATCTTATGTGCTGTATGACACTAAATATAGACCTGTTCGCAACTACACCAAAAACCATTTAGGAGGTTATACCAAAGTAGATACCAGTCTTGATTGGGCTGGAAAAGTGCTGCAAACCGTAACCAAACACAAAAGAACTGATAGTGATACTGAAAACATCATAACTGAAACCTTTGAGTACACTCCACAAGACCGTTTATTAACCCATAAACACCAAATCAATAGTCAAGGAGAAGAAACCTTAAACGAGAATTCGTATGACGAACTAGGCCAATTGATTCTAAAAACAACAGGAGGTAATCTTCAAGACGTTGATTACAAGTATAACATTAGAGGATGGCTTACTTCTATCAACGAAGAAGAAACAGCCGTTTCTGAAAATGGATTTGTGCAACTAGGTACTGGTGACTTGTTTGCTTTTAAGATTAGTTATGATGATTTATTGATGAATAACATTTATGGCGTTCAAGCGCTTTACAATGGAAACATAGCCGAAACACAATGGATAACCTCTACTGATAACACTTTGCGACACTACGGGTATCAATACGACGATTTAAACCGATTATTAAATGCTAATTTTAGAAAACCCATAATTGGCGATGAGCAAGACGCATTCAATGAAACCCTATCCTATGATAAAAATGGAAACATTGAATACTTACACCGAACCGGAAAAATATACGATGATACCATGCCTATTGATGATTTAACATACCATTATGAAGGCAACCAACTAATGGCTGTTGATGATCCCACAACCTCACCACAAGGATTCAATGACGGTAACACATCAGGAGATGACTATAAATATGATGAAAATGGGAATATGGTAGAAGATAGAAACAAGGGTATTGAATTAATCAAGTACAACCATCTAAATCTTCCTACTCAAGTTAATTTTGCAAGTGAAAATAATATTGTTTATATTTACAATGCTGTTGGGCAAAAAGTGAGTAAAATAGTGAAAACTGGCGAAGAGTATGCCAACACTGATTATTTAGGAGGATTCCAATACAGAAGTTCTTACACAAACGCACAAGGAGATCAAAGCACGGCAGAGTTACAGTATTTTCCACATGCAGAAGGTTATTTGCAACAAATAGGTGGTCAGTTTTTCTACATCTATCATTATACAGATCATCTAGGAAATATACGTTTAAGCTATACGTATGACTATGAAAATGGCATGATTAAAATCATGGAAGAAAACCACTATTATCCTTTTGGTTTAAAACATGATAGCTATAACACCAACCGTTTAGGCTATGGTGCTTATACCAATGAAGAGGAAATTACAAACTACGTCTTAGAAGAACAACCAAAATTCGTGGGTGATGGTAGTTATAATTATAAATACAACGGTAAAGAACTACAAGATGAACTGGGATTGAATATGTACGATTACGGAGCAAGAAATTATGATGCTGCTTTAGGGCGTTGGATGAATATTGACCCATTGGCTGAGAAAATGAGGAGACACTCACCGTACAACTATGCTTTTAATAATCCATTAAGATTTATTGACCCTGATGGGATGAGACCTGTTGATTGGTACTTTAACAAAAATAATTCAAATTATGAGTGGTTTGATGGTAGTAAAGTAAAAGAAGGTTATGTTAATGTAGGCAAAGAAACAGATTTAGTAGTAAGTGGTGAAAAAGTGTATAACTTAAAAGATAATGGTGTATTTGTTGACAAATCTACTGGGAAAAAGTATGGAAAAGGTGATGTTTTAGATATTGGAGATGGTGATCAAATTAGATCTAATTTTACATTTGAAAAAGGCAAAACTTACGATATGCAAATTGATGTTGTTACTTATGGTGGTATAAGTGCAGGTCCTTTATCTGCCAGTTACGGTAAAACAGAAATTAGTTATAATGATGAAACTATAGTATCTCAAGCATTAGATACAGGTGCAGGTATTGGAACCGATTTCTTTTCAAGGTATAGTTCGGAAACAATAACTTTTGATTCAGATGTTTCAGGGACTTCAATATTAGATGTTTTTAATCAAACAGGATTGACCGTTAGTAGAGCGGTTGGAGGAACTTTAAAATTTGGAGATATAAGTGGATATGATAGTTCAAACAAAATGAATAAACTATGGCACGCAACTTTAAGTGGTGCAGGTTTGACTGCTGGAATATCTTCAACAAGGTCTACAGCTCCATTTGAAGAAAAATAAATAATTTAGATATATGAAACCCTTCTCGCTTTTTTTTAAGGTTGTGTGTAGTATGATAATATTACTAACCTTTTTATATGTTCTTTTAGTCTTTGTATTTATTATTCCATTTAATAACGAATATGTTGCTTATTTGCATTATATATTAATGATATTAAGCTTTGGTATCACATTTTTTTTAATACTTAAAATACTTAAATTTAAAGATGTAAAAACAGACACAAAATATTTATGGATTTTATTATTAATACTATTTACACCTTTACAGCTATATTATATTTGGAAAAAGGATAATGAATTTATTGAGAATGAAAACAGATGATGAAAATATTATTTTTGTAATAATTGAAGCTATAGGAGCTATTTTTTTATTATTAATTGATCCCGAAAGGTTTAACACTAAGAAATATTTAGATGTTAAATATAAAAAGTATAATAGAATTACAGGTTTTGTTGTTTTAAGTTTTGTGATATTAGTATCTTTATTAATGAAAGTATTAAATAAATGGTAATGGTACAGATTAGTTGATAAGCAATTTTTAATAATCAAATCATTGAAAAACAAATATTTAAAACAAATTTATAACACAAAAAGGATAGACATCATGTTCATCCTTTGGTAATGGTACAGATTAGTTGATGAACAATTTTTGATAATCAAACCATTGAAAAACAAATATTTAAAATAAATTTATAACACAAAAAGGATAGACATAATGTTTATCCTTTTGTTTTTTAATGCAATTAAAGGCTTTTAAATGCGTTTTTATAATCTTCGTGGTACAAATTAGTTGATGAAAAAGTTGTGAAGTATATATTTTATAAGGGTTCAGCTATAAAAAACAGATAAAAATTACTCAAATTTTATTTGAAAATAATAATAATATTGAATATATTTACAATGCAATTGGACAAAAAGTAAAGAAAAAAGTAAAAACAGGTGAAGAGTATGCCAACACTGATTACTTGGGAGGATTCCAATACAGAAGTTCTTACACAAACGCACAAGGAGATCAAAGCACAGCAGAGTTACAGTATTTTCCACATGCAGAAGGTTATTTGCAACAAATAGGTGGTCAGTTTTTCTACATCTATCATTATACAGATCATCTAGGAAATATACGTTTAAGCTATACGTATGACTATGAAAATGGCATGATTAAAATCATGGAAGAAAACCACTATTATCCTTTTGGTTTAAAACATGATAGTTACAATACTAATCGTCTAGGCTATGGTGCTTATACCAATGAAGAGGAAATTACCAACTACGTTTTAGAAGAACAACCAAAGTTTGTAGGTGATGGTAGTTATAATTATAAATACAACGGTAAAGAACTGCAAGACGAGTTAGGACTTAACTTCTATGATTATGGAGCTAGGAATTATGACCCTGCTTTGGGAAGGTGGATGAATGTTGACCCACTAGCGGAGCAAATGAGAAGGCACTCACCTTATAACTATGCTTTTGATAACCCTATATACTTTATTGATCCTGATGGAATGGCTCCAGTAGGTGTTGGAGACCCTAAAACATCTGTTACTTATACTCTGGTAAATGATAAAAAAAATATACATCAAACAACTTGGACTAGAATAACTAGTTCAAGTATGTCTTATGTTGATAAGGATAAAAATACTACGATTACCAACACAACTACAAGAACTGAAACAGTTACTACTACAATAAAAGTTGGAGAAAAAGGTAAAGCAGAATATTCAAGTATTCAAACAGTTAACGAAGTAGTTTCTAAAAATGAGAGAAGAAATCCAGGTTTATCTAACGCTAACAATATATTAAATCCCAGTGTAGATCCAGTTGATAGTCCTTTTGGTAAAACTGAAAAAGTAAGCTCTGAATCAGAAACTAATGGAAATTTTGATTTAAGTTCAAATCCACAAGCAGAAGCTTTTGCTACAAATATTGGTGATAATATTAATGTTAATAATGAATATAATCCCTTTAATGGTGATGTTTCAGCATTGCCATCAGGAGTTGGAACAGCTCTAGGAATTTTAGGTGAAACAAAATTAAGTAATAATCCTTTGTTAAAAATAATGACAAGAGCTTTATTAATTGTAGATGTTGGTATGTTAATTGGTAATACATATAGAAATAACGCAGATCATTCAGGTAGAAGCATATCTTTTGATGTAAATGAAAATGGAGAATTAAATAAAAATTAATATGGAGAAAACAACTGTTTTTTTAATATTTTCAATGTGGGGAATATTATTGTTTTATAGATTTTATTTTAACAAAAAAAATAATTATAAATGTTTTTATAAAAACATATCATTTGATGTGAATTTTTATAAGCCAAAAATTTATAATATTGTTTTAATATTGATGTATATTGCCTTAGGGTTTAAATATTTAGATTTTAAGTTGTTTTTTATTCATTTAATTGTGTTTGCTTTGGCGACAATAAAGTTAAATAAAAATAGTGGCAATGGTACAGATGGTAACGGTAGGTAATGGTACAGATTAATTGATAACTAATTTTCAACAATCAAATCATTGAAAAACAATAATTTAAAATAAATTTATAACACAAAAAGGATAGACATAAAGTGGTAATGGTACAGATTAGTTGATGGCTGATTTTTAAAAATCAAATCATTGAAAAACAAATGTTTAAAATAAATTTATAACACAAAAAGGATAGACATTATGTTCATCCTTTGGTAATGGTACAGATTAGTTGATGAACAATTTTTGATAATCAAACCATTGAAAAACAACAATTTAAAATAAAATTATAACACAAAAAGGATAGACATAACGTTTATCCTTTTGTTTTTTAATACAATCAGTGGCTTTAAAATGCGTTTTTATAATCTTGGTGGTACAAATTAGTTGACAAGAAATAATGAAGTGTAGTAAATGTAAAAATTCAGCCGTAAAAAATGGTAAACAATGCAATGGAAAACAAAGATATTACTGTAAAAATTGTAAATCTAGTTTTCAAAGGAAGTATAGTTATGCTGCTTATCATATAAAGACAAACGCTAAAATATATCATTTACTCAAAGAAAGTGTTGGTATAACATCAACCTCAAGATTGCTGAATGTTTCAAAAACTACTGTTATAAATCGCATTAAAAAAATGGCTGCACAAATTGCAAAACCTAAATTTAATGAAAGGCATCAATATTATGAACTTGATGAAATGCGAATTGTAGTGGGTTGTAAATCTAACGAAGCTTGGTTAACTTATGCCATCAATAGAAACACAAAAAAAGTAATAACCTTTGTTGTGGGCAGAAGAACAAAAAGAAACTTATCGCTAATTACAAAGTCAATCTTGCAATTAAATCCTAAAAAAGTTTTTACAGATAAACTCACTACATACAAAAATCTGATTCCAAAAAACTTACACAATTCACAAAAAAGCAACACAACTCGTATAGAAAGAAACAATTTAACACTTAGAACACATCTAAAAAGGTTTTCAAGAAAAACTATTTGTTATAGCAAGAACTTTGAAATGGTAGTAGCGATATTGAAATTGTATTTTTGGGAACACGAATTCAACACTAAAAAATTAAGTTTTATTACCATTTAATGCCTCTACAACAACTTCCCTTCTTCCTTTTCATAAAAAACATCAATAGAAAGATTCTTTTGTTGCGAAGCCATAACCGCTAATGCATCACAACGTTCATTTTGTGGATGGTTGTTGTGTCCTTTTATCCATCTAAAATCTACTTTATGTTTTCTATATACTTTTAGAAATCGCATCCATAAATCTGGGTTTTTTCTGTCTTTAAATCCTTTCTTTTCCCAACCAAAAACCCATTTTTTTTCCACAGCATCAACCACATATTTGGAATCTGAAACTACCAAAACTGTCATGTTTTCGTTTTTTAATTTTTCAAGACCCACAATTACGGCTAAAAGTTCCATTCTGTTATTAGTGGAAAGCCTAAAGCCTTCATAAAACTCTTTTTTGTAAGGAGTTCCCACTAATTCCATCACAACTCCATAACCCGCTGGCCCAGGATTTCCTTTAGCTGCTCCATCTGTGTAAATATGTACTTGGTGTGGCAAAATTTGAATTTAGAATTTAGAATTTAGAAGGTCTGAAATAACTTCAGGAAAGTATTTATGTTCCAGCTCATGTACTTTTTCTGCTATTGCTTCTGGTGTTTTACAAGCTGTAATTGTAACCCTTTTCTGAAAAATAATTGCTCCTTCATCATAATTGGGCGTTACATAATGGATAGTAATTCCTGTTTCAGCTTCTTTATTTTCAAAAATTGCATTGTGCACATGCATTCCATACATTCCTTTTCCACCATAATTAGGCAATAATGCAGGATGTATGTTTATTATTTTATTTGGAAATGCTTCAATTATTGACTCAGGAAATTTTAACAAAAAGCCTGCAAGAACAATTAAATCGGGTTTTATTTTATTGATTTCGTCTAACACAAAACCATCATTTAGCTGGATTCTATTGAATATTAAAGTAGTAACTTCAAGTTTTTTTGCTTTTTCAATGACTTTGGCACTAGAATTGTTTGTGAAGACCGCAGCTACAGTTCCAAGACTGTCTTCTTTAAAATACCTGATTATTTCCTCGGCATTAGTGCCGTTACCGGAAGCAAAAAGCACAATTTTTTTCATTACATTTTGATTTCTTCCACAAAAAAAAGAATAATTATTGGTAAAAAATAAAAAAAAGAAGTCTTTGTGAATTATTTTTTTTAAATTCGTAGCACATTATAGTAACAAAAATGTTGTTTTAAAATAAAGTTTTTTATTTTTGCCAACAAATTAAATTAAAAATTAAAAGATTATGTCAGACATTGCATCAAGAGTAAAAGCGATTATCGTAGACAAATTAGGTGTTGACGAAAACGAAGTTGTAACAGAAGCTAGCTTCACAAATGATTTAGGAGCAGATTCATTAGACACTGTTGAGCTAATCATGGAGTTCGAAAAAGAATTTGATATTCAAATTCCAGACGACCAAGCAGAAAATATTGCTACTGTAGGTCAAGCAGTTTCTTACATCGAAGAGGCTAAAAAATAATATCCAAGAGCATCCACAAGGTTTTTCTTTGTGGATGTTATTATTTAGCTTTCGCTGATTCAATAAAATCTTGATTGATTTTATCGGTTTGAAAACATTGATTGTATTACAATCATAACAATAAAAACTATGTAATACCCATTGTTTCTTTTAGTTTAGTATTAAAAGCACTTTGGGTTTTTTTATATAAACCAAAAATTTTTTATATGCAATTAAAGCGTGTAGTAGTTACTGGATTAGGGGCATTGACTCCTATTGGGAATAACATTCAAGAGTATTGGGATGCCTTAGTTAATGGAAAAAGCGGTGCGGCTCCCATAACTTATTATGATACAGAAAAACATAAAACCAAATTTGCTTGTGAGGTTAAAAATTTCAACGTAGAAGACTACATTGATAAAAAGGAAGCTCGCCGTATGGACAAATTTGCTCAATATGCTATTGCAGCTAGCGAAGAAGCTATAAAAGATGCAGGAATTACTAACGAAAACGTCAACAAACAAAGAGTTGGTGTTATTTGGGGTGCAGGAATTGGTGGTTTAGAAACTTTCCAAGACGAAGTAATGAGCTATGCCGCTGGTGATGGAACGCCTCGTTTTAATCCATTCTTTATCCCGAAAATGATTGCTGATATTGCTCCTGCTCATATTTCAATGCGAAATGGATTTATGGGACCTAACTACACAACTGTTTCTGCCTGCGCGTCCTCTGCGAATGCTATGATTGATGCTTTCAATTATATTCGTTTAGGAATGTGTGATGTTATTATTTCTGGTGGTTCAGAAGCAGCTGTTACCATTGCAGGAATGGGTGGATTTAACTCCATGCAAGCCTTATCTACTAGAAATGAAAGTCCGGAAACAGCTTCAAGACCTTTTGATGCTACAAGAGATGGATTTGTGCTAGGTGAAGGCGCTGGAGCATTAGTGCTTGAAGAATACGAACATGCCAAAGCTCGTGGTGCAAAAATATATTGTGAAGTTGGTGGTGGTGGAATGTCTTCTGATGCCTATCATCTAACAGCTCCACACCCAGAAGGAATTGGTGTTATTGCCGTAATGGAAAATACCCTTAGAGATGCTGGAATGAAACCCGAACAAGTAGATCACATCAATACACATGGAACTTCTACTCCACTTGGTGATGTGGCTGAATTAAAAGCAATAAAAGCTGTCTTTGGCGATCATGCTAAAAACATCAATATAAATTCTACAAAATCAATGACAGGTCACTTGTTAGGTGCTGCTGGTGGAATTGAAGCTATTGCCTCAATATTAGCCATGAAACACGGTATAGTTCCTCCTACAATTAATCACACGGTTGTAGATGAAAGGATAGATCCTGAATTAAACCTTACACTTAATAAAGCACAAAAGAGAGAAATTAAAGTTGCCATGAGTAATACCTTTGGGTTTGGTGGACACAATGCTTGTGTGTTGTTTAAAAAATTAGAAGACTAATTCTATATATGAATTTCATAAAAAAAATAGTGGCAAAATCCCGTTCTCAAGAAGACGGGATTTTTTTTGAAAAAATTAGCAAAATATTAGGGTTTAAGCCCATAAATTTAAATTTTTATCGAAAGGCCTTTACACATCGCTCAGCAAATATTTTGGATGAAAAGGGAAATCCATTCAATTATGAAAGATTAGAGTTTTTAGGTGATGCCATATTGGGTAGTGTAATTTCTGCTTTTTTATACAAAACAGCACCCACTGGCGATGAAGGTTATTTGACAAAAACACGCTCAAAAATTGTCAGTCGTGAGCATTTAAATGAATTAGGTAGAGATTTTAATCTAATTCAGTTTGTAGAAAGTAAAGTTGCCTCAACCCATTTTGGTGAAAATATCCACGGAAATTTATTTGAAGCATTCATTGGTGCTATATATTTAGACAAAGGTTTTGTGGCTTGTGAAAACTTTATTGAAAAAAAAATAATTATACCATACGTTGATTTGGCAAAACTGGAAGGCAAAATTACTAGCTATAAAAGTTTGCTGATCGAATGGTGTCAAAAAGAAAAAAAAGCTTTTCATTTTGACTTTGTTGAAGACAATGGTATTGAAGGTCAGAAATTTTTTAGTGTTAAACTTTTTATAGACCACAAAGTAATTGCAAGAGCTAGAGCAACTTCTAAGAAAAAAGCTGAAGAAAAAGCTTCCCAAAGAGCTTATTTTGCATTTCAAGAAAAAATCAATATAAAATAAGTAAATTTTTCAATTAACTAAATCGTTTTCGTTAAAAAAATAACAATTTCTTATTTGTTTTAACGACAACTTAACTACTATATACTGTATATTTACATTTTATTTTTAGATAAATGGCTGTTTATAAGTTACAACTTGAAGATTTTTCAACTGTTGAATATGAGTTAATTGCAATTCATACAACTATAGAAGTAACCAAACTTGCTTTTCTTTTAAACAAAAATTTAAATACTCGTTTTCATTTTTTTGATGTTATTGACAAAAAAGAGAAAAAAGAAAAAGGCTCTTTTGAAAGATACCTATACAAAGATGAAGAAAATGGAATCTATTGGAATTTACTAGAAAATAAATCTATCATAAAAGGAGCAAACGATCAAGAGTCTTTGTTTGAGCAATTTGAACAAGCCATGTATTTGATTCCTGAATATAAAAAGGCTGATTTTATCTTAAAAATAGATTATGAAGATAATTTTCTGGCAATACATGAAATCGTTCAAAATATAGCAATGATAAATACAATTTCAATGTCTTACAAAATTGAAAAAAACAATATAAAAACAAAAAGTAATTTAATTTTTTAATATGCCAACGACAAAAAAGACTAAAATAGTTGCCACTTTAGGCCCAGCAACAAGCACTAAAGAAGTACTAAAAGACATGATAGAAGCAGGTGTAAATGTGTTTAGGATTAACTTTTCTCACGCAGATTATACTGATGTTAGCGAACGTATAGCAATGATACGAGAATTGAATAAAGAAAACGGTTACACTACTTCAATCTTAGCGGATTTGCAAGGACCAAAATTAAGAGTTGGTGTAATGAAAGAAGATGTTGTGGTTGCCAAAGGTGATAAAATTACTTTTACTACTGCCGAAGATATTTTGGGAACTGCTTCAAAAGTTTATATGAACTATAAAGAGTTTCCAAAAGATGTTAATCCTGGTGAAAGAGTATTGTTAGATGATGGAAAACTTATCTTTGAAGTTGTAAAAACCGATAAGAAAACAGAAGTTGAGGCTATTGTGGTTCAAGGTGGTCCATTGAAATCTAAAAAAGGGGTTAACTTGCCTAACACTAAAGTTTCTTTACCGGCTTTAACCAAAAAAGACATAAAAGACGCCATTTTTGCCATAGAAAACAAGGTAGATTGGATTGCATTATCTTTTGTTAGAACGCCTGAAGACTTGATGCTTTTGCAAGATTTAATTTCAAAACATTCTGATCATAAAATTCCAATTATAGCTAAAATTGAAAAACCAGAAGCGGTTGAAAACATTGACAAAATTGTAGCTTATTGCGATGGTTTAATGGTAGCTCGTGGAGATTTAGGCGTAGAAATTCCAGCACACGAAGTGCCTTTAATTCAAAAGAAACTAATTCATAGAGCTAAAACAGCTCGAATTCCTGTTATTGTGGCTACTCAAATGATGGAAACAATGATTACCAGTTTAACGCCAACGCGTGCTGAAGTAAATGACGTTGCTAACTCTGTAATGGATGGTGCTGATGCTGTAATGCTTTCTGGTGAAACATCTGTAGGGAATTATCCTGTTCAGGTTATTCAAACGATGACTAATATTATCGAAGCTGTTGAGGATTCACCTTTAATTCAGGTTCCATTGAATGCTCCTCATGTAAGAACTAAACGATTTATCACTAAATCTATTTGTTATCATGCTGCTACAATGGCTAATGATATTGATGCAAAAGTAATTTCAACGTTGACCAATAGTGGTTATACTGCTTTTCAAATTTCTGCTTGGCGACCAAAATCGCAAATTTTAGTATTTACTTCAAACGAGCGAATTTTGACACAATTGAACTTGCTTTGGGGCGTAAAAGCTTATTTTTATGATAAATTTTTAAGCACAGATGACACTGTTGAAGACATTAACAAATTTGCTCAAGAGAAAGGCTATGTTAAAAAAGGTGATATGCTAATCAATTTAGCAGCTATGCCAATTGCAAATAAAGGAATGGTAAATACTTTGCGTGTGTCAGAAATTGAATAATTTTTATATATTTGAAATAACAAATAGTAAATTATATGGAATTAAAATCTAGCAATCCGTTTTTAAAAGAAAAATCTTTTGAAAACACTAGTAGAGCAAACGATGAAGTTATATTAGTTCATCAAGAAACAATGACGGTAAGTGGAACGATTAATAAAAGTTTCACGATGTTGTTAATGTTATTATCGACAGCATTGGTTAGTTGGTGGTTAGTTGGCAATGGTTATAACCCTATGATTTTTACTCTTGGTGGTGGAATTATTGGATTGGTTTTAGTTTTAATTGCTTCTTTTAAACCAACAACTTCACCATACACAGCTCCAGCGTATGCCTTGTTTGAAGGATTATTCATAGGTGGATTATCCGCAGTTTTTGAAGCTATGTATCCTGGATTAGTTATTCAAGCTGTTAGTGCTACTTTTGTTACTTTTTTGGTTTGTTTTGGACTTTACAAATATCAAATTGTTAAGGTAACTGAGACATTCAGATCTGTTGTGATTGGAGCAACTATGGCCATTTTTGCTTTTTATTTAATTTCTTGGATTGCTTCGTTTTTTATTAACTTTCAACCTATTCATCATGGAAATTCTTTAATGAGTATTGGAATAAGTGTTTTTGTAATTATTATTGCAGCTCTAAACTTATTTTTGGATTTTGATATGATTGAAAAAGGTGCACAATCTAGAGCCCCAAAATATATGGAATGGTTTAGTGCAATGGGATTAATGATTACTCTTGTTTGGTTGTATGTAGAGTTTTTGAGATTGTTATCTAAATTATCTAGTAGAGATTAATAATAAATATTTATACTAAAAAAGACATTCTGATGAATGTCTTTTTTGTTTTTAAGCTGCTATTTTTTCAAACGCTATAAAATTTATTAGTTTCCCTTTGTGATCAAAGATAGGATGTCCTTGAATATGACATTTGTATGTAGAACCATCTTTACAATAATTAAGGATAACTTTTTCAAAGGATTGTCTTTGTTTGATGGCTTGACTTATTTCATAAGAAATTGACGCATCGGTTTCTTCGCCTTGAAACATTTTTGGGCTATTTCCTATGACTTCTTTTGGGTTATAGCCATTCATTTTAACTATATTTCTTGAAGCAAAAACAATTTTTAAATCAGAATTTGTTACAACAATGACCGTATCGTTTTGAAGTTTTTGATTAAAATCCCAAGAAGTATTCCAGTTGTTTTTTGCCTCAAGTTTGTGTAATGCTGAAGCATCAAAAATTGTAGCCTGTTGGTTAGAAAAACTCTGTGAAAAAAAATCCCATGATACTAAGGGCATTGGTTTTATGGCTAATCCTGAGTTGTATTTTGCTATGGCTTTTTCGTATTCTAAAAGTTTCATTTTAATCAAATTTTGGATAAATGTAGTATAAAATCTGAAAGTAGAATTATGATGGGAAGAATTTAACTCTTGTTAAACCTTATTTGAAATCAAATTGGAGTTGAACGGAAATGCTTTTTGGAATTTCCTTGGCTTTTCTCTCTTCATTATTTAAGTTATTGACTGAAATTCCTATCAACCTAACTGAATTTTTTAATCGTTCTTGGTACAACAATTCTTTGGCAACATCAAACAACAAGTGTTTATCGCTAATATAATATTGTAGTGTTTTGCTTCTGGTTTGAAGAGAAAAATCGGAATATTTTATTTTTAATGTTATTGTTCTTCCAGAAATTTTACTTTTTTGCAATCGTTTTTCTAATTCGGTAGCAATGTTTAATAAGCGTTCTTCGAGATATACTTCTGAAGATAAGTTTTCATTAAAAGTTCTTTCTGCTCCAAAAGACTTAACTGTTCTGTTTGGTTTTACAGCACTATTATGAATTCCTCTGGCAATGTTGTAATAATATTGTGCGCTGTTTTTAAAATGTTTTTCTAAATATTCTAATGATTTTTGTTTTAAATCAAATCCTGTGAAAATGCCTAATTGATAAAATTTTTCTGCTGTTACTTTTCCTATTCCATAAAACTTTTTAATATCTAAAACTTCTAAAAAAAGTTCAACTTCTTCTGGATTTACAGTTTTTTGACCATTGGGTTTGTTATAATCTGAAGCAATTTTTGCTACAAATTTATTGACGGAAATTCCAGCAGATGCTGTTAGTCCAACTTCTTCAAAAATTCGTTTTCTAATTTCTTGTGCAATTAACGAAGCACTTGGATTGTTTTTTTTATTGGTAGTAACATCCAAATAAGCTTCATCCAATGAAAGTGGCTCAACCAAATCGGTATAATCCAGAAATATTTTTCTAATTTGTTTTGAAATTTCTTTGTAACGGTCAAATCTTGGTCGCACAAAAATTAAATCAGGACAATTTCTTTTAGCTTGTAAACCACTCATAGCACTTCTGACACCAAATTTTCTGGCTTCGTAACTAGCTGCACTTACAACGCCTCTATTTTCACTTCCTCCAACGGCTAATGGTTTTCCTTTTAGTTCTGGAAAATCCATTTGCTCAACAGATGCATAAAAAGCATCCATATCTACGTGAATTATTTTGCGATGTTGCAATGCCATTGGAATATTACTTTCTGTAAAAATATTAAATTACTTTATCTTTTAAGGGGAAAAAGAAGTTTAAAGGGGCTTTCTTGAAGTAATTGAAAATGGATTTATTTAATAAATGTAGTTCAGATAAAGGAATGTTTCTTGAACGAAATGCCAAAAGCATAGAAAGTGTAAAACTTACTATAAAATTGATAAACCCAATTAAACCTATTCCGATTATTGACCAGAAAAATGCCCAAAATTCAATTGAAAAATGATTTCCATACAATCCAAGTGCAAAATTTCCACTAGCAAATGTGATGTGACGAATATCTAAATTTAATCCAAAGAAAATTCCGAAAGAAGCTGTACTTCCTAAGAAAATTCCAAACCACATATTTGAGATTACTCCAGCCCAATTGTCATTTACCCAATTTGAGATTTTTTTGGTTCTTTGAATGCCAAAAGTTTGTTTTAAAAATGGGTTTTCTTGAATTCTGTATGCCACTTGATAATGTTTGTTTCTATTAGCAATATTGCCTGAAATTATTCCTGATAGAAACAAGAATACACCAGCAATTGCAGCATGTAAAAGAGCTAAAGAATGAATTGGACTTAAGTCTGTAATTAGTTTTTCTGCTTTTGTTTCTGCTAAATTAGTTCCTAAAGAAAAATCTAAAAACCAAATTAAAAATAACGAAATTGGAAATGCAAAAAGTACATTTCCTACAAAAGCGATAAATTGTGTTCTAAAAATTCGGGCAAATAATCGGGCAAAAAGTTTATGTTTATCTTTAGCTTGCTTTTTATTTTTCATGCCTTCGTCTAAGGTTTGTGCAATGGTTGCTGCTGTCATGGCTGGCTGTTTTGTAGCTAAAGTAAATCCCAATAAAAAGATTACAATAAACCCAAAAGCATAATTGAAACTATATAAAAAGGCATGACCAAAGGCTGATGTATCAACTTTTGAAAACAGTAATTTAAACAAACATAAAAAGCCTACGATAAATCCACCACCAATAGCTTTATAAAACATAGAAAAATATTCTTTGTATCCATCGGTTATGTATTTGTGCCCTGATTTTGCAGTATGTTGTGTTATTTCATAAGAAATTAGTTGAGTGCTTTCTAATAATAATTTTCGGATGTTATTTTTATTGCAATTATACCTAATCAATTTTAGTAAAATCAATGTACTGTTTCTTATTTTATCTTCTTCAATTTCAACAATGATTAAAGGCAAAAGCTCTTTTATTCTGGTTAATTGTTGTCTAATGCGAAGTAAACTTTGGTTAACCGTTAATGAAATTCCGTATTTAGAACTGTTTAGAAAGGCTTTGTCGACAAAATCATTACATTGTTTATGCAAAAGTAAAAGTTGCTTGTAAACTAACTCTGATTGATTTATATAATGGTAATTATTTGTGCGAATGATGTGTTCTAAATGATTCAACTCTTTTTCAAAACCTAAAAAGGGACTTTCAAAATTAGAATATTCTGGAACCATTTTTATTACATCATTTTCTAATGCTCTTCCGCTCATTCTTTGTGCCAAAATTTGCATGGCTAAAATGATTTCTGAAAAAGCTGTTTCTTCTTTTATGTTTCCATAAATATCTTTAAAACCAAGTAACTGATAAATAACTACAATTTCTTGATAGGGAATTTTATTAATCCAAATTGGATCTGTACTTGAATAGAAAACTTGGTTTAAAACAAATTGCAACGTTCCTTTTTCTGGTTGAAAAGGTAAAAATTTATCAAATATTCTTTTATTGATTTCTTTTAAAAATTGATTGTCGTTTAAGATTCCTGAATCGGTTAAAAGTCGAGAAAACTTATTTTTTATAATGATTGTTTTGAAGTAATTTCTAAAAAGAGGAATGTAGCTAGGATTGGTTTGAAGAAACTCAATAAACTCAAAAAGGGAAACAACTTCAATTTTTTTAGGTTCTTTAGGTCTAAAAACATGAATTAAATCAACTAAAAATAATAATTTTTCGTCAGCATAAGTATCTTTGTCAAAATGATTTTCGAAGAGTTCCTTAACTGATTTATCTTGTTGAAACTGGTGCCTTACATTCATAAATTGAATGAATTAGTTGATTTAAAAATCATTTCTTATTTTAGTCGAAATTATAAAATAAAACAATACGAATGATAGAAATCGAACGCAAATTTTTAGTGAATTCTGATGTGTTTTTAGAGCAATTTAAAACCGAAAATAGAATTGTTCAGGGGTATTTGTCTTCTGTTCCAGAAAGAACCGTTAGGGTTCGCATAAAAGAGGGAAAAGGCTATTTAACGATTAAAGGAAAAAGTAATGAAAGTGGTTTAAGTAGAATGGAATGGGAAAAGGAAATTGATGTAAATGAAGCGGAATTATTATTGCAAATTTGCGAAAGTGGCGTGATTGATAAAGTGCGTTATGAAATTGAATTAGGGAATCACATTGTAGAAGTAGATGTTTTTGAAGGAGAAAACAAAGGTTTAGTTTTAGCTGAAATTGAATTGCAAGAAGAAAATGAATGGTTTGAAAAACCTGTATGGCTTGACAAAGAAGTTACTGGTGATGAAAGATATTACAACGCTTACTTGAGTAAAAATCCTTTTAAGAATTGGTAAGAAGACTGAATTACAATAAATCAAAATTTTCTTTGGTTACAATTCCTCTTAATTTTAAAATTATAAAATATTCTAAAACTTCTTGGATAGAGTGACTTTCAAAGACTTTATATTTCCATAATTTTTCATCGATGTCTTCAAAATTAATGTAGTGAAATAATTCTATATCAATATCTTCTCTAATTAATTTTTGCTCTTTGGCATCTTGTAATAGGGGTTTTACAAATTTTTCAAACATAATCGATTTATACATGATATATTCGCTCATAACCTCGTGATGATACTTCTTTAAACTTGCTAGAAAAATTGGATTAACATTACTTATTCTTTGAATTGCAATTGTGTAAATCTGTATGATTTTAATCAATGGATTTCCATTACTGCTTTTAATTGTTTCAAGCTCATTTAAAAAATTGTTCCAAAGTAAATTGACGGCTTCATTTAAAAGAGCTTCTTTATTTTCAAACATGGAATAGAGTGTTTTTTTTGACAAGCCAAATTCATTAGCAATATCATCCATAGTGATAATTTTACTGCCTTTTTTTAGAAAATGATCTAAAGCTTTTTCTATTATTTCAACTTTCTTTTCCATTTTTTGGTAAACTAAGAGACTGTCCTAAAAGCGAAATTTCTGTCATTCCGAACTTGTTTCGAAATCTAAAAAGTATTGTTAATCAATATTAGTATAGTAGCTGAAATAAATTCAGCTTGACAAAAAGAGACTTTTAGGATAGGCTCATTTTAATTTCCTCCACCTAAAGCTTTGTATAAAGTAATTACAGCATTAAGTTGTTTGTATTTATTGTCTATGTAGTTTATTTCTGTATTTAAAGCATTATCTTTTGCTGTTAATACTTCTAAATAATTCACCATTCCATATTGCAACAATTCGTCTGAATAATCTGCTGCATTTTTAAGTGCTTCTACTTGTTTTTTTCTTATTTCAAGTTTTTTGGTTTCATTTTCATAATTGGCCAATGCATCTGAAACTTCTTTGCCTGCCACTAATAATGATTTTTCAAATTGCAAATATGCTTTTTGTTGATTGGCTTTAGCAACTTCTAATCGGGTTTTATTCTGTCTTTGATTAAAAATTGGTTGGGTAATTCCTGTGATAATATTAGCAAAAATTGACTTGGTATTGAACCAATCTTTTAATTCTAATGCTTGCAAACCACCTGTTGCAGTCAATGTCAAGGAAGGATAAAAAGAGCTTTTGGCTACATTTGTTAATTCAAATGCATTTCTAAAATTCAGTTCTGCTGCCATAACATCTGGTCTTTGACTTAATAAGAATGTAGGTAACCCTGTTTTAATTTCAGCATTCATTTGTTGGTTCTCAAACATGCTTCTTGCAACCGTATTTGGTGCTTTTCCTAATAATTGGTTGAATGTGTTTTCTAAAACTTTTACATTATATTTTAAATCTTCTAAAATAATTTGTGCTGCATATTGTTGTGCTTCTGTTTGTTTTACGGCAACTTCATTGACATTACCAGCATCTTTTAAGGCTTTAATAACCTCAACACTTGTGTTTCTGTTTTCTAAAGTGGTATTCACTACATTTATTTGAGCATCTAAAGCTAATAATTGATAATATACTGATGCAACACTAGCTATTAACTCTGTTTGAACGGCTTGACGAGCTACAGCTGATTCTAAATATTTAGCGGCAACGGCTCTTTTATTGCTTCTAATTTTTCCCCAAATATCAGCTTCCCATGAAAGTCGTGCTGATAATTCGTATTGATCAATGCTGCTGAAAAGTCTACCAAACTGACTGTTTTCAGAGATTTCTTGATGTGTCCATGTTGCATTTCCATTTACTATTGGCAAATAACCTGCATTGCCTTGTTTCATTGTTGCTTCTGCTGCTGCCATATTTTGCAGTGCAATTTTCATGTCTAAATTATTCTGGATGGCTTCGCTTATGTGGTTTTGAAGCAACTCATCGGTAAATATTTTGTCCCATGACATTTTTGCCAAAGAAGTGCTGTCTGCTATTTGCTCTGTTCTGTATAAATTGTCTGTATTAACTACTGGTTTTTCATAGTCTTTAGCTACAAAACATGATTGTGCTAAAACCATTATAAAAACTAATAGACTTCCTTTGATTATATGTTGTTTTTTCATGTTTTAATTTTTATAATTCTTCCGTAGTTTCCTTTGTTGTTACTATGGTTTTACTACTCACGCGTTCTTGTAAACTTTGGAAAATGATAAATAATATTGGTATAACAAAAACTCCTAATATAGTACCTATTAGCATTCCTCCAATTGCTCCTGTTCCAATTGCATTGTTACCAATTGCTCCTGCTCCTTTGGCTAACATTAGAGGTAAAAGACCCAGAATAAAGGCAAAAGATGTCATCAGAATTGGACGTAAACGTGCCACAGCTCCTTGAATGGCTGCATGTGTTATGCTCCAACCTTTTCGTCTGGCTTCTGCGGCAAACTCTACTATCAAAATGGCATTTTTAGCTAATAGTCCAATAAGCATTATTAGTGTAATTTGTAGGTAAATATTGTTACTTACATTAAATAAATAGGCAAAAATATACGCTCCTGCTAAACCGATTGGCAATGATAATAAAACGGCAAAAGGTAGCATATAACTTTCATATTGGGCTGCCAACAAAAAGTAAACAAAGATTAAACACAATAGGAAAATATATAATGTTTGTCCTCCTGCACTGATTTCTTCTCTGGTCATCCCTGAATATTCATATCCATAACCAATAGGTAAACTTTGACTTGCTACTTCTTCAATGGCTTGAATGGCATCACCCGTACTAAATCCTTCATTTGGTGCACCTGTGATTTTTACAGAAGTAAATAAATTAAAACGGTCAATAGCTTGTGGTCCAAAAACTTTTTCTAAGGTTACAAATTGTGATATTGGAGCCATTTGTCCTTTGTCATTTCTAACCATAATGCTGTTTAGTGATGCTGGATCGGTTCTAAATTTAGGTTCTGATTGATAAATTACACGGTATTGTTTACCAAATTTATTAAAATTAGAAGCATATACTCCACCATAATATCCTTGCATGGTTCCTAAAACATCTGTAACTGTTAGTCCTGAATTTTTTATGGCTGCTACATTTAAGTCTATTCTATATTGAGGATAATTTGGAGAAAAAGAAGTGGCTGCATACTGAATTTCTGGGCGAGCGTTTAAGGCTGCTAAAAATTTATTATTCACTACATTAAGTTCCTCTATAGTTCCTCCTTTTTGATCTTGTAATTGAAATTCAAAACCATTGGTAAAACCAAATCCTACTAAAGTTGGACGAGCAAAATAAAGTACTTTGGCATCTTTAACCGTTGCTGTTCGCTTAAACAATTCTTGAACAATGGCTGTAATCTCTTGATTGGAATCTGGACGATCTGCCCATGGTTTCAATTTTACGATTACCATTCCATAATTACTTCCTGTACCACTGATTAAACTTCTTCCAGAAATACGAAGTACTTCTTTTATTTCGGGAATGTCTTTTACTTCATTTTCAATTTTTAATAATATTTCTTCTGTTCTTTCAAGTGATGTACCTGGTGGCAAAGAAACGTCCGATAAAATGGCTCCTGTGTCTTCACTTGGTACAAATGCTTTTGGAGTAATGTTTAATAGCAACACAAAAATTCCCGCAAATAAGGCTATTCCTAAAAAAGCTAACCATTTTCTTTTGATAAAAAACTCTATCGATTTTTTATATTTTACTGTAGTTGCTTCAAAAGCTATGTTGAATGAGGCATAAAAACGTTGTAAAAAGCCTTTTTTCTTTTCTTCTCCGTGTGGTTTTAAGAAAATAGCACACAAAGCTGGTGAAAGTGTAAGTGCATTAATTGCTGATAACACAATTGAAACGGCTAACGTTAATCCAAATTGTTTATAGAAAACTCCAGCAGATCCGCTAATAAAGGAAACTGGAATAAAAACAGCAGACATTACAAGTGTTATCGAAATGATAGCACTACTAATATCATTCATGGCGCTGTGGGTTGCTTTTTTAGGATCGTGCTCTCCAGCTTCCATTTTTGCATGAACAGCTTCTACTACCACAATGGCATCATCTACCACGATTCCAACCGCAAGTACCAGTGCAAATAGGGTAAGTAAATTAATTGTAAATCCAAATAAACTTAAGAAAAAGAAGGTTCCTATAATAGCAACTGGTACTGAAATTGCTGGAATTAGAGTTGAGCGCCAATCTTGTAAGAACACAAAAACTACTAAGAATACTAATAGAAAGGCTTCAATTAATGTATGAATAACTTTTGTTATGGATTCATCTAGGAAGTCATTGGCATTAATTAAAGTAGCATATTTTACGCCTTTTGGAAAATTTATTGAAGAGTCATCCATTACTTTTAATGATCCTTCAATAACTTCTTGTGCATTTGATCCTGCTGTTTGAGCAACTGCTATTGCTATTGATTGATTGCCGTTTGTAAATGATTTACTGGCATAATTTACTGCTCCTAGTTCAATTTTTGCAACATCTTTTAGCCTAAGTACTTCTCCGCTTTCGGTTGATCTTATTACAATTTGTTCAAACTCTTCTGTGCTTTGTAAACGTCCTTTATATTTTAGAGCATACTGAAAAGATTGATCTCCACTTTCTCCTAATTGTCCTGGTGCTGCTTCAATATTTTGTTCTGCTAGTAATGCCATAACATCTGAAGGAACTAGACCGTAAGCTGCCATTACATCTGGTTTAAGCCAAATTCGCATTGAATAATCTCTTTGACCAAAAATAACTGCATCTCCAACACCTGCTACACGTTTAATTTTTGGTAAAATGTTGATGTTTGCATAGTTTTGAAGAAAAGTCATATCATAATCTGGATTTTCACTATATAGTGATAAGATTAAAATATTATCGCTTTGTCTTTTTGATGTTGTAACACCAGCTCTAGTAACTTCTTGAGGCAACAATGGGGTTGCTCTTGAAACTCTATTTTGAACATTTACAGCTGCTAAATCAGGATTTGTACCTAATTTAAAATAAATATTTATGGCTGCTGATCCATCATTGTTTGAAGTAGAAGTCATGTAGGTCATATCTTCTACACCATTGATTTGTTCTTCTAATGGTATTACTACTGAGTTCATTACAACTTCAGCACTTGCTCCTTGATAATTTGCAGATACAGTAACTGTTGGAGGTGCTATTTCAGGATATTGCGAAACTGGAAGTGACGTTAATCCTAAAATACCTAATATGACGATTATAATAGAAATAACCGTTGACAATACGGGTCTGTCAATGAATTTTGAAAACATAGTTTATGCGTTTTTCAATGTTATATTTTATATTATTTTTTAGGATTTTCTAGCTGTTCTAGTTTTACTTCAACAGGTTTTACAGCGGTTCCTTCTGTAACAATTCCTACTCCTTCAACAAGAAATTTATCGTTTGTATTCAATCCTTTGTCAACTACAAAGTATTTTCCTCCTGGAACAGCGCGAACTTGAATAGGAACAAATTTTACTTTGTTTTCTACATCAACGATTAGGGCAATTCTTTTATCTTGTAATTCAAGAGTGGCTGTTTGTGGGATTAGAATTACATCTTTTAAATCTGTTGGAATTTGAATTATTCCACTTCCACCGGAACGCAATAATTTATTTGGATTTGGAAAACTAGCTCTAACATTAAAAGAACCTGTTTGTGAATTGGCTTGTCCACTAAAGGTTTCAATTTTTCCTAATTCTTGATATGCTGCTCCGTTACTTAATACTAATTTTACGGGTGGCATTTTTTCAATTTTGTCTTGAAAGGTTTTGCCTTCAGCGTTCATCATAATGTCTAATTGTTCTTTCTCATTTACAGAAAAATAGGCGTAAACTTTACTTATGTCTGATATTCGTGTAAGTGGTTCTACTGTTTGGCTGCTAACATAACTTCCTATTCTTAAGGGTAAGCTACCTACAATTCCGTTGACTGGACTTGTAATTGTTGCATAATTAATTCTAGCAATAATACTTTGATAGGTGCTTCTTGCATTTGCCAAATTAGCTTTAGCTGTTTCTAGTTGAACATCACTAATAATTTTTCGGTCTACAAGTGGTTTTAAGCGATTAACTTCAACTTGTGCTGCATCAACCTTTGCTTTTGCTGCTGCTGCGTCTTGAGTAGCAGTTTGTGTTTCTAATTTGAAAAGAATTTGTCCTTTTTTAACTTCTTGTCCTTCATCAACATATATTTTTTCAATATATCCATCTACTTTTGGACGTATATCTATATCTGTTATTCCTTCTAACTTGGTAGGATATTCTGCTAATAAGGTTGTGCTATTTTGTGATGCTTTAACCACTTGGTAAGGCATTGGATTGTTCTCTTTCTTTTCTGTTTCTTTATTATTACATGAAAGAAGTGCTACAGATAATAAGATGCTGCTTAAAAAATATATTTTATTTTTCATTAGGAAACTATTTATTTACTAGATTGGTTTTGAATTTCTATTTCTTTAAATTTATTTATGGAATTATTTAAAAGTTCTTCAACTTTTAAAATATGATCTTTATAGGCATAACTGTTTTGAAGATTAATTTTCTCTTGTGTACATGAAATATTATTTTCTCTGTACTGAATAACTTTCTCTATCAATATTTTTTCACTGTCAATCAAAGTGAGGTAATTTTTTAATCTTTGGCTAAGGGGTGCTGCTTTAAAATATTTTTTTCTATCTCCTGAAATTGTGAAATAATTTATTAGATTCATTTTTTGCAATAAGTTCAGGTTTGTAGAAATTGAACTTTTACTTGCTTTCATTTTGCTAACTAAATCTTCAAAAGTTAATCCTGATTTGCAACCATCAATAATAAGTTGTCCTAAAATTCTTGATGCAAGTGGCGCAATATTGTATTGATTTTCGAAATGCATTCCGAACATTTCAATTAATTCTTGCTTTTGATTGTCGTTCATTATAAAATATTTTTGCAAATTTAACTCAAGGTTCGCAAAATACCGAACTAAACGAACATAATTTTTTGTTAAACTTTATTGCAAAAAAAAAAATCAGCTATTGCTGATTTTCATTTTTAATAATTTCTATATTTACCCTTATATGACCTCCATATTTATCTGGTGCAATTAGCATAAAAGCTTTTTTGGACAAATCTATATGTCTTCCTTTTACAAATGGCCCTCTATCTGTTACTTTTACATCAACAGATTTTCCTGTTTTTATTGATGTAACTCTCAATTTAGTTCCAAAAGGTAGTGTTTTGTGGGCACACGTTAGTTCTTTATTGTTGAAAATGGCTCCACTAGCAGTTCTTCTACCGGTAAACCTATCGTGATAATAGGAAGCATGAGCATTCTCTTGAAAAGGGACTAAGTCATAATCTATTGTATCTATAACAATAGTATCAACGGCCTTTATTGTGTCATTAAATAGAAGCTTATTTTTAACTTTGTATTGCTTTTGATGTATTCCAATCAGGCTAAAAAAAGCTAAAAAGGATACAAAAACACCTATTAAAATATTATTTTTCATATGTTTAAATTTTATTCTTTTACCGTAACATATGGTATTGCTATTTAGCTTTTAGTTTATACGCTAAACTGTTTTAGGGGCAATTTCATAATAAATTTTTAGATTCTCATGGTTGATGCAATCTAAATATATAGGTTAAGTTTTTGTTTGTGTTTCAAATATTATGCCAACCAACTAGCCCAAGGAATTCTTAAAAGTATTAAAAGTAAACCTAAAGCGTAAAAAACAGCAATCTTTTTAAATTTACCGTTTTGGCTTTCTTGTTTTTTATGTTTTGACCATCCCATGGTAATCAATACAATTGCTATTATGTTTATTAAAGGGTGTTCTAACATTGTTAATCTCAAACCCGAATTTTTCATAGCACCTTCTATTTCAAAAGCTTTCATTCCTTTTTCGGATACAAAATAAAGAATTAATCCAATTACTAATTGTATGTGACAAAAAATCAAGGCAAAAAGTGATAATCTTAGATCTTTTGAAGTAAATAATTTTTTATTTAATAACCCATAAATAGCATTAATAACAGCTAATATTAGAACCGCAAGTGCTATATAAGCAAGGGTTGAATGTAATGATTGAACAGTTTGATACATAATTTAGTTTGTTTAAGGTTAAAACAAATATACTAAAAAAATGAAAACCCTTTTAACATTTCGGTTAAAAGGGTTTTTTAGAATTATTAAAAAGAAATAGACTAGAAGTTATATCTAATGGAAACGTTCCATGTTCTTCCTAATCCGAAGTAACCTTGGTTACCATCTGCTATTCCATTGTATACTCTATTATTTGATTGGTAAGTACCTAAAGATGCATCTGAAGAACTTACATTATCTGTTGTTTTTATTGCAGAGTTTAATTCGGATAAATAAACTTCACTAAAAACGTTATTCATATTGAATCTAAAATCTACTGAATTTTTATTGTCTTTACCTACTAACATTTTATAAGAAATTCCTGCATCTACTATATCGTAAGCTGGTAGCATCAAGTTTTCTTTAATTGCACCAGTATTAGCGTAAAGGTTGTCATAATTTCTCCAATCTACATCAATGGAGAATCTTTTTGCCATTTCAAATTTAGCTCCTAATCCCCAAGTAGTTTGTGCAGCATCTCCAACTTTTCCTCCGTCAACATCATTTAATGTAGTTCTCAATACATTTAAACTTTCGTCTGTTTCTGTTCTTAAAGCAGATCCTTTGTATTGCCAATCTCCAAAAGAAGCAAACCCTTTAAGTTCTAATCTGTCAATAGGTTTTAAGATAAAATCAACCTCTACACCTTGATGAATTTGTTCTACTCCTTGGTCGTTAAATAAAATTATAGCTCCATTTGGTGCAATATCTGAATTTCCTCTTGCTACTCTTGATCCTTGAGAAACTCTATCTGCCCATGATGTTCTGTATAAATTAACGCTTGCATTAAAAATAGTAGATTTAAAATTATAACCTGCTTCTAAACCTAATATTTTTTCATTACTTGTATTTGGATTAACTGCGTTAGTGAAGTTTAAATAAATATTATCATGATAAGGTTGGCGAGAATAGTATCCTGCATTTGCATAAATCGAATGTTGTTCAGCTACAATATAACTAGCTCCTCCTTTTGCATTATATCCAACATTATTAACTTTTTCAGAATCTGAAAATTCTGGTAAGTAGTCATAATAATCAAATCTTTGGTGAGATTGGTTGGATACAGATCCTTGGAAGAAAGCCGAAAAATCATCTTTAGCATATTCCAATTGTCCAAAAACTCCTCCATACGAAATGGTTTCACTATAATCGTAATCAATTTTTTGATTATCATCAGCAATATTAAAGAAAGAAGACCAAGGATTTGTAGAAAACCCTTCGCTTACTGTGTTAGAAGCTGTATTAGAAGTTAATAAATTACTTCCATCTCTTAAGTTTCTGGTTTCATTCCAACCTTTTAAACCTAAATAATTACTTACTTGTCTGTAATGGTCTCCGTTATAAGTTCTAACATCTAATCCTAAATTCAAATTTAGGTTTTCTGTAAGTTCATTTTTTAAATTGGTAACTATTCCATACCATGCATGGTTATTCATTGAAGAGCGAACAACATAATTTCTAGGTGTGTTAGAAAAATTTCCTATTCCTCCCGGAGCAGTTTGATTATTAGCGTAAATAGCATCAAAATCAATATTTCCTGTTGATGTTCTTACACTTGAACCATAACTTCCCGTTCCTCCTCCACGTCCCCATGAGGCATACAATACAGTTGATAAGGTTGTTTTATCGCTAATATTAAAATCCCAATTTAAATTGGCTACTGGTTTATGATAAAAATTTCTTCTTTCAGTTTTGTAAACTCCATTTAAAGTTCCCCAATTGTTATTATATCTTCTTCCGTATTGTAAATATGTGCTAATTGCTTTTGTGAAATTTTGATCATGATATTGAGGTGCTCCAGTGACTAAAAAGTTGAAACTGTGTTTTTCATTTGCTTTATAACCAAAAGAAATAAAATAGTTTTGACCTTCTCCTTTAGTTCCGTCGTTATAACCATCTCCTTGCCAATGAGATAACATTACGCTAACTCCAAAACCATTTTTCATAATACCTGTATTATATCCAACGGTTGATTTAAAATAATCATCATTAGCAACACCAAATGAAGTGAATCCTCCTTCTCTTTTATCAGTAGCTTTTGTAACAAAGTTAACAGTACCTCCAACAGAAGATATTGCTAATTTTGATGATCCTAATCCTCTTTGAATTTGTATTACGTTTGCAATATCAGCCATTCCTGACCAGTTTGACCAATACATTCTTCCGTCTTCCATTCCATTAATTGGTTGTCCGTTTAATAGAAATGCGGTATTGTCTTGTTGAAATCCTCGAACAGAAATTCTAGAATCCCCAAAACCACCTGATTGACCAGCAACATAAACTGAAGGTGTATTTACTAGGGCTTGAGTTACATCAGCAGTACCTACTTTGGCTTGAATTTCTGCTGCTTTAATCGTTGAAACGGCAATAGGTGTTTTCCTATCCGCAGCTAAATCGACAATTCCTTTTCCAACCAAAACTACTTCTGTTAGTTGACTTGAGTCTGGAGTTAATTGAATTTGTCCTAAATCTACACTGTTTGATGTGGCACTAAAAGTAATTGATTTGCTTTCAAAACCTAAAAAAGAAACGATAATAGTTCCAGACGTTTCTGTTGTTGTTATTTCAAATTTTCCATCTAGGTCTGTTGTTGTACCTACTTGTGTACCTTTAATATACACATTAGCTCCAGGTAATGACTCATTGAATTCGCCATCCATAATAATTCCCGAAATTTTTGTTTGAGCAAATGAAGATGCTGTTAGCATAATCATAAATACAAGACAAATTTTAGTAAAGTTTTTCATTTAGATTGTTTTATAATTTGCAACAAAATTATATCCAAAATCAAACTTGTGGGTTAATTATAGATTAACATATCTTAAGTTATATGTTATAATTAGCCAATATATGTTTTTAAAAGATTAACTGTAGAACTATCGTGATTATTGACTTTTGAGTCATTTATCTCTTTTAAAATGGAGTTGGCAAGTTGTTTTCCTAACTCAACGCCCCATTGGTCATAACTAAAAATATTCCAAATTATTCCTTGTACGAATATTTTGTGTTCGTATAGAGCGATTAGTTCTCCTAACGTTTCTGGTGTAAGTTTACGAATTAATAGTGTGTTAGTTGGTTTGTCTCCTCTAAAGACTTTAAATGGCAATAGAAATTGAGATTTCTCAACAGAAATTCCTTGACTTTCAAATTCGGCTTTAACTTGATTCTCAGATTTACCCATTAGGAGTGCTTCTGTTTGTGCAAAAAAATTAGACATTAATTTATCATGGTGGTCTTTATTGCCGTAAAGCGATTCTTTAAAACCAATAAAATCAGTTGGGATTAGCTTTGTTCCTTGATGAATTAATTGAAAAAAAGCGTGTTGCGAATTAGTTCCTGGTTCTCCCCAAATAATTGTGCCTGTTTGGTAATTCACAGGATTGCCATCTCTACCAATACTTTTTCCATTGCTTTCCATAATTCCTTGTTGTAGGTATGGTGCTAATTTTTGTAAATATTGTGTGTAGGGTATTAATGCTTCTGTTTCTGCTCCAAAAAAGTTATTGTACCAAACGCTTATTAGTGCTAAAACTACTGGTATATTTTTTTCAAAAGGAGTGGTTTTAAAGTGGGTATCCATTTTATTTGCTCCTTTTAATAATGCATTATAATTCTCAAAACCAACTGCTAAACTAATGGATAATCCAACTGCTGACCAGAGTGAAAATCTTCCTCCTACCCAATCCCACATTGGGAAAATATTATTTGGATTTATACCAAAAGCGGTTACTTTTTCAATATTTGTTGAAACGGCTACAAAATGTTTAGCAACGTCTTCTTGTGTGGCGTTTTTTAAAAACCATGCTCTAATTGTTTCTGCATTAGAAAGTGTTTCTTGTGTGGTAAATGTTTTCGAAACAATAACAAAAAGTGTTGTTTCTGGATTTAATTTTTTTAAAGTTTCCATTACATGATCGCCATCTACATTGGAAACAAAATGAACATTTAAATGGTTGCTATAGAATTGCAGGGCTTCAACAACCATAGCTGGTCCAAGGTCAGAACCACCTATTCCTATATTAACTATGTCTGTAAATGGTTTATTAGTATATCCTTTTTTTGTTCCTGAAATAACTTCATTAGAAAATTCTTTTATCTTTTCTTTTACTTGATATACTTCTGGTATTACATTTTTCCCATCTACAAAAACCTCATCTGTTTCGTTCGCTCTTAATGCTGTGTGAAGCACTGCTCTATCCTCTGTTTGATTAATATTTTCTCCAGAAAAATAAGCTTCAATGGCTTGTTTGAGTTCAACCTCATTGGCTAATTGAAATAGTAAATCTAGTGTTTTTTGATTGATGTTGTTTTTTGAAAAATCCACTAAAAAATCTTCCCATTCTATCTGAAATTTTTCTGCTCTTTGAGAGTCATTGGCAAACATTTCTTTAATAGAATTAGTTTGCATATCATAAAAATGTTCGCGAAGTTTTTGCCAAGCTTCAGTGGTGGTAGGATTAATGTTTTGTAAAGACATATTCTATTCTTCTTTAAATTTTAATGCTGTAATACTATCTAGTTCTTTTTTGAGAGGTTCAATTTTTACCAAATATTTTGCTTTGTGACTTTTATCCATTGGTTGAGCGTTTGGCAAATTTAATCTTAATGGATCCACTTGAACACCATTTTTCCAAAAACGATAACATACGTGTGGACCAGTTGCTAGTCCTGTGCTTCCAACTTTACCAATAACTTGTCCTTGTGATACGCGTTGTCCGTTTCTCACTAAAATTTTTGACATGTGTAGGTATTGGGTTGAATATGTTGCGGTGTGTTTAACTTTCACATAATTTCCATTTCCTGCTGTGTAACCTGTTCTTTCTACTACACCAGCCGCTGTTGTCTTAATTGGTGTTCCATGAGGTGCTGCATAATCTGTTCCATTATGTGCTTTCCATCTTTGTTGAACTGGATGAAAACGTCTTCCTGAAAATTTTGAAGAAATTCTAAAGAAGTCTAAAGGTGCTTTTAAGAACATATTTTTTAGTCCTTTACCTTCTTCGTCGTAATAGTCAGCATTTTTTTGGTTTTCTGACATTTTATAAGGAAAGGCGTAGATTTTTTTGCCTTTATATTCAAAGTAAGAGGCTTCAATATCAACAACTCCATCATAAATGGAATCTTGAATGTATCTTTCATTTAGGGTTATAGCAAATTTATCTCCTTTTTGGATTTTAAAGAAATCAATGGAGTATTCAAATATTTTGGCTAGTTTGGAGGCAATTCCTGCACTTACTCCTTCTCTGCTTAGGGTTTCAGACAATGAGCCTTCAATTTCTGCGGCTATAGTTCTTCTTTTTATGGTTGAAGGTCTAACTTTTTCTTGAACAACAAGTGTTGAGTCTCTAAAATCAACTACTAAATAGCTTGTTCTATCTTTTACATAGACAAAATATTCTAAATCTTTATTGTTTTTTTTATTTAGGAAAATATAATACGGTTTTCCTGCTTTGATGGAGCGTAGATTGAAAGAATCTTTAATTTTTTCAGTTACTTGAAAGGTGGAATTATTATTTAATTCATAGCCTTCAAGAATTGTACTAAAGGTATCTCCTGATTTTAATGTATCGATTTTTACTTTGTAATCGTTAAAAACAATGCCAAAATCTTTGATAATGGGCTCAGGCTTTTCTATTGGTTGTTTTACTTGAGGTGTTTCTTTTTCTTTTTTACAAGAAAATAATGTTATAGTTAAAAGTATATATAGTAAGTATTTCAAATCGTATGTTTTGTTGAGTTATTCACCCCATGTTGCTAATTCATCTTCAGTCCATAATTCTGGGAAAAATATCCTTCGTTGGTATTTTGGATGCATGTATTTTTGCCAATTACTACCACCAGTTGCTTCACCTCCTCCAATATATTTTTTAGCAGCGTTTAAGTGTCCCATTACCCATGTAATATTAACCGTTTTGTCTAAATGGCGCATGGCTTGAACTAATTGAGGATTTTTCTGATCGTTTTCTGGCAATTGCTTGAATTTCTGCCAAATGTTAATGGTGTTGTATTCTTCCATGTGGCGAAGAAATTCTGCCTTGTATTTGCGTTCAAATTCTAAAATAAGATAGGATTTTTTTCCAGTAGCATGATCTTTTCCTGCTGCTTGCCAATATAAATGTTCGAAAGCGTGCTCAAAAGGAGTTTCTCTATCAATGGTTGTTCTAAAACGGTTATCAATCAAGTTGATTAAATCGGTACAAGAAAATTCTATTAATCGATATTGTGCGCTTTGAAAACCACTTGCTGGAGTTAGAGTGTTTCTAAATTTCATGTATTGATCTACTTCCATTCCATCTCCCATTATATCAAATGAGGTGGTTAGCATATCAAAATAGCGAGAGATTCGCATTAATTTTTCGGTAAAAAAATCAGTTTGGGGTTTTTCGGTATGACACAATTGTTGGATTTCCCAGAGTATCATTTTAAACAACAACTCATTTACCTGATGATACATGATAAAAACCATTTCATCAGGTAGGGTTGTTCTTTGTGTTTGAAGATTTAGTAAAGCATCTGTTTGAATATAATCCCAATACGTGATTGGTTTTGCCCAAAGGAGTCCTTCTAAATGTGTTTCGGTTTTTTGATCTATTTTTTGAAATTTTTCATCTAAAAGTTGAATTTTTTTTTCAATTTCTGGATTTATTCCCATCGATATTATTTTTTGACTTTAAACGTATGTTTTAGTCCTTTGTATTCGTATAGATCAGCTTTAAGTGAACCAACTGCTAAACTAGCTTTAATTCTAACAGGAATTTTGTTGTCATCGTCTGAAACCCAAACGGTTAAACTTTCTTCTTCTTTAAAAACTCTACCTGCTTGAACATAAGGTCTAAACACCATACAAGAAACTTTTCCAAATTTAGTACTTATATCTTCTTTTCCAATATATTTTAACTTAAACTTTGTGGTTTCGTCATCAAAAAACATATCTATTGAAATTGATTCTCCTTCTTTTAACTTATCAATATTTGGATGATTTCTTAAATAATAGAAGGAAGAAACAATATCTTGTACATTTTCTGGGACTTTAAACGTTTTTTCGGTATTATTTTTATAATCTTTTACAAACACTGAGTTGTTCGTTTGATTGAAGAATCCTTCTTGGTATTTTGTATAGCCTCCTTCATCGATTTTTCTTAGGAATTGATATGGTTTGCCTGTTTCTTTATCAAAAAAACTTTGGTAATCATCGCTTACTTTAAAAAATGCTTTTGTAATTCCGGTTGTATATCCTTTTCCTACAACATGATGTACTTTTTTGTTATTACGTGTAGCTTCTTTAATTTCTAAAGTTGCATAACCTGCTGTAACTAAGCCATAGTGTATTCGTAACTTAAAAAATTCTCCAGTTGTAAAAGAGTCTTCTTTTTGCGTAAATGAATTTGTAAATACGAATACTAAGGCTAATAAAATAAATTTTTTCATAACTGTTTAATTTTTCTTTTATATACAAAATGCAATTTCTGTACCAAAAGTACTAAACAAAAAAACTCAGTCCAAAAAAGGACTGAGTTTTTATGCTATTAACCAACCAAAAAACTATAAATTATGAAAACTTATATAAAAATTTCAGAGAAACCACTCTCCTTATTTTTGCGAGTGCAAAGGTAAGTGTGTTTTTAAATTATCTTTAATGTTTTTTCAACTTTAACACTTTTGATTGATTATTATTTAACAAAATGGTTTATTTTTTGATAATGTAAAAAAATAAGCTGTTTTTATAACGTTCCTCTCAATGCTTGTTCACGCTCAATTGACTCAAAAAGAGCTTTGAAGTTACCTGCTCCAAAACCTTTTGCACCCATTCGTTGAATAATTTCGAAAAATAATGTTGGTCTATCTTCAACTGGTTTTGTAAAAATTTGCAATAAATATCCTTCTTCATCGGCGTCAATCATTATTCCTAGGCTTTTTAATTTTTCGATATCTTCTTGAAGTTTATGATTGTGTGCTTCTAGTCTTACTGGAACGGCATCATAATATGCTTGTGGTGGTGTGCTTAAAAACTCAATTCCTCTTGAACGCATATCGGCTACGGTTTTCAAAATATCATCGGTGGCTACAGCAATGTGTTGAACTCCTGATCCTTCATAGAAATCTAAATATTCCTCTATTTGTGATTTTTTCTTTCCTTCTGCGGGTTCATTGATTGGAAATTTGATTCTACCATTACCATTAGACATAACTTTAGACATCAAGGCTGAATATTCTGTAGTAATTTGTTTGTCATCAAACGAAAGGAAGTTTACAAATCCCATAACATCTTCATACCATTTAACCCATGTATTCATTTCATTCCAACCTACATTTCCTACCATGTGGTCAATATATTTTAGACCTGTTGGTTTTGGATTGTAATCTGACTCCCATTTTTGATATCCTGGCAAAAATTCTCCTTTATAGTTTTTGCGTTCTACAAACATGTGAACTGTTTCTCCATAAGTATAGATTCCTGCACGAACTACCTCTCCATTTTCATCTTTTTCAACGGTTGGCTCCATATATGATTTTGCCCCTCTCTTCATGGTTTCTTCATAAGCCGAACGAGCATCTTCCACCCAAAGGGCAACAATTTTAACACCATCTCCATGTTTTTTTACATGCTCTCCAATTGGTGAGTCGCTTTTTAAAGCTGTAGTTAAAACTAGACGGATTTTATCTTGTTTCAACACATAAGATGCTCTGTCTCTCACTCCTGTTTCTAATCCTGCATAAGCATGTGATTGAAAACCAAAAGCTGTTTTGTAATAATGGGCTGCTTGTTTGGCATTTCCTACATAAAATTCTACATAGTCTGTTCCTAAAAGGGGAAGGAAATCTTGTGCTCCTTCAAATATTTTTTCTAAACCGTAGTTTACTGATTTTATTTCTTTTGACATAATTTTAATTTTTATTCGTTAACAATAGCTGAATCTACATAGGTTGAATCTATTTCTTCTATATATTCAAATCTATCGGAAACACTATCATTTTCTAATTCGTATTCTATATTTTGATTTCTTTTTTTATATTCATCTATCAATTCTGTTGATAGTATAGTTCCGTAGAATACAAAAAATACAATTACCACTAAAACGAGTATTCCGTTAAAAATTAGTGCTATTATATTTAATATTCTTCCTATTGATACGTTACTTCTACTTTGATGTGAAAACACATTGGGGTTTTGATCAAACTCTTTTAAGCTTTTGTTTGCCATAATTAATCCCACAATACTTAATATCAAAGGAATTAAAGCGAACAATCCGTAGCAACAACATCCTGCGAAACCTATTACTAAAGCTACTATTCCTAATATCAACGCTGTAGGATCAGCAGGTAATTTACTTTGATGCATCTTTTAAATTTAATGGTCTAACCAAGATTGATAATATGTTTCATCGGCAATTTTCATGGCTTCTTCTGTTACCATCAAAGGTTTAAAAGTATCTACCATAACTGCCAATTCTTTTGTTTCTGTTTTTCCAATGCTTCTTTCTGTTGCTCCTGGGTGTGGTCCATGGGGAATTCCGGCAGGATGTAATGAAATGTTTCCTGGTGACACATCATTTCTACTCATAAAATCACCATCTACATAATATAAAACTTCATCAGAATCAATATTACTATGGTTATATGGTGCAGGAATTGAATCTGGATGATAATCATACAAACGTGGCACAAATGAGCAAACTACGAAAGCATCTGTTTCAAAAGTTTGATGCACTGGTGGCGGTTGATGAATTCTTCCTGTTATGGGTTCGAAATCGTGAATTGAGAAAGCATAAGGATAGTTATATCCGTCATATCCTACTACATCAAATGGGTGCGAGGCATATACCATTTCAATAATTTGGTCTTTCTTTTTTACTTTGATGATAAATTCGCCTGATTCGTTGTTTGTTTCTAATTCGTATGGACGACGAATATCTCTTTCACAAAAAGGGGAATGTTCTAAAAGTTGTCCAAACCAATTGCGATAACGTTTTGGTGTATAAATTGGTCGACGAGATTCAACAATAAAATGACGATTATCTTCTGTGTCGAAATCCATTTTATAGATAATTCCTCTTGGAATAATTAAATAGTCTCCATATTTGAAATCTATATTTCCATAAATAGTTCTTAGTTTTCCTGAGCCTTTATGAATAAAAATCATTTCATCAGAATCCGTATTTTTATAAAAATACTCTGTGGTTTTGTTTTTTGGAGCTGCAAGTACAATGTGACAATCTGTGTTTGTTAGAACAATTTTTCTGCTTTCTAAAAAATCGTTTTCTGGATTGACTTGAAATCCTTTTAACTTGTAGGATTGGATATTGTTTTCTTTAGCAATTTTAGGTGCAACGCTGTATTGCTTTTTTATTTCTTTTACCTGTGTGGGTCTTTGCTCATGGTATGAGTTGGTGTACATTCCGTCAAAACCAACTGTTCCAAACAATTGTTCATAGTACAAATCGCCATTTGTTTTGCGAAATTGTGTGTGACGTTTTGGTGGAATTTTACCTAATGTATGATATAGTGGCATATTCTTTTTTTTAGTTTAAAATATAAAAGTTTACTTGTTTTAAAACTTTTAGGATAATACAAAAAGAATTTACTCATTCAGGATTTCTCTTGATGAGGAATTTTAAGTGTGCTAATAAACCATTCCAGTTTTTCATTACTACAAATATCGGAAAAAATATTTAATTTCTTAAAACCAATAGCCAATACTAAACCAAGTATAATGATCTTTTGTTTCTGGTGACCATGAATGTTTTATTTCTATGGGTCCAATTAGTGAGTCATAGCCATATCCAAAAGCATATCCTGAGTATTTTGGCTGTGAAAACCAATCTGTAGATTCAAAAATTCTGTCTCCAATGTTGGCATAATTTGCGGTAAAGTTAATGTGATTTTTCCTAAACATTTCATACTCTAACATTACAGAGCCTTTTATATAGCTACTTCCTGACAAACTAAGGTAATCATATCCTAAGAAATGTTGGAAATTATTAATTCTATTATAACCATAACCTCCTAGTATATAGTCAAAATATGGAATACTTCTCTCTCCTATGATTGTTCCAAGTTCTGATTGAAGTTTAACTGATATTTTTTTATAAAATGTTTTTACAATACCAACATCGCCTTTGATGGTTGAAAAACGTTCAAAATTATTCTTATAATCAGAAGAAAAAAGATAGGATTTCAATTCTCCGTTCAAATACCAACCTGATTTTGGAAAATATTTTTTATCAAATGAATCATATTTTATACTGCCAAAAACAGAGAAATAATCGCTTTTATCAAATATTGGATCTATGTTTTGCAGGGTTGGAGATTTAATTTTCAAATGTTTTAATTCTACTCCTGATGCTATTAAAAACAGTTTACTGAATATTGTTTCTACAAATATTTGATTTGAAAAATCTGAAAAATCTATATTTATTGAATTTATGTTTAAATCTGTAAAGGTTGTACCGTCATTAAAATCGTTTTGAATATTTTTATTGAATGTATTTAGTCTTGAATTGATGCCAAAACTCCAATAAAAACCATTATCGATATAATAATCAAAATTATATCTGAAATGATCTCCAAGAATAATATCTAGTGATGCAACATCGTTTTTAGAAAATAATTTCTTTTGTGTGAGATTGACTAAAAGTCCGCTTTTATACAATCCATCATAATGCAATCCGAACTTGATAAATGTATTTATTTGATTTTCTTTTAGATTAAATGTTAAATTGTTTTTATCATCAAAATTGTATAAAATGGAATTGTAATTTTCGGTTGCGTTTAAACTATTTATTCCTTTTTCAAATTTATAAAATGGAATTTTAGTGTTTGCTTTAAAATTTAGTTTTCCTAATATGTATGATCTTGTATAATTTTTAAGGCTATTAATTTCAACATTATTAATGGTAATTGAATCGCATACTTTTACTTTCTCTTTTTTAATTATTTCATTATTTTGGAAAACAATTAATTCGCTTAACTGTTTGTTAGCCGCTTCTTCTCCTTTTTTAATGATGGTGTTGCTTTTATCAAAAGAAAGCACTGTTAATCCTTTTACATCTGGTTTAATGTAAACATCGGTAAGAAGTACCTTTTCTTTCATTTTTTCAATAGTATTGAAATTTGAAATTTGCATTAAAACACTTGTTACACTTTGCAGTTGCATTCTGTCTTTTAAACCATCTTGTACATCTACGCCTATGATTATGTCTAATCCTAATCGTTTTAATTCTTCAACTGGATAATTATTTTTGACGCCTCCATCTATTAATAATTTACCCTCTATCTCAATTGGATTGTATAATGTTGGCAAGGCCCCACTTGCAATCATGGCTTGGGATAGTGTTCCTTTTTTTAACAATACTTCTTCTCCTGTTTCAATATTTGTTGCTACACAAAAAAACGGAATTGGTAACATGCTAAAATCTTTTATGTCTCTAACATGATAGGTAAGTCTGGATAAAGTATTAAAATTGTACATTCCTTTAGATAGTCCTCTTGGAGAAGAAATTTTAAACTTTTTAAAGGGTAAACTTAAAAGATATAATTCGTCATTTCTTTTTTGATTGAATCCTTTTGAACTTCTTGGAACATAATCTTGAATTAATTTATCCACGTCCATTTGAGAAAAAGCATATTCAATTTCTTTGCCTGAATATCCTGAAGCGTATAATCCTCCAATGATGGCGCCCATGCTTGTTCCTCCGATGTAATCTATTTTGATGTTTAAAGAATCTATGACTTTTAAAACTCCAATATGTGCCAATCCTTTTGCTCCACCACCAGAAAGCACTAAGCCAATCTTTGGTTTTTTTATGGAATCTTGGGCGTTTGCTGATATGGAAAACTGAATACAGAATGCAGAATACAGAATGCAGATAACAAAGGGTATTGAGAGAAATGTATTCTCTTTTTTCTTTTCTCTTTTTTCTATGTTCTTAAAATTCAAAATATTAGTTTTCTTTTTCTTTGTAAAATTCGGTTATTTTTTTGGCTTTTGAAAGTCCAACAACATCAGAAATTTCTTTTTCTGAAGCTAATTGCAATCTTTTAACACTTTTGAAATGTTTTAATAATGTAATCATGGTTTTTTCTCCAATTCCGGGAATAGATTCTAAGGAATTTGTTAGGGCTGCTTTGCTTCTTTTGTCTCTATGATGGGTGATTCCAAATCTATGGGCTTCGTTTCTTAAAAACTGAATGACTTTTAAAGTTTCTGATTTTTTGTCCAAATATAAAGGTACCGAATCTCCAGGATAAAACAATTCTTCTAATCGTTTTGCAATGCCTACTATGGCAATTTTTCCTCTTAACCCTAAAGCATCTATACTTTTTAATGCTGATGATAATTGTCCTTTTCCTCCATCAATGATTATTAGTTGTGGTAGTGACCCGTTTTCATCTAATAAGCGTTTGTATCTTCTGTAAACTACTTCTTCCATGGAAGCAAAATCATCTGGACCTTCAACAGTTTTGATATTGAAATGCCTGTAATCTTTTTTACTTGGTTTTCCATCTTTAAAAACCACACAAGCTGCTACTGGATTGGTTCCTTGAATGTTGGAATTGTCAAAACATTCTATATGTCTTGGCTCTATTGAAAGTCGCAAATCTTTCTTCATTTGAGCCATAATTCTATTGGTATGCCTGTCTGGATCTACAATTTTGATTTGTTTTAGTTGATCCATTCGGTAATATTTGGCATTTCTAATGGATAAATCTAATATTTGTCTTTTATCTCCTAATTGTGGAACTGTTATTTTTAGATTTTCACCTAAGGATAATGGAAATGGTAAGATAATTTCTTTGGAATTTAATTTGAATCTTTCTCGGATTTCAACAACAGCTAATTCTAATAATTCATCATCGGTTTCTTCTAATTTCTTCTTAATTTCCATGGTATGTGAACGAACAATAGCTCCATGCGAAATTTGTAAGAAATTGACATAGGCCATAGTTTCATCTGAAACAATTGAAAAAACATCGATATTGGATAATTTTGGATTTAAAACTGTAGATTTTGCTTGGTAATTTTCTAAGATTTCTATTTTTTCTTTTACTTTTTGTGCGGCTTCAAACTGCATTTCTTGAGCCAATTCTTTCATTTGGCTTTTGAATTCTCTCAAACTATCTTTAAAGTTTCCTTTCAAAATTTGACGAATGGCTTCCAATTGCTTTTGATAATTTTCCAAAGATTCTAATCCTTCGCAAGGGCCTTTGCAATTACCTATATGATATTCTAAACAAACTTTATATTTTCCTGATTTTATATTGGCTTGTGATAAATCATAATTACACGTTCGCAAAGGATATAATTCCTTTATCATTTCTAAAATCGTATTGACAACTTTAAAATTGGTATATGGTCCATAATATTCTGAACCGTCTTTTGTCATTCTTCTGGTTGGAAAAATTCTGGAAAAAGGTTCGTTTTTAATACAAATCCAAGGATAGGATTTATCGTCTTTTAGTAGAATATTATATCTTGGTTGTAGTTTTTTTATTAAATTATTTTCTAATAATAACGCGTCTGATTCTGTGGCAACCACTATATGCTTTATAGAAACAATTTTTTTAACTAGTACACTTGTTTTGTAATTATCGTGATTCTTCTTAAAATAACTTGAGACTCTTTTTTTTAGATTTTTAGCTTTCCCAACGTATAATATCTTATCGTCTTTGTCATAATACTGATAAACACCAGGATTATCTGGTAAAGATTGTATTTGAAGTTCGAGAGTAGAATTAGTCATTGTGGATATTTATAACACAAATTTACACAGATTTTTAATGCATCGCTTACTTTCTTTATAGGAATTTCTTACTTTTAACACTTATTACTATTTTATGAAGAATAACAATGTTATAGAACTTTTGGGAGAAACTATTTTGCCAGGAGAAAGCAAAACGATTGATGTTGAGATTGCCAAATTACACACCATGACGAAGCTTAAAATTCCTGTAATTATTGAGCGTTCAAAAATTGATGGCCCAACTGTTTTATTTACTGCTTGTTTACATGGCGATGAAATAAATGGAACTGAAATAGTGCGTCAGATAATTAGAAAAAAGATTAACAAACCTAAACGAGGAACTATAATTTGTATTCCGATAATTAACATTTTTGGATTTATCAATCAAACTAGAGAGTTTCCTGATAAACGTGATTTGAATCGTGTTTTCCCAGGCAGTAAAAATGGTTCTTTAGCTAGCAGATTTGCTCATTTTTTAGTTAGTGAAATTATTCCAAAAGTAGATTATGCCATAGATTTTCATGCTGGTGGTGCAAGTCGTTTTAATGCTCCGCAAATAAGAATTGTTCCTAATAATCCCGAATTGAAAGAACTGGCAGCTATTTTTAATGCTCCTTTTACTTTATATTCTAAAAACATTCAAGGATCATTTAGGAATGCTTGCACAAAATTAGGTGTTAAAATGTTATTGTTTGAAGGTGGAAAATCTTTAGATTTAAATGAAATGGTTACCCAAGAAGGCATTGAAGGAGCCATGCGCTTTTTGAAACATTTGGATATGTTAAATCCAAAAAGAGAAACAATAGCAATGGGAAAAGAAACCATTTTTATTGAAAAATCAAATTGGGTTAGAGCCAGTTTCTCAGGTATGTTTCATGGAATGGTTTCTATAGGTAGCTTTGTAAAAAAAGGAGATGTGCTTGCCATGATTTCTGACCCTTATGGAAAAATTGAACACAAACAAAAAGCTCCTAATGATGGTTTCATCATCAATGTAAATGATGCTGCTATTGTTTATCAAGGTGATGCTGTTTTTCACATTTCTACTAAGTTAGAGTATTAAGCTATTTCAATCAAATGGAGAAAAAGAAGTTAAGAACTAAATATAAAGAATTAAGAAAGAAACTCTCTAATGATGAAATTGAAGAGAAGAGTTTGGCTGTTGCTAACCAATTACTAAAGTTGGATATTTGGGAAAATACATATTTTCATATTTTTTTACCTATCGAAGAACAAAAAGAAGTCAATACAGAATTCATTCTAAATATTTTACAAGCAAAAGACAAGGAAATAGTAATTTCGAAATCTGATTTTGAAACAAGGTTAATGACCCATTTTTTATTGACTGATAATACTAAAATCAAGAAAAATGAATATAACATTCCAGAGCCTCTTAATGGTTTGCAAGTTCCAACTGAAATGATTGATGTGGTTTTTGTGCCTCTTTTAGCTTATGACAAGCAAGGAAATAGAGTAGGCTATGGAAAAGGGTTCTATGATATGTTTTTGTCAGAATGCAAGCCTAATGTTGTTAAAATAGGATTGTCGTTCTTTGAAGTAGAAGAATTAATTGAAGATGTATATGAAAATGATGTTAGGTTGGATTTTTGTGTAAATCCGAATGAAATTATCTCCTTTTAAAATTATTTTGCTAAAAGATGATTTTCTCCAAAAGCTTTTTTATTGAAAACAATTAAGATTCCAACTCCAACTGAAATAGCAAAATCAGCTACATTGAAGATAGCATTAAAGAAAGTAAACGGTTTTCCTCCAATAAAAGGCACCCATTCTGGCATTGGATAATCTACAATGAATGGAAAATAAAACATATCAACCACATTTCCATGAAACCATGTCCCATAAGGCTCTTTTGAAAAAATTGTTGCTACTTGATGGTAACTGTCATTAAATAAAACGCCATAACATACAGAATCAATTATATTGCCAAGTGCACCTGCAAAAATTAAAATAATAGCAACAATTAAATACTTAGAGCTTTTCTTTTTTAGAGCATCTTGTAACCACCAAGCTATCCCAAAAACAGCAATTATTCTAAAAACTGTTAATATTATTTTTCCATAATTTCCTGGGATTTCTGCACCCCAAGCCATTCCTTCGTTTTCTATAAAATGAATTCTAAACCATTCGAAAACTTTGACTTCTTCGTTTAAGAAAAAATTAGTTTTGATATAAACTTTAGAAACTTGGTCTATTAATAGAACAATAAAAATATAGAGATAAGCTTTTTTTAGAGACATTTACAAAAATTTAAAGGACAAAAGTAATGGAATTTATTGTATAAAAAAACGCCCTTTTTTATAAGAGCGTTTTTTTATTAATTTTTTAGGCTTTTAATTAGTTGATTACAATATCATCTAATTGCATTGTTGTTGTTGGTCCAGAAGCACCATTGCCTAAATATTGGAAAACGAAAAATCCGTTTCCTGTTATAGATGCTGGAATATTATATACACCACTATTTGTAAAAGAAGCTCCATAACCACTTGTGTTTCCTGATGAAATCGTAAAGTTAGATGTAATATCTACTAAACTTGCTGTTGTAATTTGACTTCCAGGTACATAATTTGTTGTATAAAACACTTTAAAACAAGCACCGTTATTAAATCCATCGTTTGTTTTAAATGATAATGTACTTGCTGCTGTCATATTTACTGGAACAATAAATAATGATTTATTTGTTTCTGTATTTCCACCTCCAAAAGAAGACATTTGAATGTATGTGTTAGATCCAAATGTTTTTCTTTGCCAATATCTTCCACCTTCTGCTGCATCATTGATATATTTAGGGAAATTTTGTTGGTTATTTCCTGTGTATGATGTAAATGGTTCGTTTAATGTTGAATCATATACTATATTGTCACCTACAATTGGAGGGAAAAAGTCTAAATCTAAACGGTCATTTAGTAAGTTAACATCATTAATAGTTCTTACCATAAACTGAAAATCATTATTAAACTTAGTTAAAACACCTCTCATTTTTCCACTACCACTTGGAATTGCGTTTGAAGCAAAATTAGCAAACTCACTAATTCTAACAATAATTGTTTGACCAAACTCATCAGTAATAATGTGATTTGTTGCTCCTCCAATACTGTTTACTGATGGGTCATAGAATTTTTTTCCTAATGAAGGATCAGTAAATTGTACGTTATTGAATTCAATCAACATGTTTAAATATTGATTATTTTTTGCTGTTCCAATTGTTAAATTCTTTTTTACAATTTCTTCTTCGTCAACATTTGCACAACCTCTTTTAAGAACATCTTTGTATTCTACACCGCTAATTCTTCCCACATTTCCGTTGTATAAACTACCTATGATAGTAGAACTATGTGCAGTTGACACATAACGGTTTTTCATGTGAATATAGACTAATCTTCCTGGTTCATACATGTTGAATAAATTGTATGTATCAACAGGCATGCTGAAACCTTTAGTTCCATCTACTGATTGAAAAGAAATGGATTTGTAAAAATTTCCTCCTTCATCACTTGATGTAACGTAAGCCTCAATTATGTCATCGTTCAAATACTGAGTAGCTGTTGATGTAGCTGCATTTGTAATCTCTGTAACAGTTTTTGTAGCTGTTAAAGTAACACACTCTGATGATAAATCAGGAGTATTGTACTCATCACTATTTACACAACCTGTGAAGATTGCGAATAGGGAAATTAATGTTAAATTTTTAATTGTTTTCATAGCTATTTAATTTTCGTAAATTCTTATATCATCCAGTTGAAAAGTAGTAGTAGGATTTGCAGATTTACTTCCTTGGTATCTAAAAGCAATTCTAACATTTGTTCCTTTATAGCTACTAATATCCATTGCTCCACTTGGTACTCTATCATCATTTTGAGCACTACTTGTTGGTAATGTTGGGTTTAATTCTGTCCAAGTAGCAGTTGCAATACCTGGTATAGTTCCGTCATAGTCTTCAGAGATATATACTTTTAATACGCTACCGTTGTAAAAACGGTTTACTGAATTAAAAGATAACACTTTACTATCTGAAGCAGATAAATCAATCGCTCTTGTAATTAACCAAGTATCATCATTTGTTCCTGCTACTGAATAAAAAGAAGAAAATTCGGCAAACTTATTATTATCAAATAATTTACCAGACCATGCTCTTGGTCCTATTGTATTCGTATTAACCCATCCTTCAAGATTGATAGGCACCTCATTTGATCCACTTCCAACAGCGATATCTTCAAAGTTTTCAAGAAACAAAACTGGCTTTAATGTTGGAATAGCAAAATCATCCTCTTTTACACAGCTTGTTAAAAGCGTTACACTTAGTGTCATTAAGACAATCGGTTTTATAAATATATTTTTCATAGTTCTTTTTTTTAGAAATTAAGATAGAAATTTACAAAATAGGTTCTTCCATATCCATAGAAATATTTAGGGCCAAAAGTTCTTGCTCCTGTTGAAGGATTATTTGTAACGCTAACTAAATCTTGTTGAATATCTGGGAAAGTTGCTTTTCTAGATTGCTCAAAACCACCTGTTTTATATTCAATATCAAAAACGTTGTTTATAGAAGCAAAGAATCCTAATGTATTTCTGTTTTTGCTACTTATTCTCCATGATTTTCCTCCTACTAAATTCACTAAGGTGAAAGCATCAAATTTTTCTTGCTTTAAAACTTTTCTTACTGATGCTTCATCTGCACCATCAAATGAAATTCCTGAATTATCAAGTGTAAAATTATCTGTTCTTAAAACATTAGAAACATCTATATAACTATCTGCTAAATAATTCACGTTTGCACCAACCCACCAAAACTTAGGCGATCTATATTCTAATCCTAAAGAGTAAGCTTGTTGAGGCATTCCTGGTTGTTTGTAATCTTTCAAATATGTTGTTCCAAAAGAAGTTAACGGATTTGTATTATTAGCAGTCGCTTGAGAATCGTCATTAATATATAAACTTGGATTATTGTCATAAATATATTGACCATAAGAAGCTGCTCCATTTACTTTTATAGTTGATGTAATTTGGTATTCAAGACCAAATTCTAATCCTATGTTCTTTTTGTTGATTCCTGTAACGATTTCACTTACAAAGGCATCTTCATCTCCATCAACTTCTGAAATGTTTTCAGCATAATAGAATGAAATTTCTCTTGTATTTTGAATTCTAGACATAAAACCAGTTATTCTAGCTTTTAATTTTGGTGCACGAATGATATAACTACCGTCAACGCTCATTATATTCTCACTGTCCAAATCTGGTGTTAAATTATTATTTAAACGAGCATTTGAAAAAGTATTTCTTAAGTTAGGTGCTTTAGTTAAATAACCTGCGTTGAAACTTAAAAGGTGACGACCTGTTAATTTATATGTCAAACCTCCTTTGAATCCAAAATTTTCAAAATTTACTTTTTGACTTCTTCCAAATGAATTGTTAGCATAAATTCCGTTTCTGTATAAACCTTCTCTTTGGTAGTCTGTTCTTGAAAATGATTGAGCTAAATAAAAATCTACTTTGTCATAAGAAAATTTAAATTGTGTAAACGCATCTGCAACAGTTGCTCTTAAATTATAATTATAACCATAAATATCTCCTTCACCAACTTTTCTGTTAGGATTATTTAAATCTGATTGAGAAGCATCTCCAACAAAAAACTGATCAATATCTAAATAATAGTCACCTCCTAATAAATCTAATAAATTTTGGAAATTGTGCGACTTTAATTTTTTAAATGTAACACCTGCATTTAAACTAATATTATCTGACAAACTTGATGTTAATATTGAGTTTGCACTAATTTGTGTGTCATCTGTTCTGTCTTCGTACAATGCATAAATACTTCTTCCATCAAAAGAACTATTTTGATTAGCTATATACATTGAATTCCAATTGATTTGACTGTTGTTTAAAAAGAAGTTTCTTGCATTAGCAGCTCCTGTTTCGTCTGGAGTCCATTCTCCTGTATCTTGATCGAAAGTATTTATGAAATAACTTGGTAAGTTTCTGTAGTATGTTGGATCTGGATTATTACCATTAGTAAAATCTAATCTAGAGTTTCCAATAGAACCTGTTTGGAATGAAATATTAGTATTTAACCTATTGTTTTCATTCATTTTCCAAAAGTGAGATAATATTGCCATTGGCTCTTGAATATCTTTATCTCTTGAATTTCTTTTTTTACCATCTTGATAACCCCAATATGAATTATATTGATATCCCATCAAATCATTAACTTCTTTAGTATTAGGAGAACTTTTTCCTCTACTGTTTTGAGCAAAAATAGATGTTAAGTTTAAACTATGATTGTCATTAATTTTTTTCTCAACACTTGCAAATAATGAATTTGCACTATAATCTGTTCCTTCAAAATAACCTTCTTGCGCCCATCTTCTTGAAGCAGAAAGTGTGTATGCCCAACCTTTACTATTAAATCCTGAAGCGTGAGTAGCCATGGCTCTCCAACTATAGTTAGTGTTTGTTCCGGAAAAACTAACTCTACTTCCTGGACGATAGAAAGAGGCTCTTGTGTTTATTTCTTGTGTTCCTAATATATTTCCAAAGGTGTAATCTGAAGGTGTAGTTCCCATTGAGAATTCTTGATTTCTTGTAGCATCATTTAATCCTCCCCAGTTACTCCATTGTGGTCTACCATCATAAAGCTTATTCATTGTTAAACCATTAATCATAGTAACTCCGTATTCATTATCTAAACCACGAACTCTAAATCTAGCAAGTCCCCAGTTAAAAGCAGCTGCTTGTTGAAATACATCTCTAGTTGCTTGTAATAATCCCGAAGTACTTTCAGAACCACTATTATCATCACCTAAATCATTTTCTGTAATTGTAACTAAACTTAATTGTTTTTCAGTAGTTATATCTTCTTCAATAACAATAGTTCCCAAATCTAATAATTCGCCTTCAGTTAACTCTAATTGAAACACTTGTGTAGTGTATCCTGTGTAAGTAACAATTAAAGAATGATTCCCAGAAGGCACTTTGTCAAATTTAAAAACTCCATTAGAATTTGACACTTTAGATTGATTAGTACTTTCAATAGTTAATACAACATTTTGAAGTGGTTTTAAAGTTTTAGAATCAATAACCTTTCCTTGTAAACTAGCTTCTTGACCAAAAACAACCATTGTTTGTATTAATAATAAAATACTTAATAATAGTTTTTTCATAAAAAAATAATGTTTAAATCGTATATTAAAATTGTGTTAAGAATATAACTTAACAGTTTGCAAATGTACAATTTTTAACAATATTATATACCTTTGCGGCAATCTTTGAATAAATTTGATATTAAAATAACATAGCGCTCATGAAAATTAAACAATTAATTATTGTATTCATACTAATAACCTCCATAAACACTGGGTTTTCTCAAGAAAAAAAATTTGAATTACACACTATTGCATTCTATAACCTAGAAAATTTATTCGATACAATTAACGACCCTATTATCAACGACGAAGAATATTTACCATCAAAGGGTTGGACTTACAAAAACTACAAAAAAAAATTAGACAACTTAAGCAGAGTAATAGCTGAACTTGGAACCAGTGAGCAACAAAGAAGTGGACCAACAATTATAGGTGTTTGCGAAATTGAAAACAGAAGAGTACTAGAAGATTTAGTAAAGCATCCAAGAATAATCAATAAAAATTATAAAATTGTACACTTTGATTCTCCTGATCATAGAGGAATTGATACTGGATTTTTATATGACCCTTTGCACTTTAAACCAACAAGTTATGCAAATGTTCCACTTTATATATATAAGGATGATAACAAAAATTCTAAAAAAGAAAAAAGCGAAGAAACTGATGATAATGAATCTGTAGATACTAAATCCAACAGAGTTTATACTAGAGATCAATTATTAGTTACTGGTTTACTTGATGGTGAAGAAGTTAGCTTTATAGTCAATCACTGGCCATCTCGTTCTGGTGGAGAAAAAAAGAGTAGTCCATTTAGAGAAGCAGCAGGAGCTTTAAACAGAAAAATAATTGACTCTTTGTTTAAAATTAATCCAAATGCTAAAGTGATTACAATGGGTGATTTAAATGATGGTCCATACAACAAAAGTGTAAAAAAAGAAATTGGAGCTGTTGCCAAAAAAGAAGATGTAAAAAAATTCGGTATTTTCAATCCTATGGAGGAAATGTCAAATAACGGAATTGGTTCATTAGCTTATAGAGATTCATGGGATTTATTTGATCAAATACTACTTAGTGAACCATATATAAATAAAGAATATTCTTCATGGACTTATTGGAAAGCAGGTGTTTACAACAAAGACTTTTTAATTCAAAAAGAAGGTCAATATAAAGGTTATCCTTTGAGAAATTCAAATGGTGTTCCCGGTTTTAGTGACCACTTCCCAGTATATGTTTACATAATTAGAGAACAAAAACCTAACAGACAAATTGTAACTAAATCCGTTTCTCAAAAAAAGGAAATTAGTTTCAATAAGAATAATGAAGGTGAAATTGAAATTCCTTGTACCGTTAACACATCTCCTTTAAGTTTTGTATATGATGCTTCTATTGAAGATGTTTTAATATCAGGTAAAGACGCTTTGTTTTTATTAAAAACAGGTAAAGTTAAACCTGAAAATTATTCTGGAGAACAAACTTATTCTCTAGCTGATGGAAGAATTCCAGAAGGATCAACATTATTGATTGAAAGTATAGAATTTAATGGATTTACCTTGAATAATATAACTGCTGTAATAACCAATAGCATTACTTCATCTATGATAATTGGAGAAAATACGCTTAAAACTCTTGGTAAAGTTGAAGTTAATTACAAAGAAAATACGCTTTCAATTTCAAAATAATTTCAAAATTTAGATAATTAAAAAGGTTAGTTCACGCTAACCTTTTTTTATTTTTAGTAACTTCGTAGACATAAACAAAAATTGTATGGCAATTCAAAAACCCTTCAATCTAAATCAATGGCTTGAAGAAAATAGAGACTTATTAAAACCACCTGTTGGCAATAAAAATTTGTATATAAATTCAGGTGATTATATTGTAATGATTGTTGCTGGACCTAATGCGAGAAAAGACTATCATTACAACGAAACCGAAGAATTATTCTATCAACTAGAAGGAAATATCACGGTTTATGTTCAAGATAATGGTAAAAAGAAAGCCATGAAACTTGGTCCTGGAGATATGTTTTTATTGCCTGCAAAAGTTCCTCATTCCCCAGTTCGTACAGAAAATTCTATTGGTTTAGTGGTTGAAAGAAAAAGAGCGGGACAAGATATTCCTGATGGATTACTCTGGTTTTGTGACAATTGCAATCATAAATTATATGAAGTTTATTTCGAATTAAAAGACATAGAAGTTGATTTTTTGGCACATTTTAAACACTTTTATAATTCCAAAGAACTAAGAACTTGTGATAAATGTGGAACTATAATGGAAACTGATCCACGATTTGTAAATAAGATATACACTTGGTAAGTTTTGAAAACCAGTAAGCCATAAATCTGCAATAAAGTCAAAAAAAAGCCTTATTTTTGCCAAAAATATAACAAAAACATTAAATAAAGTTACAATGTCAACAATAGCACAACAATTCGGAATGGTTGAAGCCCTTGAAAAATTAGGAGTAAAAGCCATTAACGAAGGAACTTCAACAGGAAATGAATGGTTTTCAAATGGAGAAATCATTAAAAGTTATTCTCCTGTAGATGGTCAATTAATTGGAAAAGTAAAAGCCACTACAAAAGAAGATTACGAAAAAGTAATGCAAGCTGCAACATCTGCTTTCAAAACTTTTAGAGCCATGCCTGCGCCACAAAGAGGAGAAATTGTGCGTCAGTTTGGAAACAAATTAAGAGAACTAAAAGAACCATTAGGAAAATTAGTTTCATATGAAATGGGTAAATCATTGCAAGAAGGATACGGAGAAGTTCAAGAAATGATTGATATCTGTGATTTTGCGGTAGGTTTGTCTCGCCAATTGAACGGTCAAACTATACCTTCAGAACGTCCAGGTCATGTGATGCGTGAACAATGGCATCCGATTGGTGTAGTTGGAATTATCTCTGCTTTTAACTTTCCAGTAGCTGTTTGGTCTTGGAATACTGCTTTAGCTTGGATTTGTGGTGATGTTTGTGTGTGGAAAGCCTCAGAAAAAGCTCCTTTATGTTCTATTGCTTGTCAAAACATCATTGCTGGTATCTTAAAAGAAAATAATTTACCAGAAGGAATTTCATGCATCATCAATGGTGATTATAAAGTGGGTGAAATGATGACAACTGATACAAGAATTCCATTAGTATCAGCAACAGGTTCAACTCGAATGGGAAGAATTGTAGGAAAAACAGTTGCAGAACGTTTTGGAAAATCATTATTAGAATTAGGAGGAAACAATGCTATTATTATTACGCCAAGTGCTGATTTAAAAGTAGTGGTTCCTGGAGCTGTTTTTGGAGCTGTTGGAACGGCTGGTCAAAGATGTACTTCAACTAGAAGGTTAATCATTCATGAATCCGTTTATGATAAAGTAAGAGATGCGATTGTGGGTGCATACAAACAATTGACTATTGGAAATCCATTGGACCAAAAAAATCATATTGGACCACTAATCGATAAAGATGCTGTGAACACTTATTTAGCTGCTATTGAAAAAGCAAAAGCTGAAGGTGGAAAAGTTTTAGTTGACGGTGGTGTTTTAGAAGGTGAAGGATACGAATCTGGATGTTATGTAAAACCAGCTATTATTGAAGCAGAAAATCATTTTGAAATCGTTCAACACGAAACTTTTGCTCCAGTTTTATACTTAATGAAATATACTGGTGAAGTAGAAAATGCGATTGAATTGCAAAACGGTGTTGCTCAAGGATTATCATCAGCTATTATGACTAACGAAATGAAAGAAGCGGAAAAATTCTTGTCATTTGCAGGTTCTGATTGTGGAATTGCCAATGTAAACATAGGAACTTCTGGTGCAGAAATTGGTGGTGCTTTTGGTGGTGAAAAAGAAACTGGTGGTGGTCGTGAATCAGGATCAGATTCTTGGAAAGTATATATGAGAAGACAAACCAATACGGTTAATTATTCTGATCAATTGCCTTTAGCGCAAGGAATTAAGTTTGATTTGTAGTTTTTAGAAAATAGAACAAAGAGAATAGAATATAAAAAAACCCTTTAATATTTATTATATTAAAGGGTTTTTTAATATTATAAAGAATATTTTATCGTTGCATGTTTTTAGCTTCAATGCTCATAGTAGCATGAGGAACTAATTTTAAACGTTCCTTATTGATTAACTTTCCTGTTACTTTGCAAATCCCGTACGTTTTGTTTTCTACACGGAAAAGGGCATTTTTTAAATCACGAATGAATTTTTCTTGACGAATAGCTAATGCTGAATTTGCTTCTTTAGACATGGTTTCGCTACCTTCTTCAAATGCTTTAAATGTTGGCGATGTGTCATCAGTTCCATTATTTAAATCATTCATATAAGCGCTTTTTATCAAATCTAAATCGGCTTGTGCTTTTTCAATTTTTTTTAAGATTAATTCTTTAAACTCAGCTAAATCTGCGTCTGAAAATCTCATTTTTTCTTCTGTCATCATATTGGTATTATTTTGAGATTACTATTGTTGTTTTAATTTCATCAAACTCAATTTCTGTGCCATTAATTAATTGGTCTACAAAAACTAAACTTTCAGTTAATGTTTCAGATTTGATATAGTCTTCATTACTTAAAATAGCTTCTTCTAAAATACCATTCTTTTGTAACTCTACTTTAATCTTATCTGTAACTTCTAAACCACTGTCTTTTCTTATGTTTTGAATTCTGTTGACTAGCTCTCTAGCAATTCCTTCTTTTCTTAATTCATCCGTGATTGTAATATCTAAAGCTACTGTGATACCATTAGCATTTGCGACTAACCAACCTGGAATATCTTGAGAAGAAATTTCAACATCTTCTAGTGATAAATTTATGCTTTTTCCAGCAATTTCAATAATCAAACTTCCCTTGCTATCTAACTCGTTTATTTGCTCGTTAGAAAATGACTGTATCTCTTTAGAAATCAGCCCCATATCTTTCCCAAATCTTGGCCCTAATGCTTTGAAATTTGGTTTAATTTGCTTTACCAAAACTCCAGATGCATCATCTAAAAGTAGGATTTCTTTCACATTAACCTCAGTCTTGATTAAGTCAGAAACTGCTTCAATTTCAGCCTTTTGAGAAGCGTCAAGTACTGGAATCATTACCTTTTGTAACGGCTGACGCACTTTAATCATTTCCTTTTTTCGTAGCGATAAGACTAAAGAAGAAACTGTTTGAGCTTTCATCATTTTGCTTTCCAGCGATTTATCAACATATTTTTCAACAAATTCTGAAAATTTCGCCAAATGTACACTCTCAAAATTTTCTGATTGTGTTGCTTGTGTTAAATCTCTGTAAAGCTTATCCATAAAGAAAGGAGCAATTGGAGCACCCAATTTTGCCACTGTAACTAAACATGTGTATAAGGTTTGATAGGCTGCAATTTTATCTGTACCATATTCTCCTTTCCAGAATCTTCTTCTGCACAAACGAACGTACCAATTACTTAAGTTTTCTTGAACAAAATCTGAAATTGCTCTTGCTGCTTTTGTCGGTTCGTAATCCGCATAAGCTTCGTCAACTGTTTTAATAAGTGTATGTAATTCTGATAAAATCCAACGGTCAATTTCTGGTCTTTCATCTAATGGAATTTCAGCTTCTTCATATTTGAAACCATCGATATTGGCATATAAACTAAAGAATGAATATGTATTGTATAAAGTTCCGAAGAATTTTCTACGTACTTCTGCAACACCTTCTATATCAAACTTCAAGTTATCCCAAGGATTGGCATTAGCAATCATGTACCAACGTGTGGCATCTGGACCATATTCAGCCAAAGTAGTGAATGGATCAACGGCATTTCCTAAACGTTTGGACATTTTTTGTCCGTTTTTATCTAAAACTAAGCCATTTGAAACTACATTTTTATAGGCAATTTTATCAAAAACTAAAGTTCCAATAGCATGTAACGTATAAAACCAACCACGAGTTTGATCTACTCCTTCTGCAATAAAATCAGCTGGAAACATTCGCTTGTCAACCTGAACTTGATTCAGGTTCTCGTGTTTAGATTCTGAATCAAGTTCAGAATGATTAACACCGTCTATAAGTTCTTTATTTTCAAAAGGATAATGCCATTGAGCATAAGGCATAGCCCCTGAATCGAACCAAACGTCTATTAAATCACTTTCGCGTTTCATGGGTTTTCCTGATGGAGAAACTAGTACAATGTCATCGACTACATTTTTATGTAAATCCACTAAATCGTAGTTTTCTTCACTCATATTTCCAATTTCGAATCCTTTAAATGGATTTTCCTTTTGAAAACCTGCTGCGATTGATTTTTCTATTTCGTTATATAGTTCTTCAACAGAGCCAATTAAAATTTCTTCTGTTCCTTCATCATTTCTCCAAATTGGCAATGGAATTCCCCAATATCTTGAGCGTGATAAATTCCAATCATTGGCATTTTTTAGCCAATTTCCAAAACGACCTTCACCAGTTGCTTTTGGTTTCCAATTGATGGTTTCATTTAAGTCGAACATACGTTCTTTAACTTCTGTAACTTTAATGAACCATGAATCTAATGGATAATATAAAATTGGTTTATCTGTTCTCCAGCAATGTGGATAACTGTGTACGTATTTTTCAACCTTAAAGGCTTTATTTTCTTCTTTTAATTGGATAGCTATTTCCACATCTGCTGAACGTTCAGGTGCTTCTCCATCGTTGTAATATTCGTTTTTTACGTATTTACCTGAATAATCTCCTAATCCCTGGATGAATTTTCCTTGTAAATCTACTAGCGGCACTAAATTGTCATTAGCATCTTTTACTAACATTGGTGGCACTTCAGGAGTTGCTTCTTTAGCTACTTTAGCATCATCTGCTCCAAATGTTGGTGCTGTGTGTACTATTCCTGTTCCATCTTCTGTGGTAACGAAATCTCCTGAAATTACTCTAAAAGCATTTTCTGGATTATCATTTGGTAATGCTAATTTCATTAGTTGTTCGTAACGAATTCCCACTAAATCTGATCCTTTGAATTCTTTTACAACTTGAAATGGAATTTTCTTATCTCCTTCTTTAAAGTTTTCAAAATCATGTGCTTCTGAAGATTCAAAGAAAATTTTATTGAATTGTTTTCCAACTAAGTTCTTAGCTAAAATAACTTTTACTGGTCTAAATGTATATTGATTGAATGTTTCTACCAAAACATAATCAATTTTTGGTCCAACTGTTAATGCTGTGTTTGAAGGCAATGTCCAAGGAGTTGTTGTCCAAGCTAAGAAATGTACTTCTCCAAATCCGTTTAAGAAATCTGGTAAAGTTTCATTGATGGCTTTAAATTGGGCTACAACAGTTGTGTCTGTTACGTCTCTATAACTTCCTGGTTGATTTACTTCGTGTGAAGACAAACCTGTACCTGCTTTTGGAGAATACGGTTGAATGGTGTAGCCTTTATACAACAAATCTTTGTTGTAAATTTGCTTTAACAACCACCAAACGGTTTCCATGTATTTGGATTTGTACGTCACATATGGATCTTCCATATCTACCCAATATCCCATTTTTTCGGTTAAATCGTTCCATACATCTGTATAACGCATTACGGTTTTCTTACACGCTTCGTTGTATTCTGAAACAGAAATTGTTTTTCCGATATCTTCTTTGGTGATTCCTAATTCTTTTTCGGTTCCTAGTTCTACGGGTAAACCATGAGTGTCCCAACCTGCTTTTCGTTTAACTTGAAATCCTTTTTGAGTTTTATAACGACAAAAAATATCTTTAATGGCACGAGCCATCACGTGGTGAATTCCTGGCAAACCGTTTGCTGAAGGTGGTCCTTCAAAAAACACGTAAGGTTGGTTTCCTTCACGAGAAGTTACAGATTGTTCAAATATGTTGTTTTTTTTCCAGAAATCAAGCACTTCAGAGGCAACCGTTGGCAAGTCAAGTCCTTTATATTCAGTAAATTTTGTACTCATTTTGTCGTTATCTTAAATCAATTTGCGAAAATAGTAAATAGTTGCGAGTTATGAGTTATGAGTTAAGAGTTTTTGTGATTGAATTGGTTATTTACGAAAAAACTTCTTTTAAAACATCTAGTGATTTTGGTTTTTTAAAGCCATCAAGATGAATTGCATAATACTCTAAAAGTATTTTTAGCAAGGTTTGTCTTTCAACAGCAGCAAAATTTAATTGGATGTCATCAAATTTTAAGTCGATTAATCGGTTTAGTAAACTGGTTTCGTGCTGTGAAAGGCAGCTTGTTCCTTGAAGAAGGGAAAAAACTCCTTCAATGGTTTCGAAATAGGGTAATTCTCTTTCTGAAATGTCTGGATAGAACCCTAGATATTTAGTAATTTCCAACAATAAAATTAAATGAAAATTTGAAACGTCTTCATGTGTATCTAACCATTGGAAAGCTGTCTCTAGAAAAGAGAATAGGTTTTCATTTTTTTCTTCTTCTTTGATAGCGTGATGTAAAACTTCTGAAAGAAAAATAACGATGGTGCTTTTAAAAATATTCGTGTTTATGGTTTGGTAAGGAAAGGCTAATTTTATTTCTTTAAAGTGTTCTAAAGTGCCTTTGTTTTTGTGATTGGCTTCAATTTCTAGAATATTTAAAGGCTGAAAGTAGGCAATTTTTTGATTGTTTTTTTGGGAAGAAAAGGCATTTCTGACAAAATAGGATTTTAAACCATCTGATTGTGTAAAGCATTTCACAATGAGGCTTTTCTCTTGAAATTTTAAAGTTGAAATGACTATTGCTTTGGTCTTAACTTGCATTTTTGAATTTAAAATTAACGAACAATCATTACTTTTTTGACTTTAGTTTCCACTCCATCTTCTGCTGCTATAAAAATCATATAAACTCCAGATGCTACTTTATACTTCCCAAAAGCAGTAGTATCCCATTCAATAGTTCCACCAACTGATGTGGTTTCGTGTACAAGGTTTCCTTCTATATCTGTGATTTTAATATTTGCATTGTTGATTAAGCCACTTACTTTTACGGTTCCATTAAACTCAGGACGAACAGGGTTTGGGTAAACAAAAACATTTGACAAATCATCACTTGCTTTTGTATTTACTCCTAGAAAAGAAATTAAACCTTTATCTGTGGCAAAAAAGACTTCTCCCGTAGCATCATCGATTTCAATATCCAAAATATTATTACTGGGTAGTGGTGAATTTGCTTTAGTGAATCGATATAAAGTCTGTTGTCCATTGGGAGAAATTAGAAAAATTCCTGCTCCTGCAATTGAAACCCACTTATTATTTGCTCCATCAACGGCAATATCTATGACTGATTGTTGGTAAAAAAGTTCTTGTGCCAAACCATCTTCTTCAATGATAATTGAATTTGCTGTTATCTCCGTATCGTTTATGAATCTATCTACTGATAGTGTTCTTATTCCTCTGAAAGTTCCAATCCACAATTGATTTCTATTATCAACAGCCAAACAACGAACATCTGTACTTGGAATATTGCCTTCTTCTCCTTTTATCACTAACATTTTATTGTTATAATTTTCATTGAAAGCTATAATTCCATTGGCTCTAAATGATGGTATCCATTTAGTTCCATTTTTATCTATTACTAAAGGTGAATATCTTTCTGGCACTGGATCAACTAAAATACTCGACATATCAATAGATTGCCAGCTGCCATTTGTACTTAATCTTTTTAATGGTTTTTCTACATAGGCATTTGACATCCATACATTTCCACTTTTATCAATTGCTGGACCATTTACACGAACAGATATATATGTTGGCGTAACTATTTGCTGATTTTGTAATCCATCATTACCAGTATTTGTATGATTAAATTTTAATATTTCATTATTGTTAATCTTTAGTAATCCATCATGATGAGATGCAACGTAGAGTTCATCTTCATTATTTGGGTTTACAGTAATATAACATAATGATGTTGTTCCTAATAAATCTTCATAAGGTATAATTTCCCAACCTTGATTATTGGAAAATTTACTAATTCCTTGTTGTAACAAACTAGGGTCATAAGTTCTATCGTATCCTCCATAAACGGCCCACAAATACTTTGATGTTTTTTTTAATCTAAAAATATAGTTTTGTTCTGGACCATTTGGAGATAATGATTCAAAAGTCATTAAATTAGACAATTTTGTTTGAAAAAGGCCTTCTTTTTCTGTTCCAATAAACAAGTTGTCTCCAATTGTTACTGCACAAGTGAACGTATTTATGTTTTCGGGTATTTGTGTAATATGTGCAATGGCGGAAAATAATAAATCTAAAACAAAAACATGATTGTTGCATGTAATGATTAAATTTTCAGTGTTTGAAATAAACTTTATGCCTTGTTGTGGTAGAGAAAAAACTTGTTGAAAGTTTGTTCCAGTATATCTGTAGACTAGTTGATTTGAATTTAACGCTACTAACTGGTTGTTAAAATTTGTTATTCCTCTCCAAAAACCGGCATCAAATATTTGCCATTGATTAAAATCTATTAGGTTAGGGTTTGTTATTGATGCTGTTTTTATGCCTTGACTTGATGTAACTGCATATATTGAGCCATTAAAAACTGTTGTTTGCAGTATTTGTAATTCTTCTCCTGATGAACCGATATAATAAGTGTCTTCAAATTCTAAATTGTTTAATTTTAAAACTGTTATCCCATAATTTGTTGCTATGTATACCTTGTCTTCAAACTCATAAAAATGGTTGATTGTTTTCATGTTTGGAGGAACAGGTACTTCATTAATAATATCTACTTTATTAATTATTGTTCCGTCATCTTTGGTAATAATCAGCAAACCATTATCATTTCCTGTTAGGGTTAAATCATAATTTTCACTATAATAAACAGCTGTAATGGTTTCTGGTTTAAAACCGTCAATCGAATTTTTTATACTTAAATCTCCTGAGGAAATGTTTTTTGAAAAGAGTGCATTTTCCGTTGCTGCTACTACTTTTATATCTCCATAAGAAATATCAATAATTTCGTTATAAGAATAGTAGCCTTTCCACAACTGATTTGATTGTGAAAAGGAAAATGTTGAAAAGAATAATAATAGAAGTACTTTTTTCATTTGAATTATTTGAAGCAAATATAATACAAACGTTTATATTTAAAATTTATGATAAAAAAAGCTCTTCAAATTGAAGAGCTTTTTAATTTATTTTATAAAAGGTTGTTTAAACTGCACCTTGAGCAAGCATAGCATCAGCAACTTTTACGAAACCTGCAATATTAGCTCCTTTTACATAGTCAATATAGCCATCTGCATTTTTACCATATTTTACACATGCTTCATGTATATTAGCCATAATTCCTTTTAATTTTTCGTCTACTTCTTCACTAGTCCAACTTAAACGCAATGAGTTTTGAGACATTTCAAGACCAGAGGTTGCAACACCACCTGCATTAGATGCTTTTCCTGGAGCGAATAAGATTTTTGCTTTTTGGAATACTTCAATTGCTTCTGGAGTTGAAGGCATATTTGCACCTTCAGCCACACAGATACATCCGTTAGAAACTAGGGCTTTAGCTTCTTCACCATTTAATTCATTTTGTGTTGCACAAGGTAGAGCCACATCACATTTCACTTCCCACGGACGTTTTCCTTCTACAAATTTTGCATTAGGATATTTTTTTACATATTCAGAAATTCTAGCGAAATCAACATTTTTTATTTGCATGATGTGCGCTAATCTTTCAGCGTCAAAACCATCTGCATCATAAATATATCCTGATGAGTCAGAAGCTGTAACAACTTTTGCTCCTAATTCTGTAGCTTTTTGAATAGCGTATTGTGCTACGTTTCCTGAACCAGAAACCACAACAGTTTTTCCTTTGAAACTGTCTCCTTTTGTAGCTAACATACTTTGAGCAAAATATACGTCTCCATAACCAGTTGCTTCAGGACGAATTAATGAACCTCCGAAAGAAATTCCTTTTCCTGTTAATACTCCTGTGAATTCGTTTCTTAATCTTTTGTATTGACCAAACATATAACCAACTTCTCTTCCTCCAACTCCAATGTCACCAGCAGGAACATCAGTATCAGCACCAATATGTTTAGATAATTCTGTCATAAACGATTGGCAAAAACGCATAATTTCGTTGTCAGATTTTCCTTTTGGATCAAAATCAGCTCCTCCTTTTCCACCACCCATTGGCAATGTGGTTAAGCTATTTTTAAACGTTTGTTCAAAAGCTAAGAATTTTAAGATGCTTAAATTTACTGAAGGATGGAAACGAATTCCTCCTTTGTATGGTCCTATTGCTGAATTCATTTGAATTCTGTATCCTCTATTTACTTGAGTTTTTCCAGAATCATCTGTCCATACAACTCTAAACATAATTACTCTTTCTGGTTCTACCATTCTTTCTAAGAGCATTTTGTTTTGATATTTATTATTTTCTTCAATAAAAGGGATAACTGTTTCTGCTACCTCTTTAACAGCCTGCATAAACTCTGGCTCATTTGGGTTTTTTTTAGCAACCGCATCAATAAATGATGAAATATTTGCACTCATAGTAGTGTGATTTTTATTAGAAAAAACGTTTTCGTAATCGTTGGCAAATATACATTTTATTGTAATATTAACATTGAAGTTTTAATAATTCTCCATAAAATTTAACTGATTTTTAGCAATTTTACTTGTAATTTAAATTCTCAGATTACCAATTGTTTAAATTTTGATTGTTTTAAGGTCTTTTTTAGATTATATTTTTCAATCTGAATTTTGTTTTTATATATTTGTGGTTCAAAGTAATAAAACCCAAATGTTAAAAAAATTTATTATTCCGTTTTTTTTCTTTCTTTTTATTGGTACAACTGTTCATGCTCAATTTGGTAGAACATATCAGGAAGTTGGAATTATGGCAGGACCTGTTTTTTTTAAATCCGATTATGGAGAGCGTGGTGATTTTGAAAATTTTTCAAAAAATATGGGTTATTCTGTTGGTGCATTTTACTATTTTTCTTTCATAGAGGATTATAGAAATTTGAGAGAGAATTTTAAGTTGAGACTTGATGCTTCCTACATGAAAAGTGACTTGGAACATTATGGAAAATACGTTGATCCCGCAAAAACTAGTTTAATTGCTAATCAACTTAGAGCTATGAATGGCTCAACTAGTACCATTAATCTAGGTCTTCAACTTGAATTTTATCCTTTTAAAACGGATGATTATAATACTGGAGCCACTTTTACTCCTTATGTTAGTTTAGGTGGACAAATTGGTTATTACACTTCAAAAGTACAATCTGATTTAGGACCAATTGGAACACCTTTAACAACTCCACTAAAATACTCAAGTGGTACAAGAAATGAAAGTAGACCAGTAGCTTCTTTAACTTCAAGTGTTGGTGTTAGATACAGATTAGATGATTATAATTCTTTGATTTTTGATTCAAGATTACAATATTACACCTCTGATTGGGTTGATGGTTTGAACCCTGATAGAAGAGATTATCCTGAAAATAAAACTAATGACTATTCATTGACTTTTAATTTTGGATATGTTTATTTTTTCAATTAAAAATTAATGATAAACGATATAAAAAAACAGCACTGAAATATCAGTGCTGTTTTTTTTATTTTGATTCAATTGTATTGTATAGTTGTAATGCTTTCCCGTCTGTTAACATCGAAACAAAATGACAAATGTGCAAAAGTCTGTCATAAACATTTTCTTTTTGAAACTGATATCTTTCGGGTAATACCTTTAAAATTAAGGTATCGTAATTTGAAGCTTTCCCTTCAATTTTATTGTTGTATGCTGTACAAAATTTGTCTAATAAGGTATTGATTACTTTGTAGCCCACTAATTCTTTTTCTACAACTTCTCTGCTTTGATATACATTTTTAATACTAATTTGAATGATATCATTCATTTGAGCAGCATACTGGCTTTTATCCATTAGTGCAAATGGAAATTCTCCTTTTAAAATAGCTTCTTCGTTTTCTATAAAAATTCGTACAGCATCTTGAATTAAACTTCCGATTGCTAATGCTCTTAGGTAACTAATTCTATCTTCTTTGGTTGTAAGAGAATTATATTTTTTAGAATCTATGCCGTTTTTAACTAATTTAATGAGGTATTCTAATGCAAATTCTTCTTGTATTAAACCTAAGTTAATTCCGTCTTCAAAGTCAATTATTGTGTAACAAATATCATCTGCTGCTTCTACTAGATAGGCTAAAGGATGTCTTTCAAAACCAATATCATCTCCAGATTTATTGTTGATTAATCCCAATTCTTGAGCTACATCACTAAAGAACGCCTTGTCTTGTTGAAAAAAACCATATTTCTTATCGCAAATTTTTGGGGTTGGCTTTTTGGGTAAACTTTCTTTTGGATACTTCATAAAGGCTCCCAAAGTAGCATAAGAAATTCGGATTGAACCTTCAACGCCTTCTCTTGAAGTGGTTAGAACTGAAAATCCGTTGGCATTTCCTTCAAAATCAATTAAGTCTTGCCATTGTTTTTCTGTTAGTTTGTCTTTGAATTGCTGTCCATTTCCTGTTTTGAAATATTCTCCAATGGCTTTTTCTCCTGAATGACCGAATGGTGGATTGCCTATGTCGTGTGCTAATGAAGCAGCTGCTACTATAGCTCCAAAATCATTCATTTGATATCCATGTATCTCTGACAAATAAGGATATTTTTCAATAATTTTTTTTCCAACTAGTCTTCCAAGGGAACGTCCTACAACTGAAACTTCTAAACTATGAGTAAGTCTGTTGTGTACAAAATCGGTTTTTGATAATGGAATGACTTGTGTTTTGTCTTGTAAACTTCTAAAAGCTGAGGAGAAAATTATTCTATCATAATCTACTTCAAACCCTAAACGGGTATCGTCTTCTTCTTTTCGAAGTCTTTTACCTGTATCTCCTTGTCGTTTTAAAGAAAGTAATTGTTCCCAATTCATCATAATTGTTGATTTGATTTAGTCTTTTAAATTGGCCAAAAAGAATGATTTCGATTTCTTTGGATACTTATCATAACTAATGTCGCTTGGGTTTTCAATAACACTTTTTATGTTGACCTCATCACCAATCTTGAAATTAGAAATCGTGTATTTATAATCTAACAAATAAGGACCACAGAAGAAATTTCCGTCTGCATCTTGTTCTATTTTCCCTGTGTAAACTCCTTTTTTTTCTTTTGCCATGATTGTTGTTTTTATTTGAATTCAAATATACTTTAAAAAACTAAAACAGCCATCAAATTAATGAAGGCTGTCTTTGTTCTTTTATCTTTTATCTATAAACTATGAACCACACATTTCGCAATCCTCTGGACCAGCATTTTTGGCTAATTCAATCATTGCTTTGTATTCTTCTGCAGTCATTTCAACAGGTTCGTTGACTACTGCTATGGTTTCTAATTGTGGTTTTACCATTGGTTTTTCAACAGTTGCTACAATTGGTTCAGCTTTTTTATCGTTATTTAAAGTAAATTTAATAGCATCAACAGCTGCTTTTGTTCTCAAGTAGTACATTCCTGTTTTTAAACCGCTTTTCCAAGCATAGAAATGCATAGAAGTTAGCTTAGAATAGTTGGCATCTTGCATAAACAAGTTCAACGATTGTGATTGGTCAATAAAATACCCTCTTTGACGTGACATATCGATGATGTCTTTCATTGAAAGTTCCCAAACGGTTTTATATAGTTCTTTTAAATCTTCGGGAATATCTAAATTTTGAACTGAACCGTTGTTTCTCATCAAATCTTGTTTCAACGTTTCGTTCCATAAACCTCTTGCTACTAAATCGTGTAACAAATGTTTGTTTACTACAATAAATTCACCAGATAATACTCTTCTCGTATAAATATTAGAAGTATATGGTTCAAAGGCTTCATTGTTTCCAAGAATTTGAGAGGTTGAAGCTGTTGGCATTGGTGCAACAAGTAGAGAATTTCTAACGCCATGTTCCATTACTTCTTTTCTTAAACTTGCCCAATCCCATCTTCCTGATAGTTCTTCGTCTTTGATGTTCCACAAATTGTGTTGGAATTCTCCTTTTGAAATTGGTGAACCCTCAAATGTAGAATATGGTCCTTCTTCTTTTGCCATTTCCATTGAAGCTGTTACTGCTGCAAAGTATAGGGTTTCGAAGATTTCTTGGTTTAATTTTTTGGCTTCATCACTTGTAAATGGCATACGAAGTAAAATGAAAGCATCTGCTAAACCTTGTACTCCTAATCCAACTGGACGATGACGCATATTTGAATTTTCTGCTTCTGGAACAGGATAATAATTTCTATCAATTACCTTATTTAAATTTCTTGTAACTCTTTTCGTTACCGTAAAAAGCAAGTCGTGATTAAATTCGTCATTTTCCACAAACATTGGTAATGAAATTGAGGCTAAATTACAAACTGCAATTTCATCTGGTGCTGTGTATTCCATAATTTCTGTACAAAGGTTTGAAGAACGTATGGTTCCTAAATTCTTTTGATTAGATTTACGGTTTGCAGCATCTTTATATAACATATAAGGCGTTCCTGTTTCAATTTGAGATTCAAGGATTTTTTCCCATAGTTCTCTTGCTTTTATGGTTTTTCTGCCTTTTCCTGCGGCTTCATACGAAGTATATAGGGCTTCAAATTCTTCTCCATAAACATCACATAAATCTGGACATTCATTTGGACACATTAGAGTCCATGTAGAATCTTCTTCAACTCTTTTCATGAATAAATCTGAAGTCCACATAGCGAAGAATAAATCTCTTGCGCGCATTTCTTCTTTACCTGTATTCTTTTTCAGATCTAGGAATTCGAAAATATCTGCATGCCAAGTTTCTAAATAAATAGCAAAACTTCCTTTTCTTTTTCCACCACCTTGATCTACATAACGTGCAGTATCATTAAAAACACGTAGCATTGGAACAATTCCGTTTGATGTTCCGTTTGTACCCCTAATGTATGAACCTGTTGCTCTAACGTTGTGAATTGATAATCCAATTCCTCCAGCTGATTGAGAAATTTTTGCTGTTTGTTTTAAGGTATCATAAATTCCATCAATGCTATCATCTTTCATGGTTAGCAAGAAACAAGATGACATTTGAGGTTTTGGCGTTCCTGCATTGAACAAGGTTGGTGTTGCGTGTGTGAAGAATTTTTTAGACATTAAGTCATAAGTTTCTAAAACTGCTTCTATATCATTTAGGTGGATACCTACTGAAACACGCATTAACATATGTTGTGGTCTTTCAACAATTTTTCCGTTTATTTTTAGCAAATAAGAACGTTCTAATGTTTTGAAACCGAAATAATCATAATTAAAATCTCTATTGTAAATGATGTAAGAATCTAATACCGCAGCATTTTCTTGAATTACATTGAATACTTCTTCTGATAAAAGGGGTGCTTGTTGACCTGTTCTTGGGTTTACATAGTTAAACATTTCTGCAGCCGTTTCAGAAAAAGACTTTGTGGTGTTTTTATGCAAATTTGAAACTGCTATACGTGCAGCCAATTGAGCATAATCTGGGTGTGCAATCGTCATTGAAGCAGCTGTTTCTGCGGCAAGATTGTCTAATTCTGATGTAGAAACACCATCGTATAAACCTTCAATTACTCGCATTGCTACTTTTACAGCATCTACTAAATCATTTAAACCATAGCATAGTTTTTTAATTCTATCTGTGATTTTGTCAAAACTGACAGGTTCTTTGTGACCGTCTCTTTTTACTACATACATACGCTTACTTTGTTTTTGATAATGAAAATCCCTTCTCTATTATCGGGTTATTTGTAATTTGTTTGCCATCAAGGCTTTTTTGCTACGAAGACACAAAATTTTATCTTTTAAAAAAATCTTAGTGTCTTTGCGGCTATAATCTAAAAATCTGCGTCGAAACTAATTTTACTTGCTTCAGAATCTGTATTCATTACCCCTGCTTTTTGATATTCTGCTACACGTTTTTCAAAGAAATTTGTTTTTCCTTGTAATGAAATCATGTCCATAAAATCAAATGGGTTTGATGAATTGTAAACTCTATCGCATCCTAATTCTACTAATAATCTGTCTGTTACAAATTCTAAGTATTGAGTCATTAAGGTTGCGTTCATTCCAATTAAACTTGCTGGTAATGATTCTGTGATGAATTGGCGTTCAATATTTAGAGCATCTACTATAATTTCTTTGATACGTTCTTTTGGTACTTTGTTTACCAAATGATGATTGTGTAAGTGCACGGCAAAATCACAATGCATTCCTTCATCACGAGATATTAATTCGTTTGAAAACGTTAAACCTGGCATTAAACCACGTTTTTTTAACCAATAAATTGAACAAAATGATCCTGAAAAGAAAATTCCTTCAACAGCTGCAAATGCAATAAGTCTTTCAGCAAATGAATCTGATTCAATCCACTTTAATGCCCATTGTGCTTTTTCTTTTATAGCGGGAAATGTTTCGATAGCATGAAAAAGTTTGTTTTTTTCTGCTTCATCTTTTACATAAGTATCAATTAAAAGCGAATAGGTTTCGCTATGGATATTTTCCATCATGATTTGGAAACCGTAGAAAAATTTTGCTTCTGGATATTGTACTTCATTGACGAAGTTTTCAGCTAAATTTTCATTGACAATTCCGTCTGAAGCTGCAAAAAAGGCTAAAACGTGTTTGATAAAATAACGCTCATCGTCATTTAATTTGTTATTCCAATCTGATAAATCTTGGTGTAAATCAATTTCTTCAGCTGTCCAAATACAAGCTTCTTGTTTTTTATACCATTCCCATATGTCTTGATGTTTTATGGGAAAAATTACAAATCGGTCTTTGTTTTCTTGTAGGATGGGTTCTATGGTTGACATTTGATAAAATTTTGGAGATTTAGTTATGTTTTTAACTGTTTACAAAGTTTGCAATTTATTGTGTGAAATGAAAGTCAAACTTATCCACAATCGAGGGAAGTTTTTAACAAACAGTAAAAAAAGTCTTACCAAAAAACCATTTATAAGATGTTGTTTTTCAGTTGATTACAAATTTATGAACTATTGTTAAAATCGTTGTTAGAATCAGTAAACTCGTTTGATGAGGGCTTTTTTGAGGGATGAAAAATGGGTTAAAAAAATTATGGGAATAACAAATTCTTATTCGGAATTTATCGTTTCATTTCTTGGGCGACTTTTTCTAGTTCGTCATACCATTGTTGTCCGAATTTTCTAACTAAAGATTCTTTCAAAAATTTATAAACGGGAACTTCTAGTTCTTTGCCTAAGGAACAGGCGTCATCGCAAATATGCCATTTATGATAATTTACGGCTGCAAAATCTGCATATTCTTTGACGCGAATTGGGTATAAATGACAAGAAACGGGTTTTTTCCAATCAATAATTCCTTGATTGTAGGCTTGCTCAATTCCACAAAGGGCTGTTTTCCCATCAAAAATTACATAGGAACAATCTTTTCCTTCAATTAAAGTAGTTTCTGGTTCTCCATCAAGACCTATAACTGAAGTGCCTTGTTCTTCAATTGCTTTAATTCCCTCTTTTCTTAAGAAGGGCTTAACTTTTGGATAAATTTCTTTCAATATATCTACTTCACTTTTATCTAAAGGTGCTCCAGCATCTCCATCTACACAGCAAGCTCCATGACAGGCAGATAAATTACAGACAAACTCTTTTTCGAGAATTTCTTCGGATATAATGGTTTTATTGAGTTGAAACATTTTTTAAAAAGGATTTTCAGATATTCAGCATTAATATTTATGCAAAGATAGTTAGATTTTCCTATTATGGATTTAAGTTTTAATTTTTATAATGTATCGTTAAATAGAAATGTAGCTGTTAACAATATTGTTATATTTGCACCAAAATTATCAAGAATGATTAACTGGAAAGACATTTTTACCATTAGCATGATTCTTTTTGCTGTGATTGATATTGTGGGAAGTATTCCTATAATTGTGGGATTACGCAGTAAAATTGGTCATATCCAATCTGAAAAAGCTTCAATTGTTGCTGCGGTTATTATGATTGCTTTCTTATTTGTTGGGGAAGAAATTCTTAAGCTTATTGGCATTGATGCTAATTCATTTGCGGTTGCTGGTTCGTTTGTGTTGTTCTTTTTAGCTTTAGAAATGATTCTTGGTATTAATTTGTATAAAGAGGATAATCCGTCAACGGCTTCTATTGTTCCTATTGCTTTTCCTTTAATTGCTGGTGCTGGAACAATGACTACTATTTTATCTTTACGAGCTGCATACGACAAAATAAATATAATAATTGCTATTGTTATTAATGTGGTGGTTGTGTATGGTGTTTTAAAATCATCTGGAAAGATTGAACGCTTATTAGGTGTTAATGGCTTAGGTGTTATTAGAAAAATATTTGGTGTAATTTTGTTAGCTATTGCGGTAAAATTATTTGCTGCCAATATAAAAGGTTTGTTTGAATAATTTAAAATCTATAAAATGAAAATATTTAGTTATGTAGTAATTGTGTTATCCTTAATTTTGATTGTATTCAATTTTACAAAAATTGATTTTGACAATCCTTTTGAGGGAAAGAGCATAATTGCATTAATTGGTGTAATTAGTGGACTTTGTGCTATTTTTTTGATGTTAATCTATAGAATGTCAAAAATGGTTGATGAAAAAACAAAGGATAAGTAGTAGTAAGATTTGAGAATTAAGTATTAAGACGATTTTATGTTTGATGTAATTATAATTGGTGGTGGAGTTTCTGGAGTTTCATGTGCGTTGATTTTAGGTTCTGCTCAAAACAAGCCTTTTGCTGCTGATAAAAGAATAGCATTAATTGCTCATCAAAAATCATCTTCATTACAAAATGCGATTTTTAATAATGCTTATGGTGTTCCTGCCGGAAAATTAGGCTCCGAATTATTGGATGAAAGTTTGGATCATCTGCAAAAATTGTATCCTCATGTGGAACATATTTTGGGTGAAAAGGTTTCTGAAATTCAGGGTGAAGCTAGGAATTTTACTGTGATTACTAACAAAAACACTTATAAAGCTAAACAAATTGCCATTGGAATTGGTGCTTCAAATCCTTTTCTTATTGATGGATTAGCCGAATATATAATGCCTCATCAGAAAGCTGCTGTTGAAAAAAACAGATTGCAATTGAAAAACAACGATCATCTTGTAAAAGAGGGAATTTATGTGATGGGAACTTTAGCAGGGCACAGAAGTCAACTTTCTATCGCTGCTGGAAGTGGTGCTAGTGTTGCCACAGATATTCTTACTTTATGGAATAACGGAAGTCCTGTTCAGGTGCATGATGCTTTGGGAAAATAAATTATTTTTCCATTACTTTTTTGATCATTTCGTCTTGTGAAAGAATAATTTGGTAATATGAATCTTCATCAAACAGTTGACGAACAAATTCGGCATATAAATGGGTTTTTACCTTTTCTTTTTGGTTTGCGAAATTTAATAAATAACCGTTTTGAGCCACGTATTCTTTAAAATAATTTAAGTATTTATCGCTTCCTAAAACTTCTTTTTTGAGGGATTCTTTTGTTAGCTTATTGAAAAAATTTCTGTCTTTGTCTAATTGTTCAAAAATGAAATAACTAACTACTCCTGATTTCATTATCATCAATGTAGCTTCTTCTCCATGTTTGGTTTCAAAGGGTACAAAAACATCTGGCGTTATGCCTCCACCTCCAAAAACAGTTCTGCCTTTTTTAGTTTTAAACTTTAAGCTGTCTGCTACTTTTACGCTATCCGCAGCATATAGCTCTCCACTTAAAAAGCGTTTTTCAAATTCATTGAAATATCCATCTGCTTTGTCGTCATAAGGTTTTTGAATCGATCTTCCTGAAGGAGTGTAATATCTTGCCACGGTTAAACGTATCATTGAACCATCACCAAGAGGCATTTCTCGTTGAACTAATCCTTTTCCAAAAGAACGTCTTCCCACAATTATTCCTCTATCATTGTCTTGAATGGCTCCGGCTAAAACTTCACTGGCAGATGCACTGTTTTCATTAATTAAAACGATTAGTTTTCCGCTTTCAAAATCACCTTTTTTGGTGGCAAAAGTTTTCTCTTCTGTTCCTTTTTTATTGATGGTTTTTACAATTAATTCTTTGTCTTTTAAGAATTCATCAACCATTTCTGAAGCAATTTCTAAATAACCACCTCCATTATCTCTTAAATCAACAATTAATTCCGTAGCACCAATGTTTTTGAGCCTTATAATAGCTCTGTGAAATTCATCGTATGTTGTTTCGGCAAATCTATTTACTTTGATGTAGCCTGTTTTGTCATCTATTAAGGTGGCAATGTCAACGCTTTTTATAGGCACAATATCTCTGGTTACTTTTACTTTAAATTTTTTGTTGGTTGATTTTCTGTAAATAGTTAGTTCAACGATTGAACCTTCTTCTCCTTTTAGTTTGGAAAATAAGGCTTCATTAGACATTTTTTTGTTGTGCAATTGAAATTTGTCTGCAAATAAAATTCTGTCACCTGCTTTTATACCTGCTTTTTCGGATGGTCCATTTTTAATAGGCTTAATAACAACTACTGAATCTTTATGCAAATAAAAATTGATTCCTATTCCCACAAAATCACCTTTCATGCTTTGATTTACATCTTCCACTTCATTTTTTGCGATGTAAACCGAATGTGGGTCTAATTTTTCTAGGATTCCATTAACGGTTAAATCAACAATTGAGTCTGTATTTATATCATCAACGTATTCGTTATCAATAAAATTAATGAGTTTATTTAGCTTTTCAGATTTAGGATTTCTTGTTTGAACGGCATTTGGTAAGAAGTTAGTAATAAAATTACCCAATAATAGTCCGATAGCAATCGCCAAACAAATTATTAGTGGTAAAAATATTTTATTAACTTTCATTTTAATCTTGTACTAAATCTTCAATTAAATCGACCTCAACTCCTGCTCTTCTTAGAAAATCTAATCCTGAGCTATCTTTATATTCTTGATGGTAAACCACTCTTTTTATCCCTGATTGATGAATTAATTTACTACAATCTTTGCAGGGTGATAAAGTAATATAGAGTGTTGCTCCTTCGCATGATTGTGTGGAACGGGCTACTTTTGAAATGGCATTTGCTTCTGCATGAAGGACATACCATTTTGTATTGTTTTCTTCATCTTCACAACAATTTTCAAAGCCTGATGGTGTTCCATTATACCCATCTGAAATAATCATTTTATCTTTAACAATTATTGCACCAACTTTTTTTCGGTTGCAATAAGATAGTTTAGCCCATTCTTTTGCGATTCTTAGATACGCTTTATCGTATTTTGATTTCTTTTGAGACATATTGTTTACTTCCAAATTTCACTTTCGATTATCATAGGCAAAACTACACCAATTACAAAAGCTGACATTACTAAAGCCCAATCTTTTTTTGAAAATCTAAAGAAAGTTTGCACGATGTATGCAAGAACTAATACGACAAAAACAACTATTAATTGTGCGGCTTCAATTCCTAAAGCAAATTCTAATGATGGTATTAATTTATCAAAAGCATTTCCTGGTAAGATAGATTTGAAATAATTAGAGAATCCTAAACCGTGTATTACTCCAAAAAATAGAGTAGTTATTCCCATAAATGACAAATTGCCATTTCCTTTTGAAGCTTTTCCTGCTGTAAAAAGTGTATAAAAAGCAGTGATTATTATTGTTATGGGAATTAAAAATTCTATTACTGATGGATTTACATAAATTACACTGTATACAGACAAAATCAAAGACAAAGTGTGACCTATTGTAAATAGAGATACTAAAAGCAATACTCTTTTCCAATCTTTGAATGTATATGGAATCATTAATGCAATTAAAAACAGTACATGGTCGTATGCATTTATATCTAATACATGATGTAAACCAACTTTAAAGTAAAGCCAAAATTCAGACATTAGCAGTTTTTTAAAATCAAATTTACAACTTATTTTGAATTTTTCAGAAAGATTAAGAAAAGCTTATAAATAATTTTATTTAAAATCTAAATAAAAGTATATTTGTACAATTAAAATTAATACTATGTCATTTTCAGATTTATTTGATAACGAATTTAAAAACAGAAATAAAGGTCATTTCTCAGCAATTGTTAGAGTAGCATTATCAGATGGCGATTTAACACCCGAAGAAAAAACTTTTATTGACAAGTTAGCCATTCGATTAGAAATTTCTCAAGCAGAATATGAAGAAATTTTAGAAAATCCATCAAAATATCCTATTAATCCACCGCATTTACATGTTCAAAGATTAGATCGTTTGTATGATTTATCTAGAATGGTTTATGCAGATCACGTTTTAGGGCCAAAACAAAAAGCAGTTTTAACTCGTTTTGCATTAGCTTTAGGTTTTACGCCTAGTAATGTTTCTTATATAGTTGACAAATCATTATCATTGATTATTCTAAATGTTGATTTGGATACTTTTATCTATGAAATGCAACACATGAATAAGTAAAAGGAAAAAGTTTAAAAATAAAAAAGAGTAAACAATTGTTTACTCTTTTTTTATTTTTAAAACCTTATATATAGACTTAAATAGGTCTCTGGAAACGAAAGGCTTTACAACGTAATCATCCACTTTTAATGTTTTAGCCAATTCTTTGTCTTTGCTAATGTCATAAGCGCTTAATGCAATAATATTAGTTTTTTTAGTTTCAGTATTATTTCTTATTATTTCTATGGCTTCAAATCCGTTCATTTTTGGCATATGAAGATCCATAAAAATCAAATCATAGTTTTCTTTTTTGGTCATATCAATAGCTTGTTCTCCATTGTTAGCAATATCCATATAAAAACCTCCATGATTGACTAAGAGCTTCATTAATACTAATTGATTAATTTCATTGTCATCAACAATTAGAATGTTGTATTTCTTTTTAATATCTATTTTGGTAAACTTGGATTTTGCAACTTTAGTATTTTTAGCGTTAATTTCGGTTTCAAAAGGAATCGTAAATACAAAACTTGTTCCTTCATTTAATTTTGACTTGAACGTTAAAGTTCCACTCATTAAATCAACTAATCTGGATACAATAGACAAACCTAAACCTGAACCTTCAATATCGTGTTTATGCAGTTTTTTGAAACTTTCAAACTGGTTGTCACTTACTTTTTCAAATCCAATTCCTGTGTCTCTAATCTCAAATTTTAATCTAACGCTTTTTGCTCTTCTATAATCTAAATTGATTTCAAAAACAACATTGCCTGAGTTTGTAAATTTATAGGCATTATCTAACAAGTTTGTAATTATTTGAATGACTCTGTTATAATCACCTATCAATCTATTTGGGACTTTATTTGATTTTATAATTTGGAATTCAATGTCTTTTAGTAGAAATTTTTCTAAATAAACACGCTCAATGCTTTTCATCAATTCGTCTAAATCAAAAGTATTTTTTTGAATGGTAAATTCTCCATATTCAATTTTAGACAAATCAAAAATGTCTCCCACTAACCTATTTATATGTGACATTGAAGAGTTAATTGTGGTTAACAACTCTTTTTGATCATAGCTTAGATTTTCTTTTTTAAACAATTCTAATAAGCCTATTACACCTGCAATTGGTGTTTTTAAATCGTGACTTATTGAGGCTAAAAATTTATTTTTAAACGATTTTTCTTCATTGAGTTTTATGTTTTTTTTATTCTCATGAAAATTGGCAATGAATAAATCGTTTTTGTCTTGAGTAACTTGTTGAATTTCTTTATAGTATTCTGATCTATCAAAAATCAACAAAAAAGGGTTTTGTTTTTTTGAACCTGAATATACTATCATATCAACAATAATAGTTGTTTTTTCTAGTTCGAGTAATATTATTTTAAAAACTTCTTCTTTGTTTCCTTCTTTTATAATTTCGTCAATAATTTCAAAAAAAGGATGAATTTCATATATGGTTTTTGCGTTTTTTGTGGCAAACAACACGTCATCAGAAAGAATTATTTTTCCCTGTAAATCAAATTCAATTTTTTGAACTTTTATACTTAAATACTTGTCAATTGTTTTTTGAATCATGCGTTATTTAAAAAATTTAATCCTAATTGGTTAAAAATAGCTTCTACATTTTCGCTTGTTTTTGCACTTGTAAAAAAATCTATTGGGAAATTAATCTCTTGTATAAAGGCTTTTTTGTCAATTAAATCAACCTTGTTGGCTATGGTTAACAATTGTGCTTTTGGATAATTGGTCTTCAAATAATCTACCTCAGCTTCAATATTGTTGTAGGTTGTATTTCTTGTTGGATCTATAATATACATAAAACCTGAAGTGCCAATAAGATGAGATTTTCTTACTTTTTCTACATCGTCTTTTCCTTCTAAATCCCAAATGACAAAAGTGAGTTTAGTATTATTTACTTCTATTTCTTTTTTAAAAATATGAACTCCTATGGTTACTTTATAATCATCGGTAAAAATATTGCTCACAAAACGTCTTATTATAGAAGTTTTGCCTACACCAAAATGACCTACTAATACTATTTTTTTTGAACTAATCATTAAACAACGATTCTATTAATTTATTTGTAGCTTTTGAATCTTCTACTAATTTTTCTTTTTTGTGCTTTGAGGCAAAATCTAAAATTTTATCCTCTAATTTTTCTTTGAAATCAGAATTAAATGACCCTGAAATTACGGTTGCTACATAATAAGAAGCTAAATTTTGAATATAAATATTGTACAATTCATATTGAATTAGCTCCAAACTCTGTTCTTCTTTAGCAAAAGCATCTTCTACAAAACTTTTAATTGCTGTCAACATTCCTGCAATCATATCTTTGTCGATATTGTCTTCATCTTTTGAAACGTTAGCAATTAGTAAGCCAGAACCTTTTTCTATAATAAAAATTTGATCCACTTTTGGTTTAGTCATTTCCGAAAGGATAATGCTTTGTTCAGAAACTCCTGTAAAAATAGATTTGATTTTACGTTGCCATTTTTTGATTGAAAAAGTGCTTTGAACTTGGTTATTAATACTTTCCGTTAAGTTTTTCATTTCTTGTTGAATGTATTTTTTTACCATCTTACCAATAATAGGAAACAATGCTTCCACAACTTGATCTTGAGAATCTCTAATTTGAATTTTCAAGGCTTCAGTAATTGTTGGTCCTAATTTTGAAGGAATTTCTTCGGCAAAAGTGTCTAACTTTTTATCTACAATTGGATTTACTTTTTCAGCAAGTAGCGTTTCTTCATTTAAAGTGGTTTCAACCGATTCTAGTTTTTGTAAAATTTGAAGCGCAAATTCTCTATCCTCAGAAAGAAGAAGCTCTTTAAGTTTTACTAATTTTTCTGAATCGGTCATCTTAGAAAGAATTAATCTTTCATTATTTTTTCGCCCATGGAAACTAATAATGAACCTATTAGATTTCTATCTACTTTTTTATGATTTAAATCGTCTGTTTTTTCGTTTACTTTGTCTTCTAACTCTGTAATTCTGATATTTAAATCTGTTGATAGGTTGTCTATTGCGGTTGCTAATTCTTTATGAGTATCTTCAATTAGAGCCTCAAGTTCTTCTTTCCTTTTCTCAATATGACTTTTTATCGAATCAAACTCTGCATCGATTTGTTGAATATTTTCACCAAAAATCAGGTTCTTTATTGCTTCTAATCGTTGAGCAGATTCATTGGTTGGAATAGTCTGTGATTCAACCTCTTTGTTTTGATTTTTAGACATTTGATATAGTTTGATTTGTTTAGGATTTGCAAATTTAAGAAAAAATTAGCAACGGTTTAATCTAAGCAATAAAATGACTAATTTAACAAAAAATATCGATTAAATGTGTTTTTTTAAGGATAAAGTGTAAATTAGTGTTGATTTTGCTGCATAAATTGCTCCGCTTTTTCAACCATATTGAAACTTCCACAGAAAAAAGGCACTCTTTGATGTAATTCTGTAGGTTGAATTTCCATAATTCTTTGATAACCATCTGAGGCTTTTCCTCCAGCTTGTTCGGCTAAAAATGCCATTGGATTACATTCATAAAGTAATCTCAATTTACCGTTTGGTGCTTTTGAACTTGTTGGGTAAATGTAAATTCCTCCTTTTATCATGTTTCTATGAAAATCAGACACTAAACTACCTATATATCTAGAAGTATATGGTCTATCTCCTTCTTCAGCTTGGCAATATTTTAAATAATCTTTTACACCTTGTGGAAAATGGATGTAATTTCCTTCATTGATAGAATAAATAGTTCCATCTTTAGAAAATTGCATATTTGGATGTGAAAGGTAAAAAGTTCCAATAGCTGGATTTAGAGTAAACCCATTAACACCATGACCCGTTGTGTATACCAACATGGTTGATGTTCCATAAATTACATAACCCGCAGCCACTTGATTAATGCCTGGTTGAAGAAAATCTTCTGATTTTACTGGTGTTCCAATAGGTGTTACTCTTCTAAATACTGAAAAAATGGTTCCCACAGAAACATTAACATCAATATTTGAAGAACCATCTAATGGATCCATCAAAACCACATATTTGTTGTTGTGCGAATTATCACTTCCGGCTACCGTAATAAAATCATCGTTTTCTTCAGAAGCAATTCCACAAACGATTTCTCTATTGATTAGGGTTTGAATAAAAGTTTCATTAGCAAAGACATCTAATTTTTGTTGATCTTCTCCTTGAATATTTTGCTCGCCAGCTGCACCAACAATATCAACTAAACCTGCTTTATTCACTTTATAGTTCACAACTTTTGCTGCTAATCGAATAGAATTTATAATTCTAGACAATTCACCTGTTGAATATTGAAAAGCATTTTGGTTTTCAATAATATATTCTCCTAAAGTCTTGTTTCTTTCTTCCATTTCGAAATCGATGTAGTTGTGTTTATGGCACAAATATCGGATTTTTTGTGAAAAGAAATAAGATTTTTAGGTATATGTTTTTCTTAATCTTATTTTTGCTTAAAATTAAAATCATGACTGTCAGAAAAGGTACAAAAGAAGACATGCAAGCTATACTTGATTTGATAATTGAGTTGGCTGTTTTTGAAAAAGAACCAGATGCTGTTGTAGTTACGAAAGAAGATTTAATTAGAGATGGATTTTCTGATAGCCCTTTATTTCATACATTTGTTGCCGAAAAAAATGGAGCCATTGTTGGCATGGCACTATACTATTATAGATATTCTACATGGAAAGGAAAAACAATACATTTAGAAGATTTAGTAGTTAAAGAAAATCAACGTGGAACTGGTGCTGGACTCGCCTTGTACACTGAAATCATAAAACAAGGAAAGAAAGATAATGTGAGAAGAATCGAATGGAATGTTTTAGATTGGAATGAAAACGCTATCAAATTCTATGAAAAATCTGGTGCAAAAATCCTTAAAGATTGGTACGTAGTCCAAATGAATGAAATAGGAATCAATAATTTTCTAAATCTTAATACTTAATACTCTTATCTTAATACTTACACAAGAATGAAAATATTCAAATTTGGTGGTGCTTCTGTAAAAGATGCTGAAGGTGTAAAAAATGTTTTAAATGTACTTAAAACAGTTGGTCATGACAATGTTTTAATTGTTATTTCTGCCATGGGAAAAATGACTAATGCCTTGGAATTAGTAATTAAAAATTATTTTGAAAAATCAAGTGAATTTAATGCTTCGCTACAAGAAGTAAAAAAATACCACAACCAAATTTTAATAGATTTGTTTGATGATGAAGATAACGATGTCTTTTTTGCAGTAAATAGTCATTTAGCTGATTTAGAATATTTCTTAAGAAGTAATAAATCACCAAATTATAGTTTTGTTTATGACCAAGTAATTAGCTATGGAGAAATTATTTCTACAACCATAGTGAGTCATTATTTCAATGAACAAGGTTTAACAAACAATTGGATTGATGTTAGAGAATTCATCAAAACAGACAATAATTACAGAGATGGGAATGTAGATTGGGAACAAACACAAAAATTAATTTCAAAAGGAGTTAAAAAGAAAAACTTAAATATAACCCAAGGATTTTTGGGGTCAGACGAAAATAATTTTACTACAACATTAGGAAGAGAAGGTTCAGATTATACGGCTGCTATTTTTGCTTATTGTTTAGGTGCAGAAAGTGTAACTATTTGGAAAGACGTTCCTGGTGTCATGAATGCCGATCCAAGATATTTTGAAAATGCCATTCTTTTGAATCAAATTTCTTATCGTGAAGCCATTGAGTTAGCTTTTTATGGAGCAAGTGTTATTCACCCAAAAACATTGCAACCGCTTCAAAGAAAAGAAATTCCGTTGTTCGTGAAATCATTTATAAATCCTCTTTTGCCGGGAACATCTGTTTCAAAAGGTGCTGATTTAGATCCTCATACACCTTGTTTTATCATTAAGAAAAATCAATTGTTGTTGTCATTATCTTCGTTAGATTTCTCTTTTATGATGGAAGATCACATGAGTGAAATTTTTGCTTTGTTTGCGGAATATAAAATTAAAGTCAACTTAATTCAGAATTCAGCGATAAGTTTTTCAGTTTGTATTGAAGATAAGTATGATAATTTTAAAGCTTTAAAAACAAATCTTTCCAAAAAATTTAAAGTGTCTTTCAATGAGAATGTATCGCTTTATACTGTTAGACATTTTGATGAAGAAGCGGCGCAAATTGTAGAAAAAAGCAAAACAATTTTATTGAAACAAATTTCTAGAGAAACATTGCAGGTTGTTACTAAGGAATAACTTAATTAGCCACAGATTCACAGATTATTAAATACAAACCTATGAATCTGTGGCAAAACTCTTTTGAGACAAAAACCCAAAAAATATACTACTTTTGAAAATTGTGAGTTATAGTATTTATGGGTAACAAGTGGTTTTTATGGATTTGTTTGTTTTGCGTTTCGGGCATTTTGGCTCAAGAAGCACAAACACCTTATAAATCAAAGAAAATTGTAGCTTCAAAAGACACTATTGTTTTAGAAAAAGTCAGTATTAACAAAGCTTTTTTTAAAATTTTAGATAAAAATGGTATTGAAATTGATTCATCAACTTATAAAGTCGATTTCAAAACAGGGAAATTACTTTTCAAAGAAAATTTCATTACAACAGATACACTTGAAGTCAAATACCTCACTTTTCCAGAATTTTTGACCAAAACTTATTCTATTTATGATGAAAACAAAGTCGTTCCTAATGAAGCAGGTCAACTTTTCACCATAAAAAATCCTAACAAAAAAAGTTTCAAACCTTTTGATGGTTTAAATACGAATGGAAGTATTACCAGAGGAGTTACTATTGGAAATAATCAAAATACCGTTGTGAATTCTAATTTAGATCTTCAAATTACTGGAAAATTATCTGATAAAGTTAGCTTGAGAGCTTCTATTCAAGATAGTAATATTCCGCTGCAAGATGGTGGTTATTCGCAAAAATTAGATGAATTTGACCAAATTTTCATAGAATTATTTTCAGACAAATGGAATATTAGAGCTGGAGATTTATTTTTAGAAAATCGCAAATCTTCTTTCCTAAATTTCAATAAAAAAGTACAAGGAATTGCATCGCATTTTACTTTTGGAACCAGCGAAAATAAAACGGATATTTTTGCTTCAGCAGCTTTAGTTCGTGGACAATATGCTCGAAGCACATTTACGGGTCAAGAAGGCAATCAAGGGCCTTATAAATTGAGAGGCAACAATGGCGAATTGTATGTTTTAGTCATTTCAGGTTCAGAACGTGTTTTTGTTAACGGAATCCAATTAACTCGTGGTGAAAACAACGATTATATCATAGATTACAACGCTGGAGAAATAATTTTTACATCATTGTTCCCTATAACTTCCGAAATGCGTATCAATGTAGAATATCAATATACGGATAGAAATTTTACTCGTTTTGTAACTTATGCAGGAGCCACTCATGAAACTGAAAAATGGAACATTGGCGGTTATTTATATTCTGAAAACGATGTAAAAAACCAACCTTTGCAACAAAATTTATCTGAGGAACAAATAGCAGTTTTACAAAATGCTGGCGATGATTTAAATTTAATGAATGCTCCATCAGCTTATTTAGACAGTTATTCCGAAAATAAAGTATTGTATAAAAAAGTTATTATTTCTGGTGTTGAAGCTTTTGAATATTCAACAAATCCTGAAGATGAGTTGTATAATGTACGCTTTAGTTTAGTTGGAAATAATCAAGGAAATTACATTTTAGTAAACAATCAGGCTATCGGAAAAATTTATGAATATATTGAACCTGTTGCTGGAATTCCTCAAGGAAATTATGAACCTATTGTTCGTTTAATTGCTCCTACAAAAATTCAAATTGCAACGATTATGGGTGGTTATAATCCTTCTGAAAAAACAAAAGTAGATTTTGAAATTGGAGTTAGTAGCAATGATTTGAATCTTTATTCTAATTTGGATGATAAAAACAATAATGGCGTTGCTGGAAAAATAAATGCAAAACAACGGTTATTGTCTAAAAAAACAACTATTGATGCTTTTACCAATTTTCAGTTTGTACAACAAGATTTTAAAACTATTGAACGTTTATTTACCATTGAATTTAATCGCGATTGGAATTTATCTTCTCCATTAGGCAATCAGAGTTTGTTGATTTCTGGTTTGGATTTCAATTTTAACAAAAATGGTTTTGCTAAATACCAATTGGAAAAGTTAGATTTTTCAGAAAATTTTTCAGGAATAAGACACAGCTTATTGGGGAATTACAACCATAAAAATTTAGCATTTTTTACCCAAAGTAGTGCTATGAAAAGCGATGGAAGTTTTTCAAATTCAAAATTTATTAGAAGTCAAAACAAAACAAAATACACCGTAAAGAAGAATTGGTTTGGTGGAGAATTTAATTTAGAAGACAACTCAGAAAAACTGGTTGAAACTAATACTTTTTCTGCTTTAAGCCAACGATTTACTGAATATGGTGCTTTTGTGGGAAGAGGTGATTCAACAAAGGTTTTTGTGGAATTAGGCTACCTGCATCGAAAAAATGACAGTTTACAAAACGGAAGCATTCAACGTGTAAATTTTTCTAATTCCTATTACTTAAATTCTCAATTAATAAAAACAGATAAGCGAAATTTGAGTGTGTTTTTGAAATATAGAACCTTAAAATATGAAGACGCTACTATAAAAGATGAACCATCATTAAACTCAAGAATACTATATAACGATAGGTTTTTTGACCAACTTTTGCAATTATCAACTATTTATGAAAACTCTTCGGGAACTATTGCGCAACAAGAATTTACTTATTTAGAAGTTGAACCAGGACAAGGCGTTTATACATGGAACGATTATAACAACAATGGAATTCAGGAATTGCAAGAATTTGAAATTGCCCCTTTTCCTGATTTAGCCAAGTATGTTCGTGTCTTTTTACCTAATCAGGTTTTTGTTAGAACACACCAAAATAAGTTTTCGCAATCCCTAACATTAAACTTTAATCAATGGCAAAACAAAAAGGGTTTTTTAAAGTTTATATCCAAATTATACAATCAAACATCTTATCTAATTGATAGGAAAATAACAAGAGATGCAGATAATTTTGATTTAAATCCATTCTCAAATTCCAATGAAAATTTAGTAGGTTTAAACAGCAATTTTAGAAACAGTTTGTTTTTTAATAGAGGCAAACAATATCATACTATTACTTATAATTACTTACTGAATGATTCCAAAAATTTACTTTCCGTTGGATCTGTCGAAAATAAAGCAAAATCTCATCAATTGCAATATCAACATTTGGTGAAAAAAATTTGGTTATTTACGCTATCAGGAAAAACCATTTTTAGTGAAGCTTTTTCGGAAAACTATCCTACAAGAAATTTCCAAATTGAAGGATTTCAGGTTTTCCCAAAGGTTTCTTATTTGTTTTCAAAAAATGCTAGTTGGGATGTCTTTTATGAATTTCAAAATAAAGAAAACCAAATTGGTCTATTTGAAAGTTTACAACAAAATCGTTTTGGAACTTCGTTTACATTTAATAGCGAAAAAGGTTTCAGTGTCAATGGCGAATTTTCTCATTACAATAATTCATTCAATGGAAATGCACTATCAGCCGTTGGCTTTCAATTACTAGAAGGTTTACAAGTAGGTAAAAATCAAACATGGCAACTATTGCTTCAAAAAAACCTAACTACGTATTTAGATATTAATATCAATTATCAAGGTCGAAAAAGTGAAACTTCCAAAACAATTCACACTGGAAATGTACAATTAAGAGCCTTCTTTTAATTGATTGAACTTTAGTTAAAATGCTATAAAGACTATGCTTTTTAAGTTTTTAACGTTTTTTTTTCTACTTTTACTCTTCTAATAAAATTACGATGCGTTTAATCTTACTATTTACTATACTATTTACTAATTTCGTGTTTGGGCAATTGAGCAATAAACATTGGTTACCACCTTTGCACGCGAGAGATGCAAGCGTTGTGAATGATCATTATGTTTATTTATCAACTCCAAACCCTACTCCTTTTGCAGTAAATGTTTCAACTGGTAATGGAACGCCTATTCCTGGTTCGCCTTTTACTATATCACAAGGAAATCCTGTAACTATTAATATAGGAAATACGCAGCCTTCTAATATGTTTTTAAACGTTTCTAATGTAAATGTTGTAACGGATAATTTTGGATTAATTTTAGAAGGAAATGAAGATTTTTATGCCACATTTAAAGTACGGTCAGAAAATCATGCTGAAATTTTAGTTTCTAAAGGAATTCCTGGTATTGGTACAAATTTTAGAGTGGGAAGTGTTCCTCAATATTACGATAGTCCAGTAAGAAATTTTGTAACTAGTTTTATGGCAACTGAGGATGCAACAACTGTTACAATATCTGATTATGATACCAATGTAATTTTTGTTTCTGGAACTGGAAATGTGGTAGATGATACCCAAACATTTTTATTAAATGAAGGTCAATCAGTTGTATTGTCTGGTTATACAAATGTTGTTGCCAACAGAACGGGTTTTATTGGTGCTTTAATTTCATCGGACAAACCAATAGCAGTTAGTACAGGAAATGCACTAGGTGGAACAGAACCAAATGAAGTTGGAGGCTCTAAACAAGATTTTAATTTAGACCAAATTGTTTCTTTTGAACAAATCGGTACAGAATACATTGTAGTTAAAGGAAATGGTTCAGACAGTTCAGAGCTACCCTTAGTAATTGCAACTCAAAATAATACCGAAGTTTTCGTAAATGGAAATGCAACTCCAATAGCTACACTAAATGCTGGAGACTATTTTTTAATTCCCACATCAAATTATCAGGGTTCTAATAATTTGAATATGTATATAACAGCCAATAATCCCATTTATTTATATCAAATTTTAGCAGGAGGATTTTCTGATGCAACATCTGGTTTAAATTTCATACCACCTTTGAGTTGTTTTTTTCAAAAAAGCGTTGATTTAATTCCAAGTATTAATTCAATAGGAAATAATCAATATTCTACTGATATTCTTGCACTTACTTATACAAATTCTACCGTTACAATTAATGGTGCTTCTACTAGTGCTCTGCCTCAACCTGTTCAAGGAAGTGCTGATTGGGTTACTTATAGAATTTCTGGTTTCGTAGGAAATGTTGTGGTTGAATCTACTGGTCCTCTTGCGGTTGGAATTTTTGGTACTGATGGAAATGCTGTTGGTTTTTCAGGTTATTATTCTGGTTTTGGAAGTGAACCTAGAGATACGGATGTTGCTGTTTGTTCAAATGGAACTACAAATTTATTAGAAGAGATAGATGGAAACCCTGAAACTGGTGGTACATGGAATCCACCTTTAGCTAGTGGCACAGATGTTTTTGACCCAAATATTGATTTACCTGGTATTTATAATTATTCATACGTAGGTGATTGTGCTTTGGTGGATGTAGACATAACTGTAACCATTCAACAAGCTCCTTTTGCAGGAGATGATGCTACACTTGTAGTTTGTGAAAACGATCCACAAGTTGATTTATTTCCTTTATTAGGCAACAATGCAGCGACTGGAGGAACTTGGTCGCCTTCATTAGCAAGTGGATCAGGAATATATAACCCTTCTGTTGATGCAGCTGGAGTTTATACTTATACCATTGAAGCAGATGATGTTTGTGATGAACAAACTGCAATAGTAACTATTACTAAAAATACACTTCCTACCATTAGTTCAATAGGCGATTATGAAATTTGTGATGATGATTTAGATGGTGATGATACAAATGGTTTTGCCACTTTTAATCTTATTGCTAAAGATACAGAAGTCTTAAGTGGTCAATCTAGTGTAACCGTAAGCTATCATGAAAATCAAAATGATGCTGACAATAATTTAAATCCTCTAACTAACTATTATTCAAATTCTCAAACAGTTTATGTAAGACTAAGAAACAATTCTACTAATTGTTTTTCAACTACTTCTTTTAATCTAATTGTTAATTCACTTCCTGCAATACCTGATGAAGTTGACTTGAAACAATGTGATGCTGATACAGATGCTATTACTGATTTCAATTTAACCTTTGCAAATGTTTTAATTTCAAATGACACAACATTGAATTTCACCTATTTTGCTAGTGAAACCAATGCTGAGGACAATGTTTCTCCAATAACCAACATAACTAATTACACATCTGCTAACAATGGTGTTGCATGGACTAGAGTTGAAAATAACAACAATTGTTTTAGAGTAGTGAAGATAAATCTGATTGTTTCAACAACAACGCCACTAAATGTTATTCCTTTAACAGAATGTGACGAATTTATTGATGCCAATGATCCTTCTAATGATGGGTTTGATTATTTTAATTTAAACGATGCCACTGCTGCTATTTTAAATCAATTTCCACCAAATCAAGACTTACAAGTTAGTTATTATAGTAACTTAAATGATGCTGAAGCTGGATTGAATGCTATTTCAAATTTGAATAATTTTAAAAACACCATTGCCTCTAATCAATTTTTATGGGTTAGAATTGATAGTGCCATTAATAATGAATGCTTTGGACTTGGTCAATACGTTCAACTAATTGTAAATCCAATACCAAATTTTGATTTAGGACCAGATTCTGAAACAATATGTGTTGATGCAGTAACTGGAGCTGTTAGTTATGCTTTAAATGCAACACCTATTTCGTCTGGTAATTATTCTTATTTGTGGACACCTTCAAACCCAACTTTAAACAATGGAAATCAATCAGCAATCTATACAATTACCCAAGAAGGTACTTATACGGTTGAAGTAACAAATAACATTACAGGTTGTACAAATGTAGACACAATTGAAATTGTTTTCTCATCAGAACCTGTATCCGTTTCTGCCACTCTAATTACTCCTTTTTTCTCTCCTGGGTTATCATCTATCCAAGCTATACCAGTTGGCGGTTTTGGAGTGTTTGAATACAGTATTGACAATGGATTAAATTGGCAAAATAGTCCTATTTTTAGCGGTTTGTCTAATGGTGCTTATACAATTCTTGTTAGAGATACTCAAAGATGTGGTCTTTTAGAAACCCAAGAAATTAGAACAGTAACTTATCCTGCATACTTTACGCCAAATGGTGATAGTTATAATGAATATTGGAATATAAATGGCTTAATACAATCTTATAATGCAAAGATTTATATTTTTGATAGATATGGTAAATTCCTAAAAGAAGTAAAACCTAACGGTGGTGGATGGGATGGAACATACAACGGACAAATATTGCCGGCAACAGATTATTGGTTTAAAATTGAATACACAGAAAATGGTATTCGAAAAGAATTTAAATCACATTTTGCACTGAAGAGATAAAAAAAAGGGATGTTTATAAACATCCCTTTTTTATGATATGGCTTTAAACTTTAAAAAGCTGTATTGAATGATAGTGAAAAACCGGTGCTTTCAGGTACAAATCGGCAAACTCCTCCTACACAAACTAATCCACCTCTTTGTCTTCCATAACTTAGAGAAACTCTAGAAGAACCTTTTCTATAAGCTCCTCCAACGTTTAAATAATGTTTTTTGTTTTCTCCATCTTTTTTATCATTTCCATAGTTAACTAAGTCCATGGCAAAAAGCGAAAATTTATCATTAAAATTAAATTCCGCAGAAGCACCAACCCAGTTTTTGAAATCTGCATCAGCCCACATGTGTTCTAAATCTAATTTCAATGATCTTGAAGGTGTAAAATTATAGATAAATTCCCCATAAACGATATGAGTATTAACGTCTTCCGAAGCATCTTCTACCCATGCTTTATTATAATATTGATTTACATATAGGAAAGAAGTTCTAAAATCATCCGAAATTTGTTTTCTAACTTCTAGGTTTAAATCAGAAAAATATTTTTCACCAACACCAAAAAAATCGGTATCGTAAAATGCTGGAGCAGCTCTGTAATTTCCTGGTAAGTTGAACCAACTTGAATAGTTTAGTGCTACTTTAGTTCCATATTTTCCTCCTAATTTTGTGTCTTTTGCAAAATCATAAACTACATCGATTTGTCCACCTGTTTCTCCAGATTTCATGATTTCATTGGACTTAAATTCTACACCTGCTTGTGCTTGATACACATAAATATTGGCTAAGTTTGAATGGTGTTGTTTGGTTAAAGCTGGAGTGAAATTAATTACTTTATCAAAAAAGTCAAGTGAAGATTGATTTAGACCAACTGCATCAGGAATTCGTTCTGAAGCAAACAACATATTTTCTGTTCTTCTTAATGTTAAATCAATGCCTAAACCGTCTTTAGCAACTCCCATATTTACTTGAAATGCAGAGCCATGTTTTACAAAATCATTTGAAATTTCATTATTGATTCGGTTTAAAACAGCATCTTTTGATTTATAATTTCCTTCAAAAGAACCATAAAAAATGCCTTGTGAATAATTCATTCTAAATGAATAAGCGTTAGTCATTGGATCAAAAGTTGGATTAGGAACCATAGTTTCATCTATCTTTTCATATCTGTTTACATTAGAAATTCCAATTCCTAAATCTGATTCTTCGAAACCAAATAAACTAGATAAATTGGCTTCTAAATCAAACCCAAATAATTTTCCTTTTGAAACTTTGAAACCTGATCTTTGTTGGCCAAAAAATGATTTTATTTTTAAATTATTAGAAGGTTTGAATAGAATTCGTCCTCCTCTTAATGCAGTATTAATTCCTAAAGCTCTGTCTTCCCAAGCTCTTAAAATCATTCCAGAACCAAATTGTTCATAGAAATAACCCAAAGTTCCTTCTAATTTTTTTGATTTATATTTGGCATAATAAGTGGCTACATTGGTTCCGTCAAAACCTGGATAATAATTCAAAAGCGCTTGTCTTGTATAGCTTTCTCCTTGTATTCCAAAAGTAAATTTTGAGATTTCATAATTCAGTTGGAGATAATTATTAGACCTGAAATACTCTGGGTCTTGTTCATCATTTACAAATTCTAAATAACGTTGAGCGTTAGTTTCAAATCCTCCAAAAACTCTTCCGTAGTCTTTTTTTTCTTGTGCATTCATAGAAATACATCCTACTAAAAGCAATAGAAACGAAAAATTAAATTTCATTTGTTTATTTGTTTGTATTAAAGTATTTAATTAGTCTATCAGTAATAACAAACTATAATTCTTGAAGTTTAGCATACAATTCTTCTTCAGAGCCTTGTGAGTAGCCATTGCTAACGTATACTATTTTTTTATTTTTTACAACTATTGTATAAGGAACATTAACAATTGACAATGCTCTTTTCAATTCTTGATTGGTATCTAAAAGAACGCTGTAAGACCAATTTTTTCCATTTAGTAGAGGTTTAACTCTTTTTTGTGTTCTTGTATCATCAACTGAAACAGCAATAACCTCTACATTTAGTTTTTCTTTCCAATCGTTGTATTTTTGATGAATAGCATCTAGTTCATTAATACAAGGTGCACACCATGTTGCCCAAAAAGAAAAAACATATAGTTTATCTTCATCATCATAATCAGTGCTTACATTGAATGAATCTCCACTAACACTACTTAACTCAACATTTGGCATTTGCTTTTGTGAATAACCTACTACAGATAAAAATAGAATTGAATAAAATAAATTTTTCATGTTTAGATATTTATTGTTTTTTAAATTCATACGCTATGCATAAAATCTAGACTTTCTTAGTTCAGATTTTAACACTTAAATGGCATGAATCTTTTAATTGTGGTAATCAATTATAATACCAAAGGAAGTTGAATATTCAACTTCCTTTGGTATTATAATAAATCTATTTACTTATTTTTTTATAAACTTGATAGTTTGATTAACATCTTCATTGTTAACATTTACAAAATAAATCCCTGGATTTAATCCTGAAACATTAATATCTGTAGCGTCTGAAACATTTTTGATGTTTAAAACTGTTTTACCAGTAACATCTGTTATCATAACATCTACATTTTCAACATTAGAAATTTTGATAAAATCTTGTGCTGGGTTTGGATATACTTTTACAGTTTCAATGTTATTTTTGTTTGTAGAAAGCACATCAGCAGCTTTAAAACTTTGAACAACTTCTTTTGTTACTGGATTTTGCAAGAAAATAATTACTTCCAAATCAGTCATTTGCTCAATATTTGTACCTGCTAAACTAGCAGAAATTTGACCACTTACTGGTGTTCCCGCAACTAAAGTCACTGGAGTTCCAGATGCACTAGGCACCATTTTCATCATAACGTGTTTAAATGATGTTTCACCATTTGTAGATACATTATTAGTAGTAACCAATTCTATCACAGCAGCATGAAGCACATAATTTCCTGATAAATATGGAGTGATGTTATAATTTACAAGAGCTGTATTGTTTGAAAAATCTCTAAAAGCTGACAACACAAAATATCCTGGTTTTGTAGCTTCATTATTAACATGAGTAGTTAATGTAGCTTGATTATTTTGAGTACTATACTCAGAACCATCAATCCAAAGACTTGTAATAGCATTTACTCCATAAAAATCTCTTCTTACACCAGCTTCAGCAAAATAATATGGATCTCCTGCACCAGGCCAATTCATTTGGTAAGCTACATAATTAAAGTTTTGATTTTGAGCAGTATAATAAGGATTAAATGTTGAATTATTATACGAAGCACATGGCGCACATGTTGAACTTGTAAATTTCTCAATCATTGGTTTATAAGCCGTTGTTCCAGAAGCTACTTGTGTGTTTCTTACTAATGAATTATTTGATGGATCTCCATCTACTACTGCATTAACTAATGAAACATTAAAATTCAAAGCGTATGATTGACCAACAACCGCATTAAGAGGTAAACTATGAGTGAAATTATGAGTTGTTCCTGGTGCAATATTTACTCCTGTTACATCATAAGAATTAATTGCTCCACTATTTGCTTGCCAAGTTACTTGATAAGATGTTACTGCATTTGTTCCCAAATTCTCTACAACACCATTAAAAGTATAATTTCCTGCTGTAATTACAGCAGGCACAGTAACCGAATTTAAAGATAAATCATTTGTTACTGGTCTTTTAACTTGAAAAGCATCAACACCAACATAGTTGGAATTTGCTCCGTTTGGCCCTCCATTTGGAACTGTATATCGCAAAGCAAATCTACAAGAAACTTGCCCAGTTAATCCAGTTACTACATAAGTATATTTTGTCCATGTTGATGGATACTCTGAAGCCACTAAGTTTGGATTTACAGTTAAACATACTGTAGAATAAGACCCAACACCTGTTGCTCCTACTGGAGCTGTTGAGCTTGCTCCCAAAACACTTTGTCTTAATTCTAATCTGTCAGCCCATGTTGAACCATCTGGAACTCTAGTATAAAAAGATACTTCGTCTCCATTCTGAACAGTTACTGGTGGAGTCATTAACCAATTGCTTAATGTACTTGTTCCAGAGCCACTCTGGTAATTAACCGCAATGTATCCGTTGTCAGGACCATTGTAAGAAGTAAATGAAGCGGTATTTCCAACAAACCAGCTTCCTGTTCCAACAGGTGAACTTTGATTAGTCATTTCCCAGCCAGCTGGTAATACGATAGGTGTCGCAAGAGCGTCAAAATTTTCTTGAAGTAAACTTTGTGCGTTTGAACCAAAGCTTACTAAGAGTAATAGTAATAATTTTTTCATAATTAATTGATTTAGCAATACAAATGTAAAATTTTTTTTTAAACTTTAAGAAAAATTTATACTTTTGTGAAAATAATTTTATTATGTATAAAAAATTACTACTATCAATTGCATTGTCTGTAACGTTTTACATTTCTAATGCACAGTTCACCGTTAACAAAATAGACGGAACTCCTTTTCAAAACAATGAAGTTATAGAGTTTACTTCTCATAGCAATGCGGCTTCTGAATTAAAATTTGTTGTTAACAACACATCTACAGAAAATTTAGATTTTAGAATTCGTTGTATGGATATAGTTAATGCAACAGGTACTAACTTCCAATTATGTTGGGCTTATGAGTGTATTCCAAATGTAGCTTTTAATGGTATTTATCCAAGTTTTCAAAACGTAATAAATGCTGGAGCAAACACCACAGGTCTTGGAGACAGTTTTAAAAACTTTAATCCTGGAGATGGAACAAATTATCCTATGGATTTTTCATTTAGATTTTTTACTAGGGATTTAAATGGAAACAATGTAGGTAATACTTTTAATTTAACTTATAGATACCAAGGACCACTTAGTCTTGAACAAAAAGACAAATTGAATCTTATGGGTGTAAAAGTATTAAACACTTATGTGAACAGTTTCATTGGTTTAGAAATTCAAAAAAATGTTGATTACTCTGTAGCTAATATTCAAGGACAAAAAATCTTGTCTGGAAACTTAGACAATAACAGTAACTTAGATTTATCTTCATTTCAAACAGGTATTTACTTTTTAACTTTTAACAACGCTGAAGGATTATCTGATAGCATTAAAATTTATAAAAACTAATCATGAAGAAATTTTTAGGCTTGCTTGTATTTACTTTATTGTTAAGTTGTTCTAAAGACTACACTATTTTAGAATCTATTGATGGATTGATATTATCTGCTGAAGAAAATACAAGGATAATTAATCAAACTACCACTCTAAAACTAGCTAAAAACAACGGAGAAGACATAACTACTCAAGCTGAATTTTTTGTAAATGGTATAAAGATTGATGCAAACACCTTCACTAAAAATGAGGTGGGTACTTACTTCATAACTGCTAAATACAAAGGAATTGAATCTGAAAATATTGTAGAAATAATTTATCACGACGGTTCATTAGTTTCTTTTAAAAGCAATGTAATGGTTGAAGATTATACTGGTACTTGGTGTGGTAACTGCCCTAGAGTAGTTCATGCTCTTGATATTGTTGATCAGCAATTAGGTGCTAACAAAGATCAGCTTATTAAGGTTGCCATTCATAGGTCAAGCTCAAATCCACAGGATGCAAGTTATGATCCTTACAATTTTGATTCGTCTGCTTTTGAACCAAATGGTGGCTACCCAAAGGCTTACATTAATAGAAAAACAAGATGGACACCACTAGAATACAATAATCTTGGTATGGTAGTTTCTCAAACACAAGTTATTAAGAGATTAGGCTTGAAAATGGATACTGAACTACTTTCTAATTCAACCATTAAACTAACTGTTAACGGTTTATTTGCGGAAAGCACACCAAATACAAAGCTTGTAGTATATGCTCTTGAAAACGGATATGCTTACGACCAAATCAATTATACTACTTTTTATGGTGGAAGCGACCCTATTGCCTCTTTTGATCAAGATCATGTACTTAAAAACATCTTAACTAATCATAATGGAGATGGTATTGAAAACACAAATACTGGTAGTGAATTTACAAGAGAGTTTACTGTAAGTACCTCAAGTTTTCAAAATGTAAATAACGTAGAGTTTGTTGCCTTCTTCGTAAATAATGATGGAGCCGTTTTAAATGCGAGATTGTGTAAGATGAATGAAGCACAAGATTATCAATTACAATAATTCCCATTAACAATATGAAATAATACAAAAGGTGAGATAATGTCTCACCTTTTTGCTTGAATATAGCTCGCTTAAAGGAATTTTTCTTAATTTTGAAATAATAAAATACAAACATTTAATCATCTTATCCAAATTATAAGAATTCAAACAACTTAAAATGAGTAATATTAGAATCACTAAGCAATTTAGTTTTGAAACAGGTCATGCGTTATATGGATATGATGGAAAATGCAAAAACGTTCATGGACATAGCTACAAATTATCAGTAACAGTTATTGGTAAACCTATTACAGACACTAATAACGTAAAATACGGAATGGTGATTGATTTTACTGATTTAAAGAAAATTGTAAGAGAAGAAATTGTAGATATTTTTGACCACGCAACCGTTTTTAACAAAAATACACCTCACGTTGAATTAGCCAACGAATTAAAACAAAGAGATCATCATGTAATATTAGTTGATTATCAACCCACCAGCGAAAACATGGTAATTGATTTTGCAGAAAAAATACAAAAAAGATTACCCTCAAATATTAAATTACACTCTCTGCGATTACAAGAAACCGAATCTTCTTTTGCTGAATGGTTTGCGTCTGATAATTAAAACTCAATACTAATCCCATAAAAAAGTCCCTAATTGAATTAGGGACTTTTTGTTTAGTTTGGGTTGGTTAATTTTTGTTTGGGTTGTGTTTATTTCTTTACGATTAAGAACTCTGAACGTCTGTTTTGAGCGTGTTGTT
>JAESGW010000235.1_pt1 | contig 91561 bp, 85 predicted proteins | sample 9269791 | NCBI WGS metagenome assembly JAESGW01 (sample SAMN16773120, study PRJNA677053) | algae metagenome | isolation source: Aphanocapsa lilacina HA4352-LM1 and co-occurring heterotrophs from near cave... | place: USA: Maniniholo cave, near Haena, Kauai, HI | collected 2009-07-28 | reverse complement strand
GGCTTCCTGCTCCCGCAGAATGGCAATGATCTGCTCGTCCGAAAACCTGCTCTTACGCATCGTCCGTCTCCTCTCTGGAGGTTACGGACTCTACCCAAATCTGGAGGAGATCGACGGGCTCAGGTCAAAGCCGAATGGATGTTCGGTGAGCTGGGCTGTCTGGACCTTACTCCAGCCACATGGAGTATGGCTTATGCGTATCCTTTAACTGCCGTGTGAGCAATACCACGATTGCGATCGGGATCACTACAGCCCGTAGCATTCGATTATTCTTCTGAATGCCCGGCAATCGCTAAAGAATGTTATGGACAAGTCGCGAGGCTAAGGAACGATCCTTGCACTGTTGCATTCCTGTATCGAGAGCCGTCACGAGGCTCCTCTCACATAGGAGTACAACGCATGGACTGGGATCGTATCGAAGGCAATTGGAAAGAGTTCAAGGGCAACGTGAAGGAAAAGTGGGGCGACCTTACCGACGACGACATGGCCCAAATGAACGGCAAGCGCGACCAGCTCGAAGGCGCTTTGCAGAAGCGATATGGCTACGCGAAGGACAAAGCCCGTGAAGAAGTCGATATGTGGTCGCGCGACCTGAATTGATCCGCGCAGACTGATGTGCGAAAGGGTCCGGTCCCCAATCCCGGGTCTTTCGTGCGTCTGGAGCCAAGACAAAAAAGGCAGGCCGTACGGCCTGCCCACGTGACGGAATGCTTTGTGAGAATCTGCAGCTATACCGACGTCGACAACACGAACAATATCGAACAGGACGTAATCCCTAACATATCAAGTGTGGAGATCGACGAACTCGTAGTGAGTTCGTTTTGCGTTGTGCCCCTCGGACGACGTCTTCTCCGACTTCACCCCTGTCGACGCCCGATAGACACAAAGCCCTAAGTGCGCGCATGAGTGTCCAGGAACTAGGATGCATGTAGCAGCACTCCTTCTCAAGGTTTGAGGCCGGAGGGATAAAGAGGGTGGACATGCCCGTTGTATGCCCCGACGTCAACAAATGCTTGGAACACAATCAGAATAATTAAAGCATCGGTTAATTAGCGACGATCCGTCCACGGCGAAGCTATGCGGTGCTGCACGGTGCATACCTCGTGCGGGGGCACTATATGTGCTATGGAAACAGGCAGATTGGGCGCGTTCTGGTTTACGGTGCGCTCTTACAACCTATAGGCCTGCGGGAAGCAGGCCAGGAGCGGCAATGGCGATTGATCTAGCGAAGGGAGCCGAGGGTGGCGACCTGATCGACCCGTTCGGGCGCCATGTCAGCTACCTGCGCGTGTCCGTGACCGATCGTTGCGACTTCCGCTGTGTGTACTGTATGTCCGAGCACATGACGTTCCTGCCGAAGCGGGATCTTCTGACGCTCGAAGAGCTCGACCGTCTTTGCTCGGCATTTGTCGACCGTGGCGTCCGGAAGCTTCGGATCACAGGGGGCGAGCCGCTCGTCCGCAAGAATATCCTTTGGCTCTTCCAAGCGTTGTCGCGCCATCTCAAGACCGGTGCGCTCGAGGAACTGACGCTCACCACCAACGGCAGCCAGCTTCCAAAATACGCCCAGGCATTGGCCGACTGCGGTGTCCGCCGGATCAATGTCTCGCTCGATACGCTCGATCCCGAGACTTTCCAGCGCATAACGCGCTGGGGAGATTTCGCCGGCGTCATGCAGGGTATCGAGGCGGCCGAGAAAGCGGGCCTCCAGGTCAAGATCAACGCGGTGGCGCTGAAGGGCGTCAACGAGCACGAGATCGCCGATCTCGTCCGCTTCGCCCATGGCCGCGGCGCCGATCTGACCCTGATCGAAACCATGCCTCTCGGGGACATCGATGGCGATCGCACCGACCAGTACCTGCCGCTCTCGATCGTGCGCGCCCGGCTGATGGATGCCTTTACGCTTAGCGACATTCCCTATCGCACGGGCGGACCTGCCCGCTACGTCGTGGTCGGGGAGACAGGCGGTCGGCTCGGCTTCATCACGCCTATGACTCACAACTTCTGCGAGAGCTGTAATCGCGTACGCCTTACTTGCACGGGCACGCTCTATATGTGCCTCGGCCAGGAAGACGCGGCGGACCTGAGAGCGCCACTCCGGGCTTCGGCGGACAATGCCCTTCTTCACGCGGCCATCGACGAGGCGATCTCGCGCAAGCCCAAAGGTCACGACTTCGTGATCGATCGCCGCAGCAAGCGCCCGGCCGTCCAGCGGCACATGAGCGTGACCGGGGGTTAAGACTTCTCAATAGGGCGGCGTACCAGTAGCCCGACAAGCAACAAACATGTCCGCCCAGCCCTGCCAGAAGGGGCGGGAGGGAATGATCGGCTGGGGAGGCCGGAGTGAGCGAGCCGGAAGGGCGCGGAACGCGTCCGGCAGCCGACGACGGCGGAAGCGCAGCAGCAGGCAATGTCCGGGCCATTGTGGCGGTATCGCTCGCCATGGGCTCGTTCGCCTGCGGCGATACGCTGATGAAGCTCGCCTCGCTGAGCCTGCCGACCAGTCAGCTCCTTTTCATACGCGGTGGCTTGATCTTCCTGGTCTCGCTGGGCGTCGCCTTCTACCTCGGCGCGCTTCGCGAGCTGCGTCATGCCTTCGAGCTCACCATGGCAGGGCGGGTCGTGGGAGACGTCGGTGGCGGCTGGTTCTTCCAGAGTGCGCTCGCCCGCATGCCCTATGCCGACCTCACCGCGATCGGCCAGCTCAGCCCCATGATGCTGACGGCGGCATCCGCCATCTTCCTCGCCGAGCGCGTCGGCTGGCGGCGTTGGACGGCGACGGCGGTCGGCCTTCTTGGCGTGCTGATCATCGTTCGTCCCGGCGGGTCCACGTTCAACTGGTGGGCGCTTGCGGGTATTGCTTCGGTGTTGTGCACGACGGTTCGGGATCTCTCGACCCGCGGCATAAGCCGTCGCGTGCCTGTCAGTCTCATCATGACGTTTTCAGCGGGCGGGGTCACGCTGGCGGCTCTTGCCGTGGCGCCGTTCTCGAACTGGCAATGGCCCGACCAGCTCGTCATGCTGAAGCTGATGGGCGCGGGAATGTTCAGCCTCCTCGGCCAGCTCGGCGTCATCATAGGCATGCGTACGGGCGAGGTGTCGGCGGTCGTGCCTTTCCGCTATACGATCATCCTGTTCTCGATCCTCTCGGGCGTGGTCGTGTTCGGGACGCTTCCCGATGCGCTGACCATGCTCGGGATCGCGATCGTCGTCGTGGCCGGTCTCTACACCTTCTATCGGGAGCAGAAACTGCGCCGGTTGGCGGCACGACAATCCTGACTAAGCGAATGGCATGAGACTCCGGACGAGCGCGAGCCGGAGCTACGAAAAGTCGGCCTCGGCCGGCATGGGGAGGTCCTGAGGTGGCGAGCGGTCCGCACCAGCAGAGCTTGCACGCGCCGGCGTCTGCGCACATGGCCCCACGCAACAACCTGCTGGCGATCGCGGCGGTCATTGGCGCGGGCTTCTTTCTCATCTGCTCGGATGCTTTTTTGAGGCTCGCCTCATCCGAGTTGCCGCTCGGGCAGGTCGTGGCGGGCCGCAGCATTGTCGGCTGCGCCTTGCTCGCATTCGCCGCTTGGACGCAATCGGCCCTGCGCTGGCATCCGTCGATCTTGAAACCAGCAGTCGGCTTACGTGTGCTGGGCGAGGTCGGTGCGGCGCTATTCTTTATCGCAGCCATTCTGCGCATGCCCTTCGCGAATGCCGCGGCGATCCTGCAGTTCATTCCGCTCGTCACCACGGTCGTTGCGGCATCGCTCTTCGCCGAGCGCGTCGGCTGGCAGCGCTGGACGGCAGGCGCCATCGGTCTCGTCGGCGTGCTGCTCGTGCTGCAGCCGGGGACGAGCGGCTTCACGTGGTGGTCGCTGCTCGCAGTCGCCGCCATGCTCTGCATGTCGCTCAGGGACCTCGCGACCACGCAGATCGATCGTAGTGTGCCGACGCTGCTCGTGGGTACTGTGTCGGCGGTGGGTGTCGCCGTCGGCGGCTTTGCCCTGCTGCCGTTCGCGCCCTGGCAGTGGCCGTCGTTCGAAGCGACGCTGCTCGTCGCGGCGAGCGGTCTCTTCGTCGCCGCTGGCTTCTATTGCATGGTGCAGGCCATGCGTCTCGGCGAGATCTCGGCCGTTGCGCCGTTCCGCTATGGCACCATGCTTTGGGCGCTCCTTGTCGGCATCGTTGTCTGGGGCGAGGTCCCGAACCTCCTTGCCGTCGTTGGCATCCTCATCGTGGTTGCCGCGGGATTGGCCATGTTCGCCCATGAGCGTCGTCTCATGCGTGCGCGACTGGCGGGTGCACGATGACAGTCATGATGAATGTCCATGGCGATCACGCTACGTCGAACTTCCGCGCCATTGTTGCCATGCTCGTCGGACAGGCGAGCTTTACGTTCAACGATGCGCTGATGAAGCTCGCGGTCGCCAGTCTGCCCGGCGGCCAAGCGATCTTCCTGCGCGGTGTCATGGCCGTCCTCGTCTCGCTGGCGGTGTACGCCGTGGTGGGCGGCTTCAAGCGCGAACAGCTGCGCGGGCAGGGCCGCATCCTGACGCTGCGCAATATCGGCGAGATCGGCTCGACCTTCTTCTTCTTGTTCGCACTCTTCCATATGCCGATCGCGACCGCGGTCGCGATCCTGCAATTGATGCCGCTCGCCATCACGGCAGCTGCGGCACTCTTCCTCGCCGAGCCGGTAGGTTGGCGGCGCTGGCTTGCGGCTTTCGTTGGGCTTATCGGCGTGATGATCGTCATCAGGCCGGGCGGCGACGACTTCAATGCGTGGTCGCTACTAGCACTCACCGCCGTGGCATTCTCCGTGCTGCGCGATCTCTCGACGCGGCACATAGGCTTTCATGTGCCGGCGATTCTGCTCGTAACGATCTCCGCGTTGACGGTCACTACATCCGCAGCGGGCTTTGCGCTCGTCGAGACATGGATCATGCCGACCCAGCGCCAGCTTCTTCTGCTGCTTGGTGCTGCGGTCTTCCTGATCAGCGGCTACTACTTCATGGTGCACGCCATGCGGCATGGCGAAGTGGCGGTCGTCTCGCCCTTCCGCTACTCGGTTATCGTCTGGGCGATCCTCGCTGGCGTTATCCTTTGGGGTGAATGGCCGGATGCTCCTGCGCTTGTCGGGACGGGTGTCGTCGTGGCGGCGGGGCTCTATACATTTATGCGCGAGCGAAAGGTCTGGCGCTCACGGCAAGGAAGGGTTCGCGAATATGAAGCACGACACGGAGCGTGAAGGGCCTCTCGCGGGGCTCAAGGTAATCGACTGTGCGACCGTGTTCGCGGGGCCGCTGTCGGCCATGGTACTCGCGGATTTCGGCGCTGACGTCGTCAAGATCGAACACCCGGACGGCGACGCACTGCGTAAGATGGGCCAATCCAAGGACGGGCATGGCCTCTGGTTCAAGGTCACCGGGCGCAACAAGCGCTGCATCGTGCTCGACCTTCATGACGACGATGGGAAGGCTGCCTTTCTCGCGCTCGTGAAGGACGCGGACGTGCTGATCGAGAACTTCCGCACGGGCACGCTCGAGCGCTGGGGGCTCGGCTGGGACGTGCTCTCGGCACTGAACCCGCGCCTCGTCATGCTTCGGGTGACAGGCTTCGGCCAGACAGGGCCTTACTGTCATCGCGCGGGCTTCGGCACGATCGCGGAGGCTTTCTCCGGCTTCGCGCACATCACGGGTGAGGCGAGCGGTCCGCCGACGCTGCCACCCTTTGGTCTCGCTGACGGCGTCGCCGCCTATCATGGCGCATTCGCCGTCATGTTCGCGATCTACGAGCGCGATGTGCAGGGGAGCGGCAAGGGGCAGGTCATCGATCTCTCGCTGTACGAGCCGCTCTTCTCGCTGCTCGGCGGCCAGACCTCGACCTACGATCAGCTCGGCATCATCCAGAGCCGTTCCGGTAACCGCTCTGCGAACAATTCCCCGCGCAATGCCTACGTGACCAAGGACGGGCGCTGGGTCTCGCTCTCGGCAGCGGCACCGAGCATCACGCGTCGCGTGCTCGAGTTGACGGGCGGACCGGGCACGGCGGATGATCCGCGTTTCCGCACGAATGCCGATCGCGTGCGCCACGTCGAGGAGGTGGACGCTATCGTCGGTGGGTGGATTGCGAAACACACCCTCACGGAAGTGCTCGATGCCTTCGAGAAGGCTGAAGCTGCGATCGGTCCGGTCTACGACATTGCGCAGATCTGCGAAGATCCGCAGTATCTCGCGCGCGAGAGCGTCACCACAGTCTCCGATGCCGATCTCGGACCGCTCAAGATGCAGAACGTATTCCCGCGCATGGTGCGCACGCCGGGACGCATCAAGCATGCCGGCCCGCGCATCGGCGAGCACCAGCGCGAGGTTCTCGACGAGCTCGTTGAGCGGGGCTTGCCGGCCGAGGTCGCGGCGCGCCTGAGGGCTAAAACCGCCGGCAACGGCTGAGGGACGCCTCTGCAACTCAGCTGCGGCCTGATCGCGCCCTTGACGTTTGTGGGCGCCCCCCGATCTATTCTCTGCGCACATGGCCCATGGCGGCCATGCGGCAGCAGAACAAGGACGCTTCTTGCCATTTTCCTCGGTCACCCAGGCGACCGGCGCGGCTCTTCGCGAAGCCTCGGGCTATCTCGTCGATCTCGTGACGCCGACCGTGCGGCTCGGCGTGACGGGGCTCGCGCGCTCGGGAAAGACGGTCTTCATTGCCGGGCTCGTGCGCAACCTGACTCTCGGTGGGCGCCTGCCGTTCTTTTCGGTTGCGAGTGAGCAGCGGCTCATCCGTGCCTATCTCGAACCGCAGCCCGACGACAGCGTGCCGCGCTTTTCCTACGAGGAGCATCTGGCGGCCCTCTCGCGCGATCCGCCTGTGTGGCCCGAGAGTACGCGGCGCATCAGCCAGCTCCGCGTGACCATCGAGTATGCCTCGGCGAGTGCCATCCGCCGCACGCTCCTGCCGAACCGCCTGCATCTCGATATCGTCGATTATCCCGGCGAGTGGCTCATCGACCTGCCGATGATGGCGCAAAGTTATGCGGCGTGGTCGGCGGAGGCCATGTCGCTCGCATCGGCGCCGCGTCGTACCGTGGCCGCTGCAGGCTTTCTCTCTTTCGTGCGTGCACTCGGTCCTGATGCGCCGCAAGACGAGCAGGCGGCTATCCGTGGCGCTCGTCTCTTCACCGACTATCTCATGGCTGCGCGCGCCGCCGATCCGACGCTCTCGATCACGGGGCCTGGTCACTTTCTCCTGCCGGGCGATCTCGAAGGCTCGCCACTGCTGACGTTCTTCCCGCTGCCACCAGATGGTGAACAGGGCACGCGGAGCGGTCTCGCGCAGATGCTGGAGCGGCGCTTTGAATCCTACAAGGCGCACGTGGTCAGGCCCTTTTTTCGCGATCACTTCAGCCGGCTCGATCGCCAGATCGTGCTCGTCGATGTGCTCTCCGCTCTCAACAGTGGCCCGGATGGCATCGCCGATCTCGAAGCGTCATTGACGTCGGTGCTCGGCGCCTTCCGACCTGGACGCGCGAGCTGGCTCGGACAGCTCTTCTCGCCACGCATCGACCGCATTGCCTTTGCGGCCACAAAGGCCGATCACCTGCACAGCGCCAATCACGATCGCCTCGAGGCCATTCTCGGGGCACTCACGGCACGTGCAGAGGCGCGTGCGGTGAGCGCAGGCGCGGACATCAAGCCCCTTGCCATTGCAGCCCTGCGCGCCACCAGGGAGGGCGAAGTTACGCGCGATGGCCAGCGCCTTCCTTGCATCATCGGTACGCCGCTCGCGGGCGAGAAGATCGGCGGTGAGGTTTTCGACGGCAAGCGCTCGGCGGCGGTCTTTCCTGGCGATCTGCCGCCGCCCGAAGTTGTGACGGGCGAACGATCCGGCAGTTTCAAGCGCGACGTGCACGTTGTGCGGTTTGCGCCACCGCGCATCATCACCGAGTCGCCTTCCGGTCTCGTCGCGCCATGGCCGCACGTGCGCCTCGATCGTGCGCTCGAGTTCCTGATCGGAGATCATCTCGTGTGATGGCTGCCAACACCGATCCCCGCCGCCCGCGCGCCTTCTCGCCCACCGAGGCCGAGATCATCGAGCCTGCGGCACCGCGAGCCGAGCCCGCGCATGAAGGCGTGCCACCCCAGCCCACATTGCCGGCCGGCCTGCAACTTCCGACGTTCGACGACATCGGCCGCGGCATCCGCTGGGGTACATGGCTTCTCTCGGCCATGGGTGCACTCGCCAGTATTGCTTTCGGCGTCTGGTTCTCGCGCTTCGTGTCGGTAGCAGTCGCGCGCGAGGACTGGATCGGCTGGATCTCTTTCGGTCTCGCCGTCGTGATCGTCGTGACGCTGCTCATGCTGGTCCTGCGCGAGCTCGTTGGCTTCGTTCGCCTGCGCCGCCTCGGGAAGATCAGGTCGGCGGCCGAGAAAGCGCTGCGCGAGCGCAATGTGAGCGAGGAGCGCGAGACCATCCAGACGATCCGCCGCCTGCTCGCGGGCCGCGCGGAGCTGCGCTGGCATCTCGCACGCCTCGACGAGCACGCGCGCGATGTCCGCGATCCCGGCGATCTCATGCGCTTGGCCGATCGCGATCTCATGCTCGTCATCGACGGCGAGGCGCGCCGGCTCGTCGCCAAGGCTGCAAAACGCGTGACGGTCGTCACCGCGATCAGCCCGGCCGCATTCGTCTCTGTCGGCTATGTGCTGATCGAGAACTTGCGCCTCCTGCGCAATCTCGCGGGTCTGTACGGCGGCCGGCCGGGTTTTGCCGGCACGGCGCGGCTCGCGCGCATGGTGGTGACGCACATCATTGCGACCGGGAGCATCGCTCTCACCGACGATCTCATCGGCCAGTTCCTCGGCCAGGATCTGCTGCGGCGCGTGTCGCGACGGCTCGGCGAAGGCGTGTTCAACGGCGCCTTGACGGCGCGCATAGGCGCCGCGGCCGTCGAGGTGACGCGGCCACTGCCTTTTATCGAAGCCCCGCCTGTTCGCGTCCGCGATTTTCTCGGCGAGCTGATGCGGCGCGCACCTGGGGCGGATGCCGGTGCCGAAAAAGCGCCGCCCACCGGTTAGGCGGCCGTGATCGGCTCGGGCGCCGCCTTACCGCGGATCATGTCGGAGGCCTTGTCGGCGATCATCATGGTGCCCGCGTTGAGGTTCGCAGACAGCATCGTCGGCATGATCGAGGCATCCACCACGCGTAGGCCTTCGAGCCCGTGCACGCGCAACTGATCGTCGACGACGGCCAGAGGATCGCTCGCCGGTCCCATGCGGCACGTACCCGCAGGATGGAAGGTCGTCGTGCCACGCTCCTTTGCCGCGCCGAGTAACTCGTCATCACTCTGGACGCTCGGGCCTGGGAAATCCTCGCGCTCGAAGTAGGGCTGCAACGGCCGGCTCTGCAGGAGCCCGCGCGCAAGCTTCATGGCGCGGAGCAGCACGCGACGATCGATCTCTTCAGCAAGGTAGTTCGGGTTGATGATCGGTGCGTCGAAGGGATCGGCGGAGCGCGCGCGAACCGTGCCGCGGCTCTCCGGACGCTGCTGCCAGGAGGCGACGGTCATGCCGGGCTCGCGCTCGAGCTGGCCTTGCACGCCCTCCATGTAGCTTGCAGGCGTGAACGTGAACTGCATGTCGGAGCTTTCGGCCGTCTCGCCCGAGTGCCAGAAGCCGTAGACCAGCGTCGGGCTTAGCGCGAGGATGCCCTTGCGCTGGAAAGCCCACTTGGCGACCTCTGTCGCGAGCTTGAGCCCGCGTGTGCGCTCGTTGATCGTCTCGATGTTCTTCACGCGTGCGGCAAAGCGCGGGGCGTAGTGATCCTTAAGGTTCTCACCGACGCCCGCAAGCGCGTGGCGTACCTCGATGCCGAGGCTGTTGAGGAGCTGGGGCGGACCGATACCTGAAATCTGCAGGATCTGCGGTGAATTGTACGAGCCGCCGCAGAGGATCACCTCGCGCGTTGCCTTGAGCGTGTGCTGCGCGCCGTTCCGACCGCCCTTACGATAGGTGACGCCGGTTGCGCGGCGCCCGTCGAGGTCGATCCTCGTCACGTGCACGCCCGTGCGCACGTCGAGGTTCGCGCGCTTCATGGCGGGATGCAGGAACGCACGTGCTGCGCTCACGCGCCGGCCGTTGTGGATCGTGCGCTGGGCGTAGGAAACGCCTTCCTGGATGCGGCCGTTGTAGTCGGGATTACGGGGAATGCCGGCCTCCACGCAGCCCTGGATGAAGGCCTCACAAAGCGGGTGGCGGTAGTCGATGTCGGTAACCGTCAGCGCGCCGTCTCGGCCGCGATACGTGGCGTCGCCATCGCCGACGCGTCTCTCGAGGCGCTTGAAATAGGGGAGCACGTCGGCATAGCCCCAACCGCGGTTCCCAAATTGAGCCCAGGTGTTGTAATCGCCGCGCTGGCCGCGATTGTAGACGTGGCCGTTGATCGAGCTCGAGCCGCCGAGAGTCTTGCCGCGCGGAGCGAAGATACGGCGGCCTCCGGTCCATTCGCTCGGCTCCATGTCGTAGAGCCAATTCACGCGCTTATCGTAGAAAGTCTTGATAAATCCAGCGGGAATATGGATGTACGGATGCCAATCCGAAGGGCCGGCCTCGAGAACCGCGACGCGACATCCCTGATCCTCGCTCAGCCGGTTTGCGAGCACAGACCCGGCAGAGCCAGCGCCGACGATGACGTAGTCGAACGTCTCCAATTCCCCCTCCCAGACATTCCAGCCCCTGAAACGCGGGGTCATCGACGCGCAGGTGTACGAGCAGCCGCCACGGCGTCAAGGCCACCCGTGAGCGGGCCGGCGTACTGCGGGGCAGGCATGACCGGGAGGCTTGGCCCGAGTGTGAGGTATAGCCGCAAACAATCTAGAATTGCAGAACATCATTATGCAACCAATAGCTGTACTGATCGCCGTGTCATGGTGGCAACGACCGCGTGTCGCCATTGCATCAGTGGATCTCTTGCGGGTGTTTATGCGCTTGATCTGGGCCTCGGAGCGTAGGTGCGTTCCCATACTTTCGCTTCAGCGAACGTGAAGGAGCGTCCAGCCGGCCAATGCCAAGAAAAAGCCCAATTTCCGGCACCTTTCCACTCATCCTGGGCCGCTCCACCGCGGGAAACGCGCAGGGTCCAGGCTCACGAAGAGGAGGCCAGTTGGCAAGCTCACACGTAGTCCACGGCTTATTCCTGCAGATTGCAAAGCGGATGGAGAGAAACCCTCGTGTTCCAAGCATATTTGCATCGGATATGATCGCCATGGCTGAAGAAGCCTGAATTTCTAAGCCTTTGATTCTATTAATTAAAAAGTAGAATTGAGAGTATTATTCAAATGCACGCATTGCGTGTATGTGCCGGATTCGCCACTAGAGGCATCGAAACGGCTCATTTCCGGGCATTTACTGTTTACCGCTCAGAGGGCCCTGAGCTAATCCTTAACCACCGGCAAGGGGTCGATGGCCGTATCTGTGGCAATCGAAGGGATCGGCCAGCGACGGTCTCGCGTCGATAGTGGCGTGAAGTAGCGTTAGCGAAATGGAGTGGTGTCATATGCATGGGGGACTGTTGAAATCAGCTAGCGCGCTGGCGATCGTCGCTGCCGCTGGCTTTTATGGCGTAAGCCCCGCCTCGGCCGCCGATCTCGGCGGAGACTGCTGCGCCGACCTCGAGGAGCGGGTTGCTGAACTCGAGGCAACGACTGTTCGCAAGGGTACCCGCAAGGTTTCGGTCACGCTCTCGGGCCAGATCTCGCAGGAACTGCTGTTCTGGGATGATGGCAACACTAGCGACATGTATGTCACGGGGCCGAACAGCTCGAACTCGCGCTGGCGCTTTCTCGGCTCGGCCAAGATCTCGCCTGAGGTGACCGCCGGCTTCCTCTACGAGCTGCAGGCCTACGCCAGCAACTCGGGCTCCGTGAACCAGGGCAATGGTGGCGATGACCTCGGCGGCGCGCTGTTCGGTGGCGGTGCCAACGCTCTTCGTGAAGCCATGGCCTGGATCGAGCACAGCCGCCTCGGCCGCATCTCGATCGGTCACGGTTCGAACTTCGCCAACAACTCGATTCTCGTCGATCTGTCCGGCAAAGGCATGGCGGCGTCGAACGGCGTGTTCCTGCATCAGTCGGCGTTCCGCATCGCCAACGGCAACGGCGGCTACTCGGACTTTACCTGGGGCAACTTCTTCCAGGGCACAGGCGACTGGCTGAACACCCGCAACGAGCACATCCAGTACCGCACCCCGACGATTGCCGGCTTCACGCTCGGTGCCTCGTTCGGTGAGGACAATTACTGGGATGTGGGCATCCGCTATGCCGGCGAGTTCAACGGCGTCCGCATCGCGGCGAACGTCGCCTACTCGGAGCTGAGCGAGTTCAACGACGGTGATGCGGCTTCGGGTATTGGCGCTGGGTTCCAGGCAGCCGCTCCGGGCGTGATTTGCGTCCAGAACTGCGACAAGGAGATCAAGCAGCTCGCGGGTTCGGCCTCGATCCGCCACATGCCGACCGGCCTGTTCTTCACGGGTGCTGCCGGCTGGCGCGAGACGGAGAACTACCAGTTCAGCGCTGGTGGTACGGCGTTCAGCTCTGACTCAAGCTTCTTCTATCTGTCGGCTGGTATCGCCCGCAACTACTTCGGGCTTGGCGACACGGTGCTGTACGGCGAATACAGCGAGTGGAAGGGCGTTGGCGCGGACACCAACGCAGCTATCCTAGACGACGACAAGCTGAAGCATTGGGGCGTGGGTATCGTCCAGCACGTCGATGCGGCGGCGATGGAGCTCTGGCTGGCGTACAAGAACTACTCGCTGGATGCCCCCGGTCTGGTGACTGGCGGCGCCGAGGATCTGCACACGGTCTCGGCTGGTACCCGCATCCGCTTCTAAGCCGGATCGGTTCGCCACAAGTTTTCAAGGAAAGGGCCGCCTTCGGGTGGCCCTTTCTCACGAGGGAGGTACGGAAGCATCTATAGGGAGCTGGCTATGCGCGGCCTGCACGACCGTCAATCGCCGCGGGCGCTTCGACCCTTGCGCCGCCTCCCGGCCTGAGCTACCACCCCGTAGAGACGAAGATGCTGCGGGACGCGATTCCGTGGCGTTCCCCTGACGAAGTCGTGGCCCGCCAGCCACTCGGGACAGACCGATGCCTGAACTGCTGATGGACTATCTGCCGATCGCCGTCTTCCTCGGCGTCGCGCTGTTTATCGGCCTGGCGCTCATGATTGCGCCGTTCCTGGTTGCCGTCCGTAATCCCGATCCCGAGAAAGTCTCGGCCTACGAGTGCGGCTTCAATGCCTTCGACGACGCGCGCATGAAATTTGACGTGCGCTTCTATCTCGTCGCTATTCTCTTCATCATCTTCGACCTCGAGGTGGCCTTCCTCTTTCCTTGGGCCGTCGCCTTCAAGGAAACCGGCGCCTTCGGCTTCTGGTCGATGATGATCTTCCTCGGCGTGCTCACGATCGGCTTCATCTACGAGTGGCGCAAAGGAGCGCTGGAATGGGATTGATTACGCCGCCAGTGCCGGTTTTCGACAAGCCGCGCGAGGGTGCCGGTGGCATCGTGAAACCCGGTGACCGTGGTTTCACGGAGCTATCCAACGAGCTCGCCGACAAAGGCTTCCTCGTCACCACGACAGACGATCTCATCAACTGGGCGCGCACGGGCTCGCTCATGTGGATGACGTTCGGCTTGGCCTGTTGCGCCGTCGAGATGATGCAGGCCTCGATGCCGCGCTACGACGTCGAGCGCTTCGGTTTTGCCCCGCGCGCCTCGCCCCGCCAGTCGGACGTGATGATCGTTGCTGGCACGCTCACCAACAAGATGGCGCCGGCGCTCCGCAAGGTCTACGACCAGATGCCGGAGCCGCGCTACGTGATTTCCATGGGCTCGTGTGCCAACGGTGGCGGCTACTATCACTACAGCTACGCCGTCGTGCGCGGCTGTGACCGCATCGTGCCCGTCGACATCTACGTGCCGGGCTGCCCGCCGACGGCCGAGGCCCTCGTCTACGGCATTCTGCTGCTGCAGAAGAAGATCCGGCGCACCGGAACGATCGAGCGGTAGGATCGACATGCAGACGCCCTTCGAGAGCCTCGACGAGCTCAGGGAGCACATTGCCGCCGGTCTCGGCGACAGGCTCGCAGACGCAAGCATCACCTATGGCGAGCTGACGCTCGTCGTGCCGCGCGAGCAGATCGTGTCCGTGTTGACGTACCTGCGCGACAACGGTCGCTGCCAGTTCGAGGTGCTGATCGATATCTGCGGCGTCGACTATCCTGCGCGCGAGCGGCGCTTCGATGTCGTCTATCACCTGCTCTCAGTGCGCCAGAACCAGCGCATCCGCGTCAAGCTCGAGACCGACGAGACCGCGCTCGTGCCGAGCGTCGTCGGCGTTTTTCCGGCTGCCAACTGGTACGAGCGCGAGGCTTACGACATGTACGGCATGCCTTTCTCGGGGCATCCGGACCTGCGCCGCCTGCTGACGGACTACGGCTTCGAGGGCTATCCTCTGCGGAAGGACTTCCCCCTTACGGGCTATGTCGAGGTGCGCTACGACGATGAGCTGAAGCGCGTCGTCTATGATCGCGTGCGGCTGACGCAGGAGTTCCGCAACTTCGATTTCGAGAGCCCCTGGGAAGGCGTGGACTACGTCCTTCCCGGCGATGAGAAGGCGGCCGCGCCGCCGCCCCCACCACCTCCGCCGGCCAAGTCCTGAGCACTCACTGCGCGCTCGTGGTCTAAGCTACTGCCGCCGTGCGCGCGTCGACCTTGATCATGTCGGCGGCCTTCTCCGCGATCATAATCGTCGGCGCGTTGGTGTTCCCCGAGATCAGGTTCGGCATGATCGAGGCGTCGATCACGCGCAAACCCCCGATGCCGCGCACGCGCAGGCGGCTGTCGACCACCGCGGCGGCATCGTTGCCCATCTTGCAGGTGCCGCAGGGATGGAAGACCGTGGTGCCGCGCTCCCTGGCGAACGCCATGAAGTCCTCGTCGCTCACGCACTCCGGCCCCGGGTACACCTCGCGGCGCACGAGCGGCTTGAAGGCTGCCTGTTCGGAGATGCGTCGCGCGAGCTTGAGGCCGGCGAGCGTGACGCGCTGGTCGCTCTCGGCAGCAAGATAGTTGGCGATGATCGACGGGTGCTGCTTCGGGTCGGGCGAGACGATGTGCTGATGGCCGCGGCTGTCAGGGCGCAACACGCAGATAGTCGAGGAGATGCCGGGGTAGGTGTGCAGGCCCTTTCCGGGCGCGTCGGCGGAAAACGGGATGAAGTGGAACTGGATGTCGGGCTCGTCGAGCTCGGGCGACGACTTCGCGAACACGCCGGCGACGGCGGCGCCGTTGGCCAGGATGCCGCTCCGGTTGAATGCATACTCGAGGCCGGTCTTCATTTGCAGCAGCTTGCTGTGCCAGACCGCGTTGAGGCTGTAGGGCGCTTCGGTCACTTCGTAGACTGAGCGCACCTGATAGTGATCCTGCAGGTTCTCGCCGACGCCCTTGAGCTCGTGGCGCACGGGTATGCCGACCTTCTGCAGCACCTCGCCCTGGCCGATGCCTGAAAGCTCGAGAATCTGCGGGCTGCCGATGGCACCTGCCGCCAGCAGCACCTCGCGTCGCGCCTTGATGAAGCGCTTCTCGCCACCGACGGAGAACCGCACGCCCGAGGCGCGCCTCTCGTCGAGCGCTATGCTCTCCACCTCGGCGTGCGTGATGATGCGTAGGTTCGGTCGGTTGGCTGCGTCACGCAGATAGGTGACTGCGGTCGAGCCGCGGCGGCCATCCCGGATCGTGTACTGGTAGTAGCCGGCACCTTCCTGGGATTTGCCGTTGAAGTCGTCGGTCGGCGGGATGCCCGCCTCGACGCACGCCGCGACGAAAGCGGCGCAGAGCGGCGTCTCCATGCGCATGTCGGTGACGGAGAGCGGCCCGCCACTGCCATGGAGGTCGTCGGCGCCGCGCTCCTGGTTCTCGGCGCGCTTGAAGTAGGGCAACACGTCCTCGTAGGACCAGCCGACGTTGCCGAGCTGACGCCACACGTCATAGTCACGCGCCTGCCCGCGGATATAGACGAGGCCGTTGATGGCACTGGAGCCGCCGAGCACGCGCCCGCGTGGCCAGGGGACATAGCGTCCACCAAGATGCGGCTCAGGCCCGGCCGCGTACTGCCAGGTGACGTCCGGATTGTACATCGTCCGGAAGTAGCCGCCGGGGATGTGGATCCACGGGTTGGTGTCTTTGCCGCCGGCTTCCAGCAGCGCCACCGTTACCCCTGCCTGCTCGCTCAAGCGATTGGCGAGCACGCAGCCCGCCGAGCCGGCCCCCACGATGACGTAGTCGTAACTGCCCTCGTCTTTCCCAACCGGCATTTTGCCTCCCCGTCGCGCAGTTTGTCCTTTGCGTCGGCGTACCGCCGGACGCAGGTTGTCGGGAAATGTACACGGAAAGTCGGAAAGATCGACTCTTCACGATGCGGCAGCATCGATGGCTTATGACCGGGCGTGCGAGGTCATGCTGAAACGAACGTCAGCTTCGGCCAGCGCTCCTTCCACTTCTTGCTCGCTTGGCGCAAGCGATAGACGCCGATCTTCGCAGCAAAGGCAGGCGTGGGCCTCACGATCAAACCCACCAGGTCATCAAGGCCGTGCGGAGCAAGGACCTCGAAGCGGCCATTCTCAAGGCGGGCGGCAATGGCCGTGGCCGTCTCGGGCCAGCAGCGAATGGCATCGGCGACATTCCTATAGGGTGGGTCGCCATTGGGCCCATGCATACGCGCCTGGTTGTGGACGGACCACGGGACATCGGGCGCCGCGGTGCATAGCCAATGCTGTATCGCCAAGTCTGTCGCCGGGTTCACATCGGCCGGATTGCAGTAAACGACGTCGATATCGCTGCCCGGTACTGGGCCGAGCCGGAGGCCGTGCAGATGGTCCCAAACGGCGTTGCGCAAAAGACCTGCGCCGATCCAGCAATCCTCGATGCCGAGTACCGCCAAAGTCTTGAGCGGCTGCACGATGTAAGGCTGCCTGGCAAGAAACGCGGCGATCTCATTGGTCTGCAGCATGTGTTCAAGATACTTGTCAGCGGGCTCAAAACATAGGGAGACGCCCGATGGTCTTGTTAGGCGGGCGACGGAACAATCGGGTATACTGCGTTGTTTCTGCAAGTACCGGCCCCTCCGACAGGGCGACCGCCGTCGCTGTAGGTAAACCTTAATACGGCTCGCCTATACTCGCTCTCTGGATCGGGAAACGGCCCATGCCGAGGGGGAACTAAAGAACTCCGGCACGAGGTTTGCACGGCCAGAGCCTTGAGTAGAGGCTCGGGGGCATCCGCCATCGGTGGTTGCCTGGGGAGTCGAGTATGGCACGCGGTAAAGTTGGTATTGCACTCGGTGGCGGCGCGGCGCGTGGGTGGGCACATATCGGCGTGCTCCGAGCCCTGGCCCAGGTCGGCGTGGTGCCGGACATCATCGCAGGAACCTCGATCGGCGCCGTGGTGGGAGGCTGTTTTGCCGCCGGACGCCTCGACGAGCTCGAGGGCTTCGCTCGCGACCTCACCAAGCGCAAGATCTTCGGCTATCTCGATTTCAACCTCTCCGGCTCAGGCCTGATCACCGGTCAGCGCGTTGTCGAGCGGCTCGAGGGGCACCTCAAGGGCCTGCAGATCGAGGAGATGCAGTCGCGCTTCGCCGCGGTTGCCACCGAATTCGGAACCGGCCAGGAAACCTGGATTACGCGCGGGCCGCTGGTCGAGGCCATGCGCGCCTCCTATGCGCTGCCCGGCATCTTCAAGCCCGTTCGCGTCAATAATCGCTGGCTCATGGATGGTGCCCTCTGCAACCCGGTGCCGGCTTCAGTCTGCCGCGCCCTCGGCGCCCGCTATGTCATCGCGGTCAATTTGAATTCCGATGCCTGCGGGCGCGGCAACCAGTTCCCTGAGCTCGACGGCGGCCTCTTGGAGCCGACGCCACCGCCTCCGCCCGAGCCCGAGCCTGCGCGCACGCTCGCCAACGGTTTCGGAGCCCGCAACCTGATCAAGCGTCAGCTTTTCGGGGGCGGCGACAGCAGTCCCGGCATCTCCAGCGTCATGGTCGATGCCTTCAACATTGTTCAGGACCGTATCGCGCGTTCGCGCCTCGCCGGCGACCCGCCCGACGCGATCATCAACCCTCGCCTTGCCGGCATCGGCCTCTTCGACTTCCACAGCGCCGATGCGCTGATCTCGCGCGGCATGGCGGCAGCCCAGCGGGAAGCCGAGGACATTCGCCGTGAGATCGCCGCCCGCGAAGCGGCAACCCAGCGTCACGTCGCCCTCGCCTGATCCTTTCTCATCTCGCCCGCTCTCAGTGATTGGCGCTGGATTGCCGGCGTCGGTCGTGGTTTTGTGCGCGTCCCCGAACAACAAGCCGCAAGCCGACAAGCGGGTGGAAACGCGATGCAGGACAGCACCTCGGACACGGAGGCGGCGCGCCGCGCGGCGATCAAGGTCGCGCATGACCGCCTCGACGTCTTCGCCGTCAGCATCCTCACCCTGCTGTGTATCTTCCTCGGCATTGGCCAGGTGGCGATGAAGGTAGCAAACGCCGGCATCTCACCGCTTCTGCAGGGGGCACTGCGCTCGCTGCTTGCAGCCGGGCTCGTCGGTCTGCTGTGTGCTGTGCGCGGCATTTCGCTGCGCATGGATCGCGTGATGCTCGCGCCGGTGCTGCTCTCGGCACTCTTCTTCACGGCCGAGTTCGCCTTTCTCTATCCGGGCCTCGACCGCACGACAGCCTCACGCGCCGTCATTTTCCTCTACACGTCGCCCTTCGTTGTTGCAGCAGGCGCGCACTTTCTCATTCCAGGAGACCGCCTGACCTTGTCGAAGGTCGCCGGCCTGTTCGCGGCACTCGTGGGCATCATGATCGTCCTGGCCGGGCGCGAGACGAAAGGCGTCAGCTCGCTGACAGGCGATCTTCTTTGCCTCGCCGGCGGGATTGCCTGGGGTTTCCTGACGCTGAGCGTACGTGCGACGCGGCTTGCCGGCGAGCGGCCCGAGCGCGTGATCTTCATGCAGCTTCTGATCTCCGCGATTCTGCTTTGGCTCATCTCGCTCGCATTAGGTGAGCGCGGTATCACCGATCCTTCGCCGCTCGTGTTGAGCGCCTTCGGCTATACCGTCATCTTTGTCGCGTTCATCACGTTCACGACGTCGCTCTGGCTCATGACGCGCTATCCGGCTTCGCGCATCATGGCCTTCCTCATGATCACGCCAGTGTTCGGCGTCGCGGCCGGCGTGATCCTTCTCGACGAGCCGTTGACGATCCACCTCGGCATCGGCCTCGCCGTCGTGATCCTGGGTTTGTGGCTGGTGAACCGGCCTGCGCCCAAATCAAAATAGAAACGGGGGCCCCGGGGGTGTCCCCCGGGCGGAGCGCGAGGCGGCAGCCTCGCTCGCGCCTTTGGCGCGACGGGGACCAGTCCCCGCACCCCTGCCGGTAGGGACACCCTCCCGGATCCACCCGCCTTTTTGATTCTTCAGAACAGCGAGCCCTGGCCGTCCGGACCACTACGCTTTGGCGCGCGCGGCTTCGGTGCTTCGGCAGGCTTCGTCTCTGACGATTCCACCGACGTAATGCTCGCATTTGCGCGCCCGTCGGCCAGCTCGATGCCGACGCGCGTATCGATCGCGAGGGTGGCGACGGAACGCACTGCGCGTCCATCCTGATCCCGCACGACTGCGAAGCCGCGCTTCAGTACGCTCTGATAGCTCAGCGAGGACAGCATCTGCGCGTGCGCATCGAGTGCGCGACGTTCGAGCACGAGGCGGCCCGCAAAGGCCTGACGCAGTCGTCCCGAGAGACTTATCATCCGCTCGTCGAGGCGCGCGACTTTCTGCACGAGCGCGTGCGGTGTATGGCGAGCGGCAAACCGCTCGAGGCGTGTGCGCTCAGCCGATGTGCGCCGCGCAAGTGCCGTCTGGCCGGCCCGCTGGGCGCGTTCGAGGCGCTGGGACGCACGATCGAGAAGCTGGGCGACGAGGCGCGGCTGGAACCGCGCTTCGATGCGCGCGAGCCGCTTGCCGTGCGCCTGCGTGTTGGCCGCGAGCGCGCGCACCAAGCGGCGCTCGACCGCATCGAAGCGCTGGCGCGGCAACGCGAGCAGGTCTTCGAGTCGAGGGAGACCGCGCGCAGCAGCCTTGAGGTGCGTACGTGCAGCTTCGATGGTGCGGTTGATGCACTTTTTGAGACGGAGCGCGAGATCTCCCGTGCGCTCGACGAGATCGCCGTGCTTCGGCACGGCCCACTCGGCAGCCTTGGTCGGTGTTGGTGCACGAGCATCCGCGGCGAGGTCAATGAGCGTCCAGTCCGTCTCGTGGCCGACGGCGGAGATGAGCGGGATCGAGCTTTCGGCCGCCGCGCGAACGACGATCTCCTCGTTGAAGCCCCAGAGATCTTCGAGACTGCCGCCGCCACGCGCGACGATCAGCACATCCGGGCGCGGCACGGTCCCACCAGGCGCCATAGCATTGAAGCCGCGGATCGCCGCGGCGACTTCCTTCGCGCTCGTCTCGCCCTGCACGCGCGCCGGCCACACAACGACGTGTGTCGGATAGCGCTCGGCGAAGCCGTGCAGCATGTCGCGGATGACGGCGCCGGTAGGCGAGGTCACGATGCCGACGACGCGCGGCAGGAAGGGGAGAGGCTTCTTGCGCTCCTCCGCAAAGAGACCTTCGGCCGTCAGCTTGCGCCGGCGCTCCTCGAGGAGAGCCATGAGGGCACCGACGCCGGCAGGCTCCAGCGCCTCGATCACGATCTGGTATTTCGAGGAGCCGGGGTAGCTCGTGACCTTGCCGGTCGCGATGACCTCGAGCCCTTCCTCGGGCTTGAAGCGCAGCTTCTGGAACACGCCGCGCCAGATCACCGCCTCGATCTTGGCTTTGTCGTCCTTGAGCGAGAAGTAGCAGTGGCCGGATGCGTGCGGTCCGCGGTAGCCGGAAATTTCCCCACGTAGACGGACAAATCCGAAATTGTCCTCCAGTGCCCGCTTGATGGCATTGGACAGCTCCGAGACCGTCAGTTCGGGGTTGTTGCTGGCGCCGGCACGGCCGGCGCGGACTGGCTCTGCCACGAATCGTACCCGTTTGTTACAACGCCGTTCATGATACACGAACGTGGCTGCAAAAAGAGCCGCACAAGGGGATATCCTCGCGGCGCCGCGGCGTGATCTGATCGAGCAGATCGGCGAAATTCGGGGCCGCTTGATGCCCCTAGCGGTAGTATATCAAGGGGCGTGCGGATGAATGTCCTACTGATCGGTTCTGGCGGACGGGAGCACGCACTTGCCTGGGCCCTGGCAGCGAGCCCGCTGCTGAGCAAGCTCTATTGCGCGCCGGGTAATGCCGGTATCGCCGAGGTGGCCGAATGTGTCCCCCTCGCCATCGAGGATCATCCAGCCGTCGTTAAATTCGCCAAGGAGAAGTCAATCGACTTCGTCGTTGTCGGTCCCGAGCAGCCGCTCGTTGGCGGGATCGTCGATGACCTAGCAGCCGCCGGCATCAAGGCATTTGGTCCCTCGCGTGCCGCGGCCCAGCTCGAAGGCTCCAAGGGCTTCACCAAGGATCTCTGTGCCGAGCTCGGCCTGCCGACCGGCGCTTACCGTCGCTTCACAGAGGCAGCAGCCGCCAAGGCCTATGCCGCGACCCAATCCCTACCGATCGTGATCAAGGCCGATGGACTCGCGGCCGGCAAAGGCGTCACCATCGCGACGTCACGTGCCGAGGCGGATGCCGCCATCGATGCCTGCTTCGCCGGAGCTTTTGGCAGCGCCGGTTACGAGGTCGTCGTCGAAGAGTTTCTCGACGGCGAGGAGGCAAGCTTCTTCGCTCTCGTCGACGGCACACATGCGCTTGCGCTCGCGACGGCGCAGGACCACAAGCGCGTCGGTGATGGCGATACCGGTCCCAATACCGGCGGCATGGGCGCCTATTCGCCGGCGCCCGTCATGACGCCTGCGCTCGTTCAGCGCGCGATGGACGAGCTCATCCTGCCGACCGTGCGTGGCATGGCGGCGCGCGGGACACCTTTTCGCGGCGTGCTCTATGCCGGTCTCATGCTGACGGCCGATGGGCCGAAGCTCATCGAGTACAACACGCGCTTCGGCGATCCCGAGACGCAGGTTCTGGTGATGCGGCTCAAGTCGGATCTGCTGGCGGCATTGCTGGCGGCGACCGATGGCGTTCTCGGCACGTTCGATCTGCGCTGGTCCGACGATGTTGCGCTCACGGTCGCGATGGCCTCGAAGGGATATCCGGGCGCCTACGAGAAGGGCACAGAAATCCGCGGGCTGGAGGCTGCGGGCGCCATAGACGGCATCGAGATATTCCACGCCGGAACGGAGCGGCGAGGCGGACGCCTGCTCGCAACCGGGGGCAGGGTGCTGAGCGTGACGGCACGAGGTCGCACAGTCGCCGAGGCGCAGGCCCGCGCCTACGCCGCGATCGACCTCATCGACTGGCCTGGAGGCTTCTGCCGTCGCGACATTGGTTGGCGCGCCGTCGCGCGCGAGCGTCAGGAGAAAGCAGGCGGATGACGACCACGCTGGCCGAGCTCTTTCCCGGCTTTTCCGAGGAGCGCAGGACCGTGCGCGGTGTCGAGATTTTCGCGCGCGTTGGCGGCAGTGGCCCGCCTCTTCTGCTGCTGCACGGCTATCCCGAGACGCATGCGTGCTGGCACCATGTGGCACCGCTCCTGGCCCGGCACTTCTCGGTCGTTGCACCGGACCTGCGTGGCTATGGCCGCAGCGAATGTCCATCCGCGGACGGCAATCAGCGGGCTTATTCGAAGCGCACGATGGCGCTCGACATGGCCGCACTCATGACGGGATTGGGTTTCGAGAAGTTCCGTGTCATGGGCCACGATCGCGGCGCCCGGGTAGGGTTTCGCCTGGCGCTGGATGCGGAGCAGCGGGTGGAGCGCCTCGTCCTCATCGACATCATCTCGACGGCCGATATCGCGCGGCTTCGGGACGAAGGCCTCAAGTTCGGTATGCTGCACGGCGTGTTCCTCTCTCAGCCGGCACCGCTGCCCGAGACCTTGATCATCCAGGACCCGCGGGATTGGGTCGAGAGCCGATTTCGCCGCGCGACGCTGGCTAAGTCGCCCGATGTGATCCATCCTGTTGCCATGGCCGACTATATCGACATGCTCTCGCAGGCGGATCGCGTCAACGCGACGTGCGAGGACTATCGCTCGGAGCATGGCCACGATCTCTTTCTCGACCAGAACGACCGCGCCGCCGGCGCACGTATCACTTGCCCGGTCCAGTTGCTCTGGGCGACGGAGGGCTCGCTCGCCGAGATCGCCGACCCGCTCGCGGTGTGGTCACCCTGGTGCACGCACCTCGTCGGCGCGCCCATCGAGAGCGGGCATTTCATCCCCGAGGAGAATCCGGCGGCCCTCATCGAGAGAGCCCTGCCGTTCCTCCTGGCGAAGGAGATTTGACAATGGCCGACCTGCCGGATCTCTATCCGGGCTTCGAGACGCACCACATCGACGTCCCCGGTGCGGAGATCTTCGCCCGTTCGGGCGGCAATGGCCCGCCGCTCCTGCTGCTCCACGGTTATCCGCAGACCCATGTCTGCTGGCACAAGATCGCCCCCGAGCTTGCGCGGCACTTCACGCTCGTCATTCCTGATTTGCGCGGTTACGGCGAGAGCCGCGGCATCGAAGTTGGGGGCGAAGTCGATCCTCAGCATCTCGCGTACTCGAAGCGGGCCATGGCGGCGGACTTCGTTGCGATGATGCGCGCGCTCGGCCACGACCGTTTCGCCGTCGTCAGTCACGATCGCGGCGCGCGCGTCGGGTATCGTCTAGCGCTCGATCATCCCGACAGCGTTTCGCGCCTCGCCGTACTCGATATCGTCACGACGCTCGACGCCTGGGCGGACACGCGCAAGGAGACGGTGATCGGGCGCTTCCACTGGAGTTTTCTCGCGCGGCCGGCACCCTTTCCAGAGACGCTCATCGGGCGCGATCCCGTGTACTTCCTCGAGTATCTGCTCGCGCAATGGACGGCGAGCGGCGACCTCTCGGCATTCGATCCCGCGGCGCTCGCGCACTATCGGGCAGCGTTCACGAAGCCCTCGGTGATTCGTGCAAGCTGTGAAGACTACCGCGCCGGCGCGACGAGTGATGTCGCGTTCGATGCCGCGGATAAGGCCGCCGGCCGGCAGATCGCCTGCCCCATGCTGGCGCTTTGGGGTGTCGAGCGCGGTCAGGGCGCCATCAACACGCCGCTCAAGGCCTGGGAGCCATGGTGTCCGCACATCCAGGGCGCCGGCGTCGTTTCCGGGCACTTCCTTCCCGAGGAGCAGCCTGCAGCCACACTCTCGCATCTGGTACCGTTTCTGCTTGCGAGCTGAGCAAACCGTCCGCGGTTCCCCCATGCGTAAGAGCCTTGTCACGGCCGTTCCCACCAACGCAGAGCTGCCGGCGCCAATTCCGCAGGCGCCCAGCATCGCGCTCGCGCTTGGTGGCGGTGGTGCGCGCGGCCTCGCGCATATTCTCATTCTCGAAGCCTTCGACGAGCTCGGCATCCGACCGGCCTTCATTGCCGGCACGTCGATTGGCGCCATCTACGGCGCCGCCTATGCGGCGGGGCTCTCTGCGGCGCATATCCGCGCCCATACGGAGGAAGTGCTTGCCCAGCGCCTCGATCTTGCGCGCAACCTGATCGCGGCGCGTTCCGATCCGGTGCAGAAGATTTTCCGGCTCTTTGCCTTGCGCTCGTCCCTGCTGAAGCCGGAAAGCCTGCTCGAGCACGTCCTGCCGTCGCGCGTGCCGCGCCGCTTCTCGGATTTGCAGATCCCGCTCGCCGTCGTTGCGACAGACTTTTACGCCCAGGACACCATCGTTTTCTCGGAGGGCGACCTGCGCCAGGCCATCGCTGCGAGCATCGCGCTCCCCGTGATCTTCCAGCCCGTGATCATCAACAACCGCGCGTTCATGGATGGCGGGCTCGTGGATCCCCTGCCCTACGACCTGGCTGCGGCAGCGGCTGACATCTCCGTCGCCATCGATGTCTCGGGCGCGCCGCGCTCGGACCCGCGCGATATGGGGCCTGGCGCCGTCGAGGCCATTGTCGCCTGCTCGCAGATTCTCCAGCGTTCACTCGTGCGCGAGAAGCTCAAGCGACAGCAGCCGGACATCTACATCGACGTCGATGTCGATGCCTTCCATGTGCTCGAGTTCCATCGCTTTCGCGAGATCCTGGCTGCGGCAGCACCGGCCAAGGATCTGCTCAAGCGCAAGCTCGGTCTTCTCATGGCGAGCCATACGGTTCCCGCCGGCGAGGCGGTGCCCGCTATCACCGACCAGTCCTCTGACACCATCGAGGCGCCGCCTGTCCGGCGACGCAGACTTTCGCTCGGCCTCAAACCCCGCAAACGCAAGGGTTGAACATGGATGCGCAGCCGCCGTTTCATCCATCCAGCCGTCCGACCGTGGCGCTTGCGCTCGGCGGCGGCGCCGCTCGCGGACTTGCGCACATTGCCATGCTCGAAGTTTTCGACGAACTTCGCATCCGCCCCAAGGTGATTGCCGGTTGCTCTATCGGGGCCGTGATTGGCTCCTGCTACGCGGCAGGCCTTTCCGCGAAGGAAATCCGCGCGCATCTCGCACCGCTCGTCGTCGGAAAGAGCGCGGTCGTCAAACGCGCGCTGGGGCACCCGCTCATGCTCTTCAAGCTCTGGAGCCCCTTCAGGCCGACGATCGTCGATGGACCGACGCTCCTCGAAATTCTGCTGCCCAAAGCAGTGAACACCGACTTCGCGAATCTCAAGATCCCGCTGCATCTCATGGCTGTCGAGTATGCGAGCATGGAGCCGGTCGTGCTCAACAAGGGACCGATCATACCGGCCATCGCCGCCAGCGCGTCCTTGCCCTCGCTCATGAGGCCGGTGGAGATCGACGGACGCGTGCTGTTCGACGGTGGCTTCGCCAATCCGACGCCCTTCGATGTCGTGCAGAACGGGGCGGACATTACGGTGGCCGTCGATGTCGGGGGCAAGCCGGATCTCCGCAAGCCCGTCGAGACCCACTCGAAAGAAGAGCTGTGGGATGGCGCCTTCTTCGCGCTCTTCAATGCGGTCGTGCGCGAGAAAGTAGCGCGCCGTGCGCCCGACATTCTCCTGCGTCCGGATGTCGGGCTCTATCGCACCATGGATTTCCCGAAGATGGACGAGATCCTCAAGAAGAGCGCGCCGGAAAAGCAGCGGCTGAAGCAGTTCCTCATCGAGCGCGTTATCGGCAATGCGCCCGCTCAGGGCCCGAGCGGTGTCGCCGCTCAAGAAGGAACGTCCAGCACGATATAGTCGTCCTCGACGGCGACGTTGAATGTCTCGGCCTTGTACGGCCCCTCGACGACGCTCGCGCCGGTCTCGACCGCCACGGGAAACTGCATGAGCCGCAGTCGCCGCGGATCGCAGTACGAGCGTCCCGTGCGCACGTCGAACTCCCATTGATGCCAAGGGCAGCGCAGAATCTCGCCCTGGCGCTCGTACTGATACTCGCCGGGCACGCTCGAACGCACGAGACCGGTCAGCAGGCCGTTGCAGAGGCTCGCGCCCTTGTGCGGGCATTTATCGGAAAGCGCGAACAGCTCGCCCTTGATGTTGAGCACCACGATGTCGCGGTTCTCGACACTCACACGCTTGCGCGTGCCGGGCGGGAGATCCGCGGCGCGGGCCACGACATGACGAGTCACGGTCTCGAAAGCTCCAAACTGTTCGACCCGGTCAATTCAGCCGGAAGACGGCCTTGCCGTTCTCGGCGCAGATGCGGCGGTGCTGCTCCGTCGTAACGCCCGCCGGGAACGCGCGGAAGGGATCGTCGAAATCCCAGTGCGGGTAGTCCGAGGCGAACAGCAGCTTGTCCCAGCCAATCCAGTCCATGACATCGAGCACGTGGCGGCGATCGTCCGGCTCTTCCATGGGCTGCGTCGTGAAGTACACGTGGTCGCGTATGTACTCCGACGGCCGGCGCTTCAGGTGCGGCACTTCATTCCGCATCCGCTCGAAGACCTTGTCGAGGCGGAAGGCAAGCGTCGGCGCCCAGGCGAAGCCGCCCTCGATCATCACGACCTTGAGCTTGGGGAAGCGCTCGAACACGCCCTCGATGACGAGGCTCGTGACGACCGTCTGGCACGACGTCGAATGCCCCGCGCCTTCCTCGATGTAGTAGGAGGGCCAGCCGGCGCCCGAGACGGGATGCCCGCTCGTGCCGAACACGTGGAAACCGATCGGCAGGTTGTAGCGTTCGGCGGCCTCGTAGATCGGCCAGTAGCGGCGGTTACCGAGCGGCTCAGCCGAGCGCGTCAGCAGGAAGACCTGCCCGAAGTCCGTATCGGCGCCGCAACGCTCGATCTCCTTGGCCGAGGCAATACCGTCCTCGTAGGGCACAACGAGCCCTCCCTTGAGGCGCTTCTCCGGCCGCGTGAAGGTATCGCGCTGCCAGTCGTTCGTGGTCGAGCACATGGCTATCGAGAGCTCGAGGTTCATCTCGCCCTGGCCGGTATTGCCGAGCGGTCCGAGAATGCCTGCCTCGATGCCATAGGCGTCGAGATGCTGCTCCTGCATGAGCCGCAGCGAAGAGCCTGGACGTCCGCCTTCCTCGGGCCAAGCATCGCGCCGGCAGGCGAGCGGCGCCGATTTCGGATAGGGCTCGCCATTGGAGCTGCCGTGCTTGCGGCGCATCCCGTACGTCTCGTAGTGGTCCCACCAGCGCTTGCTGAGATAGGGCTTGAGATCGTTCATCGAGCGCACCGCCGGATGGATGTCGCCGTCGATGACGGCAAGGCGGTTCGGCGCTGCGCTGCCCTTGCCGTTCGCAGTGGTGATGGTGGGAGCAATGGGATCGTCAAGCGGCATGGCTGCCTCCTAACCTTGAGTAAGTCGCGAGAGGATTGTCGATCAGGATCTTCTTGCGCAGCGTCGGGTCGATGCCGACGGGCATCATGTCGTCATTGTCGAACTGCCAGTGCGGGAAGTCGCTCGCGAACAGCAACATCTCGTCCGACTGAAGTTGGTCCATGAGCCGCCCGACCGTCTCGCCCGATGCCGGCGCGTCGAACGGCTGGATGGTCAGGCGCACATGGTCGCGCACGAACTCTATCGGCGAGCGGTCGATCCACGGCACCTCGAGGCGCACACCGCGCCAGAATTTCGAGAGCCGCCAGAGATAAGGCCCGATCCAGGTCACACCGGACTCGATGAGGACGAGCTTGAGCTTCGGGAACTTGACGAACACGCCTTCCGCGATGAACGAGCCGAGCTGCGTGTGGAAGGCGAGCGACTGCGCCGCGTAGTCCTCGAGGTAGTAGCTCGGCCAGCCCGATCCCGTAGTCGCGTGGTGATAGCTGGAGCCCGCATGAATGCCGATCGCGAGGCCGTGCTTCTCGGCGGCCTTCCAAACTGGCCAGAACTGGCTCTTGCCGAGCGGCACCTCGCCCATAGCGAGCGCCAGTACCTGCACGAAGCGCTTGTCGGCGGCGCAGCGCTCGATCTCCTCGACGGCGAGCTCCGGATTCTGCAGGGGCAGCACAATCGAAGCGCGGTAGCGTGGATCGCGCTCGAGCCAGTCAGCCCGCATCCAATCGTTCACGGCGCGGCAGAAGGCGGCCGCCATGTTCTCGTCGCGAATGAGCTGGACGGCATAGAGGCAGTTCAGAATCGAATGCGCAAAGCCGTGCCGGTCCATGAGCGCCGCGGCCGTGCGGCTGGGATCGGTGTCGGCGCGCTTGCGGCCCTTGTTCTTGTCGCCCCGCCAGTCCGGCCGCATGGTGATCGGCGCATTGGGCGGATAGGCGACCGACTCGAATGCGGTGATGCCGCGCACCTCGACGGTTTCGCGCCAGTAGTCGTTCATGTGCGCTTTGAGCGCGTCGATGTTCGGCACATGCGGGTGCACGTCACAATCGATCGCGCCCTTCCAGTCTGCGGACAATGTGCGTCTCTCCCGGCGGGCGGCTTCAGCCGCTCTCGCGTATGACTCTAGAACGCTAATATTTCACGGAGGGCAGGGGCTGGCTAGTGCTGCAGGTCCCCGAATATGGCTTCCTGCGATGCATTCGCGGCTCTGGATGGCTTAACCCTGGCTGGACGGGCTTTTGGCCTCCGCGATGACACGCTCGAGTTGCCACTTCACGACGCTTGCACCGGGCGTCGCGCCCCGCAGCACGATCTGCTGGCTGAGCCGCGGCCCCGAATAATGCGCGTAATCGTAGCTCTGCTCGAGGACGAGGGATGCACCCTGCGCCCTGAACCGCCATTGGCCGCCGTGCATGGGTTCAATGAGCGCCGTCCCAGGCGCTTCGCCCAGTCGGCAGAGCGTCTCGGGATGAAGATGGAAGTGAATGGCAAAGGGGAGGTCGCTCGCGAGGCGCAGCTGTCCGCTCGGCGCGCCGAGCCGGTCCTCGCCTTCGATGCGATTGCCGTCGCCGGAAATGCGGATTTCTCGGGTGTGTCGTGGGCCGAAATCCTTCACGTAGCCGTCGTGGGCCGCGCGCACGCTCGATCCCTCCGGGCTCGAGTTCACCGCAAAGCGGACCTCGCCCTTCTGGCGAATGGGCGGGGCACCAGCCCATCGCTCAAGCAGGCGCGCCCTGACCATGCGTGATGACGAGCGGTCGGCAAGACAGAGCGTGTTGTGGCTCGCTGTCGCCCGCGAGGCCGCACGCATCGCGTCATGCGCCAGACCGGGCGAACCGCAATTCGCGAACAGCAGCGACGTGCCGACGCTGAGCTCGAAAGAGAGACAGCCGGCGTGCGCGTGCCCGGCAAGCTCCAGGGGCGGCGGGGCGCCGGTATCCATGACCAGAAGCGTCGTGCCGTGCTCGAGACGAACATAGCGCGACTGCAGCATCGAAGGCGGCGGTGCATCGGGGGCGGCGTCGTAAGCGATGACGGTCGCTAGAGCATCGGCCTCGGTGCGGCCCATGCCGTTGAAGCGCGCGAGCGTGCCGTCGCCGAGCCGCATGGCCTTGAGAAAGGCGATCATGCGATCGATGGCCTCGACAAGCGCCCTTGGTGCGGCGCGCCCGCGCGCGACATAGCATTGGCGCAGGGGCATGAGGTCGAGCAGGATCTCGACGGGAATGCCGGGATTCCGACTGATATGCCCGCCATCGCGCAGGATCTGGCGGTGGAGTTCGTCACTGAAGAGGCGCTGCATACGCCTCAGTTGCCGGTCATGGCCGGCCACGCAAAGGTCCGCAAGCACGAGCGCCGTCAGCGTCAGCAGGCGATCATATCCAGCCGGCGCATCGCGCCAGGACGCGGCGAGGAACTGGATCTGCTGGCCAAGGCTGTCCGTCGTCGCCTCATAGGCGCGCGGCGAGATGCCTTCGAGGATCAGGCTCGCATGACTTATCCAGGAGATAATCCGCCGCGCGATGACGGCATGGGGGTCGGTGCGCTGATAGGAGAGCGCATTGCGTTGCACCCATTCGGCGACGAGTCGGCGCGCCATGGCGTAGGCCGCGTCGCTGTTCGCTGCCCTGAGATCGCGGAGCCAGCCAAAACCGTTGAGCTCCCGCGCCCAGGCTGCAGACGGCGGCACCAGCGCAAACGGCGAATGTCCATTGAGGTCGACAATGGCGCCGCCGAGGCCGAGCTGACCTGCTGCCAGTTCCTCGAACAGGCTGGGGTCGGTCGTACGCAGGTCCGGCGGGACGATCAGCAACTCGTCGGCAATTGCCGGGCCGGCAAGCCAGCGCAGGGCGCGCGTGCGCATGGCCCGGCTCAGCGCACGCCGTCGGGTTCGCGCCAGGGCCAGCCGTGCGAGATGAATGCGCTCGCTCGGCGTCAGCCTGATCATCGACCTCGGTCCGGATGCCATGATATCTCCATCGCTCCGACTACCCTTATCACCACAATGATGGCAACGCGTTGGGCGGGGCGCCGGCAATCACCCTTCGAGATCGCTTTTGAGGCGATCCAGCACCTCGACGCTTCGCGCGGCGTAGGGGCCGATCCAGCGATCGTGGATGCGCTTGATGGGCAAGGGATTGAGGTGATTCCAGCGCACGCGTCCGGCCCGCTGGGCAATGACGAGGTCGGCGTCTTCCAATACTTTGAGGTGCTGCATCACCGTGCATCGGTCGAGGGCGGGGAATCGGGCACAGAGCGCGCCGGTCGTCTGTGGGTCATCTTTAAGCGCATCGAGGATGGCGCGCCGCGTTTCGGCGGCTAGCGCTTTGAAAACACGATCGTTTGCCTCCTCAATTGACATGTTATATAAATATAACATAATTGGCCAACGTACAAGGAGGAAGTCCCATGGAGTTGAAGTTCAGAGTTGCTGCGCGGGTTGGAAAGCCCGTGGCCGAAGTCTTCGAGGCGGTGGTCAATCCGGCCGAGTTGTCGCGTTATTTCACGACCGGCGGCGCGAAAGGGCGCCTGGAGACGGGTGCCACGGTGATGTGGGACTTCCACGACTTTCCCGGCGCGTTCCCGGTCGAAGTCGTGGAGGTCGTGAAGGATCAGCGGATCGTCCTGCGCTGGGCCGCGGACGATGGCGATCCGGTCCCTGGGCAGTCAGCCGGCTACCAGACGACCATCACGATGACCTTCGAGTCGCTGCCGGACGGACGTACACTGGTCGCGATTGCCGAGGAAGGCTGGCGGGAGACACCAAACGGCCTCAAGGCGTCCTACAACAACTGCGGCGGCTGGATGCAGATGCTCTGCGCCATGAAGGCGTACATCGATCACGGCATCAATCTGCGCGAAGGGATGTTCAAGTAGCCGCGGTGCGCGCCTACCTAGCGCGGAAGCCGCCGCCACGCACGGCGCTGGGCACGTGGATCATGTGGCCGCCGACGCGGCGGTGATGAGGACGAAATCGCCGACGCCCGTCAAAGAAGCCTGGAGAAAAGCCGCCGCCGTAGACGACGGGGCTGTCACCCCCATCCATGCCGTAGATGTACTGGTGCTGGTGGACGGTGATATTCCGCTCCTCGAACGTGAGATTGAGCGGCGTCTTGCCATCCGGATTGATGATGAAGTTTTTGGTCACCGGCAGCGGGCGGAACACGCGCACGCCTTCCTCGATCGTCACCGTCGCACCGTAGAACGGCCGCGTCTCGATGCGGGTGAGGGAAGCTGCTGCCGCGGCGCTGGCACCGGCGAGCAGCAGGGCAAGGCTGAGCAGCGAGGTCGACAGCATCGGGCGACGCATGGCGGTACAACTCCGGCAGGAACGCATATGTCGTGAATACTACCCGAGTTCCTGAGAACGTCTTAAGAATTTGGTAACAATGCTTAATGTTTGTCGCTGCGTTTTGTGATGGCGTGCAGGCCCGCAGGTAGGTCGAATCCGCGCAGCAACTCGTCGAGGCTCATCGGCCTCTTTCCCGCGCGCTGGACTTCCACGAGGCGAATGGCGCCAACTCCGCACGCTATGGTCCCGACATTGTCGAGGAATGTGCCCGGCGGTCCCGAGCCACCGGCAATCGCCGCAAGAAGCACCTTGAGCCGTTCGGCGCGCCCGTCGTGCGCGATCTCGAAATACGCGCCCGGCCACGGCGAGAGGCCGCGGATCTGGTTGTGCACCTGCTCGGCGGAACGGGTCCAGTCGATCTGCGCCTCGGCTTTCTCGATCTTGGCGGCATAGGCGACGCCCTCAGTCGGCTGAGGCGTGCATTTGAGCGCGCCTTGCTCGAGCGTCGCGAGGGATTTCACCATGAGGGCTGCACCGCGCGCCGCCATCAGGTCGTGCAATTCGCCGGCCGTCATGTCGGGGCCGATGGCGATGCGCTCCTCGGCGCAGACCGGCCCCGTATCGAGGCCTTCGTCCATGCGCATGATGCTCGCTGCTGTCTCGGTATCGCCAGCCATGATGGCGCGCTGGATAGGTGCGGCGCCACGCCAGCGGGGGAGAGCTGATGCGTGCAGATTGAAACATCCGAAGCGGGGCGCTTGGAGAATCGGTCGCGGCAGGATGAGCCCGTAGGCCACCACGACGCCGGCGTCAGCGCCGTGCGCCTTGAAGGTCTCCTGCGCTACGGAATCGCGCAACGTCCGAGGCGTCAGGACGGATATGCCGGCTGCCTCGGCGAACTTGTGGACGGGCGATTTCTGCTCGTGCATGCCGCGTCCCGCCGGCCGCGGCGGCTGCGAGTAGACGGCCGCGACAATGTGCCCGGCCTCGACGATGGCCGCGAGCGTCGGCACGGAGAAGTCCGGCGTGCCCATGAAGACGATGCGCAGCATGTCGGTCGAGTTCCAAAGCTCTTGGCCGAAACGAAGGGACGACCTGTCCGTATGGCGGCCCTCGCCATGGCAAGCAGAAGTTGGAAGCGACTCTTGCCGGCAGGCGAGGGCAAAGAAAAATGCCTATGCGGCAGGGCCGTCCTTCGCCTGCTTGCGGAAGCGGCGGACGATCATGTCACGCTTCAGGCGGGTCAGAAAGTCGATGATCAGCTTGCCGTCGAGATGGTCCATCTCGTGCTGGATGGCTGTCGCGAGCAGGCCGTCGGCCGTCAGTTCCTGGCGGGCGCCCATACGGTCCGTGTAGCGCACGGTCAGCGAGGACGGCCGCTCGATCGCGATCCGCACGTCCGGAATCGAGAGACAGCCTTCCTCGTGCATCCGCATTTCGCCGCCGAGAGACACGATCTCCGGATTGATCATGGCGATCGGCTGCTTCTCGTCGTCCTTGTCGCTGACGTCGAGGACCAGCAACCGGCGCGGCACGCCGACCTGCACGGCCGCAAGCCCGACGCCGGGGGCGTCGTACATGGTTTCCAGCATGTCGTCGATCAACCGGTTCAGCTCGCCGTCGACGCGCTCGATTGGCTCGGAGGGCTGGCGGAGTAGGGGATCGGGCAGGATAATGATCGGTAGCTTGGCCATGCCGCTCAGATAGGCAACGCCGCCCTTTCGGTCAATTGTCATTCCGATTGCATAAACAGCACCGACTTTGCGTTGCGCTTCGGCGGCGCCTGGGCTACCGCTCGCCGGATTGATCGGGTAACCGCCAATACGAGGAAAGGGACGTGTCTGAGGCCTTCGTACTGGGCTGGGAGGAGTGGGTCGGGCTTCCCGATCTCGACCTGCCTGCGATCAAGGCGAAGGTCGACACCGGCGCCAAGACCTCGGCGTTGCACGCCTTCTTCGTGGAGCCCTACGGATCGGCCTCCCGCCGCATGGTCCGCTTCGGCGTCCATCCCATTCCCGGCCGCAATGACGTCGAGGTCATCTGCACGGCCGAGGTGATCGACCACCGCGAGGTGACGAGCTCCAATGGCGAGAGCGAGATGCGGTACGTCATCCGCACTTCCGTCAAGCTCGGCGAGCGCACATGGCCAATAGAGCTGACCCTCGCCAACCGCGAGACCATGAGCTACCGCATGCTCATCGGCCGCCAGGCCATCCAGGACGACATGCTCGTCGATCCCGCGACCTCGTTCCGCCAGCCGCGCCTCGGCTATCGCCGCTATGAGATGCCGGCACGCCCAGCCGAGGATCGCCGCGCCCTCACGATCGGTCTTCTGACTCGGCGCCCCGACAACGCCACCAATCGCCGTATCCAGCGCGTTGCCGAGCGGCGCGGCCACAAGCTCGTGATGGTCGATCGCGATCGCGTCTCACTCTTTATCGACACGAGCGACCCCGCCATCCTGCTCGACGGTACATCGGCGCCGCACTGCGATGCGCTTATCGTGCGCCCTGGCCGCGGCACGCCGACATTCTCCGCCGCTGTTGCGCGACAGTTCGAGACACTCGGTGCCGTCGTCATCAATGGTCCCGACGCGCTGCTGCGCGTTGCCGATCCGCTGGCGACCCGTCAGCTTCTCGCCCGCGCCGGTATCCCCGTTCCGGCAGCGGCCGTCAGCAGTGCGTCAGCAAACCCCGATGCGGCCGATCGGCATCTTCTCGCCGATGGCTTCAGCAGCTTCGCGCTGGGACCTCTCGTGCGCCACACGATCGTCGGTAGCCGCGCGCTCGCGGCCATGTCGCGCAGTGCCCGCGCGAGCGACGATATGGACGACGAAGCTGAGTGGCGCACCGACAATCCGGACGTCGTCGAGGCGACACGCGCGGTTGCCGAGCGCGCTGCGCGTGTACTAGGTCTCGAACTTGCGGGTGTGGACGTCGTCGCCGCGCGCCAGGGACCGATCGTCGTCGGCGTAACGGTATCGCCGGCGATCTCGCTCGCCGAACGCATTACCGGGGCGGGGATCTCCGAAGCGATCGTCGTCTACATCGAGCAGTCGGCGCGGGCCGCGGCCCGAAATCAATAAAGGGCGGGGCCTCCGGGGGACACCCCCGAACCCCCGTCCTTTGTAGATTTGTCAACGCACGCGATAGCGCTCGATTGCGTCCGGATCGAATGTGAAGCCGAGGCCTGGGCGGTCCGGGACTGCGACGTGGCCGTTCTCGATGGTTATGCGCTCGCGATAGAGCATGGCTGTCCACGGTATGTATTCGAGCCACGTCGCGTTGGCGAACGCGCCGAGGATCGAGACGCTCTGCTCCGTGAAAAGGTGGTTCGAGATCGGAATGTCGTGGGCCGCGGCGAGGTGCGCCACCTTGATGAACTCGCTGACGCCGCCGACGCGACCGAGGTCTGCCATCCAGATGTCTGCCGAGCCGTGCGCGAGCATCTCGCGGAAGCCGTAGCGCGTGGCCTCCGTCTCGCCGCTGGCGATGGGCGTATCGATGGCGGCTGCGACGCGGCCCGAGCCGCGATAGTCGTACGGTGGCACGGGTTCCTCGAACCACGTGAGGTCGAAGGCCTCGAGTCTGCGCGCGAGCCGGATCGCGTGATCGGCTGTGAAACCTCGACTGCAATCGCACATGAGTGGCACTTTGGGACCAAGGGCTTTGCGCACGGCCGCAACGCGCTCGACGTCTTCTTCGACGTGCTTCTTGCCAAGCCGCATCTTCACGCCGCCGAAACCTTGCGCGATGTAGCCGGCCGCTTCCTTGGCGAGTTCGTCAGGTGTCGCTGAGAGCCAGAGACCTGCGCTCGAATAGACGGGAATGCGGTCGTGCGCACTGCCGAGCATACTCGTCAGCGAAGCGCCGAGCGCCTTGCCCTTGGCATCCCAGAGCGCGGTGTCGATTGCGGCGAGCCCGAAGATCGTCACGCCCTTGTGGCCGAGGAAGTAAAGTTCCTTCCAGAGCTTGTCCCAGAGGCGTTCGGCATGGCGGACGTCAGCGCCGACAACCGCCGGCTTGAGACTCTGCACCATCGCCTCGAGCACTTCGATGCGCCGGCCGCCGTTCGTGAAGAGGAAGCTCTCGCCCGTTACGCCGACGTCGGTGTCGAGAAAGACGAGCACGCAGCGAATGCGGTCATGGCCGACACCGCTCGAGTTGAGTGTCGGGCGCGCCAGCGGCACCTCGACGATGATCGTGCGCAAATCCGTGACGCGCATGGCGCTTTCTCCCAGCAGGCATTTTCTTGTTGCGCTCTACGATTGCGCGACGGGCCTGCCGGGCGCAAGGCTCAATGCGCGGCCATGAGCTCGCCGTCAGTGCCCACGGCGCGACCGAAGAGAATGCGGCCGTCCGCCATCTTCGTGCGAACGGCCCGGCCGCGGCCGACGAGGTAGTTCGCGTGCGCCAGCGTTTCGGCGAGCGCGAGGCGTCCCTGGCCCTCGGCGACAGCACGCGCGAAGAGGTTGCGGGCAAGCTCCATCGCCGAGCGCGGCTTATCCATGAGGCGGGCGAGATCGTCGAGGCGCAGCTCGTGATGGTGCGCGAGCTGATCGGCGCGCGTGTGCAGACCGTAGAAGGGAAGACCGTGCCCCGGCAGCACGAGCGTGTCCGTAGGCAGCGCCTTGAAGCGCGGCAGCGAGTCGAGGTAGTCGGCAAGCGGGTCGGCTTCGGGCATGGCCGGGAACACCCCGATCATGGGCGAGATGCGCGAAAGAATCTGGTCGCCCGCGATCAGGATGCGATCCTCGGCGCACCAGAACGAGGCGTGCTCGATGGCATGACCACCGGCGACGATCACCTCCCAGTCGCGTTCTCCGAGGCGGATGGTCTCTCCATCGCGCAGGCGCGTGAACGATGGCGGGATGGGGCCAAGCAGAGCCTGCGTGCGCTCGCGATCGGCGGCGTAGGACGCCAGCGCATCGGCATCACAACCATGGGCGGTCAGATAGCGCACGGCCGTGTCGATTGCGGGTTTGGACTGCGAGTCCCAGAGGCGCACCTGCGCCGACATCCACTCGCCGAGCGTCGAGGAGAATGGGACGCCGCCAGCCCGGTCGACGAGCCAGCCCGAAAGACCGACGTGGTCGGTATGGCCGTGTGTTGCGATCAGGCGATTGACGGGGGCGTCGGCGAGCGGCCCTGCAAACAAGGCCTCCCACAATGAGCGGGCATCCTTGGTGTCCGCCCCAGTATCGATGATGGACCAGCCATCGGGATCGCGCAGCAGCCACGCATTTACGTGATTGAGCCGGAAAGGAAGCGGGAGACGGGCCCAGAGAATGCCGGGTGCGATCTGGTAGGTCTCGGCGCCTTGCGGGTGGCTCTCATGGAGATAGCGGATGTCGGCTGCCGCTGATGTCATGCGGGATCGCGCTCCTGATCTGTAGCCATCAACCCTTAGGAGCAGGGGGTAGCGCACGGATGTGACAGCCGCCACCGCGTGGCACGCATGGCTGCCGTCCGCGAAAGGACAGCTACCAGCGCCACTGAACGGGCTCGGCGCCCGCGATCGGTGAGGAGAACGAGACGACGCCCGTGCCATTGAGGCAGCCGAGATAGACCGTCTTGAGGTCGGGTCCGCCGAAGGCCACGCTCGCGATATTTCTGAGCGAGCGCGTCGCGCCACCTTCGAGACCCTCACGCCCACCAAGCCCGCGCTGGAACTGCGCTTCGGCGCGATCGATGACGTCCTGATCGGAGTCGTCGAGAATGAGCGTTCGGCGACCGTTCGCCTCGATGCGGATGACGCGATTCGAGACGACGCAGGCAACCCATGCCGCGCCTTCGGCATCGAAGGCAAAACCGTCCGGCAGTTCACCTGGCCCGAACTCGTGCATGACCTCGCGCCGTCCGAGGCCGTGCTTCGTGACGGGAAAGCGTGTGATGCGGTGCCCCATGGTCTCGTTCACCCACAGCCACTGTCCGCTCGGGTCGACGTGGCACTCGTTCGTGTAGGCGATATCGCCAGCGACTATGCGTGCGCCCTGCTTGTCGCGGCGGACGATGAAGCCGTCGCCGAAGCCGGGCTTCATGGCGAGCTCGCGCGGATATTGCCGTGTCGAGACAGAGATCCACTCGTTGTGGTTGGCGTCGAGGCCGACGAAGTTGCACACGCGCAATGCCTCGCCTTCGACCTCGAACAGCTCGGGCCAGAGGCGCCACTCGTGATCGAGCCGCCACATGCCGCCGCCGGGACCGAGGTTGGCAATGAGGAACTGGCGATCGGGCCGCATGGCGACGCCGTTGGGAACGAAGCCCGACGGCGCGCCGATGAGCGCGCGCTTCGGTTTGCCGATCTCGGCAATGCCCGCCTCATGATCGCCGACGAAGATTTCACCCTTCGCCGTCGTGAGCACGCATTCAGGCCGCTTCAGTCCGCTGCCGACCCACGAGATCGCGGACAGCGGAACGAGTGGTTTCTCTGACATTGTTTTGTATTCCTCAGCCCGTCTCGATCGGCAGATCCGTGCGCGCGCCCCACTCGGTCCACGAACCGTCGTAGACGGCGGCATCCGGATATCCGAGCTGGGCGAGTGCGAAAGCAATGACGCCTGCCGTCACGCCCGAGCCACAGCTCGCCACGACTGGGCGATTGGTGTCGACGCCCGCCGCCTCGAAGGCCGCGCGTAAGCCTGCTTCGTCCTTCAGCGTGCCGTCCTTGTTGAGCAGATTGGTGAAAGGCACATTGCGCGAGCTTGGAATGTGACCCGAGCGTAGCCCCGCGCGAGGCTCCGGTACCGTGCCGGCAAAGCGCGCCGCCGCACGTGCGTCGATGATCTGTGTCGTCGCGTGGCCGATCAGCGCCTTGACGTCATCGGCGTCGCGTACGAGCGCGGCATTAAAGCGCGGCGTGAAGTGGCGCGGCTGGCGCGGCCGCGGCGGCTCGTCGGTGACAACGCGACCCTCGGCCTTCCACTTCTTCAAGCCGCCGTTGAGTACGGCAACATCGTCATGCCCCATGATGCGGAACATCCACCACACACGCGCTGCCGAGTAGAGGCCCTCGGTGTCGTAGACGACGATCTGCGAGCCATCGCCGATGCCCATTTTCTTCACCTGCGCCGCGAACTGCACGGTCGAGGGGAGCATGTGCGGGAGCGGATTGGACTTGTCCGCCACGACGTCGATGTCGAAGAACAGCGCCTCGGGAATATGCTCGGTTTCGTACTCGGCGCGTGCGTTTCGGCCCGAGGTCGGCAAATGCATGGTGCCGTCGAGGATCACGAGATCGGGCGAGCCGAGGCGCTCAGCCAGCCAGTCGGTATCGACGATCCATTTGGATGGGCTCGTGGGCATGGGCATTTCCTCTGTTATGCGGGGTGGGTCTAAGCGAGCGCGACGCGGATGCGCCGGTTCTGCTTGCCCTTGTTTTCGATCTTAACGACGGCGAGGCGACCGATCTCGCCGGTGCGTGCGACATGCGTGCCGCCACACGGCTGCAGGTCGATGGCGCCGTCCTCGCCGATGGCAACGAGGCGCACCTTGCCGGATCCCATGGGCGGCTTCACGCTCATCGTGCGCACGAGATGCGGCTTGGCCTCGAGTTCTGCATCCGTGATCCAGCGCGTCGAGACGGGATGATCGGCATCGACGAGCGCGTTGAGCGCGGCGGTCAGCGTCTCCTTGTCGATGCCTGTCATGTCGGCGATATCGAAATCGAGCCGCCCTTCCTCGGCGCCGATCTGACCGCCGGTCACGGGCCACTTCACGAGCGAGCAGAGCAGATGCAGTGCCGTGTGCACGCGCATGTGCTTGTGGCGCGTGTCCCAATCGAGGGTGACATGAACGGGTAAGCCTGGCGCCGGCAGCGTCGAGCCTTCGGCCGGGACATGCACGATCGTTGTCTTGTCTGCGTCATAGACGGTCGTCGCGATGCGACACACGCCGCCCTCCCACGTCAGAGCGCCGAGGTCTCCGGGCTGGCCGCCGGCACTCGCATAAAGGATTGTGCGATCGAGAATGATGCCGCCGCGGTCATTGACTGCCGTGACATAGGCGTCGCAGGTGCGCGCGTAGGCATCCGAGCGAAAGAGCGTCTCGGTCATCTAATCAACCTTCCACCGGTTCGAACACGGTGGGCACGGGCGCGGGCGGGTTCGCTAGCCAGCTCGGCACGGGCAAGTTCTTCGAGCGCAGGAACTCGGGATTGAAGAGCTTGGACTGGTAGCGCGTGCCGTAGTCGCAGAGGAGGGTCACGATTGTGTGGCCGGGACCCAGCTCACGCGCGAGGCGCACGGCGCCCGCAATGTTCACGCCCGAGGATGAGCCGAGGCAGAGACCTTCTTCCGCAAGAAGCTGGAAGACGATGGCGACGCTCTCGGCATCCGGTATGAGATAGGAGTGATCGACGGTGAGGCCTTCGAGGTTCGCGGTAATGCGGCCTTGGCCGATGCCTTCGGTAATGGAGGAACCTTCTGACTTCAGAACACCCGTCGTATAGTAGCTGTGCAGGGCGGCGCCGGGTACGTCCGCCAGAGCAATCTGCACCTTCGGGTTCTTCGCCCTGAGGCCGATGGCCGTTCCTGCGAGCGTGCCGCCCGATCCGACAGCGGACACGAAGCCGTCGACCTTGCCGCCCAGCGCGTCCCAGATTTCCGGTGCCGTGGTCTCGATGTGAGCCTGGCGGTTGGCGACATTGTCGAACTGGTTTGCCCAGATGGCGCCGTTCGGCTCGGTCTTCGCGAGCGCTTCAGCGAGGCGCGCGGAGTACTTCACGTAGTTGTTGGGGTTCCTGTACGGGACGGCCGGCACCTCGACGAGTTCGGCGCCGAGCAGGCGCAATGTGTCCTTCTTCTCCTGCGCCTGCGTCTCGGGGATCACGATCACAGAGCGGTAGCCCAGCGCATTGCCGATGACGGTGAGGCCGATGCCGGTATTACCCGCCGTGCCTTCGACGATGGTGCCGCCGGGCCTGAGCTGGCCCTTAGCGACGGCATCCCGGATGATGAACAGGGCCGCGCGGTCCTTGACCGACTGGCCCGGGTTCATGAACTCGGCCTTGCCGAGGATGGTGCATCCGGTCTCCTCGGAGACACGGCGCAGCTTGATGAGGGGGGTGCGGCCGACAGCGGCGGCGACGCCTTCAGCGAAGGTCACGATGGCTTCGGGCTCCTCGATTGATTTGCGGGCGTCAGGTCCGCGCCCGGGCTTTGCGGTCAACCTAGTTCCCGGCTCTGCCGGCTGCAAGGTGCCGCGGGGCGAAGGCCCTATGCAACTGATCGGGAAACGCTATTTGCTCGTGCCGGTCTTGAAGTCATAGACCTTGCCGCTCTCGACCTGTCCGGCATCGACCAGATCGAGGAAAAGGGGCACCAGGGCCTCGGGCTCGGGGAGGGTTGCGGGATTTTCGCCCGGGAAGGCGCGCTGCCGCATGGTCGTGCGCACGGGGCCGGGATTGAGCAGGTTCACCTTGATCGGCGTGCTGGCGACTTCATGGGCATAGGTTTTAACCAGCGCCTCGAGCCCTGCCTTGGAGACCGAGTAGGGCCCCCAATAGGCATTCTTCGCCGCTGCAGCGCCAGAGGAGACGAACACCGCGCGGGCCGCGTCCGAGCGCCTGAGGACGGGATCGAGCGAGCGGATGAGCCGCCAGTTGGCCGTCAGATTGACCTCGATGACCTCGTTCCAGGCATCGCCTGTGATGTGGGTGAGCGGCGAGAGCGGCCCGAGCACGCCCGCATTGGCGACGAGAATGTCGAGCTTGCCCCAGCGCTGGTAGAGCGTCGGCCCCAGGGCATCGACCTTGTCACTCTGCTTCAAATCCAGATTGACGAGCGTCGCAGTACCGCCGAACGCCCGGATCTCGTCATCCACTTCCTCGAGCCCGCCTACCGTGCGGGCCAGCATAACCACATGTGCCCCTTCACGCGCGAGGCCGATGGCCACGGCACGACCGATCCCGCGCGAGGCGCCGGTGACGAGCGCGATGCGGTTCGCGAGACGGGTGCCCTTTTCCATAAATACCTCGTTCCGGGTGGCAACCGGCTCCTTCTAGAGAAACTCCGCGGCTGAGGGAAGTCGCGGGCACCTCAAAGGAGCGGGACCACGGTCGCTGCGGGAAGTGCCTCGGTTCCCCCCGGCTGGAGCCGCCAGTCGGCGCGATTGCGCATCTCGCCCGTATCGGCAAGTTGGGCCAGGGCGGCGAGATCAGCCGTGGCATGGACCCAGCCGGGTACGTTGAGCGCGCCCTCGGCGAGAATTCCACTTTCGGAAACAGCCGCCTCGGCAGGGACGTAAATCCCGGCAGCACCGCTATTGTAGTCGACGGCCGGCGACCACGTGGAATCACCGACGGTCGATGATACGACCGCGACGCAAGTCCCCTCGAGTGCGCGTGCCATGGCAGATGTACGGATGCGGTGATAGCCCGAGACAAACTCGGTGCAGGACGGAACGAGGATGATCCCCGCGCCGGCTTCGACCATCGCACGTACCAGCACCGGGAACTCGCTGTCATAGCAGATCGCGACTCCGATCCGCCCGAGGTATGTGTCGAAGACCTGCGTGCTGTCTCCCGGCACGATGCCCCAATCGTGCTCGAAAGGCGTCATGACGCGCTTGTCCTGCGCGCCGGATCTGCCAGACGGCGCGAATAAGCGCGCGGTATTCCGATAGCGCCCGTCAGCCCCGAGACGTGGTCCGCTCGCACCCAAAATGTGCAACTTGTGCCGCGCAGCGAGATCGGCGTGCACGGCGTCGATGCGGTCTCGCGCGGCGGAAACGGCTTCGAGCGAAGCATTGAGGCTTGCGACGACCGCCTCGCCAGCCGGCGCCGCCAGCTCCATGGCGCCATACTCGGGGAAGACCAGCAACTCAGCGCCGTCCGCTGCGGCCTCTGCAACCCAGCGCGCGATCTTGTCCTCGACGGCGCCGAGCGTCGGCAGCGCGTCGAGCGGATAGGCGGCAGCGGCAATGCGGACGGTTGTTGCAGACGCTGCCATGTCAGAGCGCCTTCATCCAGAACTGCATGAGCTTCGGTGTCTCCTCGTTCTGGTCAATGTCCTTCCACGCGAACGACCCGGTGAGACCCTCGACCTTCGCGTAGCCGCGCTTCATCCAGAAGGCATCAAGTGGGCGATAGCTCCCAGGCTTGAGCGGATGATCGTCGGGCCTGACGACATCGCAAAACGTGATATGCGTGAAGCGCCCGAGGGCACGGGCCTGCGCCTCGCGACCGTCGAAGAAGGCATGGCCGAGACCGCGACCACGGTAGTTCGGGAGCAGCACGGACTCGCCGCAGTAGAAGATGCTCTGGATATCGAGCCCCCGATCCGTGAATGCCTTGCCGAAGGCTTCGGCATGATCGGCGAGCGGCGCACCCGTTGCCGCACCCACTACGATGTCGCCATCATATGCGGCAATGACGACCGCATCCTTGGACGAGGCGAAGCGGCGCAGATAGGCGGTCTCGTAGTTGAGCGTGCCGTCGTAGAGATAGGGCCAGTCACGGAAGACGGCGACGCGCAGGCGCGCAAGCTCCGGTATGGCCGCTCGCACGGCAGCACCGGTCAGGCTCTCGATCCGCAGCGCCATCGCGGTTCCTTCAGCCCTTGCCGGCGAGTTCCTTGGTCAGCGATTCACCGGCAACCTGCAGCAGCCAGTCCGTCAGATTGTAGTACGTGGTCACGCGCGTGATCTTGCCGTCGGCGACCACAAAGAACGTACCGGCCGGAAGCTGATACTTCTGTCCACTTGCCGGTGGCAGTCCCTCGTCGGTTTTGAGATACGTGCCGTGCACATTGAACTCCGCCGCCGCCCGCTTGCCGTCGGCGCTCGTCATGACGGCAATGTCGGTCAGCCGCTCCTGGTAGGTCTCGCTCATGTGGCGGCAGAAATCCGCGAACAGCTTCTTGCCGACACGGCGGGCACCCTGGTTGGCGTCGTGGACAACGTTCTCGGCCAAGCAGGCCAGCATTCCCGCGGTATCGCCGCTGTTGAAGGCGTCGTAGTAGCGGCGGATGAGGGCTTCGGTCGCGGCTTGGGTCATGGGGTCGGCCTGGTTCAGAAGGATGCTGCAGTGCCGAAATCGCACAGCGAGGCCACAAGGTCCAGGGTGCTGTATCCGATGAGTTGACGCACTACCTTGAGGTGGTAGCGACCTGAGAGCCACAAGCTCGCGAAAAGCCCGCAATTCGTGTAAACCGCACCCCATGACGCAGCACCTGCGCAATCTCGCCAGCCTCCAGCCCATTGTCGGTTGGCGCGTAAGCGATGAGCCCGTGGCCTATCCGGAGGCGCTGGCCTTCATGGAGGCGCGCGCCAAGGCCATTGCCGACGGCGAGGCGGGCGAGCTCATCTGGCTGCTGGAGCATCCGCCGCTCTACACGGCAGGGACGAGCGCCAAATCGGTCGACCTCGTCGCACCCGATCGCTTCCCGGTCTACACGGCGGGTCGCGGCGGCCAGTACACCTATCACGGGCCGGGGCAGCGCGTGGCTTATGTCATGCTCGATGTGCGCCGGCGCGGCGGAGATGTGCGCGCCTTTGTTCACGATCTCGAAGCCTGGCTGATCGACACGCTGGCAGCCTTCGACGTCGTCGGCGAGACGCGCAGCGATCGTGTCGGGGTGTGGGTGCGTCGGCCGGACCGAGGCGCCGGCGTCGAAGACAAGATCGCGGCGATCGGCATTCGCTTGCGCCGCTGGATCAGCTTCCACGGCATCAGTCTGAATGTCGCGCCCGATCTCGAGCACTTCTCGGGCATCGTGCCGTGCGGCGTCAGCGCACACGGCGTCACCTCCCTGGCCGATCTCGGCATTCGCGCCGGTATGAGCGATGTCGATCGGGCACTCCGCGCCGCCTTCGAGCAACGCTTCGGCCCGACCAAGATCGAATAGTCTGCTTACTGCTTCGGCGCTGGCGTGATGCCGGGGGCGGGCTTGATCGCGCGCTCCTGGTCGATCTGCGCCTTGATGGCCGCATCTACGTACTCGAGCTGTGCCTTTGCCCTGAGATCCGCTGCGACTTCCTGCGCCTTGCGATGGATCATCGAGGCGACGAGACGCTCCTTGATCGCGTCGAAGGGCGGCGCACCGCGCTGACGGCGATCCTCGACTTTCACGATATGCCAGCCGAACTGGCTCTTTACGGGCGCGGAGACCTGACCGGCCTTGAGCGCGAATGCCGTCTCCTCGAACACCGGTACCATCTGCCCTTTGCCGAAGTAGCCGAGATCGCCGCCGTCTTCCTTGCTGCCCGGATCCTTCGAATGCTCCTTGGCGAGCGCGACGAAGTCCTCGCCCTTGCCTATGCGGCCGTGCAGCTCCTTGGCGAGCGCCTCGCTCTCGACCAGGATATGCCGGGCGCGCACTTCCTCCTGGGCCTTCGCGCTGCCGACCTGCTGGTCGTAGAACTTCTTGGCATCGGCATCGCTGACCGAATTCTTCAATTCGGCCTCGAAGTAGTACTCGCGCAGAGCGCGGCGGCGCCAGTAGTTCATCCGCTCTTCGAATGCCGCGCCGCTGCCGAGCTTGGCGGCTTCGGCGGCATCGGCAAAGAGCTGGTTCTCGATCACGTACTCGAGGATGACGCGGCGGCGAGCTTCGGCCGGAATGTTGCCGAGCTCATTGCCGATCTCGGCCTCGGCGAGCTGCATGTCGGATTCGGTAATGGTCTTGCCATTGACCTTGGCAACGACTTTCTCTTGTTTGTCTTGCGCCATGGCGGTGTGCGCGATGTGGATCGCGGTGGGGAGCGGCGCGGCGAGCAGCGCAGCGGCGATGACGGCTTTCATCACTTTGTTCACGAGTCGCGATCCTCATCAGGGGTAAGCCCGGCATGGTTGCGCAGTAGGCTGAGCGCGGGCAGTCCGGGGCGGCACAGCCTTAATTGCAAGCCGGCGCGCCGCCAAGCCAAGCTTGAGTGGTATGGCGCGATTGTGACCGCCGGTATACGGCCATCGATGCCTTGCCGGATCAACTTGCCGCACGCCGACAGGTTCCCGGCCAGTAGATGGCCGCCACCCCTATACCCGCCTGAAGTGCAGTCCGCGAGTTACGAAACCGCAATCTTCACGTACTCGAAGTCCCCAGGTTTGCTATCGATGCCGACCTTCGGCGGCGCGATCCAGCCGGCGTATTTACCGCGATCCCAGCAGGGCTTCATGAGGCTCTCGATGAAGGCACCGTCATCCTTCGAGGGCAGCCATTCGTCCTTTCGCGCGGCCCATTCACCATCCGTAAGGTGCTGACCATCGGGCGAGGCGTGGATATTGCGGAACTCGCCAATCTCCCTGTTGAAAGCAACCGAGGGCAGGGTGAGCTGGAACTTGATGCCGGCCTTCTCGATGATCCGGTTCCAACGCGAGACGCCACCCTGGCAATCCCTAACGTAGTCGTCTCTGAGCCGCATGTTGATGGCGGTCAGCGCCGGCTGGTCGATCATCTTGATGGCACCATCGACGAACTTCAGGACCGGGTAAGTTGCGCCCGTGAGCAGGTGGTCGTCATCGATGCGCGTTTCATTGAAGCGGCCCTTGAGGCCGGAGTTGTAGAAATTCGCGGCATTGGTCGAGACCTCGGAGCCGAAGAGGTCGAGCGAGAGCGAGAAGTGCAGGTTGGCCTTCTTCTGCAAGGTAGGCAGATCGACGACGCCCAGCGCCCGCACGCGGTTGACGTCACAGGGATCCTCGATGCCCGCGGCCTTCATCGCCTCGCATGTGCGCTCGATGGTGCGTCCGACACCCGTCTCGCCGACGAACATGTGATGCGCCTCTTCCGTCAGCATGAAGCGGCACGTGCGCGAGAGCGGATCGAAGCCCGATTGCGCGAGGCTTTCGAGCTGCATCTTGCCGTCGCGGTCAGTGAAGAACGTGAACATGAAGAACGAGAGCCAATCCGGCGTCGATTCATTGAAGGCGCCGAGCATGCGCGGCTTGTCCTCGTCGCCGGATCGCCGTTGCAGGAGGCCGTCCGCTTCCTCGCGACCATCGCGGCCGAAGTATTTGTGCAGCAGGTAGACCATTGCCCAGAGGTGGCGGCCTTCCTCGACGTTCACCTGGAAGAGATTGCGCATGTCGTAGAGCGAGGGCGCGGTCTTTCCGAGATGGCGTTGCTGCTCGACGCTCGCGGGTTCCGTATCGCCCTGGATGACGACGAGGCGGCGCAGCATGGCGCGGTACTCGCCCGGGACCTCCTGCCACGCCTTCTCGCCCTTGTGCGCACCGAAGTTCACGAGCCGGTTGTCATCCTGCGGCGCAAGAAGAATACCCCAGCGGTACTCGGGCATTTTCACATAGTCGAACTTAGCCCAGCCCTTGGGATCGATCGAGATGGCCGTTCGGAGATAGACGTCTGAGGTCTGGAAACCTTCCGGCCCCATGGTCATCCACCAGTCGATATAGCCGGGGTGCCACTGCTCCAGGGCCTTGAGCACGCGCTGGTCGTCGTTGAGGCCGACGTTGTTCGGGATTTTCGACGAGTAATCGACGGCGCCCTGGGTGCTTGTTGTCATGCGTTTCCTCCTGTTTTTCTTTCCCCTCTCCCCGCTCGCGGGGAGAGGGCTAGGGTGAGGGGCGGCGGCAAAATCAAACGTCGGCGCGTGTGGCCGCCCCTCATCCCAACCTTCTCCCCGTGAGAACGGGGAGAAGGAGAGTTGACTAAACCCGCTCGGGATCGAAATCGGCCTTCACGCCGGTGCCGTAGCGCTTCAACGCACCATCCGGACCAATCGCGTTCGGGCGCTGGAAAATCCAGTTCTGCCAGGCCGTGAGGCGGCCGAAGACCTTGGTTTCCATGGTTTCTGGACCAGCAAAGCGCAGGTTGGCTTCGAGTCCCGTGAGGCCATCGGCAGAGAAGCTCGCGCGTTCCTCGAGGAAGATGCGCACCTCATCCGCATAGTCGATCGTGTCATAGGCGATCGTGACCAAGCCGGCTTCCTCGCAGGCTTCCGCATCGAGCGGGCTGCCGATGGTGTCGCGGGCAGATGCGATACTCTCGGGCTCGCCGAGAAAGCGTGTCGCAAGACGCGACAGCCCATTGCTCATGGGGTAGGCCGCGAAATTCAGCGACGAGAGCGCCATGGTGGCGGGCGCACGGTTGTCGCCCTTCTCGGCACCGATCAGCATGAAGGATCGATCACAGGCGAGCGCGATTTCAGCAAGCGTGCCGGCAAAGCATGAGCCAGGCTCCACGAGCGCGACGAGCGACCGCGAGGTGAGGTCGATGCGTTTCAGCACACGCTTCCACTGCAGCAGAATCTCACGCGCGAGCCAGTGCGTGCCATTTGATTCGAGAAAAGCGTCGTAAGCGAGCACGCGCTGGGGATCGCCGGTCGATTTAAAGATCAGCGTGCCGATGTCGCGTTCGTTGGCGCGCAGGTCGAGGAGTGCATCGTCGAGTTCGCGCGAGAGACGCAATGGCCAGAAGTCCGCGCCTTCGCGCTGCAACTCCTCGGTATCCGCAGGCGGCTTTGTTTCCGGCCCGAGAACTGTGAGCGTTGCGCGCCGTGCGGGGCGATCGATCTCCACGCGCAGGCTCGAATACGTGACGGTATTGCCATCACGCGTGCGCTGGAGCGGCGCCAGCTCGATACCTTGCGCATCGGACGGCCGATCCGACTGCGTCGCGAGCCGTGTCGCGGCCTCGGTGACCGCAGCTTCCATGCGTGATCTCGGCACGACCTGATCGACGACGCGCCATTCCGCGGCGCGCTTGCCCTTGAGCCCTTCTTCCAATGTGCAGAGCACGTCGGCCCAGTCGCGGCGCACTTTGCGCTTGTCGGTCACGCGCGTGAGCCCGCCCGTGCCCGGCAGCACCGCGAGCAGTGGCAGCTCAGGCAACGACACGCTCGAATTGCCATCATCGGCGAGGATGATCTCGTCGCACGCGAGCGCCAGCTCGTAGCCGCCGCCCGCGGCTGTGCCCTGGATGACGCAGAGATAGCGCTGCCCGGATGCCGCACTCGCATCCTCCATGGCGAAGCGTGTCTCGTTGGTGAACTTGCAGAAGTTCACCTTGTGGGCGTGGCTCGAACCCGCGAGCATCCGGATGTTGGCGCCGGCGCAGAACACGCGGTCCTTGCCCGAGCGCAGCACCACGACTTTCACGCCCGGATGCTCGAAGCGCAGGCGCTGCACGGCATCGGCAAGCTCGATGTCGACGCCGAGATCGTAGGAGTTGAGCTTGAGTTGGTAACCCGGCCGAAGCGTGGCGTTCTCATCGACGTCCAGGATCAGCTCGGCTATGGGGCCGTTCACCGAGATCCGCCAGTGCCGGTAGCGCTCGGGTGCCGTCTCGAAGTCGATTCTGGCGGGCGCCGCCGGTTTCTCCGTCGTGTCGCTCACATCGTCCTCCCTGGTATCTTCCTGTCCCATGCGGCTCTGGCGGCCGTTCGGGGGCGGATGAATTGGGCCGAGAGTCCACCCTTGGCTTCCGGGAAGCAACGGGAATCGTGCGCCAGCGCCGCGTCGCGAGGGCAGGGGGGTTGCCCGAAGGGCGAGAGAGCGCCAGATAACACCTCGGGGCGGCGCCGTCCGCGCAGCCGCAGTACGAGGTACGCACTGAATGTCCAATTTCTCTCCCCGCGAGATCGTCTCGGAGCTCGACCGCTATATCGTCGGCCAGGCCGACGCCAAACGCGCGGTGGCAATCGCGCTCCGGAACCGCTGGCGGCGCCAGCAGCTCGAAGGTGAGCTGCGCGAGGAAGTCCAGCCGAAGAATATCCTCATGATCGGCCCCACGGGCTGCGGAAAGACGGAGATCTCGCGCCGCCTCGCAAAGCTCGCAGGCGCGCCCTTCCTCAAGGTCGAGGCGACGAAATTCACCGAGGTCGGCTATGTCGGCCGTGACGTCGACAGCATCGTGCGCGATCTCGTCGAGGTCGGCGTGGCGCTCGTACGCGATACGAAGCGCCGCGAGGTCAAGGCACTCGCCGAGAAGAATGCCGAGGAGCGCGTGCTCGATGCGCTCGTCGGCCCAGGCGCGCAGCCCTCGACACGCGAGGCCTTCCGCAAACGCCTGCGCGGGAACGAGCTCAACGACAAGGAGATCGAAGTCCAGGTCACCGACAGTGCGCCAGCCTTCCCGACGATGGACATTCCCGGCGGTCAGATGGGGATGGTCAACATCAGCGAGATGCTCGGCAAGGCTTTCGGCCAGCGCATGAAGACGCGGCGCCTCACGGTCGGCCAGAGCTACGAGCAGCTCATCGGCCAGGAGAGCGACAAGCTGCTCGACAGCGATCAGATTGCCGTGGAAGCCGTGAAGCTCGTCGAGAACAACGGCATTGTCTTCCTCGACGAGATCGACAAGATCTGCTCACGCAGTGACGCGGCGGGACGCGGCGGTGCAGATGTCAGTCGCGAAGGCGTGCAGCGCGATCTCCTGCCGCTCATCGAGGGGACGACGGTCGCGACCAAGTACGGCCCGATCAAGACCGACCACATTCTGTTCATTGCCTCCGGCGCTTTCCATCTCGCCAAGCCCTCGGATCTGCTGCCCGAGCTGCAGGGTCGCCTGCCGATCCGTGTCGAGCTGAAGCCGCTGACGCGTGAGGACTTCCGCCGCATTCTGACCGAGCCCCAGGCGAGCCTGATAAAGCAGTACATCGCGCTCATGGCGACCGAGGGACTGACACTGAGCTTCACCGACGACGCCATTGATGCGATTGCCGATATCGCTGCAGCGGTGAACTCGACGGTCGAGAATATCGGCGCGCGGCGCCTGCACACGGTTTTGGAGCGCGTACTCGACGAAATCTCGTTCGATGCGTCCGATCGCGGCGGGAACATGGTCGCGGTGGATGGCGCCTACGTGCACGCGCGCGTCGGCGATCTCGCACGCAACGCGGACCTCTCGAAGTTCATTCTTTAGTTTCGATCCCGCACGATCTCGATGCCGACCGTACGGCAGCCGGGCACGATGTCAGGCTTCTCGAGGCGCACAACTGCGCGCATGACACGCTGATCAGCTAGGCAACGCTGGGCAACGCGCTCCGCGAGCGTCTCCAGCAGGTTCGTGTGCCCACTTTCGACGATGGCGCGAATGCCGGCGATCACGGTGCTGTAGTCGAGCACGGCGCTCAAGCTGTCGGATTTTCCGTCGTAGTCATCGAGCACCATGAGATCGACTGAGATGATCAGCCGCTGCTCGTAGCGCTTCTCGAGCTCGTAGACGCCAACCGAGGCCATCAACTCGAGATCGCGCACGAACACGCGCCTAAGAGGACGACCGCCGGCGGCCGATGGCGAGCCACCTGAGGAGCCGGAGGGGGCAAGCGGCTCGGTCATGGGGCGCTCATGGGACAGTCATTGCGGTTGGCCCTCGTGGAGGCATCGCGTCTGGTGCTGAAGATCGCTGATGCACGCTCAATCCGTTCCGGCCGCCCTCGGCGGCGTTGGCCAGGCGAGGTGCTGGCCCGCATCGAGGGCGATCATCTGGCCGGTCATCGAGGGTGCGTCAAGTATGAAGCGGACAGCGGCGGCAATCTCCTCGGGCGGGGTCGCGCGGCCAAGCGGCGTGGCGGCAACCTCGCCCGCAAAGGCGTCCGGTGTCTGATGTATGCTGGCGAGGACTGGCCCGGGTCCGATGGCGTTAACGCGAATGCGCGGCGCGAGGGCCTGGGCGAGCGTCTGCGTTGCGGCATAGAGGCCCGCCTTGGCGATGGTGTAGGAGAAGAACTCAGGCGTCAGCCGCCATACGCGCTGATCGATGATGTTGACGATCACGCCCTGGCGTTGGGCTGGTAGATGAGCCGCGAAGACTTTGGCGAGGAGGACGGGAGCGCGTAGATTGACCGCGAGCTGGCGATCCCATTGGCCAACATCTAGGTTCTGAATGCGGTCGTCCAGAAACAGCGCGGCGCTGTTCACCAGCAGCTCCGGAGCGCCTATGGCATCGGCGCAGCTTCCGATCAGCGACTCGGTGTCCCGCGCGTCCGCGAGGTCGGCGCCGAGGGCAGCCGCGACGCCGTTTGCCGCGCGGATTTCCGCGACGACGGCTTCGGCCTCATGGCGAGATGCTGCGTAGTGGACGCCAACTCGCCATCCGCTCCGGGCAAGGTCTAAGGCAATTGCACGCCCAATGCGTCGGCCGGCGCCGGTGACGAGGGCCGTGCGGGGCCCTTTATCTGCTGAACTAGCCACCATCAGCTCCGTTCGCACAAGGCGCAATCCGGCGCCTCGCTACGAGTCCAGTGGGCCCCAGGATCGAGTCGTCGGCCTGGCCCGATAAACCTTCGTTCGCTCATCTTCGCCCCAGGTTGCGCCGGCCACAAGGACTTCGACGGTGATAAAAATGCCGCCAAAAGCGTCACGGATAGGCCCAATTATGACTATTTTGGAGGCATTTTAGACGGTAATATTGCCTAGTGACACCAGACTGTTACGGAACCGCCACGCCCCCGCGGCAACCGTGCAGAAAACGCAAAGCTCAGCTTGCGTCGGAGACAGCTGATCCGCAACATTGTCAGCACATGCAGGGAATTCTCAGGGACTTCCGACGGGAACGAGGGGACGATTACAATGAACATCAAGACCGGGACACTGGCAAAGAGCATCGCGGGGGCGATGGCGCTTGCATTTCTCGCGGGTCCGGCTGCTGCTGGCAGCTTGAAAGATACTCCGATGATGTCGCCTGAGCGGGCGCTCGCTTGGTCCGCCAACGTCGCCGCCACGTCTGAGTACGTGTTCCGCGGCATTTCTCAGACTGACGAGAAGCCGACGGTTCAGGGTGGCATCGATGTGACGTACGGCATCCTCTACGCCGGCATCTGGGCGTCGGGTCTTGATTTCGGTGAGAATTCCGCTGGTCGCGATATCGCAACGACTGAGATCGACCTTGTCGCCGGTATCAAGCCGAAGTGGGGTCCGGTGTCCTTCGACTTCGGTGTGATCTACTACGTCTATCCTGGTGCGCGGGATTCGTCGGCCGAGCTGAATATGGTGGAGCTCAAGGCGGGCGCCAGCGTCGAGCCTTGGGCTGGTGGCACGCTTGGCATCACCACCTTCTACTCGCCCGACTACACTGGTGAGTTGGGCGATGTGTGGACATTTGAGGGTACAATTGCGCACGCTTTCCCCGCCATACACGGCATCACGCCGACCTTCAGTGCCTTGATCGGTTACCAGAAAGGCGACGACAACAGCTATGCCAGCTTCTACGGCGCTGATGATTATCTCTACTGGAACGTCGGCGTGACGTTCGCCTTTCATGAGCGGTTCTCGATCGACGTGCGGTACTGGGATACCGATCTCGATGCGACGCCTGCCGGCGCCTGCCTGACCTCTCTCTTCCAGTGCGACGAGCGCGTTGTTGCGACGGCAAAGGTCACCTTCTGATAACTTCCGCTTCCCGGCGGCTTAGTCGAGCGGGGTCCTTCGGGGCCCCGCTTTGATTTTATGGAAGCCGGAGATTTTCGCGCCGCGCGGCTCCGCGAGGAAGACGGTGCCGACGTTCAGCGGCTCACCAAGTGACCGCCGCTTTGAGCTTCCCGGTCCAGTCGGGTTGCGCCTCGCTCATGTCGGCAAGGGCGCCGAGTTCAATCGAGAACTTCGAGCCATTCGCGTCACCGAGCGGCTGCGGCAACAAGCCTAGACCGACATACAAGCCAGGGGTCGTGCGGTGCGTCTGCAGTGCCGTGCCGGGCACGCTGGCGATATCGGACGTCGATCCGAATGCCTCGATCCCGAGCGCGACACCTTTCGTGACCTCACCCTTAAGGCCGGCGGCGTAGGCGAAAGCCACGTCGCGCTCATGCGGCGCGGTGCCGAAGCTGTGCGCGACCTTCGGGCTGAGCGTCAGAGCGAGCTGATTGCCGCCGAGTTTGAACTGCGGCCCTGACTCGACAGCATTCGTTCCGCCCGTCTGCAGCGCCATGTCGACGCCGGTATGCCACCCCCAAGAGATGGCTGGGCCGATTTGCCCGAGATTGAGCTTGGCTTCGGCGCCAGCCGCCGTGAAGCGCATTTCGTCGCCAACCGGCGCGTCGAAACCTGCTCGAATGCCCGCCTGGAACTTGTCCGTGACGGCATAGCCTCGGTTCATCTCGGCAGGAAGCTGCTCCGCGGACACTGAATATCCGGACTTGATAGCGCGAGCGATGGCGCTTTGCGTCTCCTGGCGAGAGAAGGCAGCCGCCGCAGTCGGAGTCGATGGCGCCGCTGCCGCCGTCGGCTCCGTGGCGGAATCGAACAGAGGCAGAGATGTGTCGAGTTCCAAGGGAATGTCGGTTGGCAAGTCGGCTTCGTACTGGAACTTCGAAAGTTCTTTTTTGCCGGGCCATGCGTGGGTAATTGTCGCGGTGCCGGCTAGCAGCGCGGTCGCCAGGAGCCCAAGCGAGATGCGGTGTTTGCTCATCATTGTTTCCGCCTCGTCATTGTTCGCAGGATCATAGCGACGAAGCTTGGCCGACTAATGGCCGAGGCACCGATCGAGGCATCGTGCCGCGTGGTTCCATAGCGACATGTGCGTGATCGGCAACAATATTCAGAGAGCGTCGCTCCACCCTACCATGTTAGCGCGGCCTTGATCTTGCCCGTCCAATCTGGCGCCGCGTCGCTTAGGCCCACGAACGCACCAATCTCCAGCGAGAGCTTTGTTGCGCGTTCGTCGCCACGCGCGGGTCTCAGACCATGATCGATGTAGACGACGGGTCCGATACGGTGGTCCTGGAAATCCGGTGAAGGTGAGTCTCCTATATCCGGGATCGTGCCATAGGCTTCGATTCCGATTGCGAGAGACTCGCGCAATGCTCCCTTCAGTCCCACTGCGTAGACGAAGGCGAGGCCGTTGTCGCGATTAGGCCCGAAGGTGGTTGTGAAGAACGGGTTGAGAGTCAGCGAGAGCGCATCGTCGCCGAACTTGATCAGGGGTCCGAAGGTGAGCGTGCTCGTCTCGTCCCGGTGAGCCCGCAGGTCGAGGCCAGTGAACCAGCCGACGGAGATTGCCGGCGAGAGCTTGCCGAGAAAAAGCTGGCCCTCGACGCCTGCCGTCGATAGCTGCGCGCCCTCGCCGAGCGGGCTGTCGAAGTTTATTTTTGCGGCCGCTTTGAAGCGGTCGGTAAATGCATAGCCGGCGAGGAACTCGAAGCTGTGTCGGACGCGATCAGCATTTGCCGGGAAGCGCGACTGGAAAGCGTGGTTGGTCAGGATCTCCGTCTCGCCCTTTTCGACCTCGGGACCCTTGACCTCAAATGTCCCCGCAATGGCGGACACCGGAAGCATCACAAGGAGCGTGGCGATGCAGACAGCGCCTGCGGATTCACATACTCGCATGAGATCGTCATTCCCCAGCAAATGGCCTTTATTAGGAATAATTGGCATTTGCATTTATCGAAGGCAAGCGCTTTCGCGACGGTAATTCGATTCGTGCTCAAGGAGGTGTCATGGCGCCACAGCGTGCGGTGGCTCGAATGCGGTTGCCACCCGGCTGCCGGAGTTGGCAAAGTCGCCAGAAAGGTGGGGAGAGCGACTACGGCTTCCGACAGGCAGAACACGTGAGGGCTTTGTCCACGGCCGCGTGATCTTCGCGTGCAACAGCGCCCTATTGTCGTTCGGCTCGGCCGGCATGGGCGGCATCTATGAGAGCATGGAGAGTTGAAGGATGAATATCTCACTCAAGGGCAAGCGGGCGGTCATCGCGGGCGGAAGCCGCGGGATCGGTCGCTCGATCGCGCTGGCATTCGCTGCAGCAGGTGCGAGTGTTTCGATCTGCGCGCGCGGTGCGGAGGGGCTCAAGGCGGCTGCTGCCGATATTGGCAAGCACGGCGTGCAGGTTCACTGGGGGGCCTGCGATCTCGCTGACGCGACGGCGATCGCGCATTACGTCGAGAACGCAGCCAGCACGCTCGGCGGCATCGACATCCTGATCAACAATGCTTCGGGCTTCGGCATGGCCGATGACGAGACGGGTTGGGCCGCCGGCCTCAACATCGACGTCCTGGCGACGGTGCGCGCATCGCACGCGGCAATCCCGCACATCGAGAAGGCCGGCGGCGGCGCCATCGTCAACATCTCATCTATTTCCGGCTATCGCGCGAGCGCCCGTTCGGCACCCTATGCCGCCGTGAAGGCCGCGGTGATCAACTACACGCAGTCGCAAGCGCTCATGCTGTCGGGTAAGCGCATTCGTGTGAATGCGATCGCGCCCGGCTCGATCGAGTTCCCGGGCGGCGTCTGGGACCGTCGGAAGACCGAGAATCCTCCCCTCTACCAAGCGACACTCAAGTCCATTCCCTGGGGCCGCTTCGGCGCGCCGGAGGAAATCGCGACCGTGGCCCTGTTTCTTGTCAGCGATCTGTCGAGCTGGGTGACCGGACAGACCATCACGGTCGATGGCGGCCAGCTTCTGAGCTGACTTCGCCCCTGGAAGGAATGCCCCTGCAAAGCCAGCCAACGGTCCTCGGATTGGCCTATCATGGGCGCTTCGTCGCTGCCGCCCGAGGATCGCACGGTGCGGCTTGCACTTGGCGTCATGAGCGTGTATTAGGGCGAGCCTCGACGACGGGCCTCGGGCCCGCGTCGGTGTTCTGCGCCCCGACGCAACATGCGGGGGCGCTGCGCGCGGGTAGCTCAGTTGGATAGAGCACCAGACTACGAATCTGGGGGTCGTGGGTTCGAATCCTTCCCCGCGCGCCAATCAAATTAATGAGATAAGGCTCCCTAGCTCTCGGCCGAACTGAGATTGGTTCGCTGGGGCTAGACGTGATGCCGCTGCTTTCCGCGCCCAATGTGTAAGATCGGAGTGGGTACGGATCAGCGAGGCAGGCCTTTGATGCGCGCATCTCGACCGCGCGCAAACGCCAATGCGGCAAACAACAACGCTGCGCTGACTCCCCAAGCCATCATGTCCGCAGCCTGAGCGGCCCAGACGTAGGCGTGCATGGCAACCACTGCGCAAAGCAGTGCTGCACTGGCCGAGCGCAGGATGCGCGAGGTGCTCTCGCCAGAAGGCAATTTGAGCGCCAGGAGCAAAGCAGAGATCGCGCATATCAAGTAGATCGGCAGGATGGCCCGCTCGGTCAGGAGCAGCGAGGCCAATGCCGCGGCAGCGAGCGCGAATGGCTGCCCCCAGGAGACAGCGGCCCAGATCCTTTCCCATCGCTCGGCCGGGCGGCCCTTATCGCGACGGCGCGCGAGCCATATGGTGACGCCGGTGTGCGTGACGATCGTCAGCGCGAGCCCCAACAGGCCGTAGATGATCTTGACCGGCAGACCGCCGAACCAGCCGAAGTGCAGCGGCTGTATCGCGCCGAGGATCTGCTGGCCGAAGCTCCCAGCCTCGAGACCACCGTCACCGAGCGGTGTCCCGTCGCCCTTGAAGTAGTAGGCATTGGAGAGAGCCAGATGCCCGGGCGTGCGCATGCCGATGCTGACGACCTGGCCGATCTTCGCGGCGTGCTGGACGAAAATCGTGACGACCTCTGCATCGGGTTTCGTCGACTGCACGTGCCAGATCATCGACTCTATGTCCGGGAGCGGCGCGGCGGTCTCCTCTTCGCTCGCGCGCGGCCCGAGAAGCATCGAGAATGCCTTACCGGAGTCGCCATCGTATGCGGCGAGCGCGAGCACGCCGACGATGAGCGTCGACAGTCCGAGAAGCGCACCGGAGAGCGTGACGGCGATGTGAAAAGGAAGGCCCCACACGCCCAGGCGATTGTGAAGATCCGCCCTTTGCAGCCGCTTGGAGCCGCCCCAACGCAGTGCAAACGCGTCCTTGAATATGCGGGGATGCGCAAGCAGTCCAGAGACGAGCGAGGACAGGAGCGCCACGCCCGTCAATCCGACGAGGAACAGGCCCCACGTATGCGGCAAGTGGAGGTTCGTATGAAGTTGGGTGAGGAATTTCGACCAGGGCGCGTGCAGGCGGACTGCAAGGCGCCCGTCGTCATCCGCAATCCAATGCCCCTCTACGTTCGCCTCATGATCGTGATAGTTCACGACCAGTCGCGGCGTCATGCTGCCTGGCGCGAGAATGAAGATGTCATGATCGGACTTGTCGGCGACGGCCTGCTGGTAGCCGGCCTGTAGTGCGGTGCTGAAGGCTTCTGGTGTCAGCTTCCTGGTGACGATCGGCGCGGTGGGCTGCTCCCAGCGTTGGAACTCGTAGAGGAATACCGTCAGCGTGCCTGAGAGGCACACGACGTAGATCAGTGCGGCGAATGCGAGGCCGAGCGCTGAATGCCCCGCCAGCATGGCGCGTACGAAATCAGGCGGAAGGAAATTGCGCTTGCGCGGTCTCTCGACTTGGTCGTCCATCACGAGAGGACCTTGGGCAGGAAGGCAATGCCGTAGCTGATGGCCGACACGGAGAGCAGTACGATGGTCGCCCGAAGGAGCTTTGCGTCGCTCAGCGTCCAAGCCATGCCGCCACCCCAGAGCACCGGCACCAGGATCCCGCCGAGCATGATGCGATCGACCGTCGCCATGGGCATCGAGACGGCGATTGCCACGCCAACGCCAATGGACGCGATGCCCGACAGAACGATCGCCAGGAGGCTCTTCGCGATGCCACGCCGCCAGCTGGTCGGACGCTCTTCCGGTTCCAGTGCGACCTCACGTGGCGTCCGCGCCGATGCGCTACGCAATTGAATGCCCGCGGCGATCACCGCATAGGCGGCAATTGCCAGTGCCATGCATCCATAGGCGATACCAACCTCGGCGCCCCACACGCGCGCATACACCGCGAAGCCCGCCGCGATCGACAGCCAGCCGCTGAGCAGCAGATGCGCTTTGAACTCGCGCCGCCGGCGCCATGAACGGTCAATGCCGGCGACGCCGATCAAGATGAGCAGCGTGCCGGCGATTGCCTCACCGACGGCCATTGTAGCCAATTCTCGCAGGATCAGATCGTCTCCTCGCTCGCCTTCAGTGACGCCGAACGCCCCCATCAGAACTTGTAGCTCAGGCGTGTGATGATCGTGCGCCCCTGCCCGACGCCACAGTCCCCGCGCGTCGTGCAGGTGACGACATGGAACTTGTCCTCGAGGTTCTGTCCGACGATCTGCCAGCGCCAGTTGTCGCGCTCGTAGGCGATCAGCGCGTCGAGCAGCGTGAAGTCGGGCGTTGTCACGAGTCCATCCACGCCAGTGACAAGTCGGCCGTAGTCTTGCGATTCGCCGACGTAACGGACACCACCACCAAACGTCAGGCCCTTGAACGTCCCCTCGGTGAACGTGTAGAGGCCCCAGAGCGATGCCATGTGGCGCGGCACGCCCTCGACCGGCGTCCCGATCTCGATCGGATTGAAGTGATTGGAATACTCGGCATCCATGTACGTGTAGGTGCCGATCAGCTTGATGTTCTCGGTGATCCGACCAGCGGCTTCGAACTCGAATCCACGGATGTGGGCGTCCGCGCCCTGCAATGACGTCTGGGTAAGGAGATCGGAGACGAGACGGTTCGATTCCGTTAGATCGAAGTAGGCGGCATTGATGACAAGGGGCTTGCCCGGCACCTGATACTTGAAGCCGACCTCGAACTGCTCACCTTCGAGCGGCTTTGCCGGTCCGAGGATCGGCGTCAACGAGCCTGGATTCGTGATGACACTCTCGCCCGGCTGCGCCGTGAAGGATGTCGAGTAGCTAACGTAGGGCGTCAGGCCGAAATCGAAGCTGTACATCAGACCGGCGCGTCCGGTCGTAGCGCTCTCCTTCAGATTGGGATTTGCCGTGTAGCTGATGTCGAGCCAGTCACGACGGAGGCCGAGCACGGCGGTCCACTTACCGAGCTTGATCTGGTCCTGGATGTAGAGGCCGCGCTGTTCCTGCGTTTCGTTTGGACGCGCGTCGATGTCGCCTGAGACATCACCGACTGGAACGTCACTTAGTCCGGGAAATGTGTAGTAATCACTGCTGCCGCCATAAGTAGGGCTGTAGATATTGAATAGCGGCTGTCCGGGGAGCCCCAATAGCGACCCAAGATTGTCCACGAGGATCGACTGTGTTCCACGGCCTCCCTGCTCGAAGTGCACATAGTCAAAGCCGGTGGTGACTTTGTGCGCGACATCTCCCGTGAAAAACTTGGCTGTCAAGTTCGTGTCTGTCGTAAAGACATCGGTCTCCGTCTTCCGCCAGAGATAGACGCGAGCAATGTTCTCACGTCCCGCATCGAGGAACGGAGCATTGGCGGGATCGAGCACCAACCCGCCAGCGATAAAGTTGATGATGTTCATCACATCGGCAGTAAGTGGTGCGGGATAGTGCGTGCTGTACGTGTTCTCGGTGTGCGTGTAGCGCGAGCCGTGATGGATGCTCAGCCAGTCTGAGAACTTGTGGTCGATGAGCAGCGAGACGGACTGCTGATCGGTGTCGTTGTAGTCACCGGGCTCGCCGACGAATGTGCTCTTCGAGATGCGCTTGCCGGTGATCGAGTTGGGAAACAGCGTCCCCTCGTGCGGCAAGAACTGCTGCACCGAGCCGCCCTGATCTTTGCGGTATGTACCGAGCAGCGTGATGTTCGTATCGACGGTCGGGCGGAACGTCAGAGACGGCGCCAGGAAAATACGGTCGTTGTCGACGTGATCGACCTGCGTGCCAGCCTCCCGCCCAACGCCGACGAAGCGATAGAGCCAGCGGCCGTCCGTGGTGACCGGGCCACCAAAATCGAACTGGACTTGCCGCCAGTCGTAGGAACCGTATTCGACGCCGATCTCAGCGTGCGCCTTATCCTGCGGCCGCTTCGATACGCCGTTGATGATGCCGCCGGACGAGCCTTGGCCGTACAGCATCGAGGCGGGGCCGCGTAGAACTTCGACCCGCTCGAGGGAATAGGGCTCGATGCCAGCCGTGTTGGCGTAATAGCCGAAGGATGTGCGGAGCCCGTCGAGGTAGTAACTCGCGGGAATGCCGCGCATGAGAACATAGTCGCCGCGGCTGTCGAAGCCGAAGCCGTCCGCGAGGACGCCCGGAATATAGCGAACGGCCTCCGCCAGATTCTGCGCGCCCTGGTCGCGAATCTGCTCCGTGCCGACAACGGAGATCGACTGCGGGATTTCCCTGATCGGCGTATCGGTCTTGGTGCCCGTGGCACTTTGCGTCGCCACGTAGTCGCGCACCGGGCTTGTTGCTGTCTCGGGAGCAGCGGGAACCACTGCCGGCTCTTGAGCGGGGGCCGGTGCCGAAGCGGCCTGCTTCTGTTTTGGTGCAGCCTTCTTGGCGGCCTTGGGTGCCGCCTTTTTGGTTTCGACAGAGAGCGGGGGAAGTGTCGTTTGCGCCAAAACCTGCGGCGCGCTGCTGGCCGCAAGAAGCGCAGCGCTCACGACTGTCGCACTGCAGAAGCGGCGGGTGAATCCTGCGCCGGAGCTCGACGCAGTCCGCTTCTCTGTGCGTCCTGTCATAACCGGCTGAATTGTTCCAGCAACCTTGTGCACGGTCTGCCCCCTGCTATCCCGAGACTGCGTGCTTTCCGGGTGGCTGGGAAATCGACCGTGCTGCCTGAAGCAGTCTTAGCAATAGGAATAGTCTACTTGAATGGTCAACAATTTCAGTGCGGCGAATGTGACATGGCAAGCCTTAGTAGCAACGTGGCAACAGCACGCCCCTCCGCCTCGGCTACAGAAGAGCTGCCAGCTGCCAGCTGCCGCAACTCGGCCAAGTTGAGGTCCGAGATGGCCCAGTCCACGATACCGGCCTTGCTCCAATGGATCACGTTGTAACCGCGATACGCTTGCCGCGGATCGCTGCCATCTCTCTCTCGCTCAGCCCCAGGATATCGCGCCCTTCGTGCTGTACGTCTCCGGATACCCGCGCACGCGGCCCGAGCAGTCCCAGGGCGCCGAGCCATGTGATGCTCTTGCCCGATCCAGATTCTCCGACGATGCCGACCGCCTCGCCCTTCTCGATCTGGAGATCGAAGCCGTGAAGAGCCCGCACGATGGATTGACCGGTGTCGAAATCGATGGTCAGTCCGTTGATGCGAACGAGCGGTTCCCGCATTCCGCCGTGCTCCTCAATGCCCTCGAAGTTAAGCTGAGATTGCAAGCACGTAGTAGGTGGACACGACAGAGACATGACAGCGTGCGCGCCGTGCCGAGGGTCTCGCTGAACCGCCATTTTCAGGCCAGTCCGCAACAGTATTGGAGCAAGTTCAGAGGGGTTGCGGGCGATCCGCATGGTCGAGCCAGGCATGCTCCAGTAAGCCCGGGCTCGATCCGGCCAGGAACCTGATGAGCCCTTTAGCCGGATGGGCTTGAAAGAGGAGGCTTAACGGCTAGCTCCGGATCGCGCATCTTCGCTACTGTCCGGCACCATCACCACGAAACGAGCCCGCAAATGAGCCGTCCGCTTAGCATTGCTGTCGCACCCTATGACCGCACACTGCCTCTCATGGCCGGACTTATTCCGATCGAGGGCATAACTCCCACGTACGTGACGGCGCCGCTCGAGGAAATCTTTGCCCGTGCCTTCGACGAGCAAGCTTTCGATGTCACCGAGCTGTCCTTCAGCAACTACCTCTACTTGACCGCGAGCACCGGCTGTCCATACGTCGGCCTCCCTATCTTTCCTTCGCGCGCGTTCCGCCATTCGGCAATCTACATCCGAACAGATCGCGGCATCCGTGGGCCGCGCGACCTTGCCGGCCGCGTTGTCGGCGTACGCGAATTCTCCATGACGGCAGCGTTGGTCGCACGTGGCGTGCTTGAAGATGATTTCGGTCTGCGGGCGTCCGATGTGCGCTGGCGTTATGGACCGGCGGACAAATACGACTCGCAACCGATCGTTCGCGTGCGCCCGCCCGACATCGAGCTCCAGCCGCTCCCACAAGCGAGTAATCTCTCGGATGCTCTCGCGAGCGGTGAACTGGATGCTCTTGTCGCCTACAAGCCGCCGAAGGCGTTTATCGAGGGTCACCCCAATATTAGACGTCTGTTCGAAGACCATCCGTCGATCGAAGCGGACTACGCGCGTCGCACCGGCATTTTTCCGATCATGCATCTGGTCGGCGTTCGCAAGGAGCTCGTTGAGCACGAGCCCGGGCTTTGCATACGCGTGTGCAATGCCTTCGAAGCCGCGCGCCGCTACGCGATGGAACGCACGCGAGAAACACAAGCGCCGTTCATCAGCCTGCCATGGGGGCCGGCCGAAGCTGCGCGCGTGGAGAGCATTCTCGGAAGAGAGTTCTGGAGCTATGGCCTCGACGCTAACCGATCCGCGATCGACGCGCTCTGCCGCTACTCCTTCAATCAGGGAATTGCACCACGTCTCCTGAAGGCAGAGGAGCTGTTCGCGTTCGAGACGCTGGCCTGGAACGGCGTGGCGCGCTGAGATCGGCTCTCACGGACCTCCCGCCGTTCGGCGTCGACCATCGGTGAGCGCATCGCGGCGGTCGAGCCGGAACCTTCTCGGCATGAACTCATTCGTCATTCGATTACAGCGCGATACAGATCTTGCTCCGTAGCGGCGCGCCGAAGTCTTTGCAGAACGGCCGGCTCGCGCAACTTGCGGGCAACGGCGGCGAGGGCGTTGAGTTGCTCGAGCTGAGATGCCGCCGGAAGCACGAGCAGAAATGCCAAGTCTACTGGTTTTCCGTCGACCGCATCGAATGCAATGGGTTTTGCGAGACGAACGAGCAGACCGAAGGGTTTTGTCACCTCGCGAAAACGCGCGTGCGGAATGGATACGCCGTTGCCGATGCCCGTCGATCCCAGCTCGTCGCGCTTGGCAAGCTCTTGCACCAGCAAATCCGCCGGCAAATCGAGGGCCACGGCTGCGCGGCCAGCCAGCTCCTTCAACAATCCCGCCTTGTCGTGGGCGGCGACATTGATCGCCACGTCGGAAGTCGAAAGAAAGTCCTTGATGTCCATTGCTGCTCCTTCGGGCGTTCCGCGCGTGGCGCACGCCATCATCGGACCGTGAGGCTGCTAGTCCGGCGCCCGCAGGCGATAGCCGATGCCGATCTCGGTCATGATGTGCTGCGGGCGCTCCGGATCAGGCTCGATCTTCTGGCGGAGCTGCCTCACATAGACGCGTAGGTATTGTGGGTCAGTCGGCTCGTCCCATAGTTCCTGCATCAAAAACTTGTGCGTGAGAACTTTCCCGGCGTGCTGAACAAGCAGCCGCAGCAAATCATACTCCTTGGGCGACAGCTTCACTTCTTTATCGCTGAGCTTGACGATCCGGCGCACGAGATCGACGCTCAGGTCGCCAACGTGGAACAGTGGGAGCTCGCCCTGCACCTGAAGCTGGTGCCTCAGAGCCGCGCGCATTCGAGCGAACAGCTCCTCCATGCCGAATGGCTTGGTGACATAGTCGTCGGCACCGAGATCGAGCGCCGCCACCTTGCCGGCCTCGTCGCCGCGGCTCGACAGTACAACGATAGGCAGGCTGTTCTCTCGTTGCCGGATCCTTCTCAGAAGCTCGAGGCCGTCGATATCGGGCAGGCCCAGATCAAGGATGACAAGATCCGGATTGCTGGAGAGCAGCTCGAGTGCGGCCTTGCCGTTCTGCGCCTCTAGTACGTCGTAGCCTTGCGACACGAGGCCCATGCGCAGGAGCTTGCGTATGGGGGGCTCGTCATCGACAACGAGAATCTTCGCGGAGGTCGCACTCATGCGGCGTACTTCTTTCGCTCGTCCGCCTTCAGCACTGGCAGCGTGATCGTAAACACAGCCCCTTTGGGGTTCATGCGGTTGGTCGCAACAATGGTGCCGCTCAAGGCCTCGATAAAGCCACGAGAGATCGCAAGACCAAGGCCAGTGCCGGCGCGGACTTGATCACCTTTGCGCGCGCGATAGAACTTGTCAAAGATGCGCTCCAGATCGGCGTCGGGTATGCCGTCACCCTCGTCCAGGACCTGCACTTTCACGCTCTCTCCGTCCCGCCAGCTCGCTATGCGGACCGTGGTGGCTGGCGGCGCATACTTGGCAGCGTTGTCGAGGAGGTTGAACAGAACCTGCTCGAACAGCACGGCGTCGACCATGACCATCGGCAGCTCCGGGCTGATTTCGACCTCTACGCGATGCCCTGCGAGGATCTTGCTTGCGCGTTCGAGCGCGCTGCCAACAATCTCGCCGACATCGTGTGCGGCGGTGTTTGGCACGACGGCGCCCGATTCAAGCTTGGTCATGTCGAGCAGATTGGCAATGAACCGGTTGAGGCGCTCCGATTCCTCGATGATGGTCGAGAGCAGGTCGTCCTTGGATTGCGCATCGAACGATTGCGACAGATCGCGAAGCGCGCCGGCCGAGCCGATAATTCCCGCGAGGGGTGTCTTGAGATCGTGCGATATGGAGGTCAGCAGCGCCGAGCGCAGACGTTCGGTCTCGGCCGTCCGATGAACTCGGTCGATGTCCTCGACAAGGTGCACGCGCTCGATCGCCAGCGCGCCCTGATCGGCGAGGGCGTCCAGAAGCCGCCGCTGATCGGCGCGGAGTAGCGGCGCCGGATCTTCGCGACTGATCCCTACGATGCCGATCGCTCCCCGCCCGGTGCGCATCGGCATGAACAGCCACTTTGCCCCGGGGAGTGCATCGGAGTCGCGACCGGCCGGTCGCAACTTCTCCCATGCCCATTTAGCAGCGGCCAGATCGGCTTCATCGAGCGCATCTTCGGGCGGGTAGCCGGCCTTGACTGCGATCGAGCCGTTGTCCGGCAGAAGCAGCACCACGCGGACCTTCAGCATCATCGCTATCTGATAAGCGGTGGCCCAGAGAACATCGTCGAGCGCCCCCGCTCCGGCGAGCTTGCGGCTGAAGCCGTAGAGCGATTCAACCACGCGAACCCGCTCCTGTGCGGCAACGGTGTGGTGCCACCCACGAGCAGCGAGTCTCGAAATGAGTACCGCGAGAGCGGAGAACAGCAGGAAGGCCGCAACGTTGGCCGGATCCGCAATGGTGAAGGTGTAGATCGGTGGAAGGAAGAAGAAATTGTAGGTCAGCGATGCCGTAAGAGCAGCGAGCAAAGACGGCCACAGTCCATAGCGAACGGCGGTGCCGACGACGGCCGTCAGGAAGATGAGGTCGACGTTCAGGCCCAGGACGGACTCCGCCAGGAGACTTACCCCGAAGGCCAGCGCGACCGCTGAAAGGGCCGCCAGATAGGGAATCGCATCGAACGGTCGCGCGTCGTCCGTTACAACTGTTGCCCGTGCGGTAGTAGCCTCCGGTAACTTCTCGCCGGCAATCACGTGCACCGAGATGTTGCCCGCGCGGCGCACCAGATCGTGGACGACCGATCCATGCAGCATCTCGAACCAGCGCGAGCGCTCGGACTTGCCGACGATGATATGCGTGACGTTACTCTTGCGGGCATAGCCCAACACGTCATCGGCGACCCGTCGCCCCGCCGCCGGTATGCTGACAGCTTCGGCATCGAGGCGCTCGGCGAGACGCAATGTCTCGGCAATGCGATCGCGGTCCGCCTCAGTGAAGTCCAGGCTGCGCGTCGTCTCGATGTAGAGCGCCGTCCAGGGCGCCCGCAGCCGGTCCGCGAGCCGCTTGGCATAACGGATGAGGCCCGCCGAGCGCGGATCCTCGCCGATGCAGACGAGAATGCGCTCGCCCGCCGCCCAGGGGCCTGGAATGGCACGCGCGCGCATCTGCTCGAGCAATTGCTCGTCGACGCGCTCCGCCGTGCGGCGCAGGGCCAGCTCTCGCAGAGCCGTCAGATTGGCCGGTGAAAAATAGTGCCTGAGTGCGCGCTCGGCCTGCTTCGGGACGTAGACTTTGCCTTCCTTGAGACGCTGGATGAGGTCTTCAGGCGTCAGGTCGACGAGTTCGATAGCGTCTGCGCGATCGAAGATGGCATCGGGAACGATCTCGCGCACGCGTACGCGTGTTATCTGCGCGACCACATCATTGAGGCTCTCGATGTGCTGGATGTTGACCGTCGTGTAGACGTCGATGCCGGCGTCCAGAAGCTCTTCGACGTCCTGGTAGCGCTTCGGATGACGGCTGCCGGAGACGTTGGTATGAGCGAGCTCGTCGATCAGAATCAGGCTTGGGCGACGCGCGAGCGCAGCGTCGATGTCGAACTCATGGAGCGTGCGACCAGCATAGTCGGTGGGTTTACGGCCGAGCACTTCCAGGCCGTCGAGCAGTGCCTCCGTCTCTTTGCGGCCGTGCGTCTCGACCACACCGACGATGACATCCACGCCCTCCTTCTGCTTGGCGTGCGCCGCGGTCAGCATCTCGTAGGTTTTGCCGACCCCGGGTGCAGCGCCGACGAAGATCTTGAGGCGCCCGACGCGTCCTTCCTCCTCGCGCCGAGCCTCGGCCAGCAAGGCGTCTGGCGAAGGCCGCCGCTCAGAGTCGCTGTGTTGATCGGCCATGATTCATGACGCCTGCCAATTCATCGGCTATTTGGGTGCCCCGCCATCGAGCGCCAAGTTGAGCGCCAGAACGTTAACGCGAGGCTCACCCAGGAAGCCGAAAAGACGGCCCTCGACGTGTTGGCTGACAAGATCCCGAACACGATTGTCGGGCATGCCACGCGCCTTGGCAACGCGGGGCACCTGGAAGATCGCCGCGTCCGGCGAAATATGAGGGTCGAGTCCGCTAGCCGTCGTCGTCACGAGGTCGATCGGTACGGCCATACCCGGGTTCTCGGCTTTGAGCGTGTCGACATCCCCTTGGACTCGCTCGATCAGTGCTTTGCTTGTCGGGCCGAGGTTCGAGCCCATCGAGTTCGCTGCATTGTAGGGCTGAGCGACGGTCTTGCTTGAGTCGGCAGGGTCCGGGCCGAGCGTGGCCGACGGGCGACCGTGAAAATAGCGATCGCTCGTGAATTGCTGACCGATCAGAGCCGAGCCGATGACCGTGCCGTCCTTCTCGATCAGACTGCCGTTGGCCTGCCGCGGGAACAATGCCTGTGCCATGCCGGTCATGGCCAAGGGATAGGCCAAGCCGGTGATCAGCATGAGCCCGATGAACACGACGATTGCAGGGCGAAGTTCTTTCAACATGGGTTGCCTCCTCAGGCGAGATGAAGGGCCGTGACGACCACGTCGATCGCCTTGATGCCGACGAATGGGATCAGAATGCCGCCGAGGCCATAGACCATCAGATTGCGCCGCAGCAGAGGTCCAGCACCGATCGGCCGGAACGCGACGCCCTTCAGGGCAAGCGGGATCAACGCGATGATGACCAGGGCGTTGAAGATGATGGCCGACAGGATGGCGCTCTGCGGCGTTGCGAGATTCATGATGTTGAGCGCCTGCAGCTGCGGATAGAACGCCACGAACATCGCTGGGATGATCGCGAAGTATTTCGCAACATCATTGGCGATCGAGAACGTGGTGAGTGCGCCGCGTGTCATCAGGAGCTGCTTGCCGATCTCGACGATCTCGATAAGCTTGGTCGGGTTGGAATCGAGGTCGATCATGTTGCCGGCTTCGCGCGCGGCCTGCGTGCCGGTGTTCATGGCAACGCCGACATCGGCCTGGGCGAGCGCCGGTGCATCGTTGGTTCCGTCGCCGCACATAGCGACCAGCTTGCCCTTGTCCTGCTCGGCGCGGATCAGCTTCAGCTTGTCCTCAGGCGTGGCCTGGGCGAGGAAGTCGTCGACGCCGGCCTCTGCCGCGATCGCCGCAGCCGTCGTGGGATTATCGCCGGTGATCATGATGGTGCGGATGCCCATGCGCCGGAGTTCGGCAAAGCGCTCGCGGATACCGCCTTTCACGATATCCTTGAGATGGATGATGCCGAGCAGTGTGCCATCGCGCGCAACTGCGAGCGGCGTTCCGCCGGACTTGGCGATGGCATCAGCTAAGGCTCGCGCCTCGCGGACGACTTCAGCACTGACCAGCGGTTTCGTCGCAAGCGCTACACCGCCATTCTCATTGGCGCGACCGCGGCCGAGGTAGTCGAGGATGGCGTCGACGGCGCCCTTGCGGATCGATGTCGAGCCGAATTCGACGCCGCTCATGCGCGTTTGCGCCGAGAACGGGATGAACCGCGCATTCAGCTCGCTGACGTCCCGGCCGCGAATGCCATACTTCTCCTTTGCCAGCACGACAATGGAGCGGCCTTCCGGTGTCTCGTCAGCGAGCGAAGCCAGCTGCGCTGCATCGGCAAGATCCTGCTCGCTCACGCCACGCAATGGCTTGAACTCAGTCGCCTGGCGGTTGCCAAGGGTAATCGTGCCGGTCTTGTCGAGGAGCAGCGTGTCGACATCGCCCGCCGCCTCGACGGCGCGCCCCGAAATCGCAAGCACATTGAAGCGTATGAGGCGGTCCATGCCGGCGATGCCGATAGCCGATAGCAGTGCGCCGATGGTTGTCGGGATCAACGTCACGAACAGCGCAGCCAGTACAACCAGCGAGACCGTGCCGCCGGCATAGATCACGTAGCTGGGGATGGTCGCGACCGCGATGACGAAGATGATCGTCAATCCCACCAGCAGAATGTTCAGCGCGATCTCATTGGGTGTCTTCTGGCGCTCGGCACCTTCGACAAGCTTGATCATGCGATCCAGGAATGTGGAGCCGGGCGCGGCGGTGATGCGCACGCGGATCCAGTCCGAGATCACCTGCGTGCCGCCGGTGACGGCCGAGCGGTCGCCACCCGACTCACGGATGACCGGCGCCGACTCGCCGGTAATTGCAGCTTCATTGACCGAGGCCACACCTTCGATGACCTCGCCGTCGGATGGAATGAGGTCGCCGGCTTCGACGAGCACGATGTCACCGACCTTGAGGCTCGTGCCAGGCACGAGATCGTAGTCCTGCGCGTTCTCGCTGCGCAGCAATTTGGCTTGCGCTTCAGTGCGCTGACGTCTGAGTGCATCGGCCTGGGCCTTTCCGCGCCCCTCGGCAACGGCTTCCGCGAAGTTCGCGAACAGTACTGTGAACCACAGCCACAAAGTAATCTGGAAAGTGAAGCCGATGCCATCGCCACCAATGGACAGATCGCGCACGAGGATGATCGTGGTGAGAAGCGTGACGATCTCGAGCACGAACATCACGGGGTTCCTGATCTGAACCCTGGGATCGAGCTTGGTGAAGGCAGCGCGGATGGCGGGCAGGATGATATGTGCGTCCAGTAGCGCCGTGGCTGGCGTCGCCTTGCGGAGCGTCGAGGTTTGCATGTGATGACTCCCAATGAGCTCCCTAGAACACCGTCCCGGCGCGCATCGCGAGATGCTCGACGATGGGGCCAAGAGCAAGTGCGGGGAAGAAGGTGAGACCGCCGACGATCAGGATGACGCCGACAAGGAGGCCGACGAACAGTCCGCCGGTAGTGGGGAAGGTGCCAGACGAAGCCGGCACGGTCTTCTTCGCGGCCAGCGAACCGGCAATTGCCATGGCGGGTACGATCATCAGAAAGCGCCCGACCAGCATGGCGATGGCGCCGGTCGTGTTGTACCAAAGGGTATTGCCGGTCAGGCCGCCGAATGCCGAGCCGTTGTTGGCCGTCTGCGATGTGTATGCGTAGAGCACTTCGGAGAAACCGTGCGGGCCGGCGTTCGCCATCGATGCCACGGCCGACGGGATCACGACGGCGGCTGCCGTCCAACCGAGATACATGAGCGGAAGGACCAGGATGGCGAGCATGGCCATCTTCACTTCCTTGGCCTCGATCTTCTTGCCGACGTACTCCGGCGTGCGCCCGACCATCAGGCCGGCCACGAAGATGGCAATCACCACGAACAGCAGCATGCCATAGAGACCGGCGCCGACGCCGCCGACGATGATCTCGCCGAGCTGCATGTTGATGAGTGGGATCATGCCACCGAGCGCTGTGAAGCTGTCGTGCATGGCGTTGACGGCACCGCATGAGGCCGCGGTCGTGATCACAGCAAATAGGGCGGATGCCACGATGCCGAAGCGCACTTCCTTGCCTTCCATGTTGCCGCCGGTGAGACCCAGTGCCGTGAAGGCGTCATTGCCGCTTGCTTCGGCCCAGTAGGCCGCCGTGACGCCAGCGACGAACAGGACGCCCATGGCAGAGAGGATGGCCCAGCCCTGGCGCTCGTTTCCGACCATGCGGCCGAACACGTTTGTAAGTGCGGCACCAATGGCGAAGATGGACACCATCTGCACGAAGTTCGAGAGCGAGGTCGGGTTCTCGAATGGATGCGCCGCGTTGGCATTGAAGAAGCCGCCGCCGTTGGTGCCGAGTATCTTGATGGCGATCTGCGAGGCTGCAGGTCCGACCGCTATGCTCTGATTGGTGCCCTCGAGCGTGGTCGCATCGACATATGCGCCGAGTGTCTGTGGAACTCCCTGCCATACTAGGAAAAGCGCGAAGATGATGCAGATCGGCAGGAGGATGTATAGCGTGCAGCGGGTCATGTCGGCCCAGAAGTTGCCGACCGTTGCTGCCGACGCCCGCGCAAAGCCGCGGATGAGCGCGACGGCCAGCACGATGCCGGTCGCGGCCGAGACGAAGTTCTGAACGGTCAGCCCTACCATCTGCGTCAGGTAGGACATCGTGGTCTCGCCGCCGTAGTTCTGCCAGTTGGTGTTCGTGACGAAGCTGACGGCGGTATTGAAAGCAAGATCCGGAGCGACGGCCACCTGATCCGCAGGATTGAGCGGCAAGTTCGCCTGAAAGCGCAAAAGTGCATAAAGGCTGACGAAGCCGATCGCGTTGAAGAGCAGCATGGCGATCGTATAAGTGAGCCAGTGCTGCTCGCGTTTGGCGTCGATACCTGCGAGCCCGTACAGGCCTCTTTCGAGAGGGAGCAGGATGGGTGAGAGGAGGTTGCGTTCGCCGTTGAAGACGCGGGTAATGTAACCACCCAGTGGCTTCGCGAGCGCAACCACGAGCGTGCAGAAGACGAGGATCTGCATCCAACCAATCAGAGTCATGGCGTGGCGCTCCCTCAGAACCGCTCGGGACGCAGCAGGGCATAGGCGAGGTAGATCAGGAGCGCCGCCGTGACGGCGCCGCCGAGGACATAATCGACGAGCATGGGGTTCTCCTTAGAGACGCTCGCAGCCAAAGGCATAAGCCATGGCGATGGCGAAGAAGCCGAGGCCTCCGACCAGAAGGATCACGTCAAACATGAAGGCTCCTTGCGATTTGCGAAGGACTGCGTGCGGTTCGACCGCAACAACAATCCCGGGTTTCGGGCATGAGCCCTCAGGGCTCGGCCCGATGCAGAATTTGGCCAGAGCGGCATATGAAATCGAGATCAGGGCGCAGGCACTCGTATAGGAATTTCATATAGGAACCAGCCTGATCCGACCGAGTGCCGTGAACCTATGATGACCGGCGTTCTCGCAGAACCGGCGCTTTCGCGAGCCCGCGGCCTGCGCTACAGTCGACGCTCATTCGGTGGACCACGAAGGCGCCGCTCGATTTCCGCGCCTCATCGACGAGGACACACCGCTCGCGGCTTAGGCCGCTCAAGACGCCCCGGTCCTCGTGAGGCTTGGCGCATACGCATCGGCGCTGACGCGTGCAGAAGAAGTTGCCGCCGAGATCGCGCGCCATATCCGGCGTGCACAAGGAGCCTGTGCAGGCAAGAACGCAGACCGGATCGATGAGCGAGTGGCCCTTTGGACGACGCGTGCCGGCGGCTTGATCCGCCGACGCGTTCGTCATGGAAGAGGAAGCCGAAAGGAGAGCATCAGATGCCGACCTGGAAACCCGATCCAAGTTTCTATCCCTCGCCTCGCATGGCCATGAAGGCGGCGCCAGAGACACTGGCCTATGTCGCGGCCTTCGATCCTGATCGCAAGACACCGGATGCGCTGGCGGTCGTCGACGTCGATCCTAATTCGACAAACTACTCGCAGATCATCGGTTCAACAGCGATGCCGAACGTCGGCGACGAACTGCATCACTTCGGCTGGAACGCCTGCTCGTCGTGTCTCTGCCCCAACGCGCCGCATGCTCATGTCGAGCGGCGCTACCTCGTTGTGCCGGGCCTCAGATCGTCGCGCATTCATATCCTCGACACGAAGCCCGATCCAAGAAGCCCGAAGATCGTCAAAGTCGTCGAACCCGAGGAGGTGGCCGACAAGGCCGGCTACTCGCGGCCCCATACGGTCCATTGCGGGCCTGAGGGCATCTACGTCGCGGCGCTCGGCAATCGCGAGGGCAAAGGCCCCGGCGGCATCTTCCTGATGGACCACGAGACGTTCGACGTGCGCGGACAGTGGGAGATGGATCGCGGCCCACAGCACTTCGCTTACGATGCCTGGTGGCACCTCGGTCATGACACGCTCATCACCAGCGAGTGGGGCACGCCGGACACCTTCGAGAATGGCCTCATTCCCGAGGTGCTGCTCGGTGCGAAGTACGGGCGCCGCCTGCACTTCTGGGATTTGCATAAGCGCAAGCACCTGCAGACCATCGACTTCGGCGACAAGTACCAGCTCGTGTTCGAGCTGCGTCCTGCGCACGATCCGACCAAGGCCTACGGCTTCGTCAATTGCGTTATCAGCCTCGAGAATCTCTCGTCGTCGATTTGGACCTGGTACAAGGAAAGCGACAAGTGGGCGGTGAAGAAAGTGATCGAGATACCGGCTGAGCCGGCGAGCGAGGATGACCTGCCGCCGCTGCTCAAAGGTTTCAAGGCGGTACCGCCGCTCGTCACCGACATCGACCTCTCCATGGATGACAAGTTCCTCTATGTCGCCTGCTGGGGCACCGGAGATCTGCACCAGTACGATGTCTCCGACCCGTTCAATCCAAAGCTCACGGGCAAGGTGCGCATTGGCGGGATCGTCTCCAAAGCGACGCATCCCGGCGCGAGGAACGGCAAGCTGAGTGGCGGTCCGCAGATGGTGGAGATCAGTCGCGATGGTCGCCGCGTCTATTTCACGAACTCGCTCTACGGCGCCATAGATCCGCAGTTCTATCCGGATGGCATAGAAGGTTGGATGGTGAAGCTCGACGCCGATGCGAACGGCGGCATCGCCTTTGATCCGAAGTTCTTCGTCGAATGGCCGGCACCGCATCGTCCGCACCAAGTACGGCTCGAAGGCGGCGACTGCTCATCGGATTCGTACTGCTATCCGTAGGCCTGTCATGACGGACGCATGGGGATGGCTGACATTCGCGGGTCTCGGTGCCTTCCATGGCCTGAATCCGGCGATGGGTTGGCTGTTCGCCGTCGCGCTTGGTCTGCACAGACAAAGCCGAACCGTGGTGGTGGTATCGCTGGTACCGATCGCGCTCGGCCATGCCCTCTCGGTCGCAGTCGTCGCGGGTCTACTCGTCCTTGCCGGCGCCCTCTTCCCGCACAACCTCTTGCGTGTGGGCGCCGGCGTAGCTCTCCTCGCATGGGCGGCCTACCACTGGCGCGTCCGGCATCGTCATCGCGTGCGCTTCGGCATGCAGGTCGGGCTTTGGGGCCTCGCGGCTTGGTCGTTCCTGATGGCCGCAGCGCATGGCGCCGGTCTGATGCTGTGGCCGGCGCTCATGGGCACATGTCTCGAAAGCGGGACAGTAGGCGCGGGGTTTGTGTCGCCGCTGACATCAGCATTTACCGGCGTGGGCATTCACACCTTGGCAATGATAGCGACAACGGCCGCCATCGCCGTCGTCGTGCATGAATGGCTCGGCGTCGCGGTCCTTCGCAGTGCCTGGTTGAACTTCGACCTGCTCTGGGTGGTGGCATTGGTGGCGACGGGCGTGTTGCTCGTCTGTAATGTTTCTTGAGCGCAGATCCGCCTGCGAATTTGGTCAGCCCGCGACGTGGCCACAATTCTCCCCCGAAGCGGGGATAGTAAACATCCCCGGCGGGTGGCATATCCCCGTCGTGGCTCTGAGCATTGCTCCTCTGCAGCGCTGCCACGGTTACCAGTCTGGGCTGCCCGGCTCCTTTCGTCAGGGCACGATCCACTCACGATTGGGCTGCCCGACTGTCGATGTCAGGGCACGATCCTTTCCGATGAGGTCGCGCCGGGCGGAGGAGGGGGATGGCCCGAGCGCGACCTCTCGACCAATGACAAGGCCCTAGCCATTCATATTGTGCATTGTGAGGGGTCATGGAACCGTTGAGCTTCTTCATGCTTGCCTTCGCGATCGTGCCAGTGGTCCTCGACACCATGGGACTGGTTGCTAGTTTCAGAGGTGAGGCCAACTTTGGACCCGCAGTCGCGGCGCGCGTGGTCTGGCTCAAGGTATCAGGTTCTGGCGCAGGGCTTCGCAGGCGGCCTGAGCACGGTTACGAGCGCCAAGCTTTACTTGCGACTTCTTGAGGTGACTGCGCACCGTCTCCTCGCCAAGTCCGAGCGCTTTGGCAATCTCGCTCGACTGCCGGCCGTCTGAGACGAGGCGCAGCACTGCGAGCTCACGGGCCGTGAGGCGTGAGCGCGAGCCCACACGCCTGGCGTCAGGGGGGGTCAGATATTCCAAGCGTTGCGCCGCAAGACTACTGGCGGATTGTAGGAGGATGCGCGATGTCGGCGTCAGCAGATTGCAGAGATCTTTCCTGGACCAGTAGGCAATCAACCAGCGCCCACCCACAGGACAGATGAAACCGTCGCGCATTCCATACTTGAGCGCCAATTCATAGCCCCAGCGATCGACACCGATGGGCTGAAGCAGGCGTCGGGTTTCGATCCAGGTGTAAGTAGACAGGCTGCTACGCGCCAGAAACATCGCCGGCGTGAACCGTGTAGGAGCCAAGGCCGTGTACTCATCCCACCAGCCGTCAGGGACGTCCGGGTGTAGAAAAACGGATTGGCCGAGACGCATTGCACCCCAGTCGTTGGATTTGAGGGGGAGCCGTGCAGCTCCCAGGACACTCAGCGCGGCACACGAAGTGCCCGCGGCATGATGCAGGGTCTCGAGGACCTCCTGTGGCGTGTGCGACGTGTCCAAACTGTGGGAAAGCTCGAGCAAGTCCATGGGCAAATCGCCGGAGCTCTCATTGCGGCGTGCGCCGTTCTTGGTGCGCTTGCGCAGGCCGTTCAGGCGCGGTGACGGCATCCCTCATTACTCCCGCTGTGTCGACGAGCAGTGAGAGGATGCGTTGGTTTCCCGCAGTCGAACATCCGCAGAAACCCTGAGGCGCTCAATCTTGCTACGCACCATGAGCTGCCATCGCCCGCGTGGTGAAGCGCGGTGCGATGGGGCAATGCAGCATTAAATTATCGACTTTGAAATTGCGCCAGTATTCAGCTTCGGAACCGCTGCCAGGTCACCGTTACACGGGTACCGACAGGAACACGCGGGTAGAGGTCCAGTACGTCCCTATTGTACATGCGGATGCAGCCTTTCGAGGCCGCCGTACCGATGGTCCAAGGCGCATCCGTGCCGTGAATTCGATACATCGTCGAGCCGAGATAGAGCGCGCGAACGCCGAGTGGGTTCATCGGATGTCCGCCCGGTACGTGCACCGGCAAGCGCGGGTTCTCGCGCCGCATTTCCGATGTGGGCGTCCAGCCAGGATTTACCCGCTTGTCGGAGACCACGGTCGTGCCCTGCCAGCGACTTTTCTCACGTGGCACGGCGATGGGGTAGCTGACCGCTACGCCAGGGCGCTGGATCCAATACAGGCGACGATCGCCAAAACTGACGATGATCTGACCTGGCGCATGTCGAGGACTGAACGAGACGACCTCACGCGAGCCGCCCTCCCACAAGAAGGAGAAGAAGCCCTGCGCATTGGCGGCAGCGGGTGCGGCCAGTAGAGCAGGCAACGCGCAGGCAAGTATGGATAGAGCCCGGAGCTTGTGCACGGCGCTGTTCCCCCGTTGATGAGAGAGGGCTTAGCACTACCCTCACGATGGCGGGTCACTTAAGTCATCAGTGTGCAGAGATCGAGCGCGGCAATCAAGTGCGTAGCTCGTCGATGGTTAGCACATCAACAGTTTAAGTTCGAAGGTGTCGAATCTGCAGCACTACGCGCCGCACCATGCAGCGGCCCAGCATTAACCCGCAAGCGTAGCGCCTATTCCAATTTCACGCAGTTTGAGACGCTGATTTAGATTTTATTGTTATGTGTGAATTTCGGTCTTGTTACAGAGGCGGCGCGAAGCGACGTCCGTTTGGGGGATCGTCACTTTCTGTCGGCGTTGGCGCTGCCTTGCGTGATCAGCCGGGAGCTGCGCTGATCGCGTGTGTGAATCCACAGCCAGTTTATCGCAACGCTGAGGCGGTTGCGCACGCCAATGAGGAAGTAGATGTGCGCCAATCCCCACATCCACCATGCGAGGGTGCCGCGCAGCTTGATGCGACCGAAGTCGATGACCGCCAGTCGCTTGCCGATCGTTGCTAAGCTTCCCGCGTGCTTGTAGCGGAAAGGTGCCTGCGTAATCTCGCCGCGCAGTCGCGCCTTGATCGTGGCTGCCACGTGCTTGCCTTGCTGCTTGGCGGCCGGCGCGATGCCGGGCACTGGCGATCCATCCGGCGCCATGACGGCCGCAGTATCGCCGATGACGAAAATCTCTGGATGCTCAGGCGCGGCGAGGTCCGGCTCGACGATCACACGGCCGGCACGATCCACTGGTGCATGGAGCCATTCCCCGGCTGATGAGGCCTGGACGCCGGCAGCCCAGATGATGGTCGATGCGGCGAGCTGCTTCGTGCCGTAGACGACACCGTCGGCCGTGCACGCCGATACTGGATGGCCAAGCTCGACCTCGACACCGAGGCTTTCCAGAGATCGCTGGGCGTAAGCAGACAGATCCTCGGTAAAACCGGCGAGCACGCGCGGCCCAGCCTCGATGAGCACGACGCGGGCCTGCCGCGTGTCGATGTGACGGAAGTCCTGAGGCAGCGTCACGCGCGCCAGCTCCGCGATTGTGCCGGCCAGCTCGACGCCCGTCGGCCCGGCACCGATGATGACGAAAGTGAGCAGCGCCGATCGCCGCTGCGGATCCGTCTCTCGCTCCGCCTTCTCGAAGGCGACCAGAATGCGGCGCCGGATGGTAGTCGCATCCTCGAGCGTCTTGAGACCCGGCGCGAACGGCTCCCAATCATCGTGGCCGAAGTAGGCATGGCGGGCGCCCGTCGCCAGCACCAGCGTGTCGTAGGTGATTGTCGATCCGTCATCGAGCACGGCACGGCGCTTCTCCTTGTCGATCCCTTCGACCGACGCGAGCAGCGTCATCACCTCAGGCCGCTTGCGCAGCAGGTGACGGATGGGCCAAGCGATCTCGGAGGTCGCCAGCGATGCAGTTGCGACCTGGTACAGCAGCGGCTGGAAGAGATGATGGTTACGGCGGTCGATGATAGTGATGCGAACAGGCGCGCCGGCCAAGTGATGCACGGTCTCCAGTCCGCCAAATCCAGCGCCCACCACGACGACGTGATGGCGGTCGGGCGGAGCATTCGCGGGCATCGGTCCTTTCCTTCATCTCGAAGCGGATACCCGTTTATAGAATATTTGTGACGCGCCACCGCGATTGCAAGCGTTTAAGCCGGGCCACGCAACTTATCTCATCACCACAAGTTCACAGCATCGTGCGTCGACACGCGCGCCAAGTCTGCTCAGTTTATTCTCCATGCGCGCGACCCACCGCTACGGCACAAGTCTCCGTGTTGGAGATATGTCACGTCGAGCCCGACGGGCGAACCTCGGGTCGCGAGATGCCGTCATGCACGGCCACCCCAACAATCGGACGCAGCTATGGTCACTCTCAAAGTGAATGGAACGACGCACAGCGTCGATATCGATGACGACACACCTCTCCTCTGGGCCATCCGCGACAACATCGGACTGACTGGTACTAAGTTCGGCTGCGGTGTTGCGCAGTGTGGCGCCTGCACGGTCTTCATTGACGGAAATGCCGTCCGCTCCTGCGTGACGCCGGTATCGGCGGTCGGCGATAGTGATGTCACCACGATCGAGGGGCTCGCCGGCAAGGAGGCCGAGGCCGTTCAGGCCGCCTGGATCGCGCGCGACGTGCCGCAATGTGGATACTGTCAGTCTGGGCAGGTGATGAGCGCCATCGCGCTTCTGAAGGAAAACAAGAAGCCGACCGATCGCGACATCGACCTCGCGATGAATGGCAACATCTGTCGCTGTGCGACCTACGTGCGTATCCGTGCCGCGATCCACGACTCAGCCCGGGCTCTGGAGGGCTGACCATGACCCAGCACGATATGAACCTCTCGCGCCGCACGCTGCTGAGGGGCGCCGGTGCTCTCGTTATCGGCCTGCACCTGCCGCTTCCCGCTCGCGCCCAATCCGGAGCCGGCGCGGCATACCGGCCCGGTGGCAACGCTACGTTCGCTCCGAACGCCTTCGTGCGCATCGCGCCGGACAGCACGGTCACCGTGCTCATCAAGCACATCGAGTTTGGCCAGGGGCCGTTCACCGGTCTCGCCACACTCGTCGCCGAGGAATTGGACGCCGACTGGAACCAGATGCGCAGCGAGCACGCCCCCGCCGACGTCAAGCTCTACGCCAATCTTGCCTTCGGCGTGCAGGGCACCGGCGGTTCGACGGCGATCGCGAACAGTTGGGAACAGATGCGCAAGGCCGGTGCCGCGGCACGCGCCATGCTCGTTCAGGCGGCGGCCGCGGCATGGAAGGTCCCGGTCTCGCAGATCAAGGTCGAGGCCGGCGTGATCAGTCATGCTTCCGGCAGAAAGGGCTCCTTTGGAGAATTTGCCGAAGCCGCCTCGAAGCTCGCCGTGCCGGAGAATCCGCCGCTCAAACCGGCCTCCGCCTACAGGCTGATCGGCAAGGAAGACGCGGTGAAACGCCTCGACAGCGCCGACAAGGCCACCGGCAAGGCGCAGTTCACGATCGATATCTCCGCGCCGAACATGCTGACCGTGGTCGTCGCCCGTCCGCCGCGCTTTGGCGGCAAGGTCGCGAGCTTCGACGCTGCCGAGACGCTCAAGGTCAAGGGCGTGGTCGACGTCAAGGCGATCGGTTCGGGTGTGGCTGTCTATGCCAATGGCATGTGGCCGGCGCTGAAGGGTCGTGAAGTGCTGAAGGTGACCTGGGACGACAGCGCTGCCGAAATGCGCGGCAGCCGCGAGCTCGTTGCCGAGTATCGCAAGCTCGCACGCGAGCAGGGACGCGTTGCCGGTTTGCGTGGTGACGCCGAGGCTGTGCTCGCCAAGGCCGATCGCGTGATCGAGGCGGAGTTCGTCTTCCCCTATCTCGCTCACGCGCCCATGGAGCCGCTCGACGGGTTCCTGCAATGGGATGGCAAGGAGGCGCTGGCGCGCTTTGGCAGCCAGTTCCAGACGACCGAGCATCAGACCATTGCCACCATCCTCGAGTTGCCGCCGGAGAAAGTACAGCTGGAGACGATGCTCGCTGGTGGCAGCTTCGGACGGCGTGCGCAGGTGAGCCAACATCTCGCGGCCGAGCTCGCCATGGCGGCGAAGGCAATCGGTCCGAATCGTCCCGTCAAAGTCGTGTGGACACGCGAGGACGATCTCACTGGCGGGTACTACCGACCGCTCTTTCTCCATCGCCTGCGTGGCGCGGTGAAGGATGGCAAGATCATCGCCTGGTCCAACACTATCGTGGGTCAGTCCTTCTTTCTCGGCACGCCCTTCGAGTCGATGGTGGTGAAGGACGGGCTCGATGCAACGGCGGTCGAGGGAGCGAACAACATCTTCTATGAGGTGCCCGACTTCCGTTGCGAGGTGCACAATCCCAAGGTGGGTGTGCCGACCCTTTGGTGGCGCTCCGTTGGTCACACGCACACGGGCTATGCCGTCGAATGCTTTGTCGATGAGCTCCTTCAGGCCGCGGGGCAGGATCCGCTCCAAGGCCGTCTCGCTCTGATGGGCGACAAGCACCCGCGTGCCGCTGCCGTGCTCCGGGCCGTCGGTGAAATGGCGAACTGGAAGGGGCCGGGGCCGATCGAAGGCCGCGCACGTGGCGTCGCGGTGGTCGAGAGCTTCAGCTCATTCGTCGCGCAGATCGCGGAGGTTTCGCTCGGGTCCGACGGCGAGCCCAAGGTGCACAAGGTCTGGTGCGCGATCGATTGCGGTGTTGCGGTCAATCCGGATGTCATTCGCGCTCAGATCGAAGGCGGCATCGGCTTTGGTCTCGGCCATATTCTCTACGGCGAGATCACGCTCGACCAGGGCAGGCCGGTCCAGACGAACTTCGATAGCTATCGCTCACTGCGCATCCACGAAATGCCGGAGGTCGAGGTCCGGATCATCGCCTCGACCGCGTCGCCAACCGGGGTCGGTGAACCCGGCGTGCCGCCCATCGGTCCCGCGGTCGCCAATGCATTGGCAGCGCTCGGCCACGGACGTCCGCGCCAGTTGCCCATGAAGGGAGGGACGGTCTAATGCAGAAGGCCATCCTCCTCACCGCGGCCGCCGGCATCGCGATCGGGCTGGCGGGCACGGCCCTGACCTTCGCGCAGACAACGCCTCGATCGCCGTCAGGCAATTCCTTGCGGCCGGCCGCGAGCTTCAGCAACATTGCTAACGAGCGCGATCGTTCGGTTGCGCTCTTCACGGAGATGGCGAAGGTTCTGCAGCATCCGCGCTGCATGAATTGCCATCCAGCGACTGAGCGTCCGCGCCAAGGCGATGCCCGACGTCTGCACGAGCCTGTGGTCGTGCGCGGCAAGGACGGCCATGGTGCGCCGGGCATGAATTGTACGACGTGCCACGGCAAGCAGAACTACGATCCCGCGCGTATACCAGGCGATGGTCACTGGGCGCTTGCGCCGGCATCGATGGCTTGGGAGGGCAAGACGGTCGGCCAGATCTGCGAGCAGCTCAAGGATCCGAACCGCAATGGCAGCCGCGATATTCCCGGCCTGATCAAGCACGTTACCACGGACTCGCTCGTGCTCTGGGGCTGGAACCCCGGCGTGGGGCGCGAGCCCGCACCGGGCACGCCGGCCGAGTTCGGTGCGCTCATGCAATCGTGGGCTGACACAGGCGCAGCCTGTCCGGCGTCGTAAACGGCAATCGGGCGATCTTGTCCGCGACGTCGGCAAGCCTTTCGGGAGGCAGCACTGGGCGCCTGTCGCTTGACGCCGAGGGGGCGAGCGGCTGAGGCTGCACGCGCCCCGTCATGGTGGCGGGGGAGGGGCGCGCATGTCCATAAGCACATCACGGTCCGCTGAGTTTCCTCGCCTCAGCCTCATTCTCGGAGGTGCGCGCTCTGGAAAGAGCGGATACGCGGAGACGCTGGTCAGTTCGTTGCCGCCGCCGTGGATCTATGTGGCGACAGCTGAAGCGCTGGATCACGAAATGCGCGAACGCATCGAACACCATCGCAATCGCCGGGATGAGAGCTGGAAGACCGTCGATGCGCCTCGCGACCTGCCCGAGACGATCCAGCGGCTCGCGGACGAGCATCAGCCGATGATGATTGACTGCCTGACACTGTGGCTCAGCAATTGCCTGCTCGCCAGCCTCGACCTCCAGGAAGCGAACGATCGGCTCATCACCGCTTTGGAGAGGGCACCCGGCCCCGTCGTTCTGGTTTCAAATGAGGTCGGGTGGGGCATTGTGCCCGACACGCCGCTTGGGCGGCGATTTCGAGATGAGCAAGGGCGGCTCAATCAGCGCGTCGCCAACATTGCCGATCGCGTCGTGATGATGGTCGCTGGCCTGCCCCTGACGGTGAAGTAGCAGCTTGTCATGGCGTGGCTATCGCCAACGCAATTGCGAGCAGCAGCAGCGTTTCGGTCACCTCGACGCTGGCGCCGAGACAATCGCCGGTAATGCCACCGAGTCGAACTCTCCAATAGACGGCGATTGCCGGAACAATGACGAGCGCCGCGAGGAGGATCGGAGCCAGCCAGAGACTGAGTGCCGCCAGCACGATCCCCTGCGCGATCGTTCCGGGCTGGCTGATCTGCCACGAGAAGCGCTCTCCCGATCCGCTTGCCAGAGGCGGAACGGCGAGGCTCCACACGAGCGTGCCCCAACGCGACCATGCCGGCACGAGCATCAGCGCGAATAATCCCGGCGCGGTTGAGATCTCGGCCAGGAGCACCAGCTTCGCAACAAGCTGCAGTCCGATCGCCATGGCGCCGAAGGCGCCGACATGTGGGTCGCGCAAGACCTCGAGGAAGCGCTCCGGCGTGCGATGCGCGGCGCCGAGCGCGTCCGACACATCTCCGAGACCATCGATGTGCAGACCGCCCGTGACCCAAACCCACGCCACGAGACCGGCAAGCGCGCCGATCCACGGCGATCCCTGTCCTCCTGCCCAAGCGGCCGCAGCGACGATCACTCCGACAATCACGCCGATCAGCGGAAACCAGACGGCCGAGCGAGAAAGATCCTCTGGATTGAACTCGGCAAAGCGCGGCGCCGGCAGGCGGGTGAGGAACTGCAAGGCATGACCGAAGGAGCGCAACGTCATGGCTGCGCTATCCCGATGATCTCACCCCACAAGTGGAGATCGTCCTGGCGCTCCACTCTCACCGTTACGCGCGTGCCGTAGTCGATCCGGAATGCCCAGGTGCGCTCGAATGGGATATCGCAAGCCGCGGAGAGAATGGCCCGCATCGGGCCTGCGTGTGTCGCGACGAGGACGGATTCCTGCGCCGGCGTATTCAGCAGTCTGTGGAGCGCGCGCTTCACGCGTGCTCGAAACTCTACCCAGCTTTCGCCTTGCGGCGGGCCTGGAGCCTCGGCACTACGATAGAAAGCATCGAGCTGCGCTGCGATGGTCGAGTCTGCCCGCAGCTCGGAAAAAGGGCGCCCGTCCCAATCACCGAAATCCATTTCCGCCCAATCGGCATCGACGTGCAATGGCAGATGGCGCAGGCGCGCGAGCTTCTCCGCCGGTTCGCGGGCGCGGCGCAATGGCGAGGTGACCACCGTCGTCCAGATGCCGCCCGCAGTCTGCTGCTCGAATTGCCGCCAGCCGCTTTCGGACAACGCAATGTCGGTGCGTCCCAGCAGCAAGCCTCGGATCTCCGTCTCGCCATGGCGGATGAGGTCGATCAGCGGCATCACTCGGCTTCCGATACGCGGGCTTCGGCGAAGGTCGCCATCTGCGCCTGCAGAGCACAGGCGAGCCGGACGATGGGCAGGGCGAGCGCGGCGCCCGATCCCTCGCCCAGGCGCAGCTTCAAGTCGAGAAGAGGCTCGGCGCCAAGCGCCTCCAGCACCAGCCTGTGCCCGTGCTCGGACGAGCGGTGCGAATAGATGAGCCAATCCGAGCAGGAGGCATTCAGGCGGCTGGCAAGAAGAGCGGCGACCGTCACGATGAAGCCGTCAATGAGAATGGGCACTCTCGCCTGCGCGGCGCCGATGATCGCGCCGGTCAATGCCGCGATCTCCAGACCGCCGACATGGGTCAGGACCTTGAGGGGGCAGGCGTCCCGATGCGTCAGCCCGTGCAGCTTCAAAGCGGTGGCAATGACATTGGACTTGTGCTTGATGCGGCCGTCGTCGAGGCCGGTTCCGGCACCGGCGAGATCGGTCGGCGGCCTTGCCAGCAGCGCGGCGGCGATGGCGGCCGCCGATGTGGTATTCCCGATCCCCATCTCGCCCAGGATGAGCAGATCAGCTCGTTGCTCCGCCGCTCGCAGCGCCGCGTGACGACCGACCGCGAGGGCGTACTGTGCCTCACTCATCGTCATTGCCGGTTCGCGCGAGAAGTCCCGCGTGCCGCAGCATGGCTTGTCGGCTATGACGCCGGCGATCTCGGTGGCTGCCAGCGTTCCTGCGTCGATTACTTCGAGCGGTGCGCCAAGTTCGCGGGCGAGCACGGATATGGCAGCGCCACCACGAACGAAGTTGTCGAGCATCTGAACGGTGACGGCCGACGGATAGGTGGACACACCTTGTGCGGTGATACCGTGGTCGCCGGCGAACAGGACGATCCGGACATTGTCGGCGCGCGGTCGATCGGTCTGTTGAAGCGCGGCGAGGCGAACGGCCAGGTGCTCGAGTACCCCAAGCGCTCCCTTCGGCTTTGTCAGGGCATCCTGGCGGGCTTCGGCCGAAGCGCCGTGGGCCGCGGACGGAGGCGGGCAAGGCGTCACGAACCACTCGTCGTCAGTCACGTGAGCCTCTTACTGGAAGTAGAACGGCATGGTGAACCGAAGCTGGCTTGATGCGATCCCCGAGGGTGGCGACGGGAACGGTGCGGCGTTGCGCAGGGCAGACAGCACGGTACGGTCGAGCAGCTGATCGCCCGACGAGCGCGAAATGCTGGCGAAGGCCAGCCCCCCGGAGCGCGATACGCCAAAGGTGACGACAACTGTTCCGCGCATTCCTGGCCCCGACGGCCTGCGCGACGCAACCCGTGCTCGCACGAGCGCGGTATAGTTGATTGTCGAGCCTTCACTGGCGGAAATACGGCCGCTGGATGCCGCTGACCTTTTGACGGCTCGGGACGGCGCACCACCCTTCTTCATCGGCTCCTTTTGTGTTTTGCGCGGTTGAGGCGGCGTTATGCGCTGCGCCCTCTCAGTGGGCTGCGGCGATGGCGGTGCTAAGGGAGGCGATGTTTCCTCGGGCTCGATGACGGTAGCGGCCTGGTTGAAGGCCGGCTTGGCTGGCTCTTGTGCCTCGTCGCGTGCGTCCACCGGAGTTTCGCCACCACGGGGAGCTTCGTCAGGCATCTCCGCAGCTTGATCAGGCGATGGGATTTGCTCTTCCACCTGCTCGGTAACCTCTGGCCGCTCCGAAGGTGCCGCTGCAGCCACATCCTCGGCAGCACCGGGATCGGACTGGACGGAGCTGGCGGCGGCTGAAGCGTCGGGCGACGGAGATATGAGAGCGGCTTCGAGTACGCTGCTGGGGACAATCTCGACGGAAATGGCCTCGGTCGGCGCAGTGCTGGCACCGGGCTGCGGCTCGATCAACAGGAGGACCGCGGCAAGCACGCTGCCATGAAGCAAGAGTGACCACACCAAGCACGCACCGATTGCGAGCGCACGAAGGATCGTGCGACCGGCATCAGGTGCCGTCGCCAAGCCTAAGCGCAATTGGTCGTGAGCCGCCGCCTTCAAGTCCGTAACGTCCCGTATGTAAATTTCTCCTTCACTCGCCTCTCCGACACCACGCCTCTCCCTCAAGAGGCGGGTCCCTCAGTAGTGCGTCGATCTGGGTGTATCTCAGATCGACGCAAACCTCGCCATCAGTTCGCTGGCAGGGCGAACTGAAGACCACCGTAGACCGAAAGGCCGGGTGTGCCGTAGCCAGCGACGGTCTGGTACTTCTCATCCAGAAGATTCTCGGCGCGAACATACGCTTTCAAACCCGGGCTGAATTCGTACGCGATCTTGGCATTGACCAGCCAGTAGTCGGGGAGCTGCCCTACAGGGAATCCGTCGAGTGTGTCGGCGACGTATTTTACGATGACGTTGGCCTCTACCTTGTCCATCGGCTTGAGGTCGAAGCCCACCGCGAGAGCGTGTCGAGGTACGCGGACAAGCCGTGCGCCATCTGCCGTTTCGGTGTCGGTGTACGTGTAGCCGGCTGTCATCGTGATCGCGGACGAGATTTGTGCGGCGGCCGACAGCTCGACGCCCTTGCGATGCGTGATGCCCGGGGCATTGAAGAGGCAGATCACGCCGGGAGGACCGCAGGAACCATTGTACGTGATGAGATTGAGCGTATCGATCTCGAAGTAGGTGGCGCCGAGTTTGAATTGTCCATTATGGAAGCCCTGCTCGATGCCGGCATCCCAGCTCTCGCTTTCCTCGGGGAGAAGGTTCGGATTGCCGTATTCGGGTGCAAAACCGTACGACCCGTACAACTGATCGAGGCTCGGTGCGCGGAAGCCCGTTCCGTAGCTGGCGCGGAACTTCGTCTCCGTGCCCGGTACGAGATAAGCACCGGTGAAACGATGGGTGTTGAAATCACCGAAGGCGCTGTGCTCGTCGATACGCCCGCCGGCCGTGAGAACGAGACCCGCGATCGGTTCGAGCATGAGCTGGGCATAGGCACCACTCACATCGGCGGTGTTTCGACCTGCTGTGTTGTTGGTCTTCGCCCCCGTCTCTTCCCAATCTGCGCCCGCAAGCAGCGAGAGCACCTCATTGAAGCGCAGCACGCCCTTGTACTCTCCCTTGATCCGATCGCCTTCGAACCATCCCGTCGAGAAGCCGCCGGCGAATGAGTCTCGTTCGATGCGCATGCCCTGAATGGCGAGCGTGTTGGTGAGTGCACCATCAAGAAGCTTGAACTCTGTTCCAATCCGTCCTGCGTGCTGAGTCACCCTTCCATAGTCCCCAGTATCACCGAGCGTGTCGAAGTTGGGCGGCGGGAAGCCGTCGTACTCGAAGCGTGCGCGCATGGAGCGGGCGGCAAAGAAGACCTTGGCGCTGGGGGACAGGTAGTATTCGCCGCGGCCGGAGAATGTCAGGTTCTTGTAGCCGTCGTCCTCGCGACCAGCGGCGGCTGCGGAGAAGCCGTCCGTATTCACGCCCTGGACTGAGAGCGATATGTTGCTGCCGTCGGCAGCCAGATAGCCGGCCGTATAGGCGCCGCGCCACGTATTATAGGCGCCGTACTCCGCGCCGCCGCTCTGGGAGAAGCCGAGCTTCCGTGCGGCCTTCGTCTCGATCGTGATAACGCCGCCGACGGCATCGCCACCGTAGAGTCCGCTCTGCGAACCCTTCAGCACTTCGATGCGCGCGACATCGCCCACTAGGAGATGCTCGAAGTGAGCGGAGGTGACTGTGCTCGAGGGATCGCTGACGTCGATGCCGTCGACCAGAACTTTGACGTATCCGCCGGTCGTGCCGCGCAAACTGATCGTGGACGTCCCACCCGGACCTCCGGCCTGCGAGAAGCTCACGCCCGGCAGCGTCTCGAGGTAGTCCTTCACGTAGGTCTGCGCGCGCGCCTCGAGCTCCTTCTCGGTGATCACCTCGACGGAGGAACCGACTTTGGCCGCATCCGTCGGCGTACGGTTGGCCGAGTAGATCACGATGCCTTCGAGCGGGATCGCGTCCTGCGCGCGCGCCGACGAGGTCATTGCAGCCGAGAACGCACATGCTGCGGTGAGCGCAGTACACGATATCAGCGATGCGCTTCTGAAACTGCGAAAACGAACGCGAATAGTCATACGACCCCGTCACGATTGATGGACGGGAGCCCAGCAGGTGCGGCCCAAGGTGCACTGACAGAAATGCTGAGGGCGCGAGGCAGGTGCGATAACGATCACACCTCGTGCGCAACCCGCATCGACGAGTGAAATTGTCTCAATCTGTCAGAGTGTCGTGAAGACCCCGGGCATTTCTGACGTAGCTCCCAATCGGTTGCACATCAGTCGCCACTACGGGAAACCGTTCCACCGAGCGGCCCGCACGGGGGATGGGCGACTCGTGCCGGTCGGTCTCCTGGCTCGCGGCTCAGGCGTCTCTCTCCAGCCTTCCCGACTGCGCTTGCGCCGTCAGTGGCATGTTTGGAGAGGACTCGCCGCTTACAGTTGCGGGCGCAGCCACGGAATCGACGCGTTCGGCATTCGAGCCTCTGCGTCTTACCGTGTTCCCAAGGAGCCACCGGCATTGCTGCATGTGGCACCACCGTCACGGCCACTAGTTCGCCTCAATCGGTGATAGCTGTCAATTGCAAAGGGAAAGGGAGCCAGCAATGGGAGGGAATGGTACTAATTTACAACAAGCTCAATTTTAGCGGGCTGAGGATCGACCCAAGCCGGCATCAAGATCATCCAAAACTCTTCGATCGGTTCAAGTACCAAAGCACTGCCAGGACGAGCAGCGAACCGACAATAGCGGAGACGATGTCGCGCAGAGATATGGAGTATCGGTCGAGCGCCTCGAACAAGCCGAGAGCTCGGAAAAGAAATCCACCGGTAAGCGCGCCTAGAAGCCCGAGACCGAGATTGTTCATAGTGCCGAAGCCGTGCCGATCGCCTTTGATCAGAAATCCGGCCAATGTGCCGCCGATCAAGCCGATCACGATCCAGACTATGACCTGTCCCACTGATGCCATGCGGTCCTCGCGGCGAAATGATTCCTTGCACGAACCAGAATTTCCGGCCGGTTGTGCTGAGCCGATCTGGTTGAAATGAGGCTGGGGGCCGAGCATGGATCATGCGATCCCTGTCGGCACACCAGCCTCCGGCGCGCCACGGAAGAGAACCCCTGAGACGCCACTTGCCTTGGCTTATGGCTTCGCAACGGGACTGTCGATCGGGCTCTCCCACAGCGGCAGGGCCTGTCGGAAGTCGTCATTGCAGCATTCTCCCGGCATGGCTTGCTGGACAACCGGTTCGTTTGCCGCAAGTCGCATCGACTTGGGTGCATCCGCGCCTGGACCGAGGAGCCGATCCGAGTGCACCGAGGCCGCGACCAGCGCTGCTGCAATGAGTGCTGAACTGAGAATCTTCATAGCTCGTCCTCCGGAAGTCGGACTTTGACGTATCGCTCAGCGGCGGAGGGGTGCTGCGATAGGGGCTGTCATGGGCCTCGGACCCCTCGTTGCTGTGCCGACTGGTGACGACTCTCCTGCCGGCGCGGCCTCGGAGCCATCAGGGCGCACCCTTAAATGAGCCCAGGTGCGCCCCTATACGCCTTGCAGGTGCGCTATCGAGGCGGCAGAGCGACGAGCGACTGCCGCCCCTTCGGAGGGATCAGAAAGGCATCTTGAAGCGCAATGGCGTGCTTCCCCGGATAAGTCGGATCTCCGGCGCTTCCGAGCCGCCAGCGCTGAGGTCGAAGAGATCCCCGGGCGTGCGAAGGTTTCGGCCGGCAACATGCGTGATGATGTCATCGGGCAGGAAGCCCGCGAACTCCGCCGCCGAGTGTGGCTTTGCCTCGAGGACGACAACGCCGGAAACCTCGCCAAATCTCGGGTTTTGTGGGCCGAGGTCTGTCACCACGAGGCCCCGCAGGCGACTAACCGCTGCCGGCGCCTCAAACCTTTGCGGCTTATCCGACAGTGGTCCGAACTTCACTTCCGTCGTGTGGACCGCGTCACCTCGATGGTACTTCAACATGAGGCTGTCGCCGACGCCATGGATCCCAAGTACGGCCTCCAAGTTGCGCGCGGAGATGATGGGCACCATGTGCATTGGATCGCCAATGCCTAGGAAACGCTCGGGCTTGGAGATACCTACCTCGACGATGGCGTCGCCGACTTTCAACCCAGCCTTCTCGGCCGGAGAACCGGCAGAAACGGTCGTCAGTACCGCTCCTTGAGATACATCGAGCTTGAGCTCTCCCATAATTCTGGGTGTAACCGACGTGCTCGAAACGCCGATTTCGCCGCGCAGCACGCGACCATTCTTCATGATCTGGTCGCCGATCTTCATGGCGAGGCCGACAGGTTGTGCGAATGCCAGACCGACACTGCCGCCGCTCGGGCTCTTGATTGCGGTATTGATGCCGATAAGCTCGCCTTCCGTGTTCAGCAATGCTCCACCCGAGTTACCGGGGTTTATGGAGGCATCGTGCTGGATGTAGCCCTCGTAGTTCCGATAGTGGACCGAGGAGCGGAACAGATTGCTGATCATGCCCAGTGTCGCTGTGGACTCCAATCCGAGAGGCGAACCGATGGCCAGGACGAGATCGCCGACCTCGAGCGGCTTGCGGCCGCCTAGGCGGATTGGAATGAGCCCTGGTGCTTCCAGTGTGAGCAGGGCGATGTCCGTGGGTGCGTCGCGGCCGATGAGTTTAGCTTCGTAGGCACGGCCATCATTCATCTTGATTCCAATGCGCTCGGCTCCTTCGATCACATGAAAATTCGTTACGATGTAGCCCGTATTTCCCTTCACGCCGACGATCACGCCGGAGCCGATCGAGCCGACGGTGCGAGTTTTTCCCTTCTGCGGGGTCGCTCCTTCGACGAAGGCGGCGGGATGATTGAAGAAAGCATTCGGTTCTTCGATATGCTCTTCACCCTTCACCTGGATGCCGACGACGCTCGGCATCGCGCGTTTGATCGCGTCGCTGAACGTGAGGCGCGGCGCCTTCGGTTCCTGCGCCGAACTGCCGGAGGCGATCGGCATCGTCGCGAGCGCCGCGAGCAAAGCTGCCGTGCAGTGCAGAGTTTTCAGTGCGGGCATGCGCGCGCTCCATCGAATGAATGATGCCGGCGATCGTGCGATCTCCGGTGCGATTGACTTGAGCTGTGGTGAAGCCATGAGGCAGCAACGGCGGCTCGACGTTCCAAGCCGCGCCGCCGCTGCACCCGTCCATGTGAAAGCGTCGGGCGTTCTACTTGCGAGTGCTCACGATGTCCGGCGCCTTGGCTCCGGTCGCGGCCAGCTCATCGAAGAAGCGCCTCGAATCGAAGCCTGCCGGCGTCGATGCGCCCCGCGCCTGCAGTTCGTCGAAGAATTTCTCGGGAGAGAACTGATTCTGGGCGCTCGCGCCGGTGGCACGCATCTCCTCGAAGAATTTATCGGGATCGAGCGTGCCGGTGCTGACACCACGGCTACTCATCTCGTTGAAAAACTTCTTGTTGTCGAATCCCTGCGCCATAGCCGTCTGGCCGAGAACAGTGACGCTGAGAACGCCGGCAGCGATCATTCCCGTAAGTTTCGTAATCATGTCGTACTCCATCCACACAGGATCATGGTCGATCCACGCGTGATGACTGTGAGCCGCGTTGGCTGAGATGCCCATCGGGAACAACCCGTGTTTGGGCTCAGGCATTTCCCGGAGCGCACGACTACGCACTAGCGAACAGCAGGAACGCGAGCGACA
>JAESGW010000234.1_pt1 | contig 91657 bp, 89 predicted proteins | sample 9269791 | NCBI WGS metagenome assembly JAESGW01 (sample SAMN16773120, study PRJNA677053) | algae metagenome | isolation source: Aphanocapsa lilacina HA4352-LM1 and co-occurring heterotrophs from near cave... | place: USA: Maniniholo cave, near Haena, Kauai, HI | collected 2009-07-28 | reverse complement strand
CCTCGCTCGCGCACCAGCCGAACCGCCTCGACCTTGAACTCCCGTGTGAACTGTCGTCGTCCCATAAGCCACCTCCAGCTTCATCATGACACCTAATCTGGGTGTCCGTGAAACCGGCAGCAGCTCACGTTGTGAAGGGAGCTACGATAGGTCGATGGTGAGCTTGAGAGGAGGCGCAACCTTGAGCGGACAATGCGTTGGCTCTGGCTGTCGACCATGATGGTGGGCTGACACCGCTCAAATCTCAAGAGCCGACATTCGGCTTAGATCTCGCCCACCGGACGACCGGCGCGCATCTGACCCGGTGCCTTCGTGATCAAGTTCACGAATTCGGCTTTACCAGCTAGCATTTGCTAGGCAGCATCAGGTGAGGGTCGTTATTGTTTGGACAGGGGAGAGCAGTGTTGTGCCCAAGATGTCAAATTCGCGCCGCAAACGCATCCAAGCTGCACAACGCAAGGCATCAAATGCTTTGCGACGTGCCGCCAAAGAGGAGAAGCGTAAACGCAGGAAACATGCAGCAGCCAGCTAACAATGTATAGCTGGCACTAAGCTCCCGCATTCGTTTGCTCTGCTGTCGGGGTTGGCTGGCGGCCGATAAAAAACGGCTTCTCATCTGCCGCCAGGTGGTATCTATTTTGTGCGTGGCGCATTGTTGTCGACGACCTGCTGATAGGCGACGAGGTCTAAGAATGCCTCGGCCTCAATCACGACACCGTTGGCCATCCGGAAGATCCATACGAATTGGTTCGCATATGGCGCACCCGACGTCGTAGTGGCTGACCCGTCAAAGCGGACGATCACTGTGTCGCCGACTGCCCAGATGTGATGAACCTTCGGAGTAATCGGGCCTTTCAGGCGACTGACGAGAGGGGCCGAGGCCCGCTCGACAAAATCCTTGAGCCCGAAATAGGTGCCTGCTACCGGGCCGGAGCCGTGGATGGTCCATCTCACTTCGGAAGCCAGAAGCTCGGCAAAGATGTTGGTGCCGCCCTTGATCCAGTTGTCGAAGGCCCGCCGGACTATCGATTCGTTTTGCGTCGTCACCTCCAAACACTGTGCTTGTGCCGTAGCCGCCAGTAGGATCATGGCGACCAGCAAGGAGCTGGCGGATTTGGTCATGCGCCGTGCAACGCAGTAAGATCTCATCTCTCGGTTCCTTCATCGTGGGTTTGCAAGGGGAGTTGGTTGGGCGTTCTTTGTGCGACGTCAGTGGGACGAAGCTGTCGGGCGGATCGTGATCTCGGTGGTATTCACGTCCTGTGGCGCTTCGATTGCGTTCCAAATCGCTTTGGCGATTTCAGCGGGATGAAGCGCGATAGCGCGATACCTCTTCATCATGGCTATCGTTTCATCGTGGGTAATGGTCGAAGCCAACTCGCTTTCGACGACGCCGGGATTGACGCACGTAACGCGGATATTCGAGCTTTCCTGCCGTAATCCCTCGCTGATGAAGCGCACCGCCGCTTTGGTTGCGCAGTAAACCGCGGCAGTGGGGACGACGCCGAGTGCACCGATTGATGAAATGTTGACTACGTGACCGTTGCCTTGAGCCCTGAATATGGGGAGAGCGGCGGCGATGCCATAAAGGACACCCTTCACATTGGTGTCGATCATTCGATCCCAATCATCGACCTTTAGTTCGGCGAGCGGAGATAGCGGCATCACACCTGCATTGTTCACGATCACGTCCAGCCGCCCAAATCGATCGACAGCTGCGCGCACGAAGTCGGTTACGCTCTGCCGCCTTGTCACATCGAGTTCGCGATAATCGGCCTGGCCGCCGGCGGCGGTAAGTTTGTCGGAAAGGGCTTCGAGGCGATCAGTGCGCCGTGCGCCAATCAGCACTCGAGCACCGCGCGTCGCAACTAGCTCGGCAATCGCCTCGCCGATCCCGCTCGAGGCACCCGTGATTGCGATGACCTTACCCACGCTCATTCTCACCTCCATTGCCGGATGGACGTCGGACATCCTCGGCTTTTCGCCAGTGCCAGTGAGATAAGGAGATATGAGTGTCCAGAGAACTAGCCTTCAGCTCGACACGGTGGTAAGCCCAACTAATCAATGAGCGCTGATCTTGCTGCCCTGGCTGTGTTTCGTGCTGTCGCGGAAACGCGCGGTTTTCGCGCGGCTGCCGATCGACTTGGAGTCACGCGCTCGGCCGTCAGTCAGACCATCCGCAAGCTCGAAGCGCGGATGGGTGTTGCCCTCATCCGTCGCACGACCAGGAGTGTGAGCCTGACCGAAGCGGGTGAAGGGCTATATCAAAGCATCTCGCCAGCGCTCATGGAAATTGAGGCAGCGGTCGCTGCCACCACCGATTTGCATGATCGCCCTCGCGGTCATCTGCGTCTCGCGGTCTCGTCGATCGCCGAGAGATTTATCTCGGGTCCGCTGCTTGCCAGCTTTGCTGCCGCTCATCCCGATGTAACGCTCGATCTCGTCATCACCGACGAGGAGTTTGATATCGTAGCCGCTGGCTTCGATGCCGGTGTTCGCCTGGGCGACGTCATCGAGCAGGACATGATCGCGGTCCCGGTGAGCGGACAACAGATCGAGCGGGCCGCGTGCGCGCCTACCTACGTCGAGACGTTCGGCACCCCGCGACATCCGCGCGACCTCATCAATCATCGATGTGTGGGTTGGCGTCGCGCACCTGAGGTCTCGGCCCATCGATGGGAGTTCATCGAGAACGGGCGTGAGTTCAATGTCGCCGTCGACCCAGAGATCACGACCAACGACCTACGCCTGATGATCAGGCTCACTTTGGCCGGCGCCGGTATCACGATCGCGCCCGAGGACTGTCTGCGACCCTGGCTCGACACGGGTGAGCTCGTCGGGGTGCTCACCGACTTTGCCCCCACGTATCCCGGCTTTTTCATCTACTATCCGAGCCGGCGGCACGTGGCGCCAAAGCTTCGTGCGTTGATTGATCACGTACGCTTGCAGCACGGGTGGGAGCGCGATGCCGGCTGACGAGAGATCTCCGGTCAACGCGGATGGCCCATTTCTGACGAAGTGCCTGTGCTCAGCTGCCGTGTTACGAGAGCGCCCAGTATGCCGCGCAGGCTGCTGATCAGCTCGGACTTTGTCGTCGAGGAGGACCGAGCACATCGCGAACCTTTTGCGCCAAGCCCTCGGCGGTGAACGGCTTGGAGAGGAATTAACGCCGGGGGCGAGCACGCCACCTTGGACGATGGCGTTGTCCGTGAACAGGCAGCAGACTTCCGCATGTCGGTCCAATAGGCCCAGCGCTTCCGGCCCGCTTGCCACACGTCCAGGAGGCACCCTCTTCGCGGCCGTGTGAGTGCGCCAGCCATTAGAGCGCAGCGCAAGCTTCACCCTTGGACCTGCAGAGTACGTCCAAACACATAAGAAATTGCCACGGCATTCCAATGGCGGAACGTTGAAAGCTCAAGGATTCGCCAAGGATTCGCACGTACAGGGAACGCTGATCACCGAGTATCTGCCGTCCACTTTCATCGGATAGGCTTTTGGAGTTTGGCCCCAGCTATCGCTTGATTTCCGATTGCGTCTCAGATCGAGAGCGCCGTCACGAAATACGTCCTGGCAGTTCGCCGACAGGGGGCAGAACAATGGCAATTGAGTAAGTATCCGGAATTGGGTGCAACGTCTGCTGTCACGCCGCGTTTGACGATAAGCAGGAACACAGTCCGTCATTGCTGGCTCCCGACCCGGGTACCTAGTTGCCGACAAATGACGCCACTGCGATCCAAGTCGAACCCTTAGCGCAACGAACCCAGGCCCATCTACGAGGACATGCAATGACGACGCGCCAGTCGAAGAGCAACGGCAAAAGGCCTGCAAAAGTTGGCAAGGTACGTTTCGGGCAAGGTGGCGAACTGCACCAGACTTCGTCTGTTGCCGATGAACGCTTGACTACAAACCACGGCGTTCCGCTTAGTGACAACCAGAACTCACTTCGGGGTGGTCGGCGCGGTCCCACGCTGCTCGAAGACATGATCTTAAGGGAGAAGATTCAGCATTTCGATCACGAGCGCATACCAGAGCGCATTGTTCACGCCCGAGGCTCCGGCGCCCACGGCTTTTTCGAGCTGACGAAATCCTTGGCCAAATTCACCCGCGCCAGGGTGCTAACGGAAGTTGGAGAGAAGACCGAAGTCTTCGTGCGTTTCTCAACCGTGGCTGGCGGCGCGGGTTCGGTGGACACACCTCGCGACGTGCGTGGCTTCGCGGTCAAGTTCTATACGAAGGAGGGGAACTGGGACCTGGTCGGAAACAATATACCGGTCTTCTTCATCCAAGATGCCATCAAGTTCCCGGACCTCATACATTCAGTGAAGATGGAAGCGGATCGCGGCTATCCGCAGTCGGCAAGTGCTCATGACACCTTCTGGGATTTTGTCGGGCTGATGCCCGAGTCGACGCACATGGTCACCTGGGCGATGTCTGATCGCACCATCCCGCGATCATTTCGCATGATTGAAGGCTTCGGCGTCAATACCTTCCGCCTGGTCAACAGCAAAGGCGAAGGGACGTTCGTAAAGTTTCACTGGAAGCCCCGGCTCGGCCTACAATCGACGTGCTGGGATGAAGCGGTCAAAATCGCCGGCGCCGATCCTGACTATCACCGTCGCGATCTGTTCGATGCTATCGCGAGTGGAAGTTTTCCTGAGTGGGAATTCGGCGTGCAGCTCATCAGTCAACAAGAGGCGGACGCGTTGCCGTTCGATATCCTCGACGCCACCAAAGTTGTGCCCGAGGAACTGGTCCCAATCCGCATAATTGGCCGGCTTGTTCTCGATCGCAACCCCGACAATTTCTTTGCCGAGACGGAGCAGGCTGCTTTTCTCCCGACGAATGTGCCGCCGGGCATCGATTTTTCGGAGGATCCGCTACTTCAAGGTCGGCTGTTCTCGTACCAGGACACCCAGCTCTCACGGCTTGGCACTGTCAATTTTCATCAGATTCCGATCAACCGTGCGAAAGGCTGCCCGTTTCAGAATCTCAAACGCGATGGCCATATGCAGATGCAGGTGTTCAAGGGGCGCGCCAACTATGAGCCAAACAGCCTTGCCGAGGCAGGCGAGATTGGTGGACCGCGTGCCGATCCAGAAGGCGGGTTCCGATCGTTCCAGCTACCGATTGAAGATAGCAAGGCTCGGCTGCGTTCGGAGAGTTTTGGCGACCACTATAGCCATGCGCGCCTCTTTTATCGGTCGCAGAGTGAAATCGAGCAGGCACATATCGCGAGCGCCTTCGTGTTCGAGTTATCCAAGGTCAGTCTAGACCATGTGCGGACACGGGTGCTCAGCAACTGGCGCAATGTGGACGAGGATCTGGCTCAACGCATCGCGGACGGCCTGGGCATCGAGCTGCCGGCAAAGTCGAAGGCCTTCGTGGAGCCCAAGGATATGGAGCCATCGGCGGGCCTGCGCATCGTTGGCAAATACCCGCAGACGTTGATGGGCCGGTCGATTGCGATCCTCGTCACTGATGGCGCAGATGGAAGGATCTTTAAAGCACTCGTCAAACAAGCTGAGACCGAAGGTGCCACCGTCAAAATCGTGGCGCTCAAGGTTGGCGGCGTGATGCTAAAAGGGGGGACGAAGCTTCCTGCCGATGGGCAGCTCGCCGGGATGCCATCAGTGCTATTTGATGCCGTGGCGCTGGTCGTGTCGGAAGAAGGTTGCACTGAGCTCTTGAAAGAAGGCGCCGCCACGGATTTCGTCGCTCACGCCTTCGGCCATTTGAAAGCAATCGGATTTACTCGAGAATGCCAGCCGCTCCTCGATAAGGCCAACGTTCAGCCGGACGAGGGGGTCGTCAACCTCACTGACAACATGGATCCATTCTTTACGCACGCACGCACGCGCCTCTGGGAGCGAGAGCCGGGTGTGCGCTTGCTCAGTTGATGACGCGCGTATAGCGCGCCCCTGCTTAACTGCCTGTTGCTTGCCCGCGGCGAGCTCCATTCTGTGGTAGGATTGTGGTCCCAAGAGCTTACGGCGGGCATTGCCGATTGAGGGTGCGGCCACTACGAAGTGCGACCGCTACTCGTTGAGGCCCTTACCCGGGTAGGGATGCACTGCCATCCAGTGACGGGCGATGTCCACGCGGCGCGTGATCCACACGTCCTTGTGGCGGCTGATGTGGTCGAGCAGGCGTTCGAGGCCGACGGCGCGAGCGGGATGCCCGATCAGCCGCATGTGCAGGCCGACCGACATCATCTTCGGCTGCTTGGCGCCTTCCCTGTAGAGCATGTCGAAGGCATCGCGGATGAAGGCGAACCAGTCGTCCGACGTACCGGTCCAGCCGGCGTACTTGCCATCATTGTTGGTCAGTGAATAGGGAATGATCAGGTGCGGCTTGCCGCTCACTGTTTTCCAGAAGGGCAGCTCGTCGCCGTAGTAGTCGCTGTCGTAGAGGAAGCCGCCATGTTCGACGACCAAGCGGCGCGTATTGACGCCCGGTCCGTATCGACAGTACCAGCCCGCCGGCGCTTCGCCGACTGTCTGCTTGAACGAGGCGACCGCCTTGCGGATATGTTCGCGCTCCTCTTCCTCGCTCAGATCGAAGTGCTTGATCCAGCGCCAGCCGTGCGAGCATACGTCGTGGCCCGCCGCCTTGATCGCCGCGCATGCGGGCGGGTGGCGCTCCATGGCGAGCGCGCAGCCGAACACCGTCATCGGCAGGTTGCGCTCCTCAAATAATCGCATCAGCCGCCAGAAGCCGACACGGCTGCCGTACTCGAACATGCTCTCCCCAGCAAGGTCGCGGCCCTTCACACCCTGGTTCAGTCCGTGTGCCTCGGTAAGGCCGGTCTCGGTGAAGCCCTCGCCGTCCTGCACGGAAGGCTCCGAGCCTTCCTCGTAGTTCATGACAAAATTGACCGCGAGGCGCGCGCCGCCCGGCCAGTGTGGATCCGGCGGATTGCCTCCGTAGCCGATCAGATCGCGATCGTAGGCGCTGGACATGATGGGTGCCTCAAGTGCTGGGCGGCGGGAAATATATGGCGATCGGCGTGGGCAGGTCGACGAACTCCTCGTCGCCCTTGCCGCCGTCGAGCCACATGAAGACGGCGAACTTTCCCGGACGATCGAGAACCGTCATCGGGTGGTGCCAGACGTTCATGCCGTAGGTGACGCCCTGGTCGCCGCGCGCGATAAAGGCCTGCATATGAGCGCTATCTGGTCGGCCATCCTCACCGTGCGGAGCGACGATAACGATATAGCGTGCGACATCGATGGGCACGAAGCTCTGTGAGGAGAACTCGTGGCGCTCCATCTTCGTCGCCTCGAGCACGGCCGCCTCGAGGGGACGCGATTGTGTCATGGACAGGCTCGGCATTGCGCCGTTCCGGCCGTTGGCCAGCGCGCCGCTGAAATAGACACGGCCGAAATCCGTCGGCCGCTCGATCACCTCACCGAACGCTGCGAATGCCGCTGCGGTTAACGGCACACAGGCGATCCTACGCATCTCTTCCTCATCCACTCATGCGGCGGGTCAGCCCGACCAGACGCTCCATGACAAGAATCAGCACCGTTACACTTGCGATCAGTACGCCCGAGATGGCGGCTACCCTGACGTCGAGCGTGCTCTCGATCATGCCCCACATCCGGATAGGAAGCATATCGGTCCGTGCGTTGGACAGGAACAGGGAGACGGGGACATTGTCGAGAGAGGCGATGAAGGCGAGGAATGCGCCGGCGGCAATGCCGGGGATGATCAGCGGTAGAGTAATGCGGCGGAAGTTGTACAGCCGGCCGGCGCCGAGGGCCGCCGAGCTCTCGAGCAGGACCGAATCGAGTTGGGTCAGGCTCGCAATCGTGGTCCGAAACACGAACGGCGCGATAACGATGAAATGGCCTATGGTCAGCAGCCAAAGCGAGGGTCGATAGCCGAGCAGTGTGAAAAACATCAAGGTGGCGAGCCCGTACGCGAGCGTTGGTAGAATGAGGGGCGCGAGGAAGGCGGCTTCGAGTGCCCGTGCCCCCGTCGTCCGAAGGCGCGCGATTGCCAGCGCCGCCGGCACCGCCAGCAGCGTTGCCAGCGATGTCGCGAGGGTCGCTACCCAGAGGCTGTTGTAAGCGGCGTTGTGGATGTGGCTCGAGCGCGCGGGATCGAACAGGGCGACATACCATTGCGTCGAGAGCTGTGGCGGCGGGAACTTGAGCGCTGCCGACGTCGTGAACGACGTCATCAGCACCACGATCACCGGCCCGACCAGGACCGCAATGCCGAGGCACGCGAGGAGCCCGATCACCACGACGTAGCTGCGGTCGGTCCACGTGTTGAGGTGTCCGGTCATGCCTAGTGTCCCGATTCCGAAGTTCGCCAGGCTTCGATGCTCATGTCCCGAGCGAACTTCGGAATCAAAAGGGACACTAGGATCATAATCCTGCTAGTGTGATTCAGATCGAGAAATTCGCTCGATACCGTGCCGCGAGCTCTGGCGAATTTCTCGATCATCACACTACCGCCGTCCCTATTTGCTCCGCGGATCGATCAGCCGGCCAATCGCACCGAGTGCCAGGATGCCGGTGAGGACCGAGATCAGCAGCAAAACCGAGGCCACTGCCGCGAACGGCCAGTCGGAGATCACCATCGCCTGCTGCCAGATGACGGAAGGAAGGTAGACGAGCCTGCCACCGCCGATCACCGACTGGGAGATGAAAGCCGTGGTCGAGCTTGCGAAGACGAGTGTGGCGCCGGCGATCCATCCCGGCACGCTCAGCGGCAGCAGCACCCTGAAGAAGGTGCGCCAGTGCGACGCGCCGAGCGAGCGCGAGGCCTCGACGAGGCTGCGGTCGATGCCCTGCACCACCGCAAGCAGCGGCAGCAGCATGAGCGGCATCTCGATCTGCATCAGCGCAATGATCAGGCCGTATTGGGTTTGCAGCAGCGGCACTGGCGCCGTGGTGATGCCGAGGGCAATCAGCGTGTTGTTGATGACCCCTTCGCGCGAGAGGATGGCGATCCAGGCGAACGTGCGCACGACGACCGAGGTCAGAAGTGGCAGCACGATAATGAACAGCAGCAGCTTCCGTGCGAGCGGCGATGCAGCATAGAAGACGAGTGCTAGCGGGTAGGAGAGCAGCGTCGCCGCCAATACCGTCGCGATGCCGAGCAGGATCGTCTGCCAGACGACACCGACATAGAAGGGGTCGGACAGGAACCTGATCCACTGACCAGGCCCCATCCGGGTCAGCTCGTTGTCCTCGTGGAAGCTGACCCAGAACAGCAGCAGCAGCGGCGCCGCGAAGAACGCCATGTAGGCGAACGCGAGCGGCGTCGCGAGACGCCACTCGATCCGCTCCTTTGCCTCGGCCGGCGCGCCTACGGGGGGCACTACCGCATCCGCTGTGGTCGCCGCCATCGGTCTACTTCGTGACTTCCTTGTTGAAGCGCTCGATCCACTTCGCACGCAGCGGATTGATCTTGGTCCAATCGTGCGTCACAAACTTCGACAGCTCATCGAGACTCTTGATCGGTAGATTGCCGCTGAGCGCCACTTCCTTGTTGACCGGGAGCATTTGCGCCGACGACTTGAGCAGCGCGTCCTGCACCGGCGCCGAGATGGCTGTGTCGATATACTTGTAGGCGTTCTCCTTGTTGTCGGCGCCCTTGGTGATGTGGAGCGTCGTCCCGAACGTGATGATGCCGGACTCAGGCGCCGCGAACTCGATGTCGACGCCGCGCGCCTTCAGCGAAGCAACGTTGTTGGTGTTCGTGTAGGTGATGTCGATCTGGCCCTGCTGGAAGAGGCCCGGCACGGCAGCGGGCGCCATGATGGCAGCGACCTTCGGGAGCGCCTTCTTGATCGTCTCGAAGATCGGCTCGACGTCGGTCTCAGATCCGCCGAATGCCTTCGCCATCTCGATCAGCGACACGGTGCCGAAGGTAGTTTGGAACCCGGTGAGGCCGAGACGCGACACATAAGGCTCTTCGAACAGGTCCTTCCAGCTCTTCGGCTTCGGCAGCTTCTTCGGATTGTAGACGATGCCGACGAGCTGTGTGTTCACGGCCACCCCCCACTGGTCGATGCTGCCCGCCGGCAGCTTGCCCGCGTTGGTCAGCTTCGACCCGTCGAAGGGCTCGAACAACCCGCGCTCCATGGCCGTTACGCGCGGACCAGGATCGAGCACGAAGCAGTCGAATGGCGGAAGCCCGCGGGCCGCTTGGACCTTCGCCACCTGATCGACAGCGAACAGCGGCTCCAACGCGAGATCGACATCATACGTCTTCTTCAGAGCCGGGGCGACGACAGTGCGATACTGCTCGTCCCAATTGCCCGGGTAGATGGCGGCGGTGACACCGCCCTTGGCGTGAGCAGGCGTGCCGAACAGCGAGGCGCCGCCGAGCGCGGCCGCGCCCGCCATAAGTTGACGCCGGTCGAAGCGGTACGAGGTCATGAAATGCTCCCTTGGCTTGAACAGGTCGAGGATGGTGTTGCGAAAACGGAAGGGACCGCGTCGGGGCGCACGCCGAGCCAGACGGCGTTGCCTGCCTGGCGGGGGGCGCCAACACGCTGTTCGACGACCTTGATGGTGTTGCCGCGACCGTGCTCGAGCTCGTGAATGGTTTGAGGCCCCATCGGCATCGCGAGGCGGTGGCGTGCCGCGATCAGTCCGTCGGCCGGTTCGGAATAGAGAACGAGTTGCTCGGGGCGGACGGTCACGATGACGCGCGCGCCGACGGCGACCGGATCCTGCCCTCGCCCGATCACCACCCCACCGTGGTCCAGCTCGACCTTGACGCCGTCGGGCCCTGCCGAGACGACGCGTCCTTCCAGCCGATTGGTCGTGCCGATAAAGCCGCTGACGAACAGGCTCGCCGGCTGGTCATAGACCTCGACCGGCGTGTCGCACTGCTCGATCTTTCCCTTATTCATGACGGCGACGCGATCGGCGACGCCCATCGCCTCGTCCTGGTCGTGCGTCACCAGAATCGCCGTGAGGCCGAACTCGCGCTGCAGACGTTTGATCTCGATCTGCATGTCGAGGCGCAGGTTTTTGTCGAGCGCGCTGAACGGCTCGTCGAGAAGCACGACGGAGGGATCGACAGCCAGTACGCGCGCGAGCGCCACCCGCTGCTGCTGGCCGCCGGAGAGCTGCCGCGGCAGCCGCTCCGCCATGCCGGTCAGGTGGACGGCCTCGATCAGCCGGTCGACCCGCCCGCCGATCTCGCTCCGCGGCGTTCCGCGCGCTTTGAGGCCGTAGGCGACGTTCTCCCGCACCGACATATGGGGAAACAGCGCGTAGTTCTGGAACACGATGCCGATGTTGCGCAGATTGGGAGGCCGGTCGTCGATGCTCCGGCCATTGATCAGGATGCTTCCCGATGTCTGGCGCACGAAGCCGGCTATGATGCGCAGCAGAGTCGTCTTGCCACAGCCCGAGGGACCGAGCAGCGCCATGATCTCGCCGGCGCGCACCATCAGCGAGACGTTGTCGACAGCCACCATCGTGGCGTAGCGATGGGTTACGGCATCGATATCGACTGTGCTGCCGACAGCGTGTGCGGGCGCACCTGCGATCCCACCCTCCAGCCTTTGCCCATCTGCCATTCGATTCCCACCCGCCAACACCCGCGTTGTCCGCGCTGCAGGCGTCTGATCATCAGGTTAGCAACGGCCGTGCCATCCTGAACAATGCCGTGAGGAGCCGTTCGACAGAGCGTCTGATCGCACGCAGACACTTGTGCGGAATGAGTTTACCGCCGCGTCGAAGAGCTTGTCGAAATCGGTACCGAGCTGAGCGGCCGGATGCTGGGCAATGGGTAGCGCCCACCTTCGATGCATCGTGCGCAGAAAGTGGGCAGATCCGCTCGAGCGTTGCGCGGAGCGCCCTCCTCGCACATGCTCTAGTCATGCGTACTGTCCATCTCATTAATCCCAATACCTCCACCGCGACCACGGCCATGATGGTGGCGCGCGCGCGGGAGGTCGCGCCGGCGAGCCTTTCAATCGAGGGACTGACCGCCGAGTTCGGCCCGCTGATGATCACTGAGCCGGAGGCGCTTGCAGCGGCGGCCGATGCGGTTGTGCAACTGATGCCCCGTCTCACCGGCGACGGCGTCATCGTCGCGGCCTTTGGGGATCCCGGCGCCAATTGGCTCGCATCACGCCTGTCGGTGCCGGTCGTCGGGATCGGCGAGGCAGCCATCCGGGCCGCTGGCCGCGGGGGCCGGCGCTTCGCCATTGTCACCACGACACCGAGGCTCGCCTCCAGCATTCGCGCCCACGCTGGAACGCTCGGCTTTGCGGACGGGCTCGCAAGCCTCCGCATCACGACGGAAGATCCCGCCGCACTCGTTGCTGACCCGCCACGGCTCGAAGCGGCGCTGCGGGCTCTTGTCCGACAGTGCGTCGAGGAGGATGGCGCCGAGGCGATCATCATCGGAGGCGGTCCCCTTTCGGATGCCGCCCGAGCCCTCGCGGCTGGCTCTGCAGTCGAGATCATCGAGCCGGTTGCTGCTGCCGTCGCGGCGATGGCACACGCGCTCAACGCCTCGCCCTGACTTTGACGGGCCCGAAAACCGAGTAGAGGTCTCCCATGCCGATTGCCTTGCCGCCAACCGACCGAGATTTCCGGGGCTATGCCGGCAACCCACCGCCAGTGCGCTGGCCGCACGGGGCGCGGCTCGCCGTTTCGGTCGTCGTCAATGTCGAGGAGGGTGCCGAGCTGAGCCTCGCCATGGGCGATGAGCGCAATGAAACGATCTATGAGGTAACCGATCTCGTCGAGGGGGCGCCGAACCTTTGCATGGAGAGCCACTTCACCTATGGCACGCGCGCCGGCTGGCCTCGCGTTCGCGCCGCCCTGAAGCGACATGGCGTGGCGGCCACGATGAACTGCTGCGCGCGCGCAGCGGCACTTTCGCCCTGGCTCATTCGCGAGGCCGTTGCAGATGGGCACGAGATCTCAGCGCATGGCTGGCGATGGGAGCGTCAGGCGAACATGGGTGAGGAGGAGGAGCGCGAGATCATCGCGAGATCGACAGGCGTGCTTGCCGAGATCGCGGGAACACCGCCCGTCGGCTGGCACTCGCGCTCGTCGGCCTCAATGAACACGCGCCGCCTGCTCGTCGAGCACGGCGGCTTCCTCTACGACTCGAACGCCTACGACGATGACATGCCTTACGTGCTCGATGTCTGCGGCCGGCCGCACATCGTGCTGCCCTATGCTTTCGACACCAACGACATGCGCTTCTTCAACAGCCATGCGTTCGTGCAGGGCGAAGACTTCGCGCGCTACTGCATTGCCGCCTTCGACCGGCTCTACGAGGAGGGCAAGGATGCGCCGCGCATGATGTCCGTGGGTCTGCACTTGCGCATCATGGGCCGACCGGCCCGCATCGGCGGCCTGGAAGCTTTTTTGGCGCACGCTGCATCAATGCCAGGCGTGTGGTTTGCCCGTCGCGACGAAATTGCCCATTCTTGGCGCGCCGGTCTCGGCCTGCCCGGCTGGTCCCTCTCGTAGTCGGCAGTTTCGTTCGGAGAGCAGTGCAGCTCCTTCTCGGCCTCCAATTGCGGACACCTGTTGGACAATCCCGAGCTTTTGAACATGGCCGCCAAATGCGCCGGCGACCTCGCTAGTCCGGCGAGGGCCATGGTGGGTTTCGCCATGTTCTACCGTCTTCTTGCCTTGCATCAGCCGATGCCAGCTGCCGCGGGCACCGCGCCAATGCTGACCCGCTTCCGCGTGTCAGTACGCAGACACGTGCAATGCTGGTGGCGGAAATCGACCATAGTGGCGCCGAGGAGTTCACGAGGACGGCGATCGCGGAACTTGAGGAGGATAATCCCGAGCTTCTGCAGATGGCGCACGGCTTCGCTTCTGGATCGGGCAACTATCTGATCGCCATGCAGGGCTTTGCGCTCCTCTACAGGTCCCTCGTTCTGCAATCGGCCGTGGAGCGCACTCGGCTGCACTGACGCGGTGACGAGGGGACCCTGGTCCTACGTACTGCCCGATGCGGGGAGACCTCGCAACCGAAGAGCTGTGCAATCTCTGCTCGGTTATACGAACACCGGGAGCACAGTGCGATATGTCGGTGTCGAGATTGGGCGACGGCACCTGTCCGGGCGAGCGCGTGCTACATTCAACGTCTGTTGGCTTGCCCGCGGCGCTGAATCGTCGCGCCACGCGGAGCATTGCGTTGCAGTGCTAGCGATGCCCTAGTGCCGACATCGCTAGGCGGCTAACTCTCGTCTCATAAGCCCATGTCGACTGCGATTTAAGGATTTGATCTTCCATCACCGGAACATTGCAGGAAGTTCGGGGAGGCGCCCGACTTCTCCTACGCCTCCACTCTGCGCAGAGTCAGAGTGGCATCTGCCCGATCCTACACTCCTCGCTGAGTTCTTCTGCCCAAGTCCAGCGCTACGTGTTCAACTTGCGGCGCAAGCCGCGATTGCGGACTTCCAATTGGACTGGTCACTGATCTGGCGCGAGAAGCAACTCAGCGTGGTCTCAGCACTCTTCGTGCGCGCACACAAGTTGAGTGCATTATTCAGTGCCCACTCCGTGCCACCTCCCCAATTCACCTCTCCGCTAAGAAGCCGCGCAACGCATTTGGCTGGCTCCTGGGTCGAGTGCGCTTTGTCGCACAGGCGCCTGACAACTTGGGCCGACTCGATTTCCTTGCCGCGGCGATTCAACACAAGATCTCGGACGGCCTGGCTGCAGCGCGACTGTGCGCCAGTGTCGATGGGCTTGGCTGATGCCGTTGTCGCTGGCTTGCCCTTGTCGATGGCGGCTGCCGTGATCCACTTCTTACCCTGCGCAAGGTGGTGATGCGACAGAAGCGTCCCTCCTGACCCAATGGGCTTGTCGCGAAGCGCCATCCCGTTGGCTTGAGCAGCGGCGACCGCTTCACGTGCAGCGTCGGCGGCCTGCTCGGCGCTGGTCCTCGCGGCTTCCTTCTCTTTTTCGAGTTCCATTACCCTTGCTCGCAATTCCGCCGTTTCGCGTTCACTGGCGTGGAGCTTCTCCATCAACTCCCTTTCTGTGTGTTGGGCGGCAGCGAGTTGGTCACGCGCGGTCTGTGTAGCCTGTGTCGAACTGCGCAAAGCGTCGGTGAGTTGCGCTATCGTGGCGAGGAGTCGCCGCGCCTCTGCGTCGGCTTTGTTTCCATCGGAGCTCAAACTCGCCAGTCGTTCCGATGCTTCATCCAGCTTTGTTTGGAGCGCTTTTGCGCGCAGATGTTCCGCTTCCAGCTCTTGGGACGCCAAGTCCTTCGCTCGAAGCGCAGCGTGGAGGGCGCTTTCGCTATCCTTGAGCCGAGTTTGGTATTCCGCCTCGGATTCGCTGAGCATTCGCTCGACTCGTTCCTTCTCGCGCAGCGTCTCAGCAAACTGAAATCTGGAAGCCTGCAACCTTTCCGTCAGGTCAGCCGCAACGGCTTCTGCATCCGCAAGCCGCTTTTGTGCAAACGCGCTGAGACGCTCGCGCTCCTGCGGGTGCTGAGATGCATCCTGTCCAGCGATGCCGCCGACCCAGGATGCAAGCCCCTTGGGGGCAAAATCGCCGCCAAGATAGGACACGGCGCCAATGCCTATGGCGAGGCCGACCAGAGTAGCCAGACCAATTGCGGACTGACTGCCACGAGCATGCTGGCGCGGATCCTCCGGAGGCTGGATCGGTTTCGGAAGCGTTGCGCCTGCCAGCGGCATGCCGAAAGCCCAAAGATGGCCCTCCGGGTCACGGCACATGTAGTATCGCTCGCCTTTGTCGTCTTCGGGCTCGACCTCAATGCGCGCCCCCGCCGCGCGGGCTCGCGCAAAATGCTGGTCCACATCGTTGACCGTCAGGTAGCAGGTTTGGGTGGACCGATTGCCGACGTCTGCCGGCTGCACCATGAGATCATCGAAGACCGAGTTGTCGGGTGGGCCAACAAGCACGAAATTGTCACCGAACCGCAAAACGAAATAGGCCACGCCGCCGTCGGGTCGTTCTGCAACATGGTGGACACTGAATTCGTACGCGCCGCACAGCCAATCTGCAGCCGCCTGAGGATCCTGGTAGCGTACAATCGGGAGGATCGAGCCATCCGACATGGGCCTGCTCCTTACGCAATACAAATAGGTGCAATGAACCATCGCGATGACGCGCAAGCCGTCATCCAAGCCTAAAGGATAGCACGCGTCACTCGCCGCGGCGTGGTCGAATTATTACGCTGCAATAGAAATTGCGATCTTTGTCGTTATTCTCAGCGTAACTCTTTCCTCTAGATCGCGCGAATGGCTGGCAGGAACGCTGGCCGCAGGCCGGCACTTGATCGCGCACCGCGTTCCCGGTCAGGTGTTGGGGGCTGACGCGGTATTGAATCTCCTACCGTACCCGCTAAAATCGTCCGCATCACCACTTGCAAAAACTGCAAATATAAGGCGCTGGAGAGCCGCGCAGGAGTAGTGAGCAGATCTGACGAAGTCCGCCAGTCGCGGGTTCGGGCATGGATCTGCAGCGTCCTTCGGCAATCGACCAATCCGCACTCAGGCGCCCCCCTTGTGCAATTGAAGGGCTTCCATCATGCAGCGTCACGCCGTAGCCAGCATTCTTACCGCCATCGCGCTGATGGTGTCGCCGTCCAGCCTTCGCTCCCAGCAGACTTGGGAAGTGCACAGCAACCCGCGCTACGGCTTCAGTCTCGAGTATCCGAACTCACTGTTTAGTCTGGAGCGGTCGTCGGCAGCAGGAGATGGCCTCGTCTTCAAGGCACCAAACTTGGATGCGCTGCTTCTCGTTGGAGTGATAGTAAACGACGAACAATACAAGCCGGCCGGATACTTTGAGTACATCGCCTCAACATCCTATGCCGGTTACGACATCACCTACCGAAAGATTGGACCGACTTGGTTTGCGATATCCGGTGAGAAGGATGGTCGGATTTTCTACGAGAAGGTTCAGTTTTCCTGTAACACAGGGCTCATCAGCAGTTTCGCTATGATCTATCCAGCCTCGAACCAGCAAGTTCTCAACCCGGTCATCGAGCGCATGGAGAATTCTTTCAGGTCAGCGCGCAAATGCGCGCCGGCATAGTCTGCCAAAATTCCCATTCTAAGCGGCGATAGAATCCTCGGCGGGCGCAGCATAGCTTCGGTTGGTCTTCCACAAGATGCAGTCATCGACGCTATGACGGGAGCTTGCTTTGGTTTTGCACCGGCGCCGATGGCGCCGGTGCGTCACGAAAACAAGGCCTCCTAAACCGCGTCCTCAGAGTTTGTCGGCTTTTGTCGCGTAGATCGTCTTCCAGTTCATCTCACCCTTGCGTATTACGCCGGCGGTGTCACCGAGGAAGAGCTTCGTGTGCGCAACTTCGGAGCTGTTGAGATAAAGCTGGCCATCGACGATCTTCCAGAACTGCGGCATCGTCGCGACTTTCTTGCCCTTGCTCGCGCCAGCCGAGCACCAGCCGCCGTAGGCCGGCGCGTACTTGGCGGGGCTCGCCGTGAAGGCGTCGCGGTTCTCGGCGGACGCGAAGTGCCACATTACGCCTTGGTATTCTGCGGTGAACTTCGACGAACCCATCGTCGGGGCGCCAGCCTTGTGATAGGCGACGACATCGTAGCCACCGATCGCAGCACCTTCCTTCACGTAATGCTCGTCGGCGGCCATCGCGGCCGGCAATGGGAGCGCGACGGCAAGCGCCAGCGCCGCGATGGTCAGGCTCAGACGTGGGGCAATGAACGAATTGGTTTTCATTCGATCCTCCGATCGTTGTGCACTCATGGCCGAGGACTTCTCCGCGGCGTCGGCTGGCAGTCCTGCCACCGATGTAAGGTATTCGCGGTCGCTAAGAGGTTCGTTACAGATCGCAATTGAATTGGCCTCCATTGGATGAGCGATCCATCGAGCGCGCGTCGAGCGTCATGCCGCGCTCGAACGTTCCTTGATCGCCGGTTCGATAAATCGATCGAGAGCAAGTGAACCAGCACCATATTTCATCAAATAAAGCAGTGACGCCGCCCACACGCCATGCGTATCGAACGCGTTGGGGTACACGAAGATCTGGATCACCATGGTCATGCCGAGCAATGCCACTGCGGCGTAGCGCGTGAACAAGCCGGCGATCAACAGCGGTGGCAGCGCGAGCTCCGCGGCGGTCGCAATGTAGGCCGCAATTTCGGGCGGCAGGATAGGCAGCTGGTACTCGTGCTTGAACAGGGCGAGCGTGTTCCCAGATTTCCAGCCCTGCACCTTAAGAAGACCGGAGCGAAGGAAGATGGTACCGACCGAGATGCGAGCGACGAGCGCTATCAGGTCGTGCGGAACGCGCGACATCAGTGAAATCATTGACTGCTGGAAACCGCTCATGGCCCGCCCTCCACATGAATAATCGCGCCGGCACCGAACAGCAGCGCCAGCGCATCGGATAGTTGCAGTTCTGGATATTCGTCAGTAGCGGCCTGAGCGGCCGCACCGAGCGTCTCCCCCGCTGCGAGACGCGCGATCAACCGCGCGGCGCCCAAAGGCAGAGGCGTCACCAGTACGTCGAGGGCCGGTCGCGACACCAGCGCGGCTTCAGCAGGAAGTTCCGGGCCGATCTCGCAAACGACGCGATCGTGCGCATTTGTTCGCCAAATCGACACGATCGGATAGTCCGAAAGCATCACGTACGCGCCTGGGTGGAATGTCAGGATCGCGTCGTGCAACCGCTCGGGGGACATCGACGACAGGGTCGATATGTCGAGCGGAAGGTCATCGGCGGCGTGATAGGCGACCGCACGAGCCCACTCGAGTCGCGCGACATCGCCGACATAAGGCAGCGCCGCCGCCTGGTCGAACCGATCGAGAAAGCTCGGGAACGCGGCGCCATAGGCGGATAGCACCGGCGACCGCGGTGGATGACGCTCCACAAAGACCAGCGCCATGGCGCGGAAGAAGTCTTCACCGACGAGCCGCTTGACAACGGGAAAGCGCGCTGCGAGCGCTGCTGAAAGGCTGGCGTGGACATTGTTGCGGTAGATCGCGAAGCGCCGCGCGGCGTCCGCCTCGCTCAATCGTTCAACTGATTGCGGAATACGTGGTTCTGCGCCGAGAAGCGCTCCCGCAAACGCGCCCTGAAACGCTACCAATCCTCGTGCAGCCGGCGTTTCAGACCGCATGTGCGACCCGTACGGCCGAATGCCTGGCCATGATATGGTCGGCGCCTCGTGCTTCCGCCGCAATCGCCCCCAAGGCGGGCACATCGTTGTCCCATTCGATCAGAGTAGGTTTAGGACCGCTTCGCGCGATCAGCCGTTCGTAGAGCCGCCACACCGGATCGGCGACGAATCGGTCATGCGAGTCGACGAGAAGCGGCGACTGATCCGGACTGTCCAACTCGGCGTGGCCGGCTAGGTGAATCTCACCGATCAGCGCGACAGGAAAGGCATCGAGGTACGGTTCTGGATCGAAGTGATGATTGGTCGCGCAGACGAAAAGATTGTTGACGTCGAATAGAAGTCCGCATCCCGAGCGCCGCGCAAGCTCGCCTAGAAACTCTAGTTCGGACATTTCAGTCGCGTCCAGCATCACGTACGTTGATGGGTTCTCGATCAGCATTTGCCGCTTGAGTGTCGTCTGGACCTCGTCGACGTGATCAGCCACCAGCGCTAGAGTCTCGCGGTTGTACGGCAACGGCAACAGGTCGTTCATGAAGACACCGTCGTGCGTCGACCACGCGAGATGCTCGGAGAACAGTCCGGGTTCGTAGCGCCGCACCAATTTCTGCAGGCGCTGTAGGTGATCGGTGGAAAGCGGACCCGCCGATCCGATCGACAGTCCGACGCCGTGCAGCGAAATCGGGTAGTTGGCACGGATGCGCTCGAGGAAGTGGTGGGGTGGCCCTCCATCGCCCATGTAGTTTTCTGGATGGACCTCGAACCAACTGATGCCCGCCGCGCCCGCGAGGATGTCGTGGGTGTGCTCCGGCTTCAGCCCGACGCCGGCACGCGCGGGGATGGACACCGTTGCGTAGCGAGTAGGCTCCGTTTGTGGGCGATGGGGGGCCGTGCTCATGTCAGCTCGTCCTGTGGACGGCGTCAGCCGCTGATCGCTGCCAGCGAGCCTTTGCGCTTCATCCCATCCTTGAGAGTTACTTCGGTCGTCACACACGTGCCCTTTGGCACCAACGTCCAGGCGTTGCGGTCATAGTCGACCTTGGATGTGCCGGCGCAGGTGTTGTTTCCAGTCGCCGCGCAGTCATTCTTGCCGGCGAGCGATATGCCGAAGCACTTCTCTTTATCGTCGGCCTGCTGCGCCTGAGCGACTGCGCTCATACTGATTGCTGTTGCAACCGCCGTAGCGAGTGCCAGGCCGAAAGTGGTCTTGTTCATGGCAATCCTCCGATTGACGAGCCAACCAGGGCTCATGGGAAACTTCGCGCAGTCGGGCCGCAACGTTACTTGGTCACGCTTTCGTGACGGGCGCGTCGTGGACGATGCCAAAGGATTGAATCCCGTCGCTGACAGCGGTGCTGTAACGATTGCGATGTTTCGTTCGAACAGTGCATCAGGAACGCCCGTGCTTGAACGTCCGCCGGACCTTTCTGCGTTGATGCGTACCGCGAACGCGGGCGATGCCGTGGCCTACCGGCGCTGCCTAGAAAGCTTGGCGGTGTGGCTTCGGCCCATTATCAAACGCAGCCTGTATCGTGCGGGGCGCGGGCCGGAGGATGTCGAGGACATTGTGCAGGAAACGTTGCTCGCCGTGCACTTGAAACGTCACACCTGGGACTCGCGCGAGCCGCTTGAGCCGTGGGTGCGCGCAATTGCGCATCACAAGCTCGTCGACATGCTGCGGCGCCGCGGCTTTCGACAACAACTGCCGATCGACGACTACTTCGACCAACTTGCGGCGACGCCGGATGCGAGCACTGTCGCCACGACGACCGATATGCTCTCGATTCTGACACCCGCCGCGCGGCAGATCGTTGAGGGCATGTCGATGGAAGGGTGCAGCGCCCGTGAGGTCGGAAATCGGCTCGGTATGTCTGAAGGTGCCGTCCGCGTGGCGCTTCATCGCGCACTCCGGCGCCTCGCCGCCGCCTACAGGAAGGGTGAGGCATGAAGACCGACGACCTGATTGCGGTCCTTGCCGCAGACAACCGCGCCATGCGTCCGCCAGTCGCCCGCACTGCGGCGGTTGCCTTCTTGCTTGGCGGCGCGGCGTCATTCGCCGTGCTGCTGGCTACGCTTGGCGTGCGCCCGGACTTCGCGGAAGCCGTGACGACGTGGAGGTTTGATCTCAAGGTCACTCTCGCCGCTTTGGCTTTCATGCTCGGATTCGCAGAGTGCGTACGCCTCGCGCGCCCGGGGTCCGTAAATAGTCGCCACTCCGTTGTCACCTGGGTAGTGTCGGCGCTGCTGCTGGCTGCTGTCGTCACGGAACTTGTCGTCATTCCCGCGGACGCGTGGGGCGCGCGCCTTGTTGGCACCAACGCGACGCCGTGCGTGCTCGCGATCCCGTTGCTCGCGCTGGCGCCGTTGGCGAGCGGTTTGTTTGCTATCCGCGCCGGTGCAGCGCGATCGCCTACGCTGGCCGGTGCCGCGGTTGGGTTCGCGTCGGCGATGCTCGCCGCGACGCTCTACGCACTGCACTGCTTCGATGATTCGCCGCTGTTCGTCGCGACTTGGTACACGCTGGCGAGCCTGCCCGTTGTCGCAATGGGAGCACTCATTGGACGTCGCGTGCTGAGATGGTAGATGCACTGAGGGGATGCACGAAGTTCTCACGGGCGACCTTTCGAGCAAAGATCACTCGAATACTCACACTGGAAGCACGCGCGGTATCGCTGGCGCTCTGCATGTCGATATCGCCGGTGATGGCCGAAAGCAGACCAGGCGCGCTCCCCGACCTTCGGGTTGCAAAAGGCCTGAAGAACATCAAGGAGGCATGGCTCGCAGACGCAACAACGCGGTACAGGCATTTTGTGCTCGGCGCACCCTATGAAGCCGCCAGTATCGTTGTGCGCACGGCGGACAATCGCACGGTAAAGCTGACCCTTCCGGCGACGTCTGTGTTTGAAGACCGTCAACCGAGACTTGTCGACCTCGACGGCGATGGCAATGACGAGATCGTGCTTGTTCGATCTCAAGTCGGAAAAGGCGCTGCCCTTGCAATCGTAGGTCTCGTCGGCGATCGCCTGAGGATCCTAACCGAGACGCCTCCAACTGGCCATCAGAACACATGGATCAACCCTGCCGGCATTGCTGACCTCGATGGTGATGGCATCCTCGATATCGCCTATGTGCAAATGCCGCATGTGCTCGGACGCCTTCGCATATGGACGATGCGGGATGGCAAACTCATCGAAATTGGCACGTTGCCGGACACGTCCAATCACGTTGCGGGCTCCAGAGACATCGGCCTATCTGTTGTTGCCGATTTCAACGGAGATGGTATTGCGGACCTCGCACTGCCGTCGCTCGATCGCCGGTCGCTACGCTTCATCACAGCGAAAGGTGGAATCCGCGAGTTGGGACGCGTGACCTTGCCGGCCCCGGCAGTCGCGGACTTCCGGACGGATGTTCTTGAAGGAGGCAAGCCCGTGGTTGTCGTTGGTCTCGGCGGCGGGCGAACATTTCGCGCATCGTATCGTTGATAGATGCGTGTGAACGCGGATGGAGGAACCAGCGTGTCTCGGTATCGCGATGCCACTCAGTCAAGTTGCTGAGTGGTATCATGAGGTGGTAAATGCCAATGTTGGCGCGATGGTGCAAGATATTGATATGGCAACATAATATGGAGAATCCCCGCCCACCCTTAGTGAGCATCACAAATTCAGATACTCAGCTCATTCTCCGCAACGCTCAGGTCGCCTCGTCGGATGAGAATTGTCGGATTCATGACGGAACTGCTGTTGAAGTTCGTAGGATATGTCAGCGTGCGCGCCTGACGTTGTCGCTACTCAGCACTTTACCAACACCATCGACAATCATGGCTTGAGGCGCACCAGTACGCGTTCCAACGCGCTCGAATGGAACAACCACGCAGGCAATCTGCATCACTGTCGTCTCTTGAATGGTGGGAGCCGACACGTCATCGGCTCCCACCCGTTCGTGCTTAGAAATCCATGCCTGCACCCGGCATGGGCGCTGGAGCAGACTTCTTCGGCTTCTCGGCGATCATCGCTTCCGTGGTGATCAGCAGGCTCGCAACGGATGCCGCATCCTGCAATGCTGTTCGGACCACCTTGGTTGGGTCGATGATGCCTTTTCCGACAAGGTCGACGTACGTTCCGGTCTGTGCGTCATAGCCCCAATTGTAGGAGCCGTTCTCGAGGATCTTGCCGACGATGACCGATCCGTCCTCGCCTGCGTTCTGCGCGATCTGTCGCGCAGGCGCCTGCGCGGCACGACGAATAATGTTGATACCTAACTTCTGATCCTCGTTGTCTACCTTCAGGGCATCGAGCGACTTCAACGCGCGCAGCAATGCGACGCCACCACCGGGCACGATGCCTTCCTCGACGGCTGCGCGTGTCGCATGTAGTGCGTCATCGACACGGTCCTTGCGCTCCTTGACCTCGACCTCGGTCGCACCGCCGACCTTGATGACAGCGACGCCGCCGGAGAGCTTGGCCAGACGCTCCTGAAGCTTCTCGCGATCGTAGTCGGACGTTGTCTCCTCGATCTGCGTCTTGATCTGCTTCACGCGGGCTTCGATATCGGCCTTCTTGCCGGCGCCATTGACGATGGTGGTGTTCTCCTTGTCGATGGTCACCTTTTTTGCCCGGCCGAGCATATTGAGAGTGACGTTCTCGAGCTTGATGCCGAGATCCTCGCTGATGACGTTGCCGCCAGTCAGCGTGGCTATGTCCTCCAGCATGGCCTTGCGGCGATCGCCGAAGCCCGGCGCCTTGACGGCCGCGACTTTGAGGCCGCCACGCAGCTTATTGACGACGAGCGTCGCCAGCGCCTCGTTCTCCACCTCCTCCGCCACGATGAGCAGCGGCTTACCGGTCTGCACGACGGCCTCGAGCAACGGCAGCATCGGCTGCAAACCGGAGAGCTTCTTTTCGTGGATCAGGAGGTAGGGATCTTCCAGTTCGACCGTCATCTTGTCGGCATTGGTGACGAAGTACGGCGAGACGTAGCCGCGGTCGAACTGCATGCCCTCGACGACGTCGAGCTCGGTCTCGAGGCTCTTGGCTTCCTCGACGGTGATCACGCCGTCATTGCCGACCTTCTGCATGGCCTCCGCGATCATGCGGCCGATCTCGGCATCACCATTGGCAGAGATGGTACCGACCTGCGCGATCTCATCGTTGGAGGTGACCTTCTTTGAGCGCTCCTTCAGACTCGTGACCACCGCATTCACCGCGAGATCGATGCCGCGCTTGAGATCCATTGGATTCGAGCCAGCGGCAACCGAGCGCGCGCCTTCGCGTACGATCGCTTGCGCAAGGACGGTGGCGGTAGTGGTGCCATCGCCGGCGAGATCGTTGGTCTTACTTGCCACCTCGCGCAACATCTGCGCGCCCATGTTCTCGAACTTGTCTTCAAGCTCGATCTCTTTGGCGACCGAGACGCCATCCTTTGTGGTGCGAGGCGCACCGAAGGATTTCTCGATGACGACGTTGCGTCCCTTGGGACCGAGCGTCACTTTCACCGCGTCGGCGAGAATATCGACGCCCTTGAGCATCTTCTCGCGAGCGTCATGAGCGAATTTCACTTCCTTGGCTGACATAGTTGTGTCTCCGGATGAGGGTCGGCACCTCGGTCGGGGCCGGCGGTACTCAATACGCGCCCGCACGCAGCCCGCATTTCACGCGGCCGATCGTTGAAAACCAGTACGGATGAAACGGATGAGGTTCGTGCGCGTCAGGCGGCGGCCTTGAACTTCCCCCGATTTTCGAGAATGCCCATGATGTCGCTCTCTTTCATAATCAAGAGCTCCTCGCCGTCGATCTTCACCTCAGTCCCCGACCATTTGCCGAACAGCACATAATCGCCGGCCTTCACGTCGAGCGGCGTCAGCTTGCCGTGCTCGTCGCGCGCTCCGGGACCGACGGCGATCACTTCGCCTTGCTGAGGTTTTTCCTTGGCCGTGTCGGGAATAATGATGCCGCCGGCCGTCTTTTGTTCGGCATCGATGCGGCGAACCACAACACGGTCATGCAGGGGGCGAAACTTCATGTCTGACCTCCAATAGAGTGCCCTAACCATGTGTCAATCATGAGAGCGGGCCTCTGGAGCTCCCGCTCTCGGCTGGCCATCTAGGTGGCGAATCTGGCACTCGCAAGAGGGGACTGCCAAAAATTTTGAGGCTCCCCCTTGAACAAGCAAGAGCCATTTCCTAGCTCGGGATCGGGCGGTCCTTTGGGTCGCCTATGAAGATGAAAAGACGGAACTATCCGTGGTTGTCGCTTCGTAAAGGAGGATAGCTATGGCGACACTTGATTTCGCTCCCCTCTACCGGTCGAGCATCGGCTTCGACCAGCTGCCAACCCTGCTCGCACATGCGCTGCAGCGCGACGAGACAGGCTTTCCCCCCTACAACATCGAGAAGGTGGCCGAGGACCACTACCGTATCACGCTAGCGGTGGCGGGCTTCAGCTCTGACGACATCGAGATCGTCAGCGGGCACAGCAAATTGACCGTGCGCGGCAAGGCGAAGGAGACTGGTTCTGGGACCTATCTCCATCGTGGTATCGCCGGTCGCGCCTTCGAGCGCCAGTTCGACCTTGCCGAGTATGTCGAAGTCACCGGCGCCACGCTCGAGAACGGCCTTCTGGAGATCGCACTCAAGCGTGAGCTGCCGGAGGCCCTGAAGCCGCGCAGCATCCCGATCGGCACGACAGCGCCGGACGGGCAGGCCGTCGATGGTCCATCGCGACCTGCGGCTCTGCAGGCAGCCTGAGCGTCACGTCTCCAACGCTACAGGAGCACAGCGATGCTTTGCGCTGAATGCCTGACGCTGCGCGAGACGCGCCCTCGATCGCTGTGGCCGGTGTCTGAGATAGCGGGCACTCCGCCGCTCATGCCGGTCGCGGCGGGCGGCCTCTCGGGGCGGCCGCGGTGCCGGATCTTTCCTGTCGGACGTCTATGGGTTCTCCAACTTGAAACGCCGAGCGGGTGGCTGATGGGCGAAGTGCCTCCGCAGCCTCCGCTGCGGATCAAGTTCCGAACCCTGCCAGCAGCGGTCAACCACGCCGTACTGATGGGCTATGACTACCGGATCATCACGCCGACGCCGGTCGCACGCCTCCAAGAGCGCGGTAGGCGGCCAGCACACGCCGAGAGGCAAAGTCCGCTCAGACCAGCGAATTGGGGACAACAAGACGGAGCCCTGACATGAGCCTCAGATCACTCGTCCAGTAGGGCGCAAAGTCTCAAAACACGTAGGGCGGGATTCCGGCAGGATGATCCGTGCGGTTCCCGCCCGAGACCAATTCAATCCGTCAAATGGTGGGGAGAAGAATGGCAGCCAATCTTTCCGGAAAGACGTTTCTCATCGTCGAGGGATCTCTGCTTGCCGGTACGGAGCTCGCCGATGCCTTCAGCCGTTGCGGCGCGCGTGCTCATCTCACTGCAAATGTGATCAATGCGTTCAGCCTGCTCAGGCGCTCGCAATTCGACGGTGCCGTGATCGATCACGGCCTCCACAACGAGGCCTTCGATTTGTGTCTGGAGCTGCGCGATCTCGGCATTCCCTACATCTCCTGCAAAGCACCGCACAGGTTGCAGAAGGCCGCCTCGCTAAAGCGCGATGCCGATCACTCGGTGTGGCGTATAGGCGATATACTCGCAAGTCGCGCCGACCTCGATGCTGGATACTCCGCGATCAAGCAACCCGCCTACGAATCGAGCGCTTCAGTCAGTTAGGTCTCGATCGTAACGTTTGAGTGCGTGGCGCACTACCTCCCGTAGCGGACGCGGTCGGCGGCGCTCGTTGCGCCGCCGATCAAGCCTGATGGGATGACGGCTCCACGAGGGAGTGGCCGTACGTCGAACGGGAGGTCGACCTTCGCCCCGAACGGCAGCGATAGAAAAGCATACTTGCTTCGTACTGCAGGTAGTGACGCTCCCGCCAGATCGCCGGTGCCTGAATGCATCGCTGCGATCAGCCGCTACGATACGCTCACCCAAATCCAATAGGTCACGCCTTCGCGAAAGACCTCCAGACGAAAGCGACCCATCCGCGATGAAGCCGCATCAAACACATCCGAAGGGCTGCGCACATTGGTCATGTCGACCCTGGTTATGACATCGTCGGGCTTTAGCCCCGTAGCTGAGAGATCGTCGCCAACTGTCAGAACTCGCGCACCCTGCACTAGTCCGAATGCCTTGAACCCCGGCAGCAGGGCGCCAAGCGTCAGCCCCGTCAGCGAGGACAATTGCATTGGAGCTCCTTCCGGCGCGGCAGGCACGGGCAGGTCGGCGACCGCGATCGTAAGTTCCATCCGCCCGCTGCCACGCACCAGGGCAACCCGCAATTGCATCCCGATGGGCGTCGTCGACACGCGCGAAACGTAGTCGGCGTGGCTACGAATGGGCCGGCCATCGATCGCGACGATAACGTCGCCCTTTTGTGCGCCTGCTGCTGCGGCGGGCGATCCCGGCAGAACGGCCGTGACAGCGGCGCCACGCGTCAGCGACAGGTTCATTGCGCGCGCCATTTCATATCCAATGTTCTGTGTGATGAAGCCGAGCGTGCCGCGCTTGAAGGTGCCGGTGGCAATTAGTTCGGCTGCGATCGCCCGTGCGAGGTTAATCGGCACTGCAAATGAAATGCCTTGAGTGCGGAGCTTTGCGCTTCCCGTCGCCGTGTTGAGACCGACCAGTCGTCCGTCCAGATCGACGAGCGCGCCGCCGGAGTTGCCCGGATTGACGGCTGCATCGATCTGGATGAAATCCTCGAAAATTCCGTAACCAACGTCCGAGCGCATGAGCGCACTCACGATGCCCTGCGATGCGCTCCCCTCGAGACCGAACGGACTGCCGACAGCGCAAATGAAGTCTCCTATGCGCAGTCGATCGGAGTCCCCATAGGGGACAGCCACCAGGTCGCGGATATCAGTCTGGAGCACTGCAACGTCGGTAGCGACATCCTTGCCGATGAGACGAGCTTCGGCGGTCCGGCCATCGGATAGCGAAAGTTCAATGTGCTTGGCATCGACGATTACGTGGTGATTGGTGAGGATGATGCCTTTCTCCGAATCGACGATGACGCCGGAGCCGCCGCTGCGGAACGGTTCCATGGTGGATGGCGCCGGCTGAGCATTAGGTGTGAGCAAAATTGGCCGTTTCCGCTCTCCCGTGACCAGAATACTTACGACTCCGGGCATCACACGCTCGAGCATCGGCGCGAGCGAAGCAGTTGACTTGGCGCCACTGGCTTGAGGCATCTGTGCAGATGGCTGGCTTCCGGCCGAGCCAGCAAGCGCCAATGCAGTAAGAATCGTAAGTAATGATCTGCACATATGGGTCATTCTTCTCTCCGGTACATTCGCTTGAACATACCTTTCTGGGCAACACGAATTCCGTCCGCTTTCGCGGACCGAATCCGCGCCCAAATCGTCTAAGGGTCAGGATGCAGACGACCTCTATCGCTCAGTTGGGCTTCACCATAGGCGGCATCGATGAGGCGCCTTCGGCTCGCAGCTTGTCGAAGAACTTCCTTGCGTCGAAGGTGGCTGGCATGCTCGCTCCTTCCGCCGCGAGCTTGTCGAAGAACGCCTTAGCGTCGAGTGGCTTGCTGTCCGACGCGCCTTCGGCCTGAAGCTTGTCGAAGAACTTCCTTGCGTCGAAGCTGGCCGGCATGCTCGCACCTTCCGCGGCGAGCTTGTCGAAGAACTTACGCGCGTCGAAGCTTTGGGCGCTCACAGTAGCGCCGCCGAGCGCGAGCATTGCTGATATAATCGCGATGCGCGCGACCGATTTATGCATTTTCATGATTGGCACCTTTCTGACGGAGCTTGAGACAACCGGCCTCCCACGCTCTGAACCGTAAGCACAGCGCTGTCTTTGGAAGGCGCCCCACTCATCTATGGGAGCAACAATCAGTCGTCCAATAGCGGCTAGTTATCGAGCCGATAGTTGCTGCGCATTGTCACGCGCGGCGTGCCAGATTCACATGGTCATCAGGATGGCTGAAGAAGTGCGCATTGCGGGAGCCGAGGCCTGTTCGTTCTACCGAGGCGTGCGCGAATTGTCTGGAGTCGGGCGCGTCGGCAGGCGTCGGTCGAACTATTGCTGGTTCTGCGTGCCCCGGCGCGGCTGGGCATTGCGCGGCTTGCGACAATGGATATTGGCCGCTTGGCCTAAGCAGTCCGCGCGATCGTCCATCTATGCGTTGCGGCAAGGCGCAAGAAGCTTTGACCCACCATGGACAGCTGTCGTCCGCGTAGGCTGACGAGGCCCACTGTACGTCTGATCTCGGGACCAACAAGCCGCTTCCTCACGATTCCGGGCAAGCACTTTATGCTTCCGGGAATGATCGCGCAGCCGTGTCCCGATGCGATCAACTCCTGTATCCAATCCTCGCGTTCGCTAGCGTAAATCATTCTGAATTTGAATGGCCAGCGACCCTGCGTCGCCTCAAAATACGCGTCGAACTCGCAGTTCAATCGCTCCAGATAAGGCTCACCTTCGAGCTGACTGAGTTCCACGACATCGCCTTCGCAAAGGGGGTGTCCGTCCGGCAAAGCAACCTCGAAGCCGTCATTGAAAAGTGGTTGGAATGCAACCTCGTCCGGTATGTCGGGCTGCGCCGTGACGCCGATCTCTATTTCATTGGTCAGGAGTAGACCCAGAACGGTTGGTGCGTCTACTTCCTGGATCGATACTTCAGCGTCGGGAAATTGCTCACGCAGCCGACCGAGTATTTTGACAATATGAGTAGGGGCGATGGTGCAAACGACGCCAAGGCGCAGGGTTGTCGTGTTCTCTTCCACCGCCAGTTTGGCATCTTGTGTAATGTCCGCCAGTCCGCGTTGGATCTCCTCAAATTTCGGGAGCAGCCTGCGCCCAAGAGGCGTGAGTTCAATGCGGCCCTGTCGGCGATAGAACAACTCGCCACCGAGGTTGGATTCCAGCTTCTGAATGGCCCTCGTCAGCGCAGGTTGAGAAACTCCGCACTCTGATGCGGCCTTCGTGAAGTTCAGCAAGCGAGCGGCGGAAATGAAGTATCGCAATTCATGAGTTTGCATCAGTGCCTCTTGCCCGTTCGACTTCACGGAGCTCTCACCACACTTGCACACCAATGGGAGTATCGGCAATTGATGGCGTGCAGTATGCCGCCGCTCGCACGACAACCAGCCAGCCGGACGGCGCACGGTGTAGAGGGGCGCAGCTTGCCGCGTCCAATAGCTTATGGGGTGTGGAGTAGTGCCTGGCCTCGTCACCGAGGAAGTACTTTGCGCCGGCGGGATCAGGGCTTCGGCAGCTCCCTGAGCTGGATTGATCGAGGTACCTGCGCGTCGCGGATCAGGTTATAGGCGACCGCACCACAATACTCGCTCGCCCGCGTACATTGCGAAACAGCTCTAGCGATCCTGAAGCTCCGTCTTAGATCCGTTCGCTAATGTGCGAAGCATTGCCGCTTCCTTCTGAAGCTCATCAACGCGAATATTTAGCAGGTCGCGGATGCTTACCATGCCGCATGCGCGGTTGCCTTCTACCACTGGGATGTGACGGATGTGGTGCGCATGCATGGTCGAGGCAACTTTCGCCACGTCGTCGTCCGGTGAGCAGGTAATCACGTCCTTTGTCATGATCTGAGATAGGGGCATGCTAAAAAGATCGGCTTTGTGGATGCAAAGGCTGTAGGCGACGTCTCGCTCCGAGATAAAACCATCGATCGTGACGCCATCTTTGCTCACGACCACTGCGCCGATGCGGTGCTCGCGCAGCAGCCCCGACAATGCCGCGACACTGTCAGATGGTTTGGCAGTGACAACTACGGAGCCTTTTCGCTTCAGAATTTCCGAAACATTCATGCGCCCACCGTTCTCGCTCTCTCTTCAGGGTTAGCCAAATAGTAGCGCTTGTCAGATCGAGCCGCCAGCCTTTGAAGCCTGTCTACTAAAAGCACCCGTTCACGATCGCACCTTAGCGGGCGGGACAAGACGCTGATTTTGCTGAAAGCCACTGAGCATGGATAGTCCAAGATTGGATTGCCGTGCCAAGTACGTTTGCAATACAGTTAGAAAATAGCGTGATCTCCTCGCTCGATAGAGGCATTGCCTTCGATCAGGCGCGCATAGAAGTCAAAGAGTGTTTCTGATCCGGCAGACGGTGTGGCGCTTGCGTCGTAGCGCCCGGTCGCCGGATCCAGAACAAGCATGGACTCCGTCGCATAGTAGCGCGCGATGCGTGCCAATTCGGCTTTGTCCCCCAGCGGGGGTACAATACGACCGAGCCCCCTCAGCAAAGCCACGATCGTGTCCAGCAGTGCAATCGGGACGTGCTGGAAACGGGGTTCGCGATTGAGCAGTCGAAACAGATGTTCTCCTTGCTGTATCGGTGTTATCGCATCTCCTGGGCCGCCGATTGGGAGTACGCGATTGTGCCGACTTTCGTCGTCCAGACATTCGGCGATGAAGCGGCTCAGATCACCGTCGCTGATGGGCTTGCAGGCCGTCAGGGTGCCGCTGCCGAACACCACGAACGGCTTGCCTCGCTTCACCCTATCAATCTGCCCCGACAGAGATTTGAAGTATGCAGTGGGCCTCACGATCGAGTACGTGAGGCCCGAGTTCATTAGCATCCTCTCAAAAGCCAGCTTGGCGTTCTGAAAGGCCAGAACGGGCTTCTGAACGCAGATCGCCGACAGCAGAATCATATGTTTGACACCTGCAGCATGTGCCGCTGACAAAGCGTGAACATGGGCCTGATAATCGATGGCCCACGCATCCTTGGGTGCGCCGGTGCGTGAGGCTAGGCAGGACACCAGCACATCAAAATGCTCACCGCGAAAGCCATCGCCAGTAAGAGATGCAGGATCGGTCACATCGCCGTATCGAAGCATAGCGCCGTCCAACAGCCGCGCACGAGCATCCGGTGCGAGGCCGCCGCTTGCGCCCGCTCGAGCGCGGACAAAGCACACCACCTCTTGGCCGTCCTGCACAAGTGCGCGAGCGGTGGCGCGCCCTATGGTCCCTGTGGCGCCCAAGACGAGCACTCGCCTCGGTTGGCGCCTGCCCAACGTGCCAAGGGGCGTTTCGTCAATCATGTGAGGACATCAGAACGGGTGATTCCATGGCGACAACGCGCTCCAATCTTCTCGTGGCCCCGCTGGCATTAGGAGCGCCTTGCGGCTTGCATCATAACATTCTGCACCGCCGAGTTGACGGTCATCGAGTATGATCTTGTAGATGCGGAAGGGGTATGCCTTGCACACGTTTCGAACGCGGCTTGTGGCGGCACTGGTTGCAGTTCTGTGCATTGGCATAGGAGTCTGGTGGCTTGAAAGCGAGCGCTCCGGCATTTCGATTACGCCACTGACAGTAGGCACGACACCTGCAACCGTCTACCGGCGCTCGGGCGGCACAAAAGCACCCGCCGTCATCATAGCGCACGGATTTGCAGGTTCGCGCCAGCTCATGGAAGCCTATGCATTGACACTCGCCCGGGCCGGCTATGTTGCCGTGTCCTTCGATTTCGAAGGCCACGGGCGCAACCCGACACCCATGTCCGGAGACGTTACGCGGATTGATGGCACGACCCAGCTTCTAATCCGTGAGATCGGTCGCGTGATTGATGCCGTGCTTGCGCTGCCATCGGTCGACGGGCGCGTCGCGCTCCTGGGTCATTCGATGGCGTCCGATATAATTGTGCGCCGAGCGCTGATTGATCGGCGCGTCGCGGCGACCGTGGCTATCTCGATGTTCTCAGAGGCAGTCACGAGCACCGAGCCCCGCAATTTGCTGATCATATCGGGGGAATGGGAACCATCTCTGCGCGCAAATGCGCTGGTGAATGTCCGCCTCGCTCAGCCCTCGGCCAACGAGGGAGAGACTGTCGGAGATCCGACAGCATCCACGGGGCGCCGGGCCGTCGTCGCGCCGCACGTAGAGCATGTCGGCGTGCTCTATTCCACGACTGCTTTGCGCGAGGCGCGCGAGTGGCTCCACGCTGTGTTGGGACGGTCGAGCGATGGTACTGTCGCCGCGACCGGTGGACCTATCGTCTTACTGCTGCTTGGCATCGTGATCTTGGCTTGGCCGCTCACAAACGTGTTGCCCCGAACCGATGCTGTGCCGACCGCTCTGCCATCTCGCTTGTTTTGGGCTCCTGTACTCATCCCTGCGGGGCTGACACCCGTCATTCTCACGTTTGTCGACACTCGTTTCCTGCCAGTACTCGTCGCCGACTATCTGACCGTCCATCTTCTGTTGTACGGCGCCATTGCGCTTGGTTTGATGATGTGGGGCGGGGTGAGGATCGGTCCGATCTCGTGGGTCTCGGCCCTTGCTCTCGCGAGCTACGGCATTTTTGTGTTTGGCGGCGCGCTCGATCGCTACGTCGCTTCGTTCACCCCTAATGCGGCCAGGTTACCGATCATAATCACGATTGCCATCGGAGCGCTTCCCTACATGCTGGCCGACAGCTTGTTGACGCTTGGTGGTCGCGCGGCGCTTTGGCGCGTTCTCATTGTGCGGGGTGCATTTCTATCATCTCTCGTCTTGGCGGTGGCACTGGATTTCAAGCGTCTCTTCTTTCTCCTGATCATATTCCCGCTGATCCTGCTATTCTTCTCGATCTTCGGGTTGATGGGGGGCTGGGTCGGCCGCAGAACAGGCTCACCGGGTACAGTCGGCGTTGCGCTCGGCTTGATCCTTGCCTGGGCGCTGGGTGTCAGCTTTCCGATGTTTGCGCCCACGTAGCGCTGCGTCTATCGATCGGTCATTTCCTTGGCGAGCCCGCCCCGAAAACGCGACTTGCCCCGGATATCGGCTTCTTGGTCGCGGACAGGGCTGCGGCGTCGAGTAGCCCGGTCTCGCGTAAGCGACTTGCGAGCACGACGACCAGATCGTCGCGGTTGTTTCTCCAGCCCGTCACATGATACCGCCAGTGGCTAGCCCCCTGACAGTATCTCGCCTTGAACATCGACGGCGACGGCAACGCGTTTGCCTCCGACGACAGCAGTCGTGCGCCAGATTCCGGTATTGTCCAATTCAAGTTCGCCCAGTTCGCGGTAACCCGACGCTTCCAACCGCCGCCGCGCTTCATACTTGGGAAAAGGGATGAGGCCGGGCGTCAAGTCGCCTTTCCCGCGATCGATGGGACCGGCTTCACCCTTATGCTGGCGCGCGCCAGCACTCGAACGCTCGAGTGAACCTTCGCAATAGAGCATGAACTCATCGCGACTGATCACACCAGGTTTCACCGTCTGGAACCGCGCGATGCGCAAGGCATCAGAATAACCATGGACATCTTCCTTTTGGGTAACGGTCCCGTCGCTATCAACGTCGGCTTCTTTCCACAAAGAGCCGCAGTCACGCGGCGCCTGCGCAGCAGCCGGGCCAACGATGCCAATAGCTGCAATTGAAAAAATCACGATCATACGCATGGCTATTCCCCTAACGACTCTGGGCCGGCACCAGGACAGCCACCGCTGCCGACGCCCCAACGATCCAAAGGAAAAAGATGAGCCCGAGATACTGCTCCATTGCAATTTTCTCCAATTGCTGTGTGTGGTTGCCGGTGTTGGATAGCGTCTCGGCAATAGTGCTAAGAAGATCTGTGTGCAGTGGCTGAGCACCAAGCCTCGCGAGACCCTTCGAACTTCGGCAATTCGGAGATTCAACGACCATTTCAATCGTTTTGTTCCCGCGTTGGATCGAAACCTGGTTCCAGGGCGGCGCACAACTCGTTGCGTTGTGAGGCTCTGCGCGATGCCCTTAAGCAGCTTGGCGGATCGAGGTGGATGTCCCCAAGTCGATGCGCCCGGGAGGGTGCTCAGGAACCGTTGGCAACGGCCGGTCAGGTTGTCCTACACTGAGCAATGTAAATTCTAGTTGACTGTAAAATCGAGTTGACGAAAACTTGCTGGATGCTGACCTCTGCCGGGAAGCCCCGCGTCCAGTTGATCGCTGCTGTAGAGCTGTTGAAACCCATTACGTGGTTTCCGCCGATGTGGGCCGTGGCTTGCGGTGTTGTCTCCGCAGGCGTCCCTGTTGCCGGCAACGAGTGGAAAATCGTTCTGGGAATTGTCCTTGCCGGTCCCCTTGTTTGTGCCGCTAGCCAAGCAATCAATGACTGGTTCGACCGTCACGTCGACGCAATCAACGAGCCGTATCGGCCGATACCCTCGGGACGCCTCCCAGGGAGGAGTGCCGTCGCCATCGCATGGCTGTGGTCGCTGCTGTCGCTCGGCGTAGCGTCACTGTTGGGGCCCGTTGCTCTAGTCGCCACGGTCATCGGCCTTGCGCTTGCGTACGCCTATAGCGCGCCACCGCTCCGACTGAAGCAAAACGGCTGGTGGGGCAATGCGGCGTGCGGCTTGAGTTATGAGGGCCTGGCGTGGGTAACTGGTGCGGCGCTCATGCTTGGCCGGTTGCCCGACTGGCCAATTTTGCTTCTGGCCCTCCTCTATAGCGTTGGCGCTCATGGAATCATGACGCTCAACGACTTCAAGTCCATCGAAGGGGACAAGCGCTCCGGCATACGGTCGTTGCCGGTTCAACAGGGGTGCTACCGCGCCGCTGTCACAGCGTGCTGGTTCATGCTCGCGCCACAGATCGGCGTGATCGCTCTCCTGCTTACTCAGGCGAAACCGGTCTATGCCGGCCTCGTTGTCGCTCTGGTGATCTCACAGTGTGCCTGCATGCGGCGGCTGCTCAAGGATCCGCTTCGATATGCGACCTGGTACAGCGCCATCGGAGTCACCTTCTTTGTATCGGGGATGATGGTCAGCGCAATCGCGATCAGCTGAATGAGGAAGTCTGCCCAATGAAGACGGTGCAATTTGGCTGGCTCGGCGTCGTCCGATTGGGTCTGGTGCAAACCTCGCTCGGCGCCATCGTGGTTCTGACCACGTCGACAATAAATCGCGTCATGGTTGTCGAGCTCGCCCTGCCGGCGATGCTCCCCGGTGCGCTCGTTGCTCTTCACTACGCGCTGCAGATCCTCCGGCCACGCGTCGGGCATGGCTCCGACATCACGCGCCGCCGTACGCCCTGGATCATCGGTGGGATGGCCGTGCTAGCGCTTGGCGGAGTCGCGGCTGCAGCCGCGACGGCATTAATGGCTGTCAGCTTCTACGCGGGATTGGCCCTTGCAGTGGTGGCATTTGCCGCAATTGGTGGCGGTGTCAGTGCCGCTGGTACAACGCTGCTCGTACTCTTGGCAAAGCTGACGCCGCCGTCGCGACGTCCGGCAGCGGCGACTATCGTGTGGCTGATGATGATTGCGGGATTTGCCGTCACGGCGACAATTGTGGGACAGCTCCTCGATCCTTTCTCGCTTGGCCGGCTGGTCATCGTCTCGAGTGTTGTCGGCTTGACCGCCTTCCTGATGACCGTGCTGGCGCTCCGCAATCTCGAGAGAGCCAATGCGTCGGATATTGCCGCTGACATCAAGGACTCCACTGGCGAGCGAGCCTTTGGCAAGGCGCTGCATAGCACTTGGGCAGATCAAAAAGCGCGCCTGTTCACGATCTTCATTTTCATGTCGATGCTGGCCTACAGCATGCAGGATCTTATTCTCGAGCCGTTCGCGGGTATCGTCTTCAATTATACGCCCGGGCAGACGACATCTCTGTCAGGACTGCATCATGGCGGCGTGTTCATCGGTATGGTTCTTGTGGGGGTATGTGGCACGCTGGTTGGCGGCCGACTGCTCGGTTCGCTGCGCCTATGGATGGTCACCGGCTGTATCGCATCTGCTTTAGCCCTAGCGGGCATCGTTGTGGCGGCTCTCGCGGAATGGGCCGCCATATTGCGGCCTTGCGTTTTCGCGCTGGGCGTCGCGAACGGCGCGTTCGCGATCGCCGCGATCAGCACCATGATGAGCATGGCAGGTGAAGGTCAAAAAGGTCGTGAAGGCATCCGAATGGGCGTGTGGGGTGCGGCGCAGGGCATCGCATTCGGATTGGGTGGATTCTTCGGCACGGTTGCGATCGATGTAGCACGAACGACTATTGCGAACGATTCCAGCGCGTATGCGATCGTCTTCGCAATAGAGGGGGGACTGTTCTTGCTGGCCGCATCGATTGCATACCGGCTCGATGCGAGAAACGCGTGGGTAGAGGCCGGGTTGCCGCGCCTCGCCTGGTCGATTGGCACGCCACTCGCGACGGGTTCACTGAAGCGGAGTGCCATTCATGACTGATACGGTGCTCTATGACGCTATTGTTGTCGGAGGGGGGCCGGCAGGAGCGACTGCCGCTACGGATCTTGCGGCAAAAGGATTGCGCGTTGCGATGATCGATCGCGGCGGGCGAATCAAACCTTGCGGCGGCGCTATTCCTCCCAAGCTGGTCGAGCAGTTCGCCGTACCTGAGCAACAGTTGGTCGCTCGCATTACTTCGGCACGGATGGTGTCTCCCGCCCGCGTGCACGTCGACATTCCCATCGAGGGGGGCTACGTCGGCATGGTAGACCGCGAGGTCTTCGACGAATGGTTGCGTGAAAGAGCAGTGTGTGCCGGCGCTCGCCGTGTGAAGGGTACATTCCTTTCATTGCGACAGGAGAACGATGGTACGGCGACCGTCCTCTTCAATGAGAAGCCTGATGCTGGCGACGCTTCTGAAAGTGCAAATGGTCCATTGGAGATTCGCGGGCGCGCTGTGATCGGCGCCGACGGTGCTTTGTCCAGGGTTGCCCGCCAATGCATCCAGGGCGCAGCAAGGTCAAAGTACGTCTTCGCATATCACGAGATCGTAAGGGCACCGACGAGCACAGCCGCGACGACTAATCCGATGACGCCAACCTTCGACGGCGAGCGCTGTGATGTGATCTACAATGGTGCGACGTCTCCGGATTTCTATTGCTGGATCTTTCCGCACGGTGGCAGCGTCAGCGTAGGAACCGGGAGCGCACGCAAAGGGTTTTCTCTCCGCTCTGCGGTGGCAGATATTCGGCGCGAACATGGGCTGGACCATGTCGAAACTGTGCGGCGGGAGGCTGCGCCCATTCCGCTGAGGCCTTTGCGACGATGGGACAACGGTCGGAATGTCGTGTTGGCCGGCGATGCAGCTGGGACCGTCGCTCCAGCATCCGGGGAGGGTATCTATTACGCTATGCTGAGCGGGCGCTTGGCTGCCGGTGCTGTGTCCGCGTTTCTGCGCACCGGAGATGCGCGGGCCCTGGCCGGCGCGCGGAGAGCGTTCATGCGGCTGCATGGTCGGATTTTCTGGATACTCGGTGTCATGCAATACTTTTGGTACATGACCGACCGTCGGCGGGAGCGTTTCGTGGGCATCTGTAGGGATCGGGATGTGCAACGGCTGACCTTCGAGGCCTATATGCACAAACGGCTCGTCCGAGGGCGGCCGCTGACACACGTGCGAATCTTCTTCAAAGACCTCGCGCACCTGCTCGGTTTGGCGAAGGCATAATGTCGTGGACGCAGACAACGCTCATTCCTATTGCAGTCGCTGCTGCGGCGGCCACGGCGGTCGCTGTTGTCGGTGCGCTCGCGACCGATACGGGGCCTTGGTATCAGCGTCTCGCGAAGCCGTCGTGGCAACCGCCCGATTGGCTGTTCGCTCCAGCCTGGACGATCATTTTTGCATTGATCGCAGCATCGGCGGTGAAGTCATGGTGGGATGTGCCCGCTGGCGGTGCACGGCAGTACGTTGTGCTGCTCTTTCTTTTGAACGGCGCGCTGAATGCACTTTGGAGCGTGCTGTTTTTCGCCCTGCGACGGCCGGATTGGGCGCTCGCCGAGGTATCGCTCTTGTGGCTATCCATCGTCGCGCTCATCTATTTTATCCGCGATTACTCCGAGTTGGGCGCGTGGTTTTTGGTCCCCTATCTCCTATGGGTGTCCTTCGCGAGCATTTTGAATTTTGCGATTGTGCGCTTGAACCCCAGGTTCTAAGCGCGGGTCATCCGCCGATACGGGGGCTGGGACGTGGAAGCGCTGTTTATAAGCGGTCGCATAGCCGACATCGCGCTGACCGTCATGATCGCCGAGGCCGTGCTTCTTTACGCATACCTCACGTATCGCGGTGGAGCGGAGCAATTTCGAACTCTTATCGCCAATCTCGCTGCAGGTGGTTGCCTGGTGGTCGCATTGAGGCTCGCCCTCGTCGACGCGGCCTGGCAGTGGATAGCGTTCGCCCTCGGGGCGTCTCTTCTGGCCCATGTTGTCGACCTCTGGTCGCGTCTGCGATCCTAAACATCGCCATAGCTCCTCGCCGCGACAGACGTTGCGACGGAGGCCGGTGATGCTCGCAACGTCCAGCAGTACTTCCGGCATCATAGAACAAGGTTCCAAGAGTTTCGCGTCGGCCGCGCGTCTGTTCCCCGCTGACAAGCGCGCAAGCGTACATCGACTGTATGCATGGTGCCGACACTGCGATGATCAGATTGACGGCGAAGTGCTGGGGTTCGGTGAGGGGCCTTTTGACCAGCATCAAGCCGCAAGCCGCCTCGCCCGCATTCGTGTCGAGACTTTGAATGCTATCGCGGGGTGCGCGGATGCGCCGAGCTTTGTCGCACTGCAAGAGGTCTTGGAGAAGCATTCAATTCCGCCTCAGTATCCACTCGACCTGCTGGAGGGTATGGCGATCGACGTGGAAGGGCGACCGTTCCAAACCATCGACGATACACTCACCTATTCGTATCACGTTGCTGGTTCAGTCGGCGTGATGATGGCCATGATCCTCGACGTACGGGATAGCGCCACGCTGCAACGTGCCTGCGATCTCGGTATAGCATTCCAATTGACCAACATCGCGCGTGATGTCGTTAGCGATGCACGGAGGGGACGGACGTATCTGCCGGCGGACTGGCTACGCGAGGTGGGTGTCCATCCGGCCCACGTTGCTCATGCTGAGGTCAGGCCATGCGTATTCAAGGTCGCCCGCCGCGTGCTGTGCTTGAGCGATGTCTACTATCGGTCGGCCGTCGTCGGAATCCGCAAGCTTCCCCTGCGCTCGTCATGGGCCATTGCTTCAGCGCTCCGCATCTATCGCTGCATCGGGGTGAAACTCGCCGCACGGGGAGCGGCTGCTTGGGACAAGCGCATAGAAACCGGCAGGAGCCGGAAGATCATTTCGATTGGTATTGCCGCGGTCGACGTGGTCTCCGCTCGGCTCATGCAAAGTGAACGGTCGTCCGTAGCTCGAGATGGTTTGTGGACGCCAAGCATCCTCGACGCAGGTTCACGCTTGGCCACTTCGGAGCGAAGGCGTCTACCGTGATGCGCTCGCGAGATTGGCGGCGGCTGGCAAAGCATCTACCATTTGCTCGCGGACCAGCTCTTCCACTACCTTTGCGGAACAGAGTACGCCCGGAATTCCCGCGCCTGGATGCGTTCCGGCGCCGACGAGGAATAGGTTCTTCACGCTCTCAGATCGATTGTGGAACCGGAACCACGCCGACTGCGTGAAGCGCGGCGCGACCGAAAATCCTGCGCCGCAGTGACTGAGGTAGTCGTTCTGAAAATCGTTGGGGTTCATCGTGCGCTCGGCCGTGATCCCGCTGGAAAGGCCCGGCATGATGGTTCGCTCGAGTGCCGCGATGATGCGAGATCGCAATTTCGACGTAGCAGATGCCCAATCGATATTCGAGGCCGTATTGGGCACGGGACAGAGCACGTAGAAGCTGTCGCAGCCATCAGGCGCAAAGCTTGGGTCTGTTGCTGTCGGGCGATGAATGTACAAGGAGAAGTCGCGGGGAAGGTCGCGCCCATGGAAGATGTCGGCGAGAAGTTCCCGATACCGTGCAGCCAGCCATATCGTGTGGCGGGCAATATCCGGATACTGCCGGCGCGTGCCGAAGTAGAGTACGAACAGGCCCATGGAAAGACTTGATCGAAGCTTGACGCGAGTGGGGATCGTCAAGTTCCGCTCGTCGATCATGTGGCGATAGAGATGCATCGGATCGGCATCGGATACGACAATGTCGCTCATGATGCGCTCCCCGTTCTCCAACTCGACACCTCGTGCCGTACGCCCTTCGATCACCAGTTGCTTGACCGTTGCGCCGAGGCGCATCGTAATGCGCTGCTCGTGCATGAGGCGTGTCAGAGCGGTGACAACGGCTCCAGTGCCGCCGACGGCGTAGAAGACGCCCCACTGCTGCTCGAGGTAGTGGATGAGGCTATAGATGCTGGTCGTCTCAAAAGGATTGCCGCCTATAAGAAGTGGTTGGATCGACAGTGCCTGTCTCAGGTTCGGATGCGCTATGTGTTTGCTTACCAGCGACCAGACCGTTCTATCGGCGCGAAGGCGCAGCAACAGCGGGATCTGGGCGAGCATCTTGCGCAAGTGATGGAATGGCTGATGCGAGAGCTCACAAAACGCGATATCGAATACGGAGCGTGAATGCTCAATCAAGTTTTGGTAGCCAGCCACGTCGCGAGGACTGATACGCGCGATCTCGGACAGAATATCCCCTAAGCTGCCCCCATAGTCGAATGACGTACCGTCATTGAAGTGGAATCGATACCAGGGCTTGAGCGGCAGCAACTTGACATAGTCCGCCGTACGCTTACCAAACAGTGCGAACAGCTCATCAAATAGAAACGGTGCGGTCAGCACCGTCGGTCCGGCATCGTGCTTAAAGCCGTCGATCTCAAAGATCTGAGCACGACCACCCAGGCTCGGAAGGCGCTCAACGAGCGTCGTTTCATAGCCGAGCGCGCGCAATCTCAGCGCGGCCGCAATACCGCCGAACCCGCCACCGATGACAACAGCTGTCGATCGGCGACCTACGTGGACGTTGCCTTCACGAGCGCCGGATTCAGAGCGGCCTTGACCTCCAACCGGCGTCGATATCTCGGTGTCCCGACTCGGCACTACTTGATCCAGCACGTGCACGCGCTCCTTGGCAGTGCTCAGCAAATGAGCGGCGCAGTCTTGAGTTGCTCGAGATCGGCGCTTCCGGTGCAAAAGCAAGCGATGCGCAGTTGCTGTATAACGATCTCAATGTGCTCAGCGAGGTTTGCCGGCCCTTCCATGGCTGCCGGCAGGGCACCGGCAGCCTGGCCAACGATATCCGCACCAAGGCGGATGGCCTTCGCGGCATCCACACCATCTCGAATACCACCTGATGCAATGATCGTCGCCTCGGGGCAATGGCGACGCACGCTGCGAATGGCATCGGCGGTCGGCACGCCCCAATCCCTAAATGCTTCTCCGATCTGGCGAGACGCGGCGTTTCTGCTGCGCCGCGCTTCGACTGCCGCCCAGCTTGTCCCTCCCGCTCCTGCAACATCGATTATGCGGATCCCGGCGTTCCGAAGACGTAGCGACAAGGCCCCGGAAATGCCGGCACCCACCTCCTTGACGATGATCGGAATGGAGACGGCGCGCACCAGTTCCTCGATGCGCCGTAGCAGCTGCGACCAGTCTCGATCTCCGCCACTTTGGATGGCCTCCTGCAACGGATTAAGGTGGATGATTAGTCCATCGGCGTCGATCATCTCGACCGCGCGAAGCGCCATGGCTGGCCCATCCCACTGCTTGAGCTGCACCGCACCGAAGTTGGCCAGTATGGGCACAGGGCCGGCACGCGCCCGCAGACCGCGACTGAAGCCGTACTCGCCTTTGCCTTCGAGCGCTATTCGTTGCGAGCCGACGGCGAACGCAATTTTCGTTGCGCCTGCCGCTTCTGCAATTGTTGCGTTAATCCGTTCGGCCGCGGCAGGCCCACCTGTCATCGAACTAATGAGAAAGGGTGCGGCTATCTCACGCCCCAGAAATCTCGTCGACAGTCGAATTCCGTCGAGATCGAGCTCAGGCAGGGCGCAGTGTTCGAAGCGGACCTTTTCGAAGCCGGTCGTCGTCGCGTACGCCGACGCCTGGCCGCTTAAGACGATGTCGAGATGCTCTGATTTCCGCTGAGAGATTGTCGCGGGTGGGACAGGAACCACAATGGGTCGCGGCGCATCCAGTATCGGGTCGGCATGACCGTCCATGGGCTTGCGGTCTATAAGGCGCTTCACCATGGATACCGCACTCCACTCGCGTTCAGCATCTTAACGGCTTCAGAGACACGTCCTTGCGACTCTGGAAGCGCGCTCAGCGTCGAGCGTGCCGAGGACACAGGAAACGATGCCGTCACAGTCGAGTCCGCACTGCGCGTACATGCGCTCCGGTTTGTCATGATCGATGAAGACATCCGGTAGCGTAAGAGTCCGAACTTTCAGCGCGCGATCTAGAAACCCGTTCTGCGCGAGATGGTGCAGCACGAAGCTACCGAAGCCACCGATCGATCCTTCCTCGACGGTAATCAGCACTTCGTGCTCGGTCGCTAAGGCCTGGACGAGCTTGCTATCGAGCGGCTTCGCAAAGCGCGCATCTGCGACGGTCGTCGACAAACCCATGGCGGCCAGTCGGTCCGCGGCCTTCAGGCATTCGGTGAGCCGTGTCCCATAGGAAAGAAGCGCGATCGTGCTGCCCTGTCGCAGCACACGACCTCTTCCCACGTCAAGGGGGACACCGCGTTCCGGCATTTCGACGCCGTTGCCATCTCCTCGAGGGTAGCGCACGGCCGATGGGCGGTCATCAATATGGACGGCAGTTGCCACCATATGCATGAGCTCGGCTTCATCCGACGCGGCCATTAAAACCATGCCGGGCAGAGTGCCCAGGTAGCCGATGTCGAATGAGCCGGCGTGGGTGGCGCCGTCCGCACCAACCAATCCGGCGCGATCGATCGCAAAGCGCACGGGTAGCTGTTGAAGCGCAACATCGTGCACGATCTGGTCGTAGGCGCGTTGAAGAAACGTCGAGTAGATCGTGACAAAGGGTTTGTAGCCCTCGGTGGCCAGGCCCGCCGCGAACGTCACGGCGTGCTGCTCGGCGATGCCGACGTCGAACGTGCGATCAGGAAACTCACGCGCAAACACGTCGAGGCCAGTGCCGGAGGGCATGGCCGCCGTAATAGCAACGATGCGATCGTCGGCGCGAGCCTCCTGGATCAGGCTTTGGGCGAAAACCTGCGTATAGCTCGGCGCATTCGGCGTCGGCTTGACCTGCACGCCTGTGACAATATTGAACTTGTTGACGCCATGATATTTGTCTGGGGCGGCCTCGGCGGGCGCATAGCCCTTGCCCTTCTTGGTGGCGACGTGAATCAGGATGGGGCCCTGTTTGGCGTCTCTGGCATTTCTGAGAACCGGCACAAGCTGTGACAAGTCGTGACCGTCAATGGGGCCGACATAGTAGAAGCCAAGCTCCTCAAACATCGAGCCGCCCGACCAGTACGTGCGCGTGTATTCCTCGGCTCGAGCGGCGCGACGCTCCCAAGATTTCGGCAGACGGCGTGCGATCTGCTTCAAGCCGTCGCGAAGGTGGAGATAGCTGCGGCTGGTCGTCAATCGCGCCAGATGGTGCGACAACGCGCCGACGGGAGGCGCGATCGACATGTCGTTGTCGTTGAGGATGACGATCAGCCGGGCATCGCACCCCCCGGCATTGTTCATGGCCTCGTAGGCCATGCCTGCACTCAGTGCGCCGTCGCCGATCACGCAGACGACATTGTTGTCTGAGCCGGCGAGATCGCGCGCAACGGCCATGCCCAACCCCGCCGAGATGGAGGTGGATGAGTGGGCAGCGCCAAAGGGATCGTACTCGCTCTCGCTCCGCTTTGTGAATCCAGAAAGTCCACCGCCCTGGCGCAGGGTTCTGATGCGCGAACGTCGCCCTGTGAGGATCTTGTGTGGATAGGCCTGGTGGCCCACATCCCACACTAGTCGGTCGCGTGGCGTATCGAAAACGTAGTGGAGCGCGACCGTCAGCTCGATCACACCGAGCCCAGCACCGAGATGCCCGCCGGTGATAGATACGGCGTCAATCGTCTCGCGCCTCAGGTCGTCAGCCACCTGCTGAAGCATTTCCTCGGGCAATGTCCGGAGAGCGCTTGGCAGGCTGATTTCATCGAGTAGCGCCGTCCTGCTCGTGGTCGTCATCGTACGCATCCTCCGATGGATCGTCGCAAGTGGTATGTCGTCTATTCGGCAGCGGCCCGTGTCACCATCCGAACGGATGACGGGCATTCGGCCCATAGCTCCTGGAGCGCTGCGACGAGACGGTCCATCTGCTCGTCCGTGTGCGCCGGCGTCGGAGTGATGCGGAGGCGCTCCGTGCCCCTCGCGACCGTGGGATAGTTGATCGGCTGTACGTAGATCCCATAGCTATTGAGGAGTCGGTCACTGATGGATTTGCAGTGAACCGGATCGCAGACCATCACAGGGACGATATGACTCGGATTCTCCAGGATCGGCAGGTCCGCAAGCGCGAGCTTGCGCTTCAGCGTTGCAGCACGCTCCTGATGACGCTCGCGCTCCTTGGAACTGGCTTTCAAATATCGAACGCTGGCAAGAGCACCGGCGGCAATCGCGGGCGCAAGCGACGTTGTGAAGATGAAGCCCGATGCATACGAACGAATCGCGTCGCAGCAGCGGCGGCTGGCGGCGATATAGCCACCCATTACACCAAAACCCTTGGCGAGCGTCCCGTTGACGATATCAACGCAATCCATCACATCGTCGCGCTCGGAGATGCCGGCGCCGGTTTTGCCGTACATGCCAACCGCGTGCACTTCATCGATGTAGGTGAGAGCGCCGTAGCGATGCGCGATATCGCAGATCTCTCGGATCGGCGAGACGTTACCATCCATGGAGTACACACTCTCGAAGGCGACGATTATGGGCTTGCCACGCGGGAGTTCTCTCAGGATCTGCTCGAGGTGAGCCGGATCGTTGTGTCGGAATATCATCTTAGGGCCGCGGCCATGGCGAATGCCGGCAATCATCGAGGCATGGTTCTTCTCGTCGGACAGGATTACGCAGCCCGGTAGCAGCTCGACCAACGTCGAAAGCGTCGCGTCATTCGCGACATACGCGGATGTAAACAGCAGCGCTGCTTCCTTGCGATGCAAGGCCGCGAGCTCGGCTTCGAGCTCAACATGATAGCGCGTGGTGCCGGAGATGTTTCGCGTCCCACCGGAACCGGCGCCGCAGCGATCGATGGCTTCATGCATTGCTTCGAGCACGACCGGGTGCTGCCCCATGCCCAGGTAGTCATTTGAGCACCAAACAGTGACGCGATCGGCGGCTCCGTCGTCGAAGCGATCGGCATTGGGAAATGCGCCGCGGCGCCGAAGCAGATTGGCAAATACCCGATAGCGACCCTCCGCGTGCAGTCGGTCGAGATGTCCTGCGAACTCTGCGTCGTAGTTCATGGCCTTCCTCCCGTTTCATTCGCACAGTGCGTGGGCCTGAGCGGCTCTGGCGTGGCTATACTTGAGGATCGGGACACCCTTCTGGGAGTACGCCACTCCCAGAGAGCGGAAGTCGGGAATGGTGCGATCAGCATGAGATGCTCGATCAGCCCCAGAGCCGCAAAGGTCAGGAGCAACGTCCCCGACGCAACCACGAAGGGCGTGGCATCCGGAGATGACATGGCCAGATGGATGATCAAGATTGTGAGGGCAGCGGCAGCGACAGACACAGGAAAGAGTGCACTCGGTCGGGACGTCCGGAAGTATGATCGCAGATAAGAAATGCGGCGCGGCAGAAGCTCAGCTGCCGTGTTCGGCACGCCATAGAAGATGTTGAGCTTGGTCGAAAGGCGCATGAACCAGAGCAAGGCAAACGTCCATAGCGCCGTCGGATTTGCCGAGCCGTAGAACACGAATGCCAGCATCCCGAGGGTGACAATCAGTGCTGCTTCGTGGTGCGCAATCGCCAGGCTTGCGCGCTTGAAGCGCAACCACCCGCTTTCGTTCTCGCGAGCTGCCTCCCGGTGGGTGCCGACGAGGACGCCCATCAGGAACAACATCTCAATCAGCGCCCAGACGGACAACGCCCCCGTGAAGCCGACAATAGCCCCCGTAGTGTCGGCCATGTCTCTGGTCACGACGGCCGCACCAAATCCGGCTACGGCCAACGTGCCGGCCCCGATCAGGCTCAAGCGATAAGTGCTCTCCGAGCGCCGATTGAGCACGAGGATCAGTCCGGTCGCGCCCCACCAAACGAAGAGTGCGTATAGTACGAGCAGACCGGTCTCCATACTGGTTGGCATAGCGCCTGCCTTTCACCACGCGGGCATCAACCGGCTGCTCTCCGGCAAGTCGTGTCGCTTTGCCGGAATCATGTAGAGGCGAAGGAACGCCAGCGCTGCACGTGCGCCGAGCCCGGCGCTTTTCGCTCGGGCGAAGATGCCTTTCCGAGCGGCGTTCTCGTTCAATTCGTCAGAGATTACGCGCAGACGTTCGAGGCCGGCAATGAATGAGGGATGATCGATATCGATCGATATCGGGAAGACCTGACGTGAAATCTCGGTGGTGATCCGAAATACCCGCATTCCGTAGTCGGCTGGGTCAATGCCGAGGGCCTTGTGGAATTCCGGACGCGCGTGGTCCCTCACGTACATCGTCGCGAAGACAGCGAGGAGGAAGAAGCGGATCCAGAGCTTGTTGCGGCCTTGCAGCAGTGCTGGGTTGGCACGCATCAGCAGGGCGAATGCCTCACCGTGCCGGAACTCGTCATTGCACCACTTCTCGAACCATTTGAAAATCGGATGGAAGAGCCGATCAGGATGGCGCTCGAGATGGCGATAGATCGTGATGTAGCGCGCGTAGCCGATCTTCTCTGACAAGTAGGTGGCATAGAAGATGAACTTCGGACGAAAGAATGTGTACTTTTTGGCCCTAGTCAGGAAGCCGAGATCCACGCGCATACCCGCGTCCTTGAGCGTGTCGTTGAGGAAACCCGCGTGTCTGGCCTCATCACGGCTCATGAACTTGAAGAGTTCGACGATGTCGCGATTGGTTCCGCGCTTCTTCATCTCAGCATAGAGGACGCAACCGGAAAACTCGGCCGTCAGCGAGCTGACGAGAAAATCCTTGAATTCCTTGCGCAGTCCCTCGGGCAACGCCTCGATGTCGGCGTTGTCCCAAGCCTCGGTCCGACGAAAATGCCGCTTATTCGGATCGCTGCTCATCTCGGCAAGCAATTCGTCCCATTGCTTGCGCACTGAGCTGACATCCATCCGGTCGAGCTCTTTGAAATCAGTCGTATAAAAGCGCGGCGTGAGGAGCGTATCCTGCTGAGCAATTCGCGTGGCGTCGTTCGGGGCGAGCCCGATGGTTTCGATTGTCATAGTCTCCTCCCCGACGAGAAGCTGACCTCGTAGAGCTCGGTGAGCTCAAAGTGGGCCCCGAGCTTCGTCATGAACCTTGTGATATGCCCGGCGCGGGTGACCGTGGCCTGCCTGCGCAGTGTCAGTTTTTGACCGTACGGAACGCGAATATCCTCGCCGTGAACCAGGACCTCATCGCCAGCGTCGATCTCCACGTTGCCGTCGAGTTCGACGTGAGCGTGCAAGCTGTCAAAGGTGTTTTCGACTTCGATCGTGCAGCCGACATCGAAGCGTTCACGCGACCCGATCATTCGATGTTTCTCCCTGCATCCAGAATCTGAGCGAAGGCCGCTAGATTGGCATGGCCAAAGGCCTCGAGCAGCAGCCTGCGACCCGTCGACGGATCAATGAGCCAGTAGCCGCCATCGGCGGCGCGACCGAGCCGCAACGGGTCAACGGACCGCTCGCCGCGGGCCTTGCGGTCGAACTCGAGGCCACTCACGGCAACGCGGACGAACCCGTCCCGTCCTGGTTCGATGAGCTTCAGAAGTCGATTGGACCGCGCGTCGAGTACGGCGTATTGGCCGCCGGATCTTTCTTCGAACCGGAGGTCAACACTTTGGATGACCGGCGGCGCATCGACCCGCACGGCACCGATGTCCGTCAGCCGGGCCGTGAGGGCCAAGATCATGCTAGCGACGATCAGCGCTGCAGCGGCAATGATGAAGCCTCGCGGGATCTTATCGTTCGTGTCGCTCGCGTGCATATCTCACTCCCATGCACTATTCGGCGGCAACCAGATGTGGCGTCGAGGGGGTAGTCTGTCTCGGCGCCCAATCGCCACTCAAGCGCTCTTCCTGAACTCGACGAGGCACCGCGGCGTCGCTTGCCGTGTGCGAGGCGATTGCGCGAGCCAGGACTTCGGCAACGCGGGGTGCGTCTTGCACGCATCGCAACATCGGTTGAGGCGATTTCAGGCGCCATGGTCTGACGTGTGGCCATAGTACGAGGTATGGGAGGCGCTTGCCGCCCGTCAGGTCGATTGGAAGGTCGCCGGCCGCTTGGGGGAACGTGCGCATTCCTACGGCTGAGATCGACGCGAACGGCAGATTGAAGGTTATCGGCAGTGCAACGCCGAACCGCATGACGACGCGCCGGCTTGTGATGGTGTAGATCGTCGACCGTGCGATAGCCCTCGCGATCAATGTGAGAATCGTAATCGAAAGTGCTGCCGCTATGAGCGGATATACCGCAGAGGCAACAATTGCTGCGGGTGCCTCACCATCGTACCAGCCGCTACCTATGCGCCAAGCGATAAGGACGCTGAAGTAGATGGCGATCTTGTCGATATGGAGCGCGCGGCGCGCAATGGCCGGCCAGTAGGGGCTTCCGCTCCACAGAATGGATTCCCCGGCGGGCGGAACGGCCGGTAGGCCAGGGATGGGCTCGACTTCGAAATCGTCGTGGCTCATAGCAATGCCTCTGTCCGAGAGGGCAGGGCATAGAGGTGGCCGCCGCCGTAGTAAGCTGTGATGCGATCCTCTTCCCTGCGTGAGACCTGATCGGATGCGGCGTGGCGCGGGACATCGGCGAAATGGCGCGCAAGGATTGACTTCACGCGCACCAGGCGTTGGCGTCCGTCGATCTTCGAGAAGTTTATTGGGAGGAGGACGTGGCGCGGCGCGGGCGGCGACTCGTCGCCTACTGCGGCCACGCTCGGTAGCGCCACCTCGAGGTAGCGAATGAGACACTCCGATCGATCGACCCACAGGTCCGATACCGTGCCCGCGACGAGACCATCAGCGCCGACGACCTCCATTCCGCGGGGATCCGGATCCCGATGCTCGATCGAATAGTCCGGTGCCGTGCGCAGCGGCACGATGCGCGTACGCCCATCGGCCATGACGTCGGGATTCTCGGATCGCATGGCCCATGCAGCAGGACCCACACCATCGACCATCGGGTTGCCGGTTGGTTCCAAGGGCGCACCTGGCCATGGCGCGATCGGCTCGGCCTTGATCGGGCGCGGGTCGACTTCCGCGTTAGGTACAGTCTTGGTGCCACCCGCGGGGAGTAGATACGTCTTCGGCAACGGCATCGCCGGGAAGCCCTGGATGGGGCCGCTGGTGGCGCCTTCCGGCGCGAGCGGATAACCCTCCCGCTTGTTCTCCCGGAGCAGGTAGTAGATCAGCCCGGCGAAGAAAATCCAAAACATATAGAGAGCGACCTGAGCGACGTCGATATAGTCAGTGATAGATCCTTTAGGCATCTGCGTTCTCCGCTTTCGCGTAACTACCCGGGATGTTCGGCAAGGCCAAAGGACGCTATCGACGGGCGTGGCAGTGTCCGCCGATAGCGAACCAGTGGTCCGATGGCCGCAAGGCCAATGAACATCAAAGCAATCTCGATGTGATAGACGACCATGTAGCCGCTCGAAGTGCCGCTCATCGGGGACCACAGAACGCCTGCGTGGGCTAGCGCGTTGGTGCCATCACGAATAGGACCGCTGAGTGCCATGGCGGTGCCTGCCGCAATCGCCTGCGCCGTGCCCCACGCGCCGAGGACCTTGCCGCTGCGGCCGTCGCCGACGCTGTGCATCGCCGCGGTCAATGTCCCCACTGAGAACAGTCCGCCGCCGAGTCCGATGAGGAAGGCGCCCAACTGGAATGCAGCCGCGGATTGCAGCGGCGCCGAAAAGATGACTGCGCAGAAGGCGGGAATGCCAATCAACAGACCAGAGGCAGCAATGAAATGTGGGTCTCGGCCGCCGTCCAAAGCGCGTGCGGAGAGCGCAAATCCAAGCAACATGCCGGCGGAGCTGATCGCAGCCAGAAGTGTGGTTGCGCTGACCGATAGACCAAGCACCTCCCCACCATAGGGCTCGAGGAGTATGTCCTGCATGCTGAAGCCCGCCGTCCCGAACCCGACGGCGAGCAGCAACCGCCGACTGCTCCAGTCCGACCAGATGGCTCGCCACGCTTCCCGAAACGGTGGCGGTGTCACGTCAACACGCGTGAGCTCCGGACGCCGCGCTTCCTGCTTCCACAGCGCCACGATGTTGAGAAGCATCGTAAGCGCGGCGGCGCCCTGTATGACTTGAATAAGTCTTATCTGCGAGAAATTGGAGAGCAGTACAGAGAAGGCCAATGCCGCAGCGAACATGCCGACCAGAAGCATCACGTAAAGCAGCGCCACCACTCGATGGCGGCGATCTGCAGGAGCCAGATCGCTCGCAAGGGCAAGGCCCGCCGTCTGAGTCGTATGAAGACCGGCACCAACCAGAAGGAAGGAGAGCGCCGCTGCCAAATAACCGACGATGTCTGGAGCGTCCGCGTCGCCGGACAGAACGATCAGTGCAAACGGCATGATCGCCAAACCGCCGAACTGAAGCATCGTCCCCATCCAGATGTAGGGAACACGCCGCCATCCAAGATAGGAGCGATGATGATCGGATCGATGGCCAAGCAGTAATCTCAGTGGGGCGACTAGTATCGGCAGCGAAATCATGAAGGCGACCAGTGTTGCTGCAACCTGCAGCTCGACGATCATGACCCGATTAAGCGTACTATTGAGCAAGACGAGCGCCATACCGACTGAGACCTGAAACAAGGATAGGCGCAGCAGGCGGCCAAGGGGCAGATCAGGAGACGCGCTGTCGGCAAACGGCAGGAAGCGTAGGCTCAATCGCGCCCACTGTGCAGCCAGGACCTGGTTGCGCTGCCTCATGCCGCGATGAGCTCCATGGCTTGAGACGTGTAGAAGCCGCGAGATACGTAGCGCGTACGACCGAACGTGTGATTCTGAAGCTCGGGGGTGGATTGCAGCAGGTCACGAACCTGCGGCTCGCCGAGAGGCTTCAAGGCCGGTGAGCGTTGCGAGCCTGGAAATAGGCGCCCGATGGCATGCATTGCGACGAGTGCGGGCGTTCGCGGAACGAAGGTGAAGGAAACAGTGGCGTGGGTGCGCGAGGACAGCTGAGCCAAAGCAGTGGCAAGATCCGGCGCGTCATAGTGAATGAGACTATCCATCGCCACGACATAATCGAAGCGCCCAAGCGCAGGGTTCAGCATGTCGTCGACTTGAAATTGGACCGATCCAGGTCCGACATCTCTTGGCGTGCGCTCTTGGGCGAGGGTGATCAATGTCGGCGATAGATCGACCGCCAGCACGTCCGCCCCGCGCCGTGCCGCTTCGACGGAAAAAAGGCCGGTGCCACAACCGGCATCGAGAATCCGACACCCGCGTAAATCAGTGGGCATCCACTCGAGGAGCGTTGCCCGCATTAGATCGCGACCTTCCCGCACCGTGCGTCGGATACGCCCGAGCGGCACGTCGGTTGTCAGGGTCGCCCAGGCAGCCGATGCCGTCGTGTCAAAGTACGTCTGGAGTTCTCTACGACGGACGAGATACGTGTTCGATTGCATCAGTCAAATCCTAGGAAATCGAAGATGTCGCGGTCTTTCATGGGTGCCGCATCGAGCGCCGGCGTGCCGTCCCATAGCTGCTCGGCGAGGCTCATGTAGCCATCGAGAACTTTTTGAAGTGCAGGGGACGGTTCCATTTCAAACAGGGTCGATTTTTTCAGTCGACTGCGGCGGATCTCGTCGAGGTCGGGGAAATGCGCGAGCCGCTTGAGGCCGACCGCCGCATTGTAGCGGTCGATCTCGTCCGTCCCCGAACTGCGGTTGGCAATGACGCCGCCGATGCGGACCTGATAGTTCTTTGCCTTCGCCTGGATCGCGGAGACGATCCGGTTCATGGCAAAGATCGAGTCGAAGTCATTCGCGGTGACGATCAAGCCGCGTTCGGCGTGTTGGAGCGGTGAGGCAAAGCCGCCACAGACAACGTCTCCGAGCACGTCAAATATAACGACGTCGGTGTCGTCGAGCAGATGGTGTTCCTTGAGCAACTTGACCGTTTGCCCGACAACGTATCCGCCGCAGCCTGTGCCAGCTGGAGGGCCGCCGGCCTCGACACAGAGCACGCCGTTATAGCCTTCGAATACGAAGTCTTCGGCGCGCAGTTCTTCTGTGTGAAATTCGATGGATTCGAGTACGTCGATCACGGTCGGCATGAGTCGCTTGGTCAGCGTGAATGTCGAGTCGTGTTTTGGATCGCAGCCGATCTGGAGAACTCGCTTGCCGAGCTTGGAGAAGGCAACGGAGAGGTTCGACGACGTTGTGCTCTTTCCAATCCCACCTTTGCCGTAGACTGCAAAGACCTTGGCGCGCGTATCGATGCGGACGCGAGGGTCCAGCTTGACCTGGACGCTGCCATCGCCGTCGGCTCGCCGAGCTGATCCTCCGGGCCGATCTACAGTATCGAGTACCACCGTCATGCCAGGACCTCGCTGGACGTCAAACCTTCGAGCCTATCTTCGAGTTCTTCGCTGGCGCGCCGCAGCGACTCGAGCGTCTCGGCATCGGGCTGCCAGAGCTGGCGCTGTTGCGCCTCGAGAAGTCGGTTTGCAATTTTCAGCGAGGCGGTGGGGTTCATTGACGAAAGGCGCTCGCGCATTTCCGCGTCGAGAACGAATGTCTCTGAGATCTTGCCGTATACCCACGGCGCGACGCTGCCGGTGGTTGCGGACCATCCCATGGTATTGGATACGTGTGCCTCGATGTGGCGCACGCCTTCATGGCCATGCTTCAGCATTCCCTCGTACCACTTGGGATTGAGAATGCGTGTGCGCGTCTCCAGGGATATCTGCTCGTTGAGCGTACGCACTCGGCCATCACCCCGAGTCTGATCGCTTACGTAGACTGGCGCCTCGGTCCCCTTCGCCGTACGAACAGCCTGGGCAATTCCACCGAGTGTATCGAAGTACGTGTCGACGGTCGTGACGCCCAACTCCACCGACTCGAGATTCTGGTAAGCCATCTCGACGCGCGCCAGGATACTCGCGAGCAGATCCGGTTGAGGACTCGGGCGTCCCTGGCGCCCATAGGCGAATCCCTTGCGCCGTGAAAAAACTTCGGCCAGTTCGTTCGCATCGTCCCACCGACTGCTCTCGATCAGGTGGTTGACGTTAGCGCCGTACGCACCCTCGGCATTGCTAAAGACGCGAAGCGTTGCCGTCTCCAGATCGCAGCCGGTGTCCTGCTGGAATCTCAATGCGTGCTTGCGCACAAAATTCTGGGAGCAAGGTTCGTCCGCGGTGGCTGCCAGATACGCGGCCTCCGCGAGCAGTTTGAGCTGTAGCGGAAGTAGGTCGCGGAAGATTCCGGAGGTTGTCATCATGACGTCGAGGCGCGGACGGCCGAGAACGGAGAGGGGCACGAGCTCCGCGCCGGCCAGACGCCCATAGCCATCAAACCTGGCACGCGCACCGATCAGCGCCAGAGCTTGAGCAATCGGCGCGCCGCCCGACTTGAGATTGTCCGTGCCCCAAAGGACGACCGCGATGGTTTCGGGCAGCCCATGACCTTCGTCCATATGCCGTGCGAGTATGCGGGCAGCCTGACGTTCGCCATCCTTCATGGCCATAGCACTCGGGATCCGGAAGGGATCAAAGCCGTGGAGGTTGCGGCCGGTCGGAAGGATTTCTGGCGTCGCCAGCAAATCACCTGCCGGCGCGGGCCGGATGAACCGCGCGTCGAGCGCGGCGAGGAGCGCATCGATCTCGTGATCGATGGCCAGGAGAGCATTGGTACGAACAAGTTGATCGATGAGGCCGCGAGATACCGGTGCTGAGGTGATTGCAATTTCTTGCACGTCGTCGGTAGTGGCACCCGAAAGGATTGATTCGAGCACGTCAGATGACAGCTTGGCGCCAGATGCCGTGTCCGTCATCGCGAGAATCGCATCGCGCCGCTCATCGCGTGTCATCGCGCGGCCGACAATATGCAAGCCGTGTGGGATGAGGGCGTACTCGACCTCGAGGACGGCCTCGCGCAGCCGATCTACCTGATGGTCATCGGCGATTGTCCAAGTCGGTTCCTGCTCGGCGAGTCCAACCGATGCCGCTTGCGCTTGAATTGTCTCGATCAGATTGGCGCTGTCGAACCGATCGTCTGGCGACAGGCTCCGCCATTGATCGAGCATGGATTTGAGTTCGAGCAGGCCGCGATAGAGGCCGGCGCTTGTCACGGGAGGCGTAAGGTAACTGATCAGAGTCGCGGCGGCGCGGCGCTTTGCGAGCGTGCCTTCTGATGGGTTGTTGGCCGCGTAGAGGTAAAAGCTCGGCACGTCGCCGATCAAGCGGTCCGGCCAGCAGGCATCCGACAATCCGGCTTGCTTGCCGGGCATGAATTCGAGGGCCCCATGCGTACCGAAGTGGAGTATTGCGTGGGCGGAGAAAGAGCTTCGGATCCAACGGTAAAATGCCGAAAATGCGTGCGTCGGGGCAAACCCCTTCTCGAACAGCAGGCGCATCGGGTCGCCTTCGTAACCGAAGGCGGGCTGGATTCCGACGAAAACATTCCCGAACTGCGCACCTAGCACATAGATCGCGTCGCTACTGCTCTGATGTCGCCCAGGTGCCGCTCCCCATTGGGCTTCGATCTGCTCCAGCCACTGCTCGTCGCGGATATGATCATCGACAGCCACGCGGATGTGAACATTGGCATTGGTGCCATAGAGCCCAGCATTGCCCTTCAGGATTGACGATCGCAGATCGTCCACGCTTTCGGGAACACTGACGTCATACCCGTGCCGTCGAAGCGCAAGCAGCGTATTGTGCAGCGATTCGAAAACCGAGAGAAACGCAGCAGTGCCGACGCTGCCCGCATTTGGAGGAAAGCCAAATAGCACGATGGCCACCCGCCGCTCTGCGCGTTCAGACTTGCGCAGTGCAATGAGACTTTCGGTCCGTGCCACCAGCCGCGCGGCCCGGCTGGGCTCGGCGCGCATGTCACGGCTGCTGCGGCCTCCCGCTTCGCTGCGGCCGCCAAATACCATCGATCCGGTCGCGCCATCGAGTTCCGGGATGGCGACCATAATGGTTGCTTCGATCGGCAGCAGCCCTTGATCGGAAGACTTCCACTGCTCGAGAGTCTGAAACTCCACCGGCAGTGCGGCGATGTAGGGGACGTCCAGTTTCGCGAGGATATTCTCAGCGGCTGCTGCATCGTTGTAAGCGGGCCCGCCAACCAGTGAAAAGCCAGTCAGTGAGACGACCGCGTCTACCAGTACTTGACCATCCTTGATGAAATAGCTCTCAATTGCTGGACGCGCGTCGAGGCCGCTGGCGAACGCAGGAACAACCGCCAAACCTCTGGACTCGAAGGCTGCAATCACTGCGTCGTAGTGAGCCGAATTCCCAGCCAACAGATACGAGCGCATGAGAAGCAGGCCGACGGTACCTGCGCTGCCGGCGGCGACGCGAGGCAATGAGTCGGCGCGATCGGTGATCCGTTCGGAAAGTCGCGGATGATAGAGGCCGACCTCCGGATAGGTGACCGGCACCGCCGGTTTGAGTGTCCCCCGCAGCGCCCGGCGCGGGCCTTCGGCATACCGATCGATCATATACCGGATCAGGCCGCGGACATTTTCGTCCGAACCGGAAAGCCAGTATTGCATGATAAGGAAGTAGGCCCGTAGATCCTGCGCCGTACCTGGGACGTACTTCAGAATCTTGGGCAGGCGGCGCAGCATCTTCATCTGGGATGCGGCCGCGCCTTCGGTGTCCGACTTGCGGTGCGAACCGCGCAGGCGCTTGAGTAGTGCAAGTGCCCCACCCGCCTCCCCGTCCATGCGAAGGCGACCAATCCGAGTAAGCTTTACGATCTCGGAAGACGCGATGCACCCGATCATTGCGTCGCACGCTTCGCGGCGCGCCACAAGCGCCGGTAGAACGGGGCGAATGTGCTCTTCCATGAAGAGCATATTCACGAGGATGATGTCCGATGTTGCGATCGCGTGCAGACACCGCTCAACAGCGCCGGGATCGCCGTGCCAATCGGCGGCTACATGCAGCGATAGCGTGAGGCCTGGCAGTTCCGACCGCAGGCTCGCCTCGACGCGCTCGATAGCGCCCGCCAGATGATTGTCGAGCGTAATGATAGTCACGCCTATCGGCGTGATATCAGCGGCTGTAATGTGCTTTTGCATCGTACAGCGTCTCGATTGTGATCATCGCTATGTCGCGAGATGTTGCAAATCGTTCAGTGTTGCGCCGTGCCTTGCCGCGAACGAAGAAAGGTATTTTGCGAAGCTCTTGTTCGGCTTCTGTCGACCACGCGGTCTCTCGCGATCCAGTGGCGGAAACGGGAGCCTGTTCGGGCTCCGATTTCTGCGGGATCGCTTTTTCCCCGCCGCCATGTGCCAAATGGGATGGCTTTGCGCCGTCGCCGAATTCGAAGTCATCCCTGAACATGCCGAGGAGATGCTCCTCCAGGCCCATCATGAGCGGATGAACCCATGTATCGAACAACACACTCGCGCCCTCGAGTCCCATCTGGGGGGAGTGCCGGGCGGGAAAATCCTGCACATGAACGGGGGCGGAGATCACCGCGCAAGGAATGCTCAACCTCTTAGCGATGTGGCGCTCCATCTGCGTCCCGAGCACCAACTCAGGCTGCAGCTTCTCGATGGCTCGCTCGACTTCGAGGTAGTCATCAGTAATGAGGGGCTCGACACCGTGCTCTTTGGCCGCGTTTCGCATCTCGCGTGCGAATTCTCGGCTGTAGGAGCCGAGCCCAACGACCGTGAACCCCAATTCGTCTCGTGCAACGCGCGCCGCTGCAATCGCATGGGTGGCATCGCCGAAGATGAAAACGCGCTTCCCCGTCAAGTATGTGCTGTCGACAGACCGCGAGTACCACGACATCCGCGACTCGCATTGGTCAATCACCGTGCTCACGTCTGCGCCCACGGTCGCACCGATCTCACGGAGAAAGTCTCGAACTGCCGAGAGGCCGATTGGTACGGTCGAGACGGCCGGCTGGCCGAAGTGGCGTTTCAGGAACTGAGCCGTGAGGCCTGCAACTTCCGGATAGAGGACTACGTTGAAGTCGGCATTGCCGAGCCGCGCCAAATCTGCAGCGGTCGCGCCAAGCGGTGCGACGACATTGACGTCGATTCCTGCGAGTTTGAGGAGCTGCGTCACCTCCAGCGTGTCATCTCGGTGTCTGAAGCCAAGCGCCGTGGGGCCGAGAATGTTGCATCGAGGCGGAGACCCTGCTTCTCGGGCAGCCCGCCGTTCGGTCTCTGGCGAAGATGTTGTGGGAACGACGCGGCGCACGAGCTGGTAGAGGGTTTCGGCTGCGCCCCAGTTCTCCTTTTTCTGATAAGCGGGCAACTCAAGCGGAACGATAGGGATTGGCAGATCCATCGTCGCGGCGAGACCACCCGGATCATCCTGAATGAGCTCAGCTGTGCAGGAAGCTCCGACGAGCATGACGTCCGGTCGAAAGCGCTCGAAAGCATCGCGCACCGATGACTTGAAGAGTTCGGCGGTGTCGCTCCCGAGATCGCGCGCTTGGAAGGTCGTATACGTGACCGGTGGTCGCTCCGGGCGACGCTCGATCATCGTGAAGAGAAGGTCCGCGTAGGTATCGCCCTGCGGCGCGTGAAGAACGTAGTGGACTCCCTTCATAGCGGTCGCGACGCGCATCGCGCCGACATGCGGCGGGCCTTCGTATGTCCACAACGATAGCTTCATGAATCATACCTTCAATCGTGACTGCCGGTCGAGCGGTCGCTGGAAGAGGGCAGCAAGGTCGCCAGCCTGCTCATAACCGTGGATCGGCGTGAACAGCAGCTCGATGGACCACTTCGTCGTAAGTCCTTCGGCTTCAAGCGGATTGGCTAGGCCAAGTCCGCATACCGTGATGTCAGGGCGAGCCCGGCGGCATCGCTCGAGCTGGCGTTCGACGTCTTGTCCTTCGCTGATCACCGAGTCGTCCGGAATGAGCGCCAACTCCTGAGCCAAATGGGCGCGATGCAGGTAAGGCGTGCCGATCTCGACCGGTTTGACCCCGAGTTCGCGCGTGAGAAAGCGCGCTAGGGGCACCTCTAGCTGGCTGTCGGGGAAAAAGAAGACGCGCTTGCCTTCAAGATCGGAGCGCCATCGATCGACGACCGCTCGCGCGCGCGCCGCAGGGCCCTCGATGACGGCGCGCGCACGATGCGAGGGGATGTGAAGTGCTTGCGCGGCGGCCATCAGCCACGATGTTGTCCCCTCGGCTCCCAGTGGGAAGAGGGCATCAATGCGGTTGGCGCCGCGGCGCTCGAGAGCGGCTGAGGTCTGAGCGAGGAATGGTTGGGCGAGAAGGTATCGCGTCGAAGGGCCAACCTCGGGCAGATCATCGAGGCGCCGCGATGGCAGAAAGGAAACGCGCTCGATGCCCATGGCATTGAAGTATCGTCGGAACTGATCTTCGACGACATCCGCGAGCGCACCGACCACCAACAAATTGGGATGCGCATCCGACGGAGCCGCGCAAAGCGATCCAACAAGTGCTTCGAGACAGGCATCTTCACCCTGCGTGAATGTTGTCTCGATTCCGCTGCCTGAATAGTTCAGCACCCGTACCTTGGGCGACATGCGGCTGTCGAGTCGCGCAGCAATCCTTGAGAGATCGAGCTTGATAACTTCGGAAGGGCACGATCCGACGAGGAAGAGAAGACGAAGATTCGGTCGGCGCTGCACGACCTCGGCAACCATCCGCTCGACTTCATCGTCGGCATTCGCTAGGCCGGCGAGATCGCGATCATCGATAATGGCGGTGGCAAATCTCGGCTCTGCGAAGATCATCACGCCGGCGGCTGACTGCAGGAGATGCGCGCAAGTCCGTGATCCGATGACGAGGAAGAATGCGTCCTGCATCTTGCGATGCAGCCAAACGATGCCAGTCAGGCCGCAGAAAACCTCTCGCTGGCCACGTTCGCGCAGAATCGATCGATCGGGGGCTTTCGTGGGCTGGACCTGCGCCGTCGTTATCATCGCGCAGCGCCCCACGGCAGAGTGGTGACGGAGGGGTTCTGCGATATCACGTCAACCGCGCGCGTATCAGGCGTTTCGAGGCGTGCAGTTCTGAACTTGAAAACGAACTGGGCCGCATTCGCCGCGTAGGCTGCGTAGGCCGCGAGCGCGAGTAACATCTGCTCGCGCTCGGGAAGCCAATGGAAAAGCAGCGCCAGCAAATAGGCCGTATGAAGGGCCAGAACCAGCATGCTAACGGCATCTTCCCAGTAGAAGGCCGGAGCGAACAGGTACCGGTCAAAAACGACTTTCTCCCAGATCGAGCCGGTCACCATGATCGCGTAAAGCGCGATTGTCTTGGCCACGACGGAGATGGTCGCAGCGAGGAACCCCTCGCCCGTTAGCAGATAGTGCAGAACAAGCGCCAAGCTGACGAGAAAGACCGCAAACTGGACAATTGCCAGCACCCCTTGCACGAACGTCCAGGGGGTCGTGTCGCGGCGTCGGCGCTGCTCAGCCGTGTAAAGCGAAGCTCGAACTGTGTGGGGATGCATATCGCCGCTCATCCGCCGCCGCCCTCTCTGGTCGTTCGGGTTTGGCGGATCATAGTGAATGTCACGCTTGCATGACGTCAAGTAAAATTTACATCTGCGTAAAACTACACCTTTCGCGACCACGTGTCGCATGGCTCAATTAACTATCGCCGAAGAGGCGCGGCTCGGGCGGAGGCTCGATCCAAAGGCAATCCGCCAGAGCGCAAAGCCTACGAAATGGCTAGCGGATGCGGTGCCGGCGAGCGGGAGTAAACGCAGGCCAAAAGGCCTGGACACCATCGGGAGGGGTCGGCATGGCTTCGTTGACGCGATCGAGCCAGACGCTGGAGCGACTGAGCGGGAGCTATGACGACGATGTGCTCAAACGCTATCGCCCCAGCCCGCAGTTCGACTGCTCGCATGCTGTCGACCTTACAGAGATCGACCGCAGCGAGAAACTCCGGCAAACAATTGAAGCCGAGATCATTCCGCGGCTGATGCTGCTGCATGGTCCCGTGACGCCGGCTGAGAGCGACGCGCCCACCAACGACAACACGCGGGTGTGCCTCGATGTGGAGGAATTTGCGGAGGTCGTGCTCGATCTCGATCTGAAATTCGCGCAGCACTATATCGAGTTGCTGCTCGAGCAGGGGGTCACGCTGGACCGCGTATTTCTCGGACTGATGGCGCCGGTGGCGCAACGCCTTGGCGATCTCTGGCTTTCGGATGAGCGAAGCTTTGCCGAGGTTACGATCGGGCTGGGGCTGCTTCAGCAACTGTTGCGGATCTATAGCTCGGCGTTTCAGGCGGAGAGCGGCGGGGAAATTGAAAGCTGCCGCATGATCTTGTCGCCGACCAGAGCGGAGCAGCATACGTTCGGGCTGTGCGTTCTCGATCTTTACTTGAGGCGGGCCGGTTGCGACGTCGAATTGTGCTCTCGCTTCGAACTGCCGGCGATGTCACGTATGGTCAAAGGCGAATGGATCGATGTGATCGGACTGTCAGCAGGTTGTGACGTCTTGATCGATGAACTATCATCGGATATTAAAGATTTACGTCGAGTCAGCTTCAACGGTTCGCTTCGAATAATCGTTGGCGGTCCGGCCTTTATCGGCCAGCCGGAGCGTGTAGCCAAAGTCGGTGCCGATGGGTTTGCCGAGGACGCTCCGCAGGCAGTCCGCTTGATACGCGGAATGATGAGGAGGGCGGCTGGGGGCTAAGGATAGGACTAAGAATGGCCCCGGCTTGCGCAATCTCGGCTCGGACCGGGTCACAGCCAATTTGAGATTGGGTGCATCCCGTTGAGCGGTCCTCCCGTGAGATCTCTCCAAAAGGCAATCGGGTCGATGGACGCCGAGGCTGTGACCAAGTTGGTCGCCGTGACCACGGACATTGCCCTCGTTATCGACCGCGATGGAGTCGTGCGCGACTATTCGATAGGAAATGACAGTGTCTCCCGTGAATCGGACTTTTCATCCTGGGTGGGAAGGCCGTGGGTGGAGACCGTCACCGTCGAGAGCCGACCAAAGATCGAGCAACTGTTGAAGGACGCTGGGCGCGCCCAACCTGCGCCATGGCGGCAAGTCAATCACCCCGTTGCTGGCGGCGCTGGCGATCTCCCGATCAGATATGCAACTCTCCAGACGGGCGCCAACGGCCGGATCGTTGCCTTCGGCCGCGAGCTTCGCGCCATATCATTGCTTCAACAGAAGTTGGTCGAAGCGCAGCAGGCCATGGAGCGCGAGTATGCGCGCGTCCGTGCAGCCGAGACCAGATACAGGCTGTTGTTTCAACTATCTGACGAGCCCGTCGCTATTGTCGACGCGAACAGCCTGAAAATTGTCGAGGCCAATCCTGCCGCGTCACGCCTCTTGAAGCTCGGTCCCAAGCGGAGCTCTGGTCGCTCGTTCGTCGATGCATTCGATGCTGGCAGCGCGGGGGCACTTCAAGGACTGCTCGCCGCCGTGCGGCTGCGCGGCAAGGCGGATTCAGTTCGCGTCGGCCTCGCTTCCGAGTCGACTAGATTCGTGGTTTCGGCGTCCCTGTTCAGGCAGGACGCGGGCGCCCAGATGCTTGTCCGGATAATTCCGGAGGAACCAACGCGCGCTGCGTCGGCGGACCAGCCTAGCGCGAAGCTCAACTCTGTCATCGATCGAATACCGGATGCATTCGTAGTCGTAGGTCTCGATCGCCGCATTCTCACAGTCAACACGGCGTTTCTCGAACTTGCGCAGCTAGCAACAGTAGACCAAGCCGTCGGCGAGCAGCTCGATACTTGGATCGGGCGCTCAACTGTCGACGTGAACGTACTGGTCAGCAATCTCCGTGAACATGGGGCTGTCCGGCATTTTTCGTCGGTGGTGCGGGGCCAATTGGGCGTCAATGAGGAAGTAGAGATCTCGGCCGTAGCCGTCCCCGAGGGCGACCCGCCTTGCTATGGCTTCAGCATCAGATCCACGCGCGGTCGCCTGTTTGCGACCGGCGCAGACGGAGGCACGCTTCCTCGGTCGGTCGAGCAATTGAAGGGGCTTGTCGGCCAAGTGCCGCTGAAGAATCTCGTGCGAGAGACGACGGATCTCATCGAGCGTCTATGCATCGAAGCCGCGCTTGAGATCGTTGGTGATAATCGCGTGTCGGCGGCGGAGCTGCTCGGGCTGAGCCGGCAAAGCCTTTACGTAAAGCTACGCCGTTACGGACTCGGAGATCTGGATTCCGAGGACTAACCTTTCGAGTGCGATGCCGACATCATGAGGGCGTTGTCTGAATCGCAGCCCCGATTGGCCTTTGCTCTATAGATTGGCTGTGCTGTAATGCGCCACAGCTGCGGCGGGTGGCGTGCTGGAAGCGAACAGCCATCGGCTGCGCCGGCAGAGAGGCACCCCTGGTGTCATGGAAAACAGCGCGACAGTTTCTCACTCGCGGCGCGAGCGCCTTAAGCAGGCAACCCTTGAGTGCCATCGCCGGCTCGAGCGGGTGGTCGATGCGCATGGCTACTTCGTAGAGCGCGCATCTTACGGAAGGTGGCTGCTGCGATCCCTCGAGTTCCATCGGGCCGCTTTTGCGACGCTTTGCCCCGCAACGTTGGTGTGCTGCCTCGGACCAACAGCAATTGCCGAGCGATTAGCGCTATTTGAGCGTGATCTCGAAGATCTTGAGCTTCCGGTACCTGCTCCAAGCGCAGCGATCGCTGAACCGAAGCAGGATGCTGCCCAGACGTTAGGTGTTCTCTATGTCACCGAGGGCGCCAGTCTTGGCGCGAGGCTGCTTGTCACTCGGGCTCGACGCTTAGGATTGAATGAGACGTTCGGTGCCAGAGCGCTAACACGCCAGGCGCTTGATTTGCAGTCGTGGCGATCCTTTGTTGAGGCTTTGGAGAACTTTGAAGGAAACCCAGAGCGCGAGTCTCGTCTCGTACGTGCAAGTGAACAAACTTTCGAGCTTGCCGCGCGCCACTTTGGCGCGCCGTCATGAACCATATCGTCGACACGGTGGATCTCTCCACGTGCGACCGTGAGCCCATCCACATACCGGGCCTGATCCAGCCTCACGGTAGCCTCCTCGTATGCGACCCTGACACCTGGGTGATTACGCACGCCTCGGAGAACCTCGGCAACTTCGTACCCCATGAGGCCGCGGCGGCCATCGGAATGGTCCTGAAGGGCGTTGTCGGTGTGGAAGCATTTCATAAGCTTACGAATGCACTGGCGGTGTCAGCCGCCCCCAATCTGCCTGGGCGGATTTTTGAGCTTCCAAGCGCGGCATCGCATGCAAATTGCGCAAGTATCCATGTCTACTCGGGCCATGCTTTGATTGAACTCGAGCATGTCACCACGACGTACACCGACGCAACGCCGCTCTTTCTAATCAAGAGCATGCTGACGCGGATGCAGCGCGCTGCCACAGTTGCGGAAGTGTGCGAGATCGCAGTCCAGCAGCTCATCGATCTGATTGGTTTTGATCGGGTCATGATCTACAAATTTCTCCACGACGGCTCGGGTAGCGTTGTGGCAGAAAGTCGTAGCGCCGACGTGCCGTCGTTCCTTGGACACCACTTTCCCGCCTCCGACATACCTCAGCAAGCGCGAACACTTTACCTCAACAACTGGATTCGATTGATCGCGGATGTGAATGCGCCGTCCGTTCGTATTCTGCCGTTAGATCATCATCATGTGCGCCCGATTGATCTGAGCTATTGCGCGCTGCGAAGCGTGTCGCCGATCCATATCGAGTATCTGCGCAATATGAATGTCGGCGCATCGCTGTCGATTTCGATTCTCGTCGGGGGTGAGCTGTGGGGCCTCGTCGCCTGCCACAACTGTTCGACCAAAATTGTGCCGCCGGACATTCGTGTTGCGGCCGAGTTCTTTGGGCAGGCGTTTTCGCTTCAATTGCAGTCGCTCGAGCGCGTCGATGTCGCGCATATGCTGAGCTCGGCACGCGAAGGTCTCGACAGAATAATGGCCGAGATAGCACCGGCAGCACAGCTTTCCGAGAGTCTTACACCCAGACTTGCCGAGTTCGCCTCCTTCATTCCGTGCGACGGTGTCGGCTTGTGGAGCGATGGCAGCTGGACCGAGTGGGGCAGCTGCCCGCCTAATACCGAAGTGCCAGATTTGCTCCGAACTCTCAATCGAATCTCGCACGGTGCAGTCTTCTCGACGAATGAAGTCTCTGCCATGCATCCGCGGGCTACGGCATACGCGTCCGCCGTCAGTGGGCTTCTGGCCGTACCGCTATCGCGGACGCCTGGCGACTATCTGATTTTCTTTCGCAAAGAGTTCATTCACACCATCGATTGGGCGGGTGATCCCAATAAGCCTGTGCTGGCGGGAGACAACGGTAACCGCCTCACGCCGCGCAAGAGCTTTGAGCTATGGCAAAACGAAGTACGAGGAAAGTCGCGCGTTTGGGAGCCGCATGATCGTTTTACTGCCGAGGCAATGCGGATTTCGCTGCTTGAGGTCGTTCTCCGCTACAATGAGATCCTGACGCAGGAGCGTACGAAGGCAGAGCGACAGCAGCGACTGTTCGTTGCGGAACTCAATCATCGTGTCAAAAATGCCCTAGCCTTGATCGGAGCGCTCGTCGACCACAGCAGGGATAAGCACGAGAATCTGTCCGAGTTTATCGAGGACCTCGAGGGACGCATTCGTGCGCTGGCGCATGCCCATGACCTGGCGAGCCAAGCGGGACCTTTCGATCTGAGACGTCTTGTCGAGATCGAACTGCAGCCCTTCGCGGATAGAGATCGCAGCCCGATCGAGATCAATGGACCTCGCGTCCTGCTTGATGATCATGCTTATGGCGTACTTGCACTGGTGCTTCACGAAATGACCACCAATGCTGCGAAGTATGGTGCGCTGTCGCACGCGGGATCTCTTAAGGTGACATGGCAGGTCGAGCCGAGCGGCGACTGCCGGATCGATTGGCTCGAGCGCGGTGGGCCGCTAGTGTACACGCCGAACGCCTCTGGGTTCGGGCATCTGCTGGTCCGCAGGCAGATTCCATTCGAACTCGAGGGCAAGACGGAGATCTTCTTTGATCGGGAAGGTCTGCGCGCCTACTTTGTCATTCCTGCACGTTGGGTCAATTCATCGTCGGGTGTCCTGCGCTCCAGCTCGGTGCCAACGGTGGCCAGCGTCGAGCCGATCTCTGCGGTGCTTGCCGGTATGAGCATTCTCGTTGTCGAGGACAGCATCATCGTTGCTTTGAAGGTCGAGAAGATGCTGCGCCGCGTAGGGGCGGCGCGCGTCCTCCTGAGCGCAACGAATGAGCAGGCGATAGCACGCATTGAGGCCGAAAAGATCGATGCAGCCGTTCTAGATATCAATCTTCAGGGCGCAATGTCCTATCCGGTCGCCGATGCGCTGGCACGACGGGGTATACCATTCATCTTCGAGACCGGTTACGGTCAGTCGCCGGAACTTCCGGAGCGATTTGCTGAGCGCCGCGTCGTGACCAAGCCATTTTCGGAGGAAGATCTTAGCAAGGCTATGTCGGGCGCCTTGCAGGAGCGGGGAGCAACGTAGCTACTCGCACAAGCCGAACTGGGCGACGCGGTTTGCTGCAGCGCACACATTGCCACGGCTCAAGATATCCGGTCTGATGTGCCTACACGGTAACTGCGGGACGCGCATTTTCCGATGACAGAACGCAACTGCCGATATGAAGGATCGCGAGACGATGGGCTCGAGGATAAGCTTGGCGCTTGTCGACGATGAACCGACGTTTCTATTCGAGTTCTCGCAGCGACTTCGAGCGCGTGGCTTCGACGTGTTTACGTTTCGGGACGCCGCGAGCATCCTTGAGGAACTCGGCAAGCGCGCTATGTGCGATGCGATCGTGGCCGACGTTCGCATGCCGGGCTTATCAGGTCTTGAGCTGCAGGAGCGCCTGGTCGCGCGCCATACGCCCGTTCCGCTAATCCTGATCACCGGCTATGCCGATGTAGAGATCGCCGTGTCGGCCATGAAGGCTGGTGCGTATGACTTTCTCGGCAAGCCCGTCGACGAGGAACGTCTCGTCAGAAGCATCCAAACAGCCGTTGCCGATAATCGGCGTCGCGTGCACGAGCTGGATGAGCAGAGATTGCTCAAGGAGCGCGTAAGCGAACTCAGCGAGCGCCACAAGCAGGTGCTCGACCTCGTCGTCAAGGGTCTGACAAGTAAGCAGATTGCGTCTCAGTTGAACATCAACCATCGGACGGTCGAGAATTACAGGGCCTTCATCATGGACCGCATCGGCGTGGGCAGCATCGCACAACTGGTTCGCGTCATGATGCAGTTTGGTCCCGAGGTCACACCGGATCAGCGGCGCACTGACGACCCTTAGACGCCGAAAGCTGGTGCCCGGCCAAATGTCGATTTCTATAAAGTTCTAATCTGCCGCCCGGCAGATCCCCAACGCGCATCAATCGTGATTGATCTGTCTGGCGCCTTGTGTCTATAATAAATGACACATGTTGGTGTTATCTAATCATGACACTTGGATGGCGGTGCCCATGGATGACAGACGAAGGATTGAGGCGGCGCTCGAGAGAGCTGTATCGATTGCTGCAAAAGGTGCTTGCCCGCCGCGCTTGGCGGAGGCGGTGCGCTATGCCGTCTTCCCCGGGGGGGCTCGCGTGCGCCCCCTGCTCTGTATGTCGATTGCCCGGGCGTGCGGCGAGCACCTGCCCGACGTGACTGACGCGGCCGCGGCATCGATCGAGCTTCTTCACTGCGCTTCGCTCGTCCACGACGATCTGCCATGTTTTGACGATGCTGATACGCGCCGAGGACGACCGTCCGTTCATGCCGCCTACGGTGAGCCCCTTGCCGTGCTGGTCGGGGATGCGCTTATTGTTCTCGCCTTTGAGCACGTGGCTGCAACACTTGTGGACCATCCTCAGCGGTTGCCCGACCTCATTAAGTCGATCGGCCGCGCCGTCGGCATGAGCGGTGGTCTCGTAGCCGGCCAGGCTTGGGAGAGCGAGCCGCAGATCCCGCTCGCCGCCTACCATCGCGCCAAGACGGGCGCTTTGTTTGTCGCCGCCTGCAGTGCTGGCGCCGCCAGTGCCGGTCACGATCCCGCGCGATGGCTCGACTTCGGCCTGCGGCTTGGAGAGGCATACCAGGTGGCGGACGATTTGCGTGACGTGACCTCCGAAGCAACGTCGATCGGTAAGCCGGTCGGGAAGGACCGCGCGCTCGACCGACCGAGTGCCGTGCGGACACTTGGTGTGCGCGCAGCCTTAGAGCATCTCCACAAGCTCATCGACGAAGCGCTCGTATCTATACCTTCGTGTGCCGGCGCCAACGAACTCAGAGCCGAAGTCCGCAATCAGGTGCGCTGGTTCGTGCCGAAGGACGTTGCACAGTTTGCCGCGTAGGGCCGCCTCGCTCGCGCTTTAGATCACGCTCGGATGGAAGGGGAGCGGCGATGTCGTCAGCCATGCGGCTTTTAGATTCCCTGTCGCTCGACGTATCTACTCCTTCTTCTGAAACGAAGGAATTCGCCGGCGGCGCTCTGAGTAGGCAGGACTCGCCCTCAGTCGGCGGGTCAGCGTCCAGGAGATCGTTTCCATTTGCTGCGATCGTGGGGCAGGACGAGCTTAAGAACGCGCTTCTCATTGCAGCAGTTGATCCGACCATCGGCGGCGTTCTCGTTTTTGGCGACCGCGGCACCGGTAAATCGACCGCTGTTCGTGCGCTTGCCGAGCTCCTTCCACCCATCGAGGTCATTGAGAATTGTCCCTACGCCTGTGATCCACGGGATCACGCGGCCTGTCCCAATTGCGCTTCTCTGGCGCTGTCGCAGCCCCAACGCACGCGCTCCATCCAGGTGCCCATGGTCGATCTGCCGCTTGGGGCCACAGAGGACCGCATCCTTGGCGCGCTCGACCTTGAGCGCGCACTCGTATCTGGTGAAAAGGCCTTTCAGCCCGGGCTTCTGGCCCGTGCCAATCGGGGCTTTCTCTACATCGACGAGGTCAACCTGCTTGAAGATCATCTGGTCGACCTTTTGATCGATGTTGCGGCCTCCGGTGTGAATGTCGTCGAGAGGGATGGAATGAGCGTCTGTCATCCGGCGCGGTTCGTCCTGGTCGGCAGCGGGAATCCCGAGGAAGGCGAGCTGCGGCCGCAGCTGCTCGATCGGTTCGGTCTCTGTGTCGAGGTCCAAACCCCTGAAGATATCGGCCAGCGCGTCGAGATCGTACGGCGACGCGATGCATTCGAGCGGAATCCTACTGCCTTTTGCGAGACGTGGTCGGATGAAGCTGTGAAGATTTCCGCTCAGGTGGCATCTGCACGCGCGGGGCTGACGGAAGTTACGATTCCCGATGCAGTGGTCGAGCTGTGCGCCCGGCTGTGCTCAGCGTTGCGGACGGATGGCCTGCGCGGGGAGCTTACGCTCGTTCGTGCCGCGCGTGCGCTCGCAAGCCTGTATCGGTGCGAGACCGTCGACATATCCCATGTCAGGGCGATCGCGTTGGCCTCCTTGAGGCACCGCCTGCGACGAAGTCCGCTGGAGGAGGCCGGCTCCGATGCGCGGCTCCATCGTGTCGTCGCGGAACACCTCGGGATATGACGACCGGCCTTGCCCAGGCGAACTTGGAGCACGAGCCGAGCCGGCTCGCCGCGTTGCTACTTGCTGTCGCGCCATGTCAACTGGGAGGGGTGACGGTTCGCGCGCCAGCGGGGTCGGCGCGTGATGCGTGGCTTAGGAACTATCAGGCCTTGGCTCAGCAGGACGAATTGATCCGAATCCCTCTTTCCGTGACGGACGAAGCCCTGGAAGGCGGTCTTGATCTCGCGGCGACACTTGCTGCGGGACGACCGAAAAGCCGCGCTGGTCTACTCAAGGCGGCGTCAGGCAGAACTATACTGCTTTCCATGGCTGAGAGATGGACCCGCGAGGCGGCGGCCCGCATAGCTAGCTCGATGGATCGAACAAGCCGTTCGGGCGCGTTCACTGTGATCGCGCTCGACGAGGGTTTCGGCGAGGAGGAGCGTGTGCCTGACAGCCTCGCCGAGCGCCTCGCATTTCATGTGATTGATCTCCCCGACGAGCCCACAGACTGGCCGACGCAATCGACAAGAGCGCATATCCTGAGCGCCCGCGAACGTCTGCAGTCAGTCGCCATATCCGGCAGCATCATGGAGGCGCTGGTCTCGGCGGCGATGCGGCTTGGTATAAACTCCTGCCGTGCGACAGTCCTCGCGGTGCATGCAGCGCGAGCGCACGCGAGCCTCGAGGGCCGCGTTGAGGCCAATGAGAGCGACGCGATTGCCGCTGCGGCGCTTGTTCTCGCCCCTCGCGCTACACGACTTCCAGATACGACTCCGGATCAAGCACCCGAGCCTGAGGCGCCGAGCGATGATGAAGGCGATGAGCTCTACGACGATGAAATTGATCTCGCCGACGGCATCTCGATGGCCGAGCGAATCATAGAAGCCTGCGCAGCCAATCTCCCAAAGAGTCTGCTCAATTCCCTAAAAAGCGAAAGCTTGCCGCGCGGCGCCACCGAGCTAGGTCGGAAGCATACGGCGTCGGTGGCGAGCCAACGCGGTCGCAGAATTGGGATAGAAAAAGGCCCGCCCCGGCGTGGTGAGCGAATAAATCTGCCGGCCTCTCTTCTTGCGGCCGCGCCTTGGCAGAACGTGCGGCATGGGACGATCGAAAGAACAAATGCCGCGCGATCTCGACGCTTCAAGTTTCGGATAGATGACCTTCGCGTGCACCGCCACAAGAGCAGTACCAAGAGTACGACCGTCTTCTCGGTCGACGCTTCGGGGTCTGCAGCGATGCATCGGCTGGCTGAGGCGAAGGGGGCTGTTGAGCAACTCCTCGCTGAATCGTACGTTCGGCGCGATGAGGTCGCGCTGATCGCTTTCAAAGCTCGCGGAGCGGAGCTGATTTTGCCGCCGACCCGCTCATTGGCCCGGGCACGAAAGGCTCTCGCCGAATTACCGGGAGGCGGTGCGACGCCTCTCGCGTGCGGTATACGCGAGGCCCATGAGGTCGCAAGGTCCGTGCGGAGATCGGGACAGCGAAGCGTCGTCGTTCTGTTGACCGACGGGCGCGCCAACGTTGACGCTGACGGGCGCGGTGGCAGAAAAGGTGCGACGGAACATTCGCTCGACGCAGCGAGGCGTCTGCGGGCCGACGGCATCGCCAGCATCGTAATCGATATATCGCCGAACCCTGGCCAAGAAAGCCGGACGCTCGCGGATACACTTGGCGCCCTGTATGTCCCGCTGCCATATGGGAGTGCGAGCGCCATTTCGCAGGCCGTTCGCCAGTTTTCGCGTATGGGTGAAGACAAAATGCACAGGCGTTACAAGACATAGTCGCGCGATAGACTCGGCCGGGGCGACATCATGAGTAGCGGTCTGGGTTCGGAAGCAGGTGGGGCGAGGTGCTCCGATCGCACAATAGACGCGTTCGTCCAGGCGGGCGGTCTGACGTGGCACGTTCAGAAATCTGGGTGCGGGCCATCGATCGCGATGATCCACGGCACCGCATCATCGGTGCATACCTGGGCCGACGTGGCGCCCCTGCTGTCGTTGGAATATTCGCTGACGACGTTCGATTTGCCTGGCCATGGTCTGAGCGAACCGCTCGCGCCGCATGAGATGTCGCTGCAGTCGATTGCACGTCGAGCTGGCGATTTGCTTCAGACCTTAGGAACGGCGCCGGAGATCCTGATCGGCCATTCCGCGGGGGCGAGCATCGCTGTGCAAATGCTCGTCGAAGGACACATCACGCGTCCTCGCGGAATCATCGCGCTCAATGGTGCGCTGCTGCCATTCACGGGTGTCGCGTCGTGGCTCTATCCCGTCGCGGCGAAACTTCTGTCGGTGACGCGGCTCCCAGCCCGGCTCTTCGCTAGACGCGCCGCGCAAGAGGGTGCAGCTGAGCGCATAATCAGGTCGACTGGATCCAGGCTCGGTCCGCAGAGTGTGAGCGAGTACCAGCGGCTGTTTTCGAAGGATGCGCACGTTCAGGCGGCGCTCGACATGATGACGGCATGGGACCTGAGCGATCTCAGCGAGGCGCTCCCGAAAATTGATACTCCGATGCATCTGATCGCCTGCAGCGAGGATCTCGCCGTTCCGCCCGAGCAGGCCATCCGGCTGCGGGAGATTTTGGCAAGGGCGGAGGTTCACTATGTTCGCGGGCTCGGGCATCTGGCACACGAGGAAGCGCCAAAGCGCATCGGTGATCTGTTACGTGGATTGTGCAAGCGATTGCTCGCGGACGAACCGATGCGCCGCGGTGCCGGCACATGACATCTCAAATCCCTCAAGTCCACCCCAATCGGCGCACTCTGAACGACGAGGCACACGCCCGCCCGTCCGAGGCCCTATCACCTCCCTGCGCAATTTCCTTTCTTGCGCTCTTCAATGCTTCGCGTAGCCGCGAGCAGCATATGGCGCCGCTGGCGCAGCTTTGCCGGCGGTTTGGTGTCCCGGAGCCGCCGAGTGACACCATACATTTCAGCTCCGACCTCGGGCCATTCCGTGTGAAGTGGGAGCGCCACACCGAGTTCACGCGATATAAGTTCATCGTTGCCAATCCAGGCGGCGCTCCCTTTGAACGGCCTGCCATTGGCGCCGTGCCCCAAGATTGGCTCTCTTCGCTGCCCGGCCAAATCGTAGCCGCCGCGGAGATTGCCCACATCCGAATGGATCAGGGGGACATCGAGTATGATGCGCTTTCGGCCCGCTACTTTTCTGGCCACTCGCTTGTCGGCGCCCTTGTGGCGGAAGGGGCCGGAGCGGCCGTCACAGATCTTCGCATTCGAGAAGATGGGTTCAGCCGATTTCTGCTGATCGATCATGCGCTATCGCCCAGGCAGGCGGGCCGAATGGTGCAACGGCTTGTCGAGATCGACGCGTACCGCATTCTTGCGTTGTTTGCATTGCCGGTTGCGCGCGAAGTTCTACCGCGCCTTCTCGAGGCGGAGGCCGAACTCGCGGCAATCAGCGCCGCGATGTCCATCGAGCAGGGCCCGGAAGAGCCGCAATTGCTGGATCGGCTCACGAGACTAGAGGCGCAGATTCAACATCGTCATTTCGAGACGGCGAGCCGCTTCAGCGCCGCTGACGCCTACTACCGGCTCGTGCAAGCCAGAATTGATGAACTCAGAGAGAGTCGGATTCTAGGCTTGCAGACGTTTCGCGAATTCATTGACCGGCGTTTGGCGCCTGCAATGAGCACGTGTGCGTCCGTCTCGTCCCGCCAGGAGAAACTTTCTCTGCGTGTTGGACAAACAACGCAGCTCCTGTCCACGCGCGTAGAAGTCGCGACGCAGCGCCAGACGCAAACTCTGCTCGAGTCGATGAATCGCCGAGCCAGACTTCAGTTACGTCTGCAGCAAACCGTGGAAGGGCTGTCCGTCGCTGCCATCACTTACTACGTGGTGGGGCTTATCGCAGTGATTGCGCGCGGTTTGGCTTCGGGTGGCGTTGCCGTGAAGCCCGAGGTCGTAACAGCTGTCAGCGTGCCTCTTGTAGCGACTGTTGTTGCGCTGGGCGTCAGGCGGGTGAGGCGCGCATTTGCGCCCGAGGACCACGCAGATTGAGGCCGCGGAAGTGCGCGCAGTGACAGCAGGGAGACGCGACGCACAATGGCTGGATTGATCGAAATCGCATTCATCTACATTGTGGCTCTCGCCTTTGGCATCTGGCAACTCATTTCCGTTCGGCGCGAGATCCGAAAGGATAAAGAGGTTCGCAAAGACGAGCAGAACTAGCAGCGACGATGCGCTCACAATGTCCAGCGAGGCATCCTGAAAGGTAGCATCGCTTGTATCCATGGGCGTTCGAAGCGTTCGAGCGATAACCGCTCGTGAACCGATAACTCGCGTTTGCCGTCGATTTGATGTTCGATCAGGGATCGCGCATAAAACGGACCGTCCTCCCAGCTCTTGACTTTTCGCACCGCATCGCCTTTTTCCGAGCGGATCTCGAGCGGCAGTCTCCACCGGGATAGGCCCATGCGTGTTTGTGCAGGAGATTCGATCGGCCGAGGGTTATTGCCGCGTTCGTAGGACAGAGCCAGAGCGTGTGTTGTGCCGTCCCGACGCACCAGATCATAGAAGATGCGTGTCCGCGCGCTTTCGATCGAACGCGACCAGCTCCAGTCGCGAAAAGCGTCGGCCAGAGGTTCGGCTCCAATGTTGCTGTCGACGTAGGCCATACCCTCCCACGACAAGTTGGGTCGTCGTAGACGTACGGAAGCGCGAGCAAGCGGGGAGATCGGGCACCAAAGATGGCGCCCCGCAACATCAAGTCTGTGGATGCCGGTCGGCTGTGACTCAGGACGGATCTCGACGTCACCTTCGATGCGTGCGGGTAGCGGCACTGCCCACTCCCTGATGCCGATGCGGAGCTTGCTTGAGTCCCAGCTCAAGATGCTGGGACCGATCGCCAGCGCTTCCTGCGATCGGCGCAGGCCGGCCTCGCCACGCTCTGTCATCGCCCATTTGTGTGCACGCGGTCCGTACAGCGCGACGTTAAGCGCGACGTGGTTTTCCGGGTTTGCGGCGCCACGACGACGCGCAGCGGCGTAGTATGGCGAGAACACGCTGCCAACAAATGCGATGATGGTGAGGCCATGTTGGCCGTCGTCGCTCAGCGCGTCGATGTACCACCACGCGTAGCCGCCACAGGTCAACGAGACGTCGAAGGGAGGTCCGTAAGGTAGGCCATCGCCGCCATCCGTCCCGAAAGTGCCGCCATCGGCAGGCCCGGTCCCGGATGAACGCTGCCACCCGTCAGGTAGAGGCCCGGTACCCGGCTTCGCGCGCCCGGCCGGCGGAACGATGAGGTCCAGCCGTGGCTCGCCGCCCCGTACAGAGCACCGTTGGTTCCCGGATAGAGCTGCGCGAAGTCTGGTGGCATCGTTGTTGCCATTCCCTTGATCGAGAGTTGGAGGCCGCATCGCTCCACGGTCCGCATCATCGCATCCCGGCATCGTTCTAGCTCCGTAACAGTGAATGCCGACGGGCTAACCGACGTCGGCGCATTCACGATGACAAGCATTCGCTCCAGGTGTTGCGGTGATGTGTTTTGTTCACCGCGGCGATCTTGCGCGCAGACATAAACGGTTGGATCTCTGGGGAGACGCGATCGATCAAAGATGTCTTGAAACTCTTCGGTTGAGCTCGCACTGAAAAACACATTGTGGTGCAAGAGAGGAAAGCCCCGAGCCCTTGCAACCACGCACCATGTTGCCGCAGAGAGTGACGCGGGGCCAATCGCGTCAGGCGATACCGCGGTCCTGACTGCGTGACCGAGCAATCCTCGCGACAAAGCTGCCACGTCCCCGTTGGAAATGACGGCAGCAGCGTCGATTTGTTCGCCGGACGACAAGCGGACCCCGTTAACGCGCCCATCGCGGACGACGATTTCCTCGACCTCAGCTCCGTAACGGAACGTCGCACCGGCCAACTCTGCCACGCGTGCGCACGCCAGCGCCAGCGCGTGGACGCCCCCGTCGATTAGCCAAACGCCTTCCTGCTCGACGTGCGCGACGAGCATAAGTGTTGCTGGGGCTAAGAAGGGCGATGATCCGCAATACGTCGCGTATCTGGCAAACAGCTGACGCAGGCGATAATCCGGAAAATACCGCCCGAGCTCGTCCCAGAGACTTTTGAATGGAGCGATCGCCCAGAGCTCGCCCATGCCGCCGAGCCCGGCAAAGCGAATAAGGTCCGACACGCCAGGCCGCGGCCTCTGAATGAAACTCGGTTCGAGGAACTCGTATACGCGCTGTGCGCGCGCGCAAAACTCCAGATAGCCGCGTGCTGCGCCCTTGCCGGCGAATTCAGCGATCGCGTCCGCGGATCGCGCTCGATCCGCGTAAAGGTCTAGCCGACCGCCGTCCGGCCAAGCGTGGCGCGCAATGATGTCCGACTTCGTCATCGGGATCGTGCTCGCCAAATCGACGCCAGCCTCGGCAAAAAGCTGTTCGAAGACGCGACGTAGTGTGAGCACGGTCGGCCCGGCATCCAGGCGTCGGCCCGCCACCTCGACCTCGCGCATCTTGCCACCGGGCCCGCTCGCCCTTTCCAGGACCATCACATCGTGTCCGCGGGACGCCAGCGTCAAAGCGGCGGCGAGGCCGCCGATCCCGGCACCAATGATTACAACCCGGTCCCTCCGCATGATGCTTCCTGAAGGTCATGTCTGGCGCGCTAAGACAATTATATTGTACAACAACGAACGTACAAAACATCTGACAATATCGTGGCGGTGGAGCGAGGGGCCATGCGTGACCACCTGTTGGCAATCCGAGATAGGATCCTGCTGAGCACGAGGTTCCAGCGTCTGGCCGCTGCGTTTCCCTTGACGCGCCCTATCGCCAATGCGCAGGCGCAGAAGGCGTTCGACCTTTGCGCGGGCTTCGTGTACTCGCAGATCACGTTGGCGTGTGTCCGCCTGGGTGTTCTCGATGCTGTGCGCGACGGTGTGCTCAGTATCGATGTTTTGGCGGCCCGTGCCGGCTTGCCTCTCGCCCGCGCGCGGGTTCTGGTGAATGCTGCGGCTGCCATCGGGCTGCTCTCCCTGCGCTCGCGGGATCGCATTGGGTTGGGCATGAAGGGCGCCGCGATTGTGGCGAATCCCGCGATCTCGGCATTGATCGAGCATCACGCGCTGCTTTATGACGACCTGTCGGATCCAGTCGCGGTCCTCCGTGGGCGAGAAGATTCTGGTCGCATTCGTCGTTTCTGGCCATACGCCGCAGGCGGCGCCCGCGGTGCCGAGGAAACGCAAGAAATTAAGGCCTATTGTGAGCTCATGGGGCACTCTCAGGAGCTTATCTCGAACGATATCATCGCTGCGGTATCGTTTGCCGGCTTTGGCCGCATTCTGGACATCGGGGGCGGCGACGGGACGTTTCTCGCCGCGCTGGCGCGGTCGTCGTCAAGTTTCAGTGGTTGCCTCTTCGACTTGCCCGCCGTTGCGGATCGCGCTGGTCGGAACTTCGAGGCGGCCGGCTTGTCCGACCGCTGCGAGGTGGTCGGGGGCGATTTTCTCGTGGATCAGATGCCGTCTGGATTCGATGCTGCAACCCTGGTTCGGGTTCTGCATGACCACGATGATGGCGATGCTGCGAGACTCCTTTCGTCTGTCTGTCGCGGGCTTCAGCCGGGTGGGACTGTCATCATCGCTGAGCCCATGTCCGGCATCGCGGGAACCGCAACGGTCGCCGATGCCTACTTCGGTTTCTACCTGATGGCGATGGGGAGCGGCCGGCCGCGCCGACCCGACGAAATATCGTCGCTGCTGATCGCCGCGGGATTCCGCGATGTGCGGATCGTGCGCACGCGTCGCCCCCTGCTGGTCTGCATTGTGATCGCCCAATCGCCAAAATAAGTATCAACTCAAGTTGACAATAAAATATGTCATGATAAATTGACATTCTCTTAGCGAGATCGCCGAGGAAAGCTCGCCGTCATCATGCATTCTCCCGCCGTCATACTGAGCAGACCGGGTCGGGTTGACGTCCAGCAGGTTGAGCTGCGGCAAATGGGGTCTGATGATGTCCTGGTTGATGTCGAGTGGAGCGGCATCAGCAGCGGGACGGAACGTCTGCTTTGGTCGGGTCTCATGCCCGAGTTCCCCGGCATGGGATATCCGCTCGTTCCCGGTTACGAAACAGTCGGCCGGATAACGGCCGCAGGAGCGAACAACGAGGAGCGCATCGGCTCGACCGTCTTTGTGCCAGGGGCAAATGCGTTCAAGTCGGTTCGTAGTCTGTTTGGCGGCGCCGCTGGTCGGCTGGTGGTTCCCTCGGCCCGGGCGCCGGCAATCAATGAGGCCCTTACCGATCGAGGAACGCTATTCGCGCTCGCCGCAACTGCGCATCATATCGCGCCTTCGAATGGCGCCTTCCTGCCTGAGCTCATCGTCGGGCATGGCGTATTGGGACGCCTATTGGCGCGCCTGACCATCTGCCAGGGTGGATCGCCACCAACCGTCTGGGAAGTGAATGCAGGTCGTCGCGTCGGCGACTTCCCATATCCGGTGATGGCTCCGGGCGACGACGCGCGTACCAACTACTCGCGGATCTGTGACGTCAGTGGCAGCGGCGAGGTTCTCGACGATTTAATTGGCCGGTTGGCGCCAGGTGGCGAGATCGTGCTCGCGGGCTTCTATTCAGAGCCCCTCGCATTTGCGTTCGCTCCCGCGTTCATGCGCGAGGCTAGGCTTCGCATTGCAGCCCAATGGCAACCAAGCGATCTCGCCGCAGTCATCGCGCTTGTCGCCGCCGGTCGTCTTTCTCTTGAAGGGCTGATTACGAATCGCGCCACCGCAGCGCGACCCGATATTGCCTACCAGCAGGCGTTCCAAGATGACGCCTGCCTGAAGCTGGTGCTGGATTGGAGGGGTTTGTCATGAGTCTATCGTGTGGCGCGGCCGTCGCGATGCTCGATCAGGAAATCCGCAACGATCGCCTGCGTCAGGAGGCGGCGATGGAACCTGAGGCCGTCCCGACCACGCCGCCCGCCAAGCAAACGCAGATCATCGCCATCTATGGCAAAGGCGGCATCGGCAAAAGCTTCACGCTTGCCAACCTCTCTTACATGATGGCGCAGAGAAACAAGAAGGTGCTGCTTATCGGCTGTGATCCCAAGAGCGATACTACGTCCTTGCTCTTCGGCGGCCGTGCGTGCCCCACGATCCTCGAGACTTCGGCGAAGAAGAAGCTTGCGGGCGATCCGGTCCAGATCGGCGATGTTTGCTTCAAGCGTGATGGCGTCTTCGCGATGGAACTCGGCGGTCCCGAGGTCGGCAGGGGTTGCGGCGGACGCGGCATAATTCATGGGTTTGAGCTTCTGGAGAAGCTCGGGTTCCATGAATGGGACTTCGACTACGTGCTTCTCGACTTTCTCGGTGACGTCGTATGTGGGGGCTTCGGCCTGCCGATCGCGCGAGACATGTGCCAGAAAGTCATCGTGGTCGGCTCAAACGATCTTCAGTCGCTCTATGTCGCGAACAACGTGTGCTCGGCGGTTGAGTATTTCCGCAAGCTCGGCGGCAACGTCGGCGTCGCTGGCCTCGTCATCAACAAGGACGATGGCACCGGCGAGGCGCAAGCGTTTGCGAACGCCGCCGGCATCCCGGTCCTCGCGGCGATCCCGGCCCACGATGATATTCGTCGCAAGAGCGCAAGCTACGAGATCATCGGGCGACCAGGAGGGGATTGGTCAGGTGTCTTCGATGAACTCGCGCACAATGTCGCCGAAGCACCGCCGATCCGCCCGAAACCCCTTAGCCACGACGGCCTGCTGTCGCTCTTCAAGAGTGAGCAGACTGGCGGTGACTACCGCCTCATCCCAGCGACTTCGGCGGATATGAATCAGAAAACCCAGTCGACCAAGAAGACCCTGGAGGTCATCTACGACTCCGTTTGATCGGCCTTACTTCTGCGCGTCGAGGACGACGATGAGCACGAGAGCACCTGCTCCCTCCGTTGAAACACCCGCGAACGCGAGCGTGGTGGTCGAAGCCGCCGCCGCTCTCGCGCCAACAGCGGGCGGGCGCGCGATTGAGGGCATCAGTTGTCACAGCGGCAAGGACGAGCTTAAGCGCGCCGCCGCGGCCGCCGGAAAGAGCGAAGTCCTGGACCGGCTTGCCGCAGACTATCCAGCAGGACCTCATGATAAGCCGCAGAGCATGTGTCCGGCCTTCGGCTCATTGCGCGTGGGGTTACGCATGCGCCGTACTGCGACAATTCTGTCGGGCTCCGCTTGCTGTGTGTACGGCCTCACGTTTACCGCGCACTTTTATGGCGCGCGCCGGACGGTGGGCTACGTGCCATTCGACAGCGAAAGCCTGGTCACCGGCAAGCTGTTCGAAGACATTCGAGAGGCTGTCTTCAAACTGGCGGATCCCGAGAAATACGACGCGATCGTCGTCACCAACCTGTGCGTCCCGACAGCCTCGGGCGTCCCGCTGCAGCTCCTTCCCAAGCAGATCAACGGTGTTCGCATCGTATGTATCGATGTGCCCGGTTTTGGCGTGCCAACGCACGCTGAGGCCAAGGACGTTCTCGCCGGCGCCATGCTGAACTACGCACGCGTCGAAGTCGAGCAGGGACCGGTGCTTGCGCCGCGCGCTGGTCGCCCGGAACGACCGGGTGTGGCGCTCATTGGCGAGATGTTTCCTGCCGATCCCGTGTCGATCGGACGGCTACTCGATCCGTTGGGATTGGTCGCGGGGCCGACGGTTCCAACCAGAGAGTGGCGCGAGCTCTATGCCGCACTCGATTGTGAGATCATCGCCGCTATCCATCCCCACTATACAGCGAGCGTGCGTGAGTTCGAAGCCGCGGGACGTCGCGTCATCGGCTCCGCCCCCGTCGGCTACGATGGTACTGCTGCATGGCTGGCCGCGATTGGCGCGGCGGCGGGCGTATCATCCGAGCGCGTCGGTCGGGCGCAAAACACGACGCTTGCTGCTATTCGCACCGCGCTCCAGGCGGCACCGATTCAGGGCCGCATAACGTTGTCCGGATACGAGGGGTCCGAACTCCTGGTCGCGAGACTTCTGGTCGAATGCGGTGCGGACCTCCGTTACGTCGGCACGGCCTGCCCGGCGACGCCTTGGTCACTAGCCGACCATGATTGGCTTGCCGCACATAACGTCTCGGTGAATTTCCGCGCGTCGCTGGAAGCCGATATTGCTGCTGTGCGTGAATTTGCGCCCGATCTCGTCATCGGCACGACTCCTGTCGTTCAGTACGCGAAGCAGCGCGCGATCCCAGCTCTCTATTTCACGAATCTCATTTCGGCTCGGCCGCTGATGGGCGTGTCTGGTGCCGGTTCGCTCGCTCAGATCGTCAACGCTGCAATTGCGGGCCGCGCCCGCTTCGACGAGATGCGCACGTTCTTCCAGGGCGTCGGCGAGGATGCATCTGCTGGCATATGGGAGGACTTGCCCGTCGATCGACCGGAGTTCCGCGAAAGCTACCGTCGCAAGCTCGCCAAGCAGGCGAAAGCCCGCGCAGCGGAGGAAATGATCTGATGCTGGTTCTCGATCATGACCGGGCCGGCGGCTATTGGGGCGCCGTATACGTATTCACGGCGATCAAGGGCTTGCAGGTCGTGATCGACGGCCCGGTCGGATGCGAGAATCTGCCGGTCACGTCCGTGCTCCACTATACCGACGCGCTTCCACCCCACGAGCTGCCTATTGTTGTGACTGGTCTCGGAGAAGAGGAGCTGGGGCAGCATGGGACGGAAGACGCGATGCGTCGGGCGCACCGCGCGCTTGATCCGGACCAGCCGAGCGTCGTCGTCACAGGCTCGATTGCAGAGATGATCGGCGGCGGGGTGACTCCCGAAGGGACGAACATCCATCGCTTCCTGCCCCGCACTATTGACGAGGACCAGTGGCAATGCGCCAACCGGGCCATGTCGTGGCTCTGGTCCGAATACGGCACCAAGCGGATACCAGCAGCGAAGCCCCGCAAGCCCGGCGAGAAGCCACGCATCAATATCATTGGCCCCTGCTACGGCACCTTCAACATGCCGAGTGATCTTGCCGAGATTCGTCGCCTGGTCGAAGGCATCGGTGCGGAGATCAATCTCGTCTTCCCGCTCGGAACTCATCTTGCCGACGTTCCGAAACTCGTGAATGCGGATGTAAATGTCTGCATGTACCGCGAGTTCGGGCGGCTGCTGTGTGAGAGTCTGGATCGGCCGTTCTTGCAGGCTCCGATTGGGCTGCAGAGCACAACCAAATTTCTCAAGAGCCTTGGCGAACTGTGTGGGCTCGATCCCGAGCCCTTCATCCAGCGCGAGAAGCATACGACCATCAAGCCGATTTGGGATCTATGGCGTTCGGTCACGCAGGATTTCTTTAGCACCGCGACCTTCGCGATCGTCGCGAACGAGACGTATGTGCGCGGAGTCGAGAACTACCTTTCGAATGAACTGGGCTTGCCGTGTGCATTCGCTGTGCCGCGCAGGCCTGGTGTCAAGACCGACAATGACGCCGTACGGGCGGCTGTGAGTCAAAAGCAGCCGCTGGTGGTGTTCGGCAGTTTCAATGAGCGCATGTACATCGCCGAGGCGGGTAATCGCTCCGCCTACATTCCCGCATCGTTCCCCGGCGCAATTGTCCGCCGACATACCGGCACGCCGTTCATGGGTTACGCCGGCGCCACCTACATTGTGCAGGAGTTCTGCAACGCCTTGTTCGACGCGCTCTTCCATATCATCCCGCTTGGCACCGAGCTGGACAAAGTGGAGCCCACGCCGAGCCGGTATCGCGTCGAGCTGATCTGGGACGAAGACGCCCAGCAGGAACTCGATGATGAACTCAACCGCCAACCTGTTCTCGTCCGCATCTCGGCGGCAAAGCGACTTCGAGAAGCCGTGGAGCGGCGAGCGCGCTCCGAGGGTCGCAGCACGGTTACGCGGGGCCAGGTCATTGCGGCAACGCGAACCACGATGGAGGCCATTACATGACGGGACAGTCGACCATGGCACCGCATTCACTGACCTATGAGGGCACGACTCCCGCGTCAGGTGACTCGATGGGCACGCGCGGCGACATTGCTGTGCGGCTGCGGCGCCGTCGAGAGCGACGCGAGTACTGGCTGATATTCGGCATCTGTTTCGCGTTCTTCATCGTCGTGGCGGTGCTCAGCAGAATGCGCCCCTCGACATGGAGGCGACTCGCCCGGTCGACGTCTTCGATCTGGATGGAGGCCAAAGAGGAGGCACGACTTTGCACTGCGGCGGCATTTCAAGGCTGACCGGCGCACAAGAACGATCCGAGTTCCGCGCGGTCGCGTTTGCACCGCGCGCGACGCTCGCCGCGGCACGCACGCCTCGACGATCCTAGCTGCGCAGGAACAGCGCAGCGATGGCCCCAGGGTCAAATAGAACAGGAGAAGCTGAATGGCCGATAGACCACTAGGCTCATCCTCCGGCCTTTCGGAGAATGAGGCGAAGGAGTTTCACAGCATCTTCATGTCGAGTTTTATCGGGTTCACGGCGGTCGCCGTCGTCGCTCACATTCTCGCATGGATATGGAGACCATGGCTGCCGACAGTCCGGGGGTACACCACCTCCATGACTGACGGCGCGCAGAACGGCCTGACTCTGCTCAGTCAGTTGTTGGGCTAGGAGGGATACGTCATGTGGAAAATCTGGATGATCTTCGATCCTCGTAGATCGTTGATCGCGCTTTTCACGTTCCTCTTCAGCCTCGCTGTTCTGATCCACTTCATCTTGTTGAGCACGGATCGGTTCAACTGGCTGGAAGGCCCGCGGGCAGCTCGCCCGAAGGCTTCGATCGAGCACATCGTGCCGATGGTTCCTGAAAGCCAACCGCGTGCTCAGATTGGCTGACGACACTGCAGGAAAGGCTTGGCTCGCGCCCGGCCTTTCTTGCCCTCGAGCCGTCTATGAGGGACTGCATTCGCTCCGCGATCGCATGAGAAGGGCAAAGCCATGGCAATGCTGAGTTTCGAGAAGAAGTACCGCGTGCGGGGCGGAACCCTGGTCGGAGGGGACCTCTTCGACTTTTGGGTTGGGCCCTTCTACGTCGGGTTCTTCGGCGTCACCACGTTCTTCTTCGTCTTTGTCGGGGTGGGTCTCATTCTATGGGGCGCAGCACTTGGGCCGACGTGGAATATATGGAAGATCAGTATCAATCCGCCAGACCCATCATACGGGCTTGCGCTTGCGCCGTTGCAGGAAGGCGGCATCTGGCAACTCGTGACGATCTGCGCAATTGGTTCGTTTGTTTCCTGGGCGCTGCGTGAAGTCGAAATCTGCCGGAAGCTCGGAATTGGCTACCACGTGCCGTTCGCGTTCAGCTTTGCCATCCTGGCGTACGTCACGCTCGTCGTCTTCCGACCCATTCTGATGGGCTCATGGTCGTACGGCTTTCCCTACGGAATCATCAGTCATCTCGATTGGGTGACGACCACGGGCTATACCTACGGCAACTTCCACTACAATCCCGCGCACATGATCGCCATCACGTTCTTCTTTACGACTTGCCTGGCACTCGCACTTCACGGTGGCCTCATCCTCTCTGCGACGAACCCAGCCAAAGGCGAAGTCGTCAAGACGCCAGAGCATGAGAATTCATTCTTCCGCGACACGATCGGCTACTCGATTGGCACGCTCGGAATCCACCGGCTCGGGCTGTTCCTTGCGCTCAGCGCCGGCTTCTGGAGCGCGGTGTGCATGATCATCAGCGGACCCCTTTGGCCGGAAAACCTCCCTTGGTCCGAATGGTGGAACTGGTGGCTGGAACTGCCGATCTGGGCGAACTAGAGGGATCATGGCAATGGCCGAGTATCAGAACATTTTCACACGCGTCCAGGTCCACGGACCCATCGACATGGGCGTTGCGCTTCCGGCTGGCGACTCCCCGCGCGCGGGCCGACCGTTCATGGCCTACTGGCTGGGACGTATCGGCGACGCCCAGATCGGCCCCATCTACCTAGGTACGACGGGCTTCGCGTCGCTCGTGTGCGGTATAATCGCCATCGAGATTATCGGCCTCAATATGTGGGCGTCGGTGAATTGGGATCCCGTGCAGTTCGTACGCCGGCTGGCCTACCTCTCCCTCGACCCGCCGCCGGCGAGGTACGGCCTGTCATTTCCGCCACTCGCGGAGGGTGGGTGGTGGCTCATGGCCGGCTTCTTTCTTACGACATCCATCATTCTCTGGTGGGTGAGAATGTATCGTCGCGCTCGCGCCCTCGGCCTTGGTACGCATGTCGCTTGGGCATTCGCAGCTGCAATCTGGCTCTACCTAGTGCTCGGTTTCATCCGGCCAGTGATGATGGGTAACTTCAGTGAGGCCGTTCCCTTCGGCATCTTTCCTCATCTCGATTGGACGAACACGTTCTCGCTGACGTACGGCAACCTCTTCTACAACCCATTCCACATGCTCTCGATCGCCTTCTTGTACGGATCGGCGCTGCTATTCGCGATGCATGCCGCGACGATTCTGGCGGTCAGCCGCTATGGGGGTGAACGTGAGATCGAGCAGATCACGGACCGCGGAACGGCCACAGAGCGCGCCGCTCTCTTCTGGCGCTGGACCATGGGATTCAATGCCACGATGGAGTCGATCCATCGCTGGGCGTGGTGGTTCGCGGTGCTCTGCCCATTGACGGGAGGAATCGGCATCCTGCTCACCGGCACGGCCGTCGACAATTGGTTCGACTGGGCCGTCAAGCATGGCGTCGCTCCCGCGGCCTATCCGAGCCGCTAACCCGGCGGAACCGTGATCCGAATCAAATGTTCCAGCGCTAAGTGGTTTCGACCCCTGGAGCATTCCTGAGAAAGCGTTGCAATCCTGTCGTCGGAGACAATCATGAAGATTTGCCTGCTCGCGAGCATTGCTACACTAGGCGTTTTGCTGTCACCGACGACTGCCGCCACGCAAACAGGCGATGCCGCGGCAGGCAAGGATGTCTTTCGCAAGTGTATGGCCTGTCATCGCATCGGCCCTGACGCCAAGAATGCTGTCGGACCGGTGATGAATGATGTGATTGGGCGGCAGGCCGGGACAATTCCAGGCTTCGGCTATTCCGAACTGAATCAATCCGCCGGCAAGGCCGGGCTCGTTTGGACCGAAGAGCTCATATTCGACTATCTCGCCGATCCTTCGGCTTTCCTGAAGAAGTTCCTTACGGAAAAGGGGCAGGCTGACAAAGCGACTGGCGCGACGAGAATGGTCTTCAAGTTGGCAGACGAGACTGATCGGCGCAACGTCATTGCCTACATCAAGCAATTCTCGCCAGAGGCGAAGAAGTAACGAGTAGAATGTAAGTAGCGGACGTGCGCGGTTTGCGCCACGATTGTTCCCCGCCCAGGGATGAAGCGCCGTCCGCGAGATATCGTTCGCTCTTGTGCGTGGATAATGGCCGGGAAGCAACTACTACCAAATGCCGTTTACGGCGAGTTGTCCGCACGCGGCCGCGAACGCAGTAAGGACTGTTCCCCAAAGCAAGTCGATCGCCGTAAGGCGTAGCGGCCAATTGCGAAGAGTGGCGAGATTGGTCAGGTCATAGGTGCCATAGGCGAACAGGCCAAGCATTGCACCCCAGACCGCTGCCTCCAGCCAAGAGCCCGACGCGAATGCTGGCACGACTGCGAATATAACGACCCCAAGCGGATAAGCGAGGTAGAAAAGTGCAGCCGCGCCGAAATTGTACTTTTCGGCAAGGAGGTCGTCGAGTTGTGCCCGATAAAAGGCCTTGGCAACGACACCGAGCCAGATGAGATCGACCGCGACAAACGCTATGAGGGTGCCCGCGTAGGCGATGACATATTTCATCGGCGATCTCCGGTGTTGGTGGCAGTTCTCCGGCCGCAGGAGCAACTCGGTTATTCGACTTCAATTCGCGACGGCGGGTATTGCGAAGCGATTGCGCGTGAAGTTATTGACTCCGCTCGTTTGACACGTGCCTGTCCCTGTCGATTGTCATTCTGCTTCGGGCCGAGTAACGCGAACCGAGCGGCGCCCAATTTCTCCTCCGTGGGGCACTCTCGTCGAACGATCTGGCCCGACGATTGGATCAGCGATGTTGAAGTTAATGTGCAATCGAGTTCGCGCTACTTAGCTGCGCCGCTTCGTCAGCGAACCGATGCGTTGGTCGCTTGGTTTTCGCGCCACTGATCTATTGCGGGAGCGGGCTTCTGGCCAGTTCTGGCCGTGCCAATCAGCAGGAGAACGCGGTGGTCAACCTCGTTGTCAATGCGCGCGATGCGATGCCCGAAGGCGACCTTATCATTATCGAGCCAGGCCAGTATGTCATGCTGAGCGCAAGTGACACGGGGAGCGGCATTCCACTCGAGCTCATCGACGAAGTCTTCGAGCCATTCTTTAAAACCAAGCAGGTGGACAAGGGCACGGGGCTAGGGTTGGCCGTGGTGCTTGGCCTCATCAAGCAGTCTGGCGGACACATCCGGATTTATAGCGAGATTGGGCAGGAGAGGCCCCTACCATGCCCGCACTCGATTGCCGAATTTGCCGTCCGCCTAGTTTGATGGTTGAGCGTGAAGCTTTCGAAAGCCGCTCACGCAACATCCAGGATGGCTTCCTCCACTCCTTGGCCGACTTGCGCCAATGCTCTCCGCAATGCATCGAAGCAATCCGCATCTATTGCGGTGTCGACCATGGAAATCATGATTGCCAACGCCTTGCTGACAGGCATGGCGGCCCGATATGGCCTCTCTGCGGTCAGGGCGTCGAAGATGTCAGCTACTGTTATGATTCGACTTTCAAGGGCGATCTGATCACCCACATGGCCATGCGGATAGCCCTTCCCATCGAGCCGCTCGTGGTGTGCGCCAGCGACGGTAGCCAGATCGCCAAAGGCAGCGATCCGCGACAGAATGGTCTCGGTGTGAGCTGCGTGCATCTTCATCGATGCCCACTCGTCGGCATCCAGCTTGTCAGGCTTGTCGAGAATGGAATTACTGACCCCGAGCTTGCCAATGTCATGCAGAAGTGCTGCGCGCTTGAGCCAGCGGCGCCGCTCGGCGCTCAAGCCAAGCTGCTCTGCAATCAGGTCCGTAAATAGAGTGACCCGCTCGCTATGCCCGGCAGTATAGGGGCTTTTTGAATCGATGACCTTCGCGAACGCCGCCGCGATGTCATCCAGATAGTCTTCGTCGACGGACACGATCAACCGTGCGGGCTCCAGGGTAAACAGCGCCTCCTGCAAGCCGTCAGAGAGCAATGTGTCCCAGAAATCAGGCATTGCCGCCACACGCTCGAATGCAGCCGCAAGTTCCGGATCGAACCATTTCCCAGCGCGACGCCTGACTTCGTGACGCGCGGCATTGATGCCGTTGGTCGTCTGGAACACATCGATAACCTGCGCCATCAGTGCGATGCGCGAATAGATCGGTATGGCCGCACCCCTTAGGCCAATCGGCTGGCCGCCGCCATCCCAATGCTCATCCAGGTTCTGGATGCCTTGCGCGACGGGCTCGGAAAAGCGCATCTGCCGCGCTATATCGGCGCCGCGGTGGCAGCGAGTTTCGATGAGCTCGCGAGAGATCTCGCCACTGTTGAGGAACACGTGCACGATAGTACGGAAGCGCTCAGCGAGACCGGACTGCAAGCCCGTGTGAGAAAGCACGAAGCGTAAGGCTTCCGGCAGACTGTCGTTGATCGTCTTGATGTCGCGCTTGAAGATGACGTCGTCGGCCAGGAACAGCTTGCAAATGCGTGCGGCATTGCTGCTGCAGCCAAGGTCCTTCAGAAGTACGGTGTAATACAACTCTGAGATCTGCCGGTCGTTGAGGCCGATTTCACGGCCGAGGTGCAAGGCAATCCAGCAACAGCGCACACAGTGACCGGCGGGCTGGCCTTCAACCATGTCCAGAGCGTGACTGAGAGCTCCGAGAATTTCAGCGAGGCGGAGTTTGGCAAAGTCCGGCTTTCCACTCGACATTGCATCACTCCCACGCCACGTCGCGCAGGCCCATGGGGCTTGCCTAGACGTCCAAGCCAGTTAATCACGTTGAGCTTAAAATATGGTTCCACCCTGGGTGCACCAGTCTAGGGTGGCTTCGGGGCTGGCCAAGCAGAACCATTGATTGGTTCGCCGTAGCGTACATTCAGTACGCTTGATGATGGCGTAGATGCAGCCGAACGAGCGGTCTTAGTCCGGGGCGCGAAATCGGCAGTCTGCAAAAATGTGCCTACGTCGACGGCACCTGAGGGCGGGAAGGTTCTCAGCCGCAAGCTTCGGCGTGCGTAGGTCGAGGCCTTCTTCGCAAATCTCAAGCCTTGCCTGGTCGGGATCGAGGCCTGCGCGACGGTTGAGCAGAGGTCCCGTCCGATATCAAAGTGTTCGTTCGACGTTGCGTCAAAACAAGTTCGGTAGAAATGGAAGCCCTTGGATCGCCCCGACGAAGGTGTAACCGATGAGTGCCGCGAAACCGATACTGACCACTATCACCGCAAGCCGGCGTACACTTGGCGGCAGCATCAAACCAGCGAAGAAGCCGAAGGCCGGGATGAAATGCATCGCGTGGGTGGCAAAGAAATGAGGCACCCGAAGATCGCCGGCGGAGCGGGACCAGCCCATCAAGACAAGACCGCCAGCATCTGATCCGTTACCGCCGACGACGTGACTGCTTCCCGACGCCATGTATCCAGCGACCACCACTGTTGCCACGAAGGTCATGACGAGACCGATCCCGACTGACATCCTGAAAGCCCCATCGAGTGTGCTGCTCGCGTCACGCCAGATCAGCACCCCGTAGATGAGCGACGCGGTCGTTAGAATGACCGCCAGCACACCCATCAGGCGGTAGATGTCGGCCAGGAATGGCACCGTTGTGTTGAAATGCGAGGCCGTGCCATAGGCTGCGGCGCCCACGATCCAAACCATCTCGGCAACCACGCAAGCAACCACAAGTGTTGAGAACAAACGATACCATCGGCGCCGGGTTGTGCCCGCCGGCAGCCAGCCCGCAAACCAAGCGAGCGTGCCCATATACATGATGAGGGCGACCGCAAACTTGACGGGCTTCGTCCACACATTCGCACCTTGTAGGACGCGTTGATCGAGACCCTGCGCAACGAGCAGAGGCAGCATCAGAACACACAGGACGAGCGCAGTGCTTGCAAATCGCGGCTCGCGGCGGAACAGCTCCCCAAGTGCGTATCCGATAATCGATCGATGCGTTGGAAGTGTTGCAGCATGTGCCATCATTAACGTCTCCTGTCTTCATTCAGGCGGATGTCGCATGAGGTGTTGCCCGGCGCGCAGCACGTAGCGCAGCAAATGCCAGCAGACCGGCCGGACCGAAAAGAAAGGTGAGCAACAGGCACGGGACGAGAAGGACGAACGGGATCGCCTCGGCGCGCGCCGTCCGCACTTCCCAGCCACCGACAAAGAGATCGAAGGCCAGGTAATGTACCCAACCGGCCAGCGCGAGTTCGGGTTTGGCGAGCAGGCGCATGACGTCGGTGAGCGTGCTGAAGCCTCCCTCTCCTCGTGACCAGAAGGCGAGAATAAGCCCCGCGTACACCACCGACAGCACGAGCGGCAGGATGTAGCCGGCAATTCGGTCGGCCCAGGGGCCGATAAGAGGCGAGGAAAGCAGGATCAACCATCCGGACAGGGCCAGGAAATTGGCGATTTGAAACAACTCGTCCGGTGACATCGTGAGCAGTCTCATCTAGACATTGTCAAGACGACGTGTGCCGTGTAATGTAGCCATTGTCAAGATTCTATTTAGACGGTGACAAGATCGTGAAGTCAGGACCCAAGGCGCGCGATACCTATCATCACGGTGACCTGCGGCAGGCGTTGCTCGCGGCAGGGGAGCGTGAGCTCGAGGAGAATGGCATCGAGGGGTTCTCGTTGCGTGGTGTCGCCAAGCGCGCCGGGGTCAGCCATGCGGCCCCGCTGCACCATTTCAAGGACACACGGGTTTTGCTGACCGCACTCGCGGCGCAGGGTTTTGAGCGCTTCCTCGCCGCCCAGAAGGCCCGGCAGGTCAAAGCGGAGACCGATGGCCTCTCACAACTTGTGGCATCGGGCATGGGCTACATCGATTTCGCCCTCGGCCATCCCGCGGTTTTCCGTCTCATGTTTTCATCCGACCGGCCAGACCACGAAGCTCCAAATCTCGTCGCTGCCGCGTCCGCGGCCTATGGTCAGCTGATCAGCGATGTCGCGCGAGCTCATGGTCGTGAGCACGATGCCCAAAACCCCGCACTCGTAACCGAGGCCATGAAGGCCTGGGCGCTCGTTCACGGTCTGGCGGATCTCATGACGTCTGGCCGCCTCAAATATCTCCTGGGCCTCAAGAAGACCGAGAAGGAAAGGACTCTCGCGAAGCTGCTTCGAGAGAGTTTAGCCGCCCCTCAGCGCCGCTAGTCGTCTGTCGTGGTAAGTACGCCAACGGTTATGCGCATCGCGATCACCACGCGCTGGCGCCGAGGCCGCCCATACGCTGACAGTCAAACTGGACCTGCCGGCGGTGACGGATCAGCACCGTTAGCTTCTTCCTTACGGCTATTTGGTGCGTTTCCAGACTGCACAGGCTGTGCCGCCGAACTGCGCTCCGGGAACACACATTTTCATCTCGTCTCCCTGTATGGAGAGGGTTCGTCTTTGACTTTGGCCGTCCCAGCCCGGGAAGGTGCTTCCGTCGATCTGTGAAATCCGCGACCCGTCCTGCTCGTTGACTGACCAATGCCCGTAGGTGGCGTTGCTTCCCTGAACGATTGCCTTGTTCTCATCGGCTGTTCCGGTCATTGCGTTGTTGGACGCGAACTTCGGGAGGTCCGTGCGAAGCAGAATATTCTGCGCAATGCTCGCCGGCTACATGTGCGAGATCTTCCCGATCACTCGGCCAACCGCGCCGAAGCCTACGATCTCCCGGCGCGCTCCGAAGCAGGCTAAGCTAAAGCCACCTGCCGTTTCGGGGCGATAGGAGCGCCCGCGCGTGAGCTGCCCCCGGTTCCGTGGACATTGAGTTAAGGTAATCGCTGTTGTTCCTCGAAGGCAATCGGGCTCAGGTATCCGAGCGTCGAGTGCCTGCGCCGCGGATTGTAGAACCGCTCGATGTAGTC